>Ga0207719_100094_pt1 | contig 75785 bp, 60 predicted proteins | sample A23P1SouthBayCA_2_FD_187279 | JGI IMG/M metagenome (GOLD analysis project Ga0207719, IMG submission 187279) | Aerobic enrichment media microbial communities from Eden Landing Ponds, California, USA - A23 P3 (3) (SPAdes) | ecosystem: Environmental > Aquatic > Marine > Unclassified | place...
ACAAGTTGACGCAGTATCTCAGAGCGTTCCAACTCCGTCGAGAAGTGTATCGAAAATCAGGACGAAACGCTCTCAAACACGCCATTCGAGCAACGCTGTGAAATCAACAACGTGCTACGCAAGAGCGAACCAGATATTCTGCCTCACAAAGGACGATATTGAGAAGCATGATCTTCCGAAGAAGTACCTCTGGCCCATAATCCGAACAGCGAAAGACATCCCCGGGTACGAGATAACCGCAGAGGACTGGTTCTCGTGGCATAGCGAAGGGAGGGATATCTGGCTCCTGTACTGTTATGACGATGGTGGGGTGAAAATCCAGGAGCCAGAAGGTGTAACTGCGTATCTGGATTATTGCGAAAAGATGTACGATACTGACCGGAAGCTGCTGGATCAGCGAAACCCCTGGCACTGCGTCGACGAACGCGAGCCTGCACCGATACTAGCGAAGTACATGAGCCGAACAGGATCTCAGTTCATCCACAACAAAGCCGGGCTGAGAACGCTGAATAACATGCACAACATCATCCCCGACTTTGAGGAGAACGAGGAGCAGGTGAAAGCACTGCTTGCCTACTTGAACAGCAATATCATCAAACAAGAAATCAGCAAAGTTAGCCGATCATATAGTGGTCTAGAGAAGATCGAGCTCGGCGCGCTAAAGTCTTCACCAGTGATTGACCCTCGGGAGTTAGCGGCAGACACCGTTCAGGAATTTGCTACCCTGTTCGATGAGTTGGAGACTGCAGAACGTGGCGATGGGGATCTTTCTGAACCTATTGGGAAGATCGATGAGATACTCATGGATATTCTGGACATTTCCGTTAAGCCGTCCGAAGAGTAGAGTCAGATACTATTCCCCAATACGACGATGATGTCGTATATCCTGGCGGGGTGATCACACCGCTGGACGTGCAGTGGTAGACATTTGTATTTGATTCTTCTACCGTTTCGAGAGCCACAAACCGGAGGAAATCATATTTAGCCGGTTGGCACGATTGTGGCTCTGTTGGAATTCTCTCCTTTAGAGACTAATTCACTTGAATCTACTGTACACTACTTCATCTGTACTTAGCGATCCGAGGGAGGGAACAACAGATATGTGAATAATCAAGACAGCCTCTATGAGTAGCTACAGACGAACTACCAGGCATCAGCGGCGGGTGGCGGTCGGTCGCCCGTGCTCGCGAGGGTCACACCAGACTGCTCTGTATTACAGGCGTCCTCGAACGGTTCGACATCCATCCGTTGGGGGCCGGAGCGCGGCATATCGTCGACGTGGTACGCACCAAGATATTCGACGCGGGCCAACGTGGTTTCCGACGCAGCGGCCTCTTGAGCAGCTACGTCGGCCTCGGCTACGAGGTCGCGAGTCAGGTGCGCGAGATAGGATCGGCGCCGATCAGCGTCCGGGTCCGGGTAAAGCGCGTGCGGCTCGTGGCACCGCTCGGTGTGGTATTCGAGCGACGTTACCGTCGCGTCAGCGACGCCGCGGCGAATGTCTGAACGGTCGTCGTCAAGCTTTATATCTCGACGAATCGTCCTCGAGGGCGACCAGAAACGACGATTGGTTACCCAGTAGAGCGCGAGCTTCCACCAGGAGGATTTGCCATTCGATTCCGGATCGAAATCCGGGTCGTCAAGCGCCTCGGTATTCTGCAAGAGCGCGTACGTTTCAGCGAGATACTTCCCGATATAGGAGCCAGCAGTCTTCTCGTACGGGTTTTCTTCGGCACCGTCAAAGTCGATCTGGTCGTGTTCGTTCGACCGAGCGTCGATCCACTCCTGGTCGTGGTCGTGGTCGCCGTACCGATACCAGGAGACGAACCCGTCATCAGCGTTGAACTCGGCGTCGACATCCTCGAGGTCGTCGCGGTAGACCAGCGGCCAGGCGTCGACGATCGTCCCCTGGCCGGTGCGTTTCTCGGTGTCCTTGTTCCACTGGTGGGAGAGTTCGGCCTTGTCGCAGAGCCATGGCATTCCGTCCGTCTCACGGCGCGGCGGGTCGAAATACAGCACGTGCAGGTGCGGATACCCGGCTTCCGTGAACTCCAGCACTTTGACGTATTCGAGTTTCTCGCGGGGCCGTCCGGTGACGCCGCAGTCGGGACCTTTCCAGGCCGGGACCGCCTCTTTTCGAGTGTCGTCTTTCGTCGACGGGTCAGATTTCATCCACTGATTCAGGGCGTGGAAGTTCTCATTGATGGAAAGTATCGCGTCGAGCAGCGTGTCGAACTTCTTGGGGTCGGTGGTGAGGGTACAGAAAACAGCGGTATCGGCGCGTTCGGCGCCCCATTCGAGGGAATCCTGCAGCATCGCGAACGTCTTGTCGACGCGGCCTTCGTCCGAGAACCGGGTTTTGAACGGCTTCTCCATCCGACGGCAATCGTACCCGTTCCGGTTGGCGAGATGCACGTCGAAGGCCAGCCGGTAGTCGCGAACGCGTTGGATGTAACGACGGAGCGAGTTCGCCAGGTGGTCTTTCTCAGAATCGGACAGCCGTTTCAGGTCCGAACGCTTGGATTCGAGCAGGTTTCGGCAGAACTCACGGTCATAGACGAGGGTGTCTGAGCAGGCTGGTGTTTCAGTAGTGCCTTCTGAAATCAAGTCAAGCAACGAAGGGGTGGGAAACACGAACCTGCCGCGGGTTTCGTCGGCTGAGGCGTTTTCCGTCCGTATCAGGTCAGTCTCGGCCTCGAGGTCGGTCACGAAGCGGTTCGCGAACTGGTAATCCGGGTCGGAGCCATCGAGAGCGACCCACTCGCCTGTGGACGACCAGACGCCGCCAGCAGCGCCGTCAGCGGACAGGTCGTAGTAGCCGAGGTATGTGTCGTCTTCGACGCCTTTGACCGCCTCGTGCGTCAGCACGGTCTGCTTGACGCCCTCAGGGTGGTGAGCGATGTATCGGAGGATGCGAACGCGATCGCGGTTCCTGTCGGTCATGTCGGTCGGGTCAGCCTGGCCGTAGGCCGTCAGTCCGCGGTCAGCCAGGAAGCCTACCAGGGTGGACGTGTTACAACTCTGCTCCGTTCCGGCGAGACTCACGGGTTAGAGCGTTCAAGAGTTCGAATTTCGTGAGTAATCGTGTCGCGCGTATCCTCGAGGGCGATGATGTAGGCGACAGCGCCAGGAGTTCCGTAGGCATCGGCGTCGACGAGGTCGCCCGCGAGGTCCTGGACGGCTGCCCAGTCAGTCACGGCGATCACATCCCGTGTCGACACACTGCGAGTTTCGTCCGCCGTCGGCGCGAACTAAAGTCGTCTGTTCGCCCGGAGCGTTGGCCTTCTTGAGCGCTGCCTTCCGCTCGCCGGGGCGGAGGCCGCGGTTGTAGTCGACCACGTCGTAGCCGTGCGCTTCGAGTTCGGCGACCAGTGGGTCGACGTACCGCTTTCCGGCGAGGACGGTCACCTGATCCACGTCGAGATACTCCAGGTCGGCGATGAGATCGCCGAGCACGAACGCGCCCCAGGCCGGCGTCCGGTCGCTGATGTGCTTGTCGTAGCTCCCGACGGACTCCCACGACCGGAGATAGCCGTACTTCGCCGAGAGAACACCCCACTCGACGCCTTCCCGCTCGGCGAAGGTCCGGCGCTTGCCGAAGATGTCGCTCGGCTCGTAGAGGTCTTCACCGCGGTGCGTGCCGTCGAGCTTCGACTTCGAGCAACTGACCAGCACGAACTCAGTCATCCGCGGTAGCACCTCCGAACTCGGCGAGATTCCGCTGGTCTGTCCGCTTTTGGAAGTCGTCGTTATAGTCCGTCAGCCGGTGGGTCGCCTGAACGAGCATAGCGAACTCGAAGGCCCCGCCGACGGCGTTCTGGTAATGGCCGTCGACGTGCCGGCAGGGCTTCGCTCGCCAGTGCTTGTCGAGAACCTGGTCGTTCTGAACGGCCTGCGACGGGCTGGAGTTGTCGACCGAGTCTAACAGCGACGGCTCCTCACGTAGCGTCGCGACCAGCTCGTCGTCGAGGCCCCAGCCGAGACCGTGGGCGACAGGCCCGTCGCCGATCTCGGCACGAAACGCCAGCATCCCGTCGATACGCTCCTCGGGAGAGGCGTTCGCAAGCCCTCCGAGCATGTATCGGTGAGACAGGGGCGACTCCTCGATGAGGGGGTAGACCTCGGCGACGTGCTCGTCGTACGGCGGCTGGAGCGGGATGTATGCCCGCGGATGCACGTCCGGGTCGTGGAGTCGGATGAACTCGCGGATGCTCTCGGTGGTTGCCTGCTGGTCGTGGAGGTAGTCCTTCGCGACGACCGCGGTCGCGCGCCGCTCGATGGCGTGGCGGAGGACATCTCCGTTGCTCAGGTCCTCGCCGATCGCGGAGTCAAGGACGCGGTCCTGACTCCGCCAGAAGCTCGCCGGGTAGCACTCCGCGGCGTTCTGAAGCCGGTACGGCCACGGGTGTTTGAGCGACGACGCGGCGTAGATCCGTAGCGGACAGGCGTCGAGAAGGACCTCCAGCCGGCGGGCGTAGCCGAGCACCAGCCCGTCGTCGAAGGTGTCGAGTTCGTCGCTGGTCGCCCGGAACTCGTCGGGGTGGTTGGCCTGCCGGCCGTGCCGGTCGACATGTTCAGTTCCGCCCGTAGACTGATCAGTCATCAGCACCAGCCTCCAGGTTGTCGGCGCGGTGGTCCCAGCGAGGGCGAGCTTCGACCGATTCGGGGGTATCGATGGGCGGGACGACCTCGCCGTTCACCTTCGTCGGTGGCGCCGGGACTGAATCGTCCAGGTCGAGCCAGTCCTCGAGCCGGCGGTGATGCGTGTCGAAAGCATCAGAAAACACGTCGTGCGGGTCCGCGCCGCCGGCTATCGCACACAGTTGATGGATGTAGACGGTCGAATCGTCGTCGCCACGCTGGCAGCGGACGTACCTGTAGCCCAGACCGGTGGTCGAGACCGTCGGCGCAGGGGTGTATCTGTTCGGTGATGATTCGTCAGCCGTGTCAGCGGGTTTACTGTGGGAACTCATTTCCAGCTAAATGGTGTTATTTGTGAATACGATGGGGTATTTTGGAACGGTTTCAGAACCGTCTTTAGCGGTTTTAGACCTCTCTTAGGCAATATCAGGCCTTTTATCCGTGAGTATGGGGTAGATTTTAGTACGAAGGGGGTGTCAGTGGGATCGATGACGGATCAGGTCGACAGTTCCCGAACGACAGTTCGTGCGTACGTCCCGGCGTATCAGCGTGACGAGTGGGACGCCCACGCCGACGAGCTGGGGATGAGTCGCAGCGAGTTCGTCAAGGCGATGGTACAGGCCGGGCGCCGCGGATTCGGGACGGAAGAAAACTCGACCAGTGAACGTGCCGAGAAAGACCATGATCGGGGCTCGAACCCCAGGGGTGACGGCCTCGAAGAGCAGGTCGTCGACGTTCTCGCCAGAAACGAGTATCTCTCCTGGGACGAACTCGTCGAGGAGTTGACCGGCGACCTCGAGTCACGTCTCGAGGACGCTTTGCAGGAACTCCAGGCCGATGACCGCGTTCGATACAGCGGCCCGAACGGAGGGTACACGATAGATGAGTAGCGACGCCGACCACGCGGCGACGGTCGACGACGACCCGGTGGCGTACTTCCTCGAGGACGTTCGGTTCCAGGGCAGGAGTCAGCGAACACAGGACGCCTACAAGCGTGTTCTCCGGGAGTTCGAGACCTATCTCGACGAGCGCGGACTTGACGTTGGCACTGCGAACCACCGGGACTGCATGGCCTGGATCCATCGGCTCCGCGGGTCCGTCGGCGAGAGCACGGTCGCGACATACGCCTCCTACCTGCATCGGTTCTATGACTACATGAGCCAGGTCGGCGCGTTCGAGGACAACCCCATGACGCTCGTTCTCGAAGAGATCGACGAATCGATCAACACGGACCCCCAGCGGCGGGATCTTTCGGTCCCCGCGATGCGGTCGTTCGTCGCTACGATCGCGCATCCACTCGACCGTGCGGTCGTCGTAACGTTGCTGAAAACGGGGATGCGGGCGGGTGAACTCTGCAATCTCGACACCCGTGACCTCAATCTCGACCGGGAGTTCGACGGGACGGACCACAGAGCACAACTCGACGGCCGACCCGACTCGCTGTACGTCGATTCGAAACCCGCACAGGGCGAACTCTACAACGGGGAGCACCGAACGGCTTCGAACAAGCGGAAACGCGCGACGACGATTCCGGTCGACGACGAACTCGCCGACGTGCTAACACGGTGGCTCGCTGTCCGGCCCGATCCGAGGTCGGATGCGGATCCGCTTTTCGTGAGCACGAGCGACGAGTGGGGGCGGCGTCTCTCCCCCGACATGGTCCACCATCTCGTCGAGACGCACGCACGGGATCGGGGCTGGTATCGTGAGGGGGGCGGCGCCGAAGAGAACGTCACCCCCCACTACTTTCGGCACTTTTTCACCACGCATCTCCGGGACCGGACCGGTGACCGCGGTGTCGTCAAGTTTCTCCGCGGGGACGTCGCTCAGGACGTCATCGACACGTACACCCACGACTGGGGCACTCGAGTCCGTGACACCTACGCGGATAACATTTACCAACTGTTGTAATTTCGATCGGTGTTGTCCGATCCCCCGTTCGAGAGTGAACTAATAAACTACATAGCGCTATATCGAATGAGGGGGGGCATGGTACCCCTCGCGGTATGGCTAGATCCACGTTCACCGTCACAACACTCGGTTGCTTGATCTCGTCGACTTCGGTGAGTCCTTGCCGACCGGGCAGAGTCGACCCGCGAAAACTGCTGTGGAGTGGCCGTAATGAGGTGCGCGATTAATATTTACTCACCTCCGTATAAGTATCTTCAGCCTAGTTTGGCATTGTGGGACGTTCTCATGCAAAACCGGTGGTATTGGACCGTATCCGAGAGTGCGATTACAGACATACACTCGTAATTAACGAGGGGGCGCCGTTGATATATTTATTATAATAGAATGGTGTTCCATAATACAGACTTCTATCTCCTATTGATGAACATCACGTCTCAGCATTTCCGTCTTTTCGGCGACCCCATCGACGATAATTCCGCTCCAGTTCGGTATCAGGGTGGTTTCGAGGGGGATCACGTTCCGGGAGAATTCAAAACTTCTGTTCTGCGATACCGAACGTATGAATCGGTTCTCAACCCGTGAATGTCTTATTCCAGAACTACATTCTGTACGGGTTCACCCGGTGTTCTGAGTCGGATTGTTCCGAAATTCATCGAGTTTCGACTTCGAATCAGTTCTCGCAGGGTGATGTGAGAACGTTTTTGTGAGACGCCTGAACAGGCTTACTCGTCATGGTCGAGTTCGACGAACTTCACGACCCGAACGCGGAGTATACGATGCGAGACCTCTCCGCGTCGACGATGGGAATCGACAACGAGCGAGGCGGCACACGAGACGCGGAGATCACGGACGTCCAGACGACGATGGTCGACGGCAACTATCCGTGGATCCTCGTCCGCGTGTACACGGACGCGGGCGTCGTCGGCACTGGCGAGTCCTACTGGGGCGGTGGTGATACCGCGATCATCGAGCGAATGAAGCCGTTCCTCGTCGGCGAGAACCCGCTGGACATCGACCGCCTCTACGAGCACCTGATCCAGAAAATGTCCGGCGAGGGGTCGATCTCCGGGAAAGTCATCTCGGCCATCTCCGGTATCGAGATCGCACTCCACGACGCCGCGGGGAAGCTCGTCGACCTCCCGGCCTACCAGCTGCTCGGCGGGAAGTACCGCGACGAAGTGCGCGTCTACTGTGACCTCCACACCGAAGACGAAGCGAACCCGCAGGCCTGTGCCGAGGAAGCCGACCGTGTCGTCTCGGACCTGGGCTACGACGCCATCAAGTTCGACCTCGACGTCCCCTCCGGCCACGAGAAAGACCGCGCCAATCGTCACCTCCGACAGGGAGAGATCGAACACAAGGCCGAAATCGTCGAGGCGACGACCGAAGCAGTCGGCGACCGCGCCGACGTAGCCTTCGACTGTCACTGGTCGTATGCCACCGGCAGCGCCAAGCGCCTGGCGAAACGGCTCGAGGAGTACGACGTCTGGTGGCTCGAAGACGTCGTCCCGCCGGAGAACCACGACGCCCAGCGCGAGGTCACCCAGTCGACCGCCACGCCGCTGGCCACCGGCGAGAACGTCTACCGGACACACGGCAACCGCGACCTCATCGAGAACGAGGCTATCGACATCATCGCCCCGGACATCCCCCGGGTCGGCGGCATGCGCGAGGGCCGCAAGATCGCCATGATGGCGGACATGTACTACATCCCCGTCGCGATGCACAACGTCTCCTCGCCCATCGGGACGATGGCCTCCGCGCAGCTGGGGGCCGCTATCCCGAACTCGCTGGCCGTCGAATACCACTCCTACGAACTCGGCTGGTGGGAGGATCTGGTCGAAGAGGACGACCTCATCGAAGACGGCTACATGGAAATCCCCGAGAAGCCCGGCCTCGGTCTGACCCTCGATCTGGACACCGTCGAGGCGAACATGGTCGACGGGGAGACGTTGTTCGACGAAGCGTAGCTTCGTCGAGCCAGTCGGAGCTTGCTCCGACGCTGTTCGACCCGGCATAGCCGGGTCGTGCTCGACAGGCGAACGAAGTGAGTCTGTCGGCGTTCGACGAAGCGTAGCTTCGTCGAGCACGCTGAGCTGTGCTCAGCGACGTTCGACCCGGCGTGAGCCGGATCGAATCGGCGACGTTCGCGTCGGCTTGTTCGACCCAGCCTCGGTGGCGTCGCCTCGCGAGCGCTGACACCGCGCCCACTCGTTTTTACAGAACGGAGTTCAGTTAAGCAGAACAACTAAGGGGTGTTGTGGCATAGCGCACGTATGGAACCGAAACACCCAGTCACGACGGTCGAGCGGACCCTGGAGATACTCGAGATAATCAGGGAACTCGACGGTGCGGGCGTCTCCGAGATCGCCGACCGAGTCGAGGTAGGGAAGAGTGCGGTTCACAACCACCTGAACACGCTCGCAAACCGCGAGTACGTCGTCAAGGAAGACGACGAGTACCACATCGGACTGGCGTTTCTCGGACTCGGTGCCTACGCACGCAAGCGCAACGAGATATACGAGGCCGCCCGCCCGGAAGTCGACAAGCTCGCGGACGAGACGGGGGAACTGGTCAACCTGCTCGTCGAGAAAGACGGGATGGGCGTCTACCTCTACCAGGCCCGCGGCGAGAACGCGGTCGAACTCGACACCTACGAGGGCAAGCGGGTCCGACTCCACTGCACCGCGCTCGGGAAGGCGATCCTCGGGTTCCGTCCGGACGAGGAGGCCGAGGAGATCCTCGACGAACAGGGAATGCCGTCGCTCACCGAGCACACCGTCACCGACAGGGACGCTTTCTTCGAGGAGTTAGCGGAGATCCGCGAGCAGCGATACGCCGTCGACGACGAGGAGCGACTCACCGGACTCCGGTGTCTCGCGGCACCGATCACCGACGACAGCGACCGCGGAATCGCCGCGATCAGCGTCTCCTGTCCGGTCCACCGCGCCGAGGACGACCGCTTCTACGGCGGCCTGAAAAAGTCCGTGCTCGGCGCTGCCAACGTCGTCGAGCTCGAACACAACTACTCCTGAGCGGTGCTTGAGTTGGCGGAAAATTCGACCGACGGGTGGTGGTAGTGGCCAACTCGATTCACAGGACCGGCCGTTCGTTACCGTTCGACGGCGTCCGCGTACCCCGATTCGATAGTTTCGACGGTGCTGACCATCAGGCCCGGTACGTCCTCGCCGACGCGGCGTCCCTTCAGGCGGCCGGCCGTACCGGAGACGACCACGACGCCGACCGGGTCGTCGTCGGGCCCGAGGATCGGCATCGCGATGTGGCGGATATCCTCGCGGGTCTTGAAGGCGATCTGGTGGCCGCGGATCGACTGCAGTTCCTCGACGTTGGGTGCCGACACCGCCGCACCCTCTTCCTGAGCACGAACGATGCTCCCGACGAAACTGTTCTCGACCGGTCGTCGTGCCCCGTCCGGAGCAGGCCGACCGGGTTTGTTCCGGTCGGCAGTGCTGTAGAGACACGCGAACGTGTCCCCGCGACGGGCGTAGAGTGCGACGCGTTCGTTCATCGCGCTAGCCAGTTCGACGAGCGGTTCGTGGCTCACGTCGAACAGCGGATCCGCATCGCGGATCCCGGCCCCGAGGCTGTAGAAGCGGTCGCTTGCACGATAGGTGTCATCGTCCTGGCGAACGTATCCCAGTTCACACAGCGTGGTCAGGTGCTTGTGGACGCCGCTCCGGGAGAGGTCGAGATCGTCGGCAAGATCGCTCACGCCAGCCCCGTCTCGCTCCGCGAGGGCCTCGATCACCCGGAAGCTCGTCTCGGCCGCTTTGACCGTGTTCGAGTTGGCCACCATGTTCACAGTTAGTGAATTGCTCCGAGGACAAATAGTTGACGTTGGATCGAGGGTCTTGCTCCGTGCCAACGTTCATATCGCAGGCGGTGAAACCACCGGCAATGCCGACGATAACGGACTACGAACTGTTCGCGGTTCCGCCGCGACTGCTGTACCTTCGCGTCGAGACCGACGACGGGCTCGTGGGCTGGGGCGAGCCGACCGGCGGCGGCCAGTCCCGGATCGTCCGGACCGCCATCGAGGCGCTCATGGAGAACTTCGTCCTCGGTGAGGACGCGCTCGCCATCGAAGACCACTGGCAACAGCTCTATTACGGCGGATTTTTTCACGGCGGGCCGATCCTGATGAGCGCTATCTCCGGCATCGACCAGGCGCTCTACGACGTCAAGGGGAAACACTACGACCTGCCGGTCTTCGAGTTGCTCGGCGGCAAGGCCCGGGAGAAACTGCGCGTCTCACAGTTCATCGGCGGTGATCAGACCGTCGACGCCACGGAGATCGCGACCGACGTGGTCGCCGATGGCGTGACCGCGGTGAAGGCCAACGCCGCCTCGCGTATCCGGTTTATCGACACGCCCGCGAAGGTCGAGGTCATCACCGACGACCTGGCCACGCTCCGGTCCGCCGTCGGCGACGACGTGGACCTCGCGGTCGACCTCCACGGCCGGGTCTCTCGGTCGATGGCCCCCCGGATCTGCGAGGCGGTCGAACCGTTCGACCCGGCGTTCGTCGAGGAACCGATCCACCCCGAGTACAACGATTATCTCCCGGAGTTGCGCGCACAGACGAGCGTCCCGCTGGCGACCGGCGAACGGGTGTACACGCCCAATGCCTTCCGCCGGATGTTGGAGCGCGGCGGCGTCGACGTGGTCCAGCCGAGCGTCTCCCGCGCCGGCGGGATCACCGGCGTCGACAAGATCGCACAGTTGGCGGCCGCACACGACACCTCGCTCGCGCCCCACAGCCCGACCGGCCCCGTCGCCTACGCGGCGAGCCTCCACGTCGGCGCGTCGGCTCCGCAGACCCTGTTCCAGCAACAGCCCCTCGACGCGCTCCCCGGGCACGGCCGCAATATCTTCGACGACCTGACCGTCGGCGACCCCTTCACCTTCGAAGAAGGATTCGCGACCGTCCCCGACGGCCCGGGTCTGGGCGTGGAAGTCGACGAGGCCGAACTGCGCGAGCGCTCCCAGTCCGACGCTGGCTTTCGGTTCCCCGTCTGGCGACACGAGGACGGGAGCGTCGCCCGGTGGTAGTCGGCGACCGCCCCCACACTCCCGGCGCGCGATAGGTGCCCGACATGCGATACCAGCCTCGCCCGCGCTCATCGACTCCGGGATCCTTTCTCCCCGTGAGTCACGCTTTTCCCGCCGAGTGTCCCACGGACAGACGTGATTCACGACGAGCATGGAACGGAAGCGAACGCCGGTCGCGCGACGGGAGCGGAGAGTGGTCGAGCGACCCGGACCGACGGCGGTCACGCGATTCGGACCGACGGCGGTCACACGGTCGCGCGGACCGCGGACCGCGTCGCCGCGTTACAGGATCGACTCCGGGCGCGCGAGGCCGACCTCGCGGTTCTCTACCCCGGGCCGAACACGCTGTACCTGGCCGGCGTCTACGGCGAACCGCTCGACAGGCACTTCCTGCTCGCGGTCCCAGCCGAGGGGGATCCGCGCGCGGTAACGCCCCGGAAATCCCTCGACCTGCTCGAAGACGAGTCGACCGTCTCCGAGTTCGAGGTGCTTGAATCGAACGACCCCGGTGCCGTCGCGGTTCGGTTCGCGGAGACGCTCGGCGAGGGCGTCGACCGACTGCTCCTCGACGAGCGGACGCCCTTCGCCGTGGCCGACCCGCTCCGGCAGGAGACGGACGCCACCATCGCGGGCGCGGGAGATCCACTCGAATCCCTCCGGATCCGCAAGGACGACGCCGAAATCGCGGCGCTGAAGCGGTCGGCCGCGGTCGCCGACGCGGTGAGCGAGGGGGTCCGGTCGCTGGAAATCGTCGGCATGACCGAACGCGAGGTAGCGGACGAGATCCGCGGTCGCCTGCACGCGAAGGGCGCGACCCGCCTCTCGTTCGACGTCGTCGTCGCGAGCGGCCCGAACGCCGCGCGGCCGTACCTCCGCAACCGCGACCGGGAGATCCGGGCAGGCGAGCCCGTCATCCTCGATTTCGGCGGATTCGTCGACGGCTACGCCAGCGACCAGACCCGAACGACCGTCTTCGGCGGCGACCCACCCGAGGGGTTCGAGGCGGCCCACGAGGCCGTTCGGGCCGCGCTCGATGCGGGCGTCGAGGCCGTCGAACCCGGCGTGACCGCGGGATCTATCGACCGCGCCGCCGAGTCCGTCGTCGTCGACCACGGCTTCGGGGAGAACCTGATCCACGGCACCGGCCACGGGGTCGGCCTCGAAGCCCACGAGGCACCCGCCATCGCCGACGGCAACGAGCGCGTGCTCGAACCCGGGATGGTGTTCAGCGTCGAACCCGGCGTCTACGTCGACGGCGAGTACGGCGTCCGCGTCGAGGATCTCGTCGTCGTCACCGAGGACGGCTGTGAACGACTCAACGACTCGCCGCGGACCTGGCGGCCGCTCTGACCCGGCCGACCCCCGCCGAATCCGGCAAAACACTCGCCGATCCGGCGAGTTCCCCGACGTCCGTAACCTTCAATCGGAAACCGGCCCGTGAGTCGGTATGGAGATAACCGAAGTCGAACCCATCGTCCTGGAGAGCGCGGTCGGCACAGTCTCGCTGCCGGGCGGCAAGGCCGATTTCGACGCGACGGTCCGACCAGTCCTCGTCCGCGTCCACACCGATGCGGGACTGGTCGGACTGGGCGAGTCCTACCTCGACGACCCGACCGGAGAGAAGGCCGAATTCGTCGCGAAGGGCGTCGACGCCCTTGCGAACCACCTCGTCGGCGAGGACCCCCACGACGTGCGCGAGCTGTGGCACGAGATGTACGTCCACACCAAGCGGTCGGGCTCGTATCGCTCGCTATCGGCCATCGACGAGGCCCTCTGGGACCTCAAGGGCAAAGAGGCCGGCCTCCCCGTCTACCAGTTGCTGGGTGGCGCGGCCGGCGACGTCTCCGCCTACGCCACCTTCCCGCATCGCAAGCCCGCCGACGAACTCGTCGAGGCCGGCGAGTGGCTCGCCGAGAAGGGGTTCGAGACGATGAAGATCGTCGTCGGTGCCGACGTCGACGACGATATCGAGCGCATCCGCACCGTCGCCGAGGGGATCCCAGACGAACTCGGCCTGGCGATGGACGCCAACACAACCTTCGACTTTCCCGACGCGCTCGCGCTCGCCGAGGTGGCCAGCGAGGTCGGGATGGAGTGGTTCGAAGAGCCCATCGCCCACACCGATGTCGACGGGATGGCCGAACTCAACCGCCGGACGAGCGTCTCCATCTCGGCCTACCAGAACAACGTCACGCAGTACCCGGCGACCGAACTCCTGGAGAAAAACGCGATCGAGATCTACCAGCCCGCCTTCGACTACGTCGGCGGGATCACCCCCGCAAGCGACGTGGCCACGCTCTGTGAGGCCCACGGCAAGCGGTTCGTCCCCCACGCCTTCGGCCCGGTCGTCAACTACGCCGCCAGCCTCCACGTCGCCGCGGCCCACTCGTCGTGCTCGCTCATCGAGTTCGCCGTCTACGCCGAGGACATCGACGACCCCGGCCGCTACGTCGCCAGCCCGTACATCGAAAATCAGGAGGACATCTACGTCCAGGACGGCGGCCTGATCGAACCGCCCGAAACGCCCGGCCTCGGCCTCGACGTCGACGAGGACGCACTTGAAGAGTACCGGGCGAACTGACGTCCCGGAACACTACCACTGAGGAAAACTACTCGTATCTCTCCTCGGCGTCGTTGAGCGCGAGCCAGTACTTTACGAGCGCAGACGCATTCCCTTCCGCGTCACCGGCCCGCCGGATCGTCGCCTTGTACGCCTCGTGCAGGACGGCCGCGAGCGGCAGTGCGGTCCCCTGTTCGCGAGCGAACTCGCGGGCGTAGCCGATGTCCTTGTGCCAGATAGCCAGTCCGCCCAGCCCCTCGATGTCCTGGCTGAAATCCCCCGAGAAGTAGCCGTCGAACATCTCGAAGCCGAAGAAATCCCGGAACAGCTCCGGGTCGACGCCGTTGTCGCGGACGAACTCGATGACTTCGGCGTCGACGGCGTGGTGGCCGGCATACCGCATCTGGAGCCCGAGTTTCAGCACTGTCGCGTCGGGCACGCCCCCGACGTGCGCGTGCCCGTCACAGAGCACGTCGAACACGTCGGTCGCCGCCTCGTACCGGTCCGCGGGCCCGCCGACCATCATGTGATACCCCTCCGGCACGGCGCCGCCGGTGATGGGAGCTTCGAGGAACGCCGCGCCGATGGCGTCACAGCGTTCCGCGCAGGCCACGGAGGTCGCCGGCCGCGTCGTCGTCACGTCTATCAACAGCTGTCCCTCGTCGAGGCCCGCGAGCAGGCCAGCCTCGCCATCCATGTTCGCCTCGACTTCGGGCGACCCGGGGACCGCCATCACGACCACGTCCGTCGTGGCCGCGAGCGAGGCGGGGTCCTCGGCAGCGGTAGCTCCTTTCTCGGTCGCCGCGGCGACCTGGTCCGAGTCGACGTCGAACACCGTCACGTCGTGGCCGGCGTCGAGACAGCGGTCGAGGAACAGTTTCCCGATGTATCCGACGCCGACGAGGCCAACGCGTGTCATGTGCGCCGGTCCGGTCGGCGGTCACAAAAGCGTTGGCGCCCCGGCGGACTGGGCCGGGAGTGGGGTCCGGACCGGCCACCTCAGTGGCTGGCGACTGTCGAAAGGCCGCGGAATCTCCGCGTTCACAACGCTTAATGCCGCTCTGGGCGGGATCCGAGTCGTGACAGAACTCACGCACCCGCTATCAGATGAGGAACGCGACGAGTTCGTCGACCTCTACGAGGGCCTGCGCGTGGCCGACGTGGTCGACGGTCTCGACTACAACGGCTATCACGACATCGGGCAGGTCACCGACGAAATCGACCCGCTCTACCGGGACACCGAGGAGTTCTCCCACCGCGTCGTCGGCTTCGCCAACACCGTCCGGTACCTGCCGACGAACACGCCGCGGGACCTCCCGCGCCCGAGCGAACTCGATAACGACACCTTCGCCGACTGGGAGGGCGAGTGGTACGGCGACCTCTCGGGTGGCCCCGAAGAGGTCCGCGAACACGACGTCGTCGTGATGGAAGCGACGGGCATCGATGTCGGGAACATCGGCTCCGACAACGCCTTCGGTTGGTATAACGAGGGCGCGGCCGGCGTCGTCACCAACGGCGGCGTCCGCGACACCGACGAGATCATCAAACAGGGCATCCCGACCTACAACAAGCAGATCAGCAAGCCGATCATCCCCGGCCGCGACGAGTTCGCCGACAACGGCGTGCCCGTCAATCTCGACGGCACGCGCGTCGAACCCGGCGACGTGGTCGTCGCCGACGGTGACGGTGTCGTCGTCGTCCCCCTCGACGTGGCCCGCGAGGTCGGCGAAGCCGCCAATCGCGTCCAGCGAGAGGACCAGAAACGCAGGCGCGCCCACTACGAGGAAGCCGACATGGACCACGACTTCACGCTCGAATAGATCGGCCGAGTCCGCCCACGGATCCCAGCTCGCATCGCCTGACGCTCGATTCTCCCGGACCCGTTCGGGATGCCGTGGATCGACGGCTCCTCCCGTCGGTGAACGTACTACACTCGAATCGGGGTCAAAAACACACTCGAATCGGAGTCGGAAAAATCAGTTCGCAGAACCGGGCGCAAGTCGAAAAATGGGGTGGCCGGAGTTACATGCCGCCCATGCCGCCCATACCGCCACCCATGCCACCCATGCCGCCGCCCATACCGCCGCCGGGGCCGCCGGCCTCGTCTTCGTCCTCGTCCTCGACTGCGAGTTCGCCGACGGACACCACGTCGTCGATCCGCAGGATGGAGTTGACCGCTTCGATACCGGAGGTGATGGCCTGTCGCTTGACGCTTTTTGGCTCGACGACGCCCGCTTCGAGGGTGTCCGTTATCTCGCCGGAGTAGCCGTCGATCCCGGCGTTCGTCGCGCCGCTATCGTGTTCCGAGCGCAGGCCGACGATGGCGTCGACCATGTTCTTGCCGGCGTTGCGCGCGAGCGTCCGCGGGACGATTTCGAGCGAGTCCGCGACGGCCTCGACCGCGAGTTGCTCGCGGCCGCTGACCGATTCGGCGTGCTCGCGGAGGTGGCGCGCGAGCGCGATCTCCGGCGCGCCCCCGCCGGGAACGACCACGCCCTCGCGGAGCGTGACATCGACCGCACGCAGTGCGTCTTCGACTGCTCGCTCGAGTTCGTCGACGACGTGCTGGGTCCCGCCGCGGAGGATGAGCGACACCGCGTTGGCGTCCTCGATGTCCCGCAGGACGAGCGTCTTCTCCGGTTCTGCCGACTTCGGCCCGTAGACCTGCGCGACCGTCTCCTGACGGATGGCCCCGGCGTGGCCCAGGTCCGCCTCGCTGAGGTCGTCGAGGTCGCTGACCGCGTTCGCGTTCGTCGTCCGGACGATCTTCTCGAGGTCCTCGTCGCGCAGGTGGCGGATCGCGACCACGCCTGCCTCTGCCAGCGCGCCCTGGACGGTTTCGTCTATCGCGCCGGTCGTGAACACCGCGTCGACGCCCGCGTCGATTATTCCCGCGGCGATCTCGTCGAGTTCCTCGCGCTCGCGGTCGATGAACGCCTCGTACTCGTCGGACGTCGACACCTCGATGTTCGCGCCGGGCGCCGTCTCCTGTAGTTCGAGTTCGCCCTCGTAGACGAGAATGTCCGCGTCGTCGGCCGACGTCGGCATACTCGGGTGTGGCACGTTCTTGTCGACCATCAGCCCGTCGATGAGCCGCGAATCGTGGATCGTCCGGCCGTCGAAGGTGGACACCTTGATCGTGTCGATGTTCGGGACGCCGTCGACCATCGACCGCGTGACGGCCTCGACGACCATCGGCGCGAGCGTCTCGACCGCGGCCTCGGCGCCTTTCCCCGTCATCGCCGTCTTCGCGACCCGTTCGAGCGTCTCCGTGTCGTCGGCGGAGACCTCGACCGCGATCTCGTCGAGGGCCGCGTCGACCTCGTCGGCCGCCTGCTGGTAGCCGCCGACGATCGTCGACGCGTGGATCCCGCGGTCGAGCAGTTCCTCCGCCTCACCGAGGAGTTCGCCCGCGACGACGACGGCCGTCGTCGTCCCGTCGCCCACCTCGGACTCCTGTGTCTCGGCCACGTCGACGACCATGTCCGCGACCGGGTGGTCGACGTCCATCTCCTCGAGGACGGTCACGCCGTCGTTCGTGACGACCACGTCACCGCTGGAACTGACCAGCATCTTGTCCATCCCCCGCGGCCCGAGCGTCGTTCGAACCGCCTCGGCGACGGCCGACCCGGCCTCGATATTCATCGACACCGCCTCCTCACCGGAGAGACGCTGGGCGTCATCCGAGAGCACTGACGTCACCTGCTGTCCGAACTTTTCTGCCATGGTCGGTGGAAATGTCGTGGTCGCGTATAAATTATTTCATAGCCAGATGCACCGCCCGTGACTCCGCTGGGAATCGCGAGACGAGCTACTGTCAGTCGGTGACGCGAAAAAATTCGAAACGGTGTGGTGCCGCCGCGACGGCGGAACTGGTAGTCGAGACCGTGTTACGCGTCCGGTTCCGTGTACTCGTCGTCGTACTTCTCGCGGACGAGACCCGAGTGGGTCTGGTACTGGTCGGAGAAGCCGCCGGTACGGACCGCCGACGAGTAGACGTCGTGGCCCTGCTCGACGAAGTCGAAGTCCTGAACGTTGCCGATGACACCGGCCGACCCCTGGACCGCCCAGAAGTCCGGCAGGTAGTAGTTGTAGAACCACGCCATCTTCCGCATGACCTCGTCGACCCGATCCGCGGTGATCTCGGGGTCGCCGTGGAACTCGATGAGGAGTTCGATGAGGTTGATCGTCTCGTAGTCGGTGACGCCCTCGAGACTGGGGTTGGGGCCCGCGAAGTCAGGCGCGGACATGTCGCCGACTTCGGTCGGCAGGTCGACCTCGAGCGGCATGCTGCGCAGGTCGTGCGTGTCGGCCGGGTCCACCACTTCGCCCTCGTCGTTGGTGACGTCCTCGGGGTCGGGCGAGCGACCGTTGGGCGAGTCAGACCAGCCGTCCTCGCTGTTGGGGAAGTCGGGGTCCCGTTCGACGACCTTCGGGTTCCACCAGCCCGTGGAGGACGTGTAGGCGTCCCACGGGTTGGACATGTTGTTCCACCAGTAGACGATGTCGTAGGACATGTTGTCCCGCGAGGTGTTGACCGCCGACGTCGACTGGTTCTGGAACTCCACGTCGAAGCCGAAGTCGTTGAGTTGCTGCTGGAGCGCCTGCGCGACCGTCACGTAGACCTGTCCGTAGCCCGCGCTGGCCTTGATCAACAGCTCCGCGTTGTCGCCTTCGGGGCTCTCCCACGTGCCGCCGCTTTTGGAGTATCCGGCCCGCTCCATGTACTCCTCGGCGGTACTCATGTTGTCCCGGTTGCTCCACTGGTGGAGGCTGTTGAGGAAGTCATCGTCGAACCACACGTTGTTCATCGCGTTCAGGAGCCCCGTGTGGTAGTTGGGCAGGTAGAACGAGTTGGGGCCCATCGCGTTCGCGGCGATGGCGACCCAGTCGACCGCCTCGATCAGCGCACGCCGGACCCAGAGGTTGCCGAGGTGCCCGTCCCAGTTGAACGGGAAGCCGTTCATCGCCGTCGCCGGGAACGTCGAGAGCTGCTGGATGTAGCCCGGGAGCGAATCACGGGTGACCGGACCGGATTCCCCGATGACCGTGTGCTCGATGTCGATCTCGCCCTCGTTGAGCAGCGTCTGTCGACGCTGGTTGTTCGCGGTCTCCAGTCGGATCTCGGGGACCGTCCGGTCGCGGTGGTTGGGGTGGTCCTCACGCGCCGTGAGGAGGACGGCCTGGTCGGTGACGGCGTCCTGGCCGTCGGCCCTGTAGAGGCCCGAACCCCACCCCTTGTCGGCCATCTCGGCGTAGGAGAGGGTCCGGCTCTGGATCTCGCCCGTCCAGAGCTCGGTCGCCTCTTCCTCGCTCGAGGCGTCGATCGCCGCCTGGGCCCAGTCACTGGTGAAATCAGGGTGTGGCGGCGGCTCGTACATCCCAACGTTGGACTCGAGCGAGAACTGGTTGCTCGGCTGAGCAGTGACGCCCTCTGCCTCCCCTCTGGGGTTCCAGAAGTGCATCTCCCAGTCGCTGAGTTGTTCGAACCCCTCGTCGCCCGCACCGAACCGGCCGGCGCCCTCCGCGTAGTACCCGATCTCCTCGTGTTGCCGACGGGCGTTGGCGTCCATCGGCGTCCCGTCCCAGTAGGTCGTCTCGTCGTCGTACGTCTCCCACCAGTCGAAGGGGGCCTCGAGTTCGTAGTCCTCGAGCCAGGTGTGAACCTCGACCTCGCCCATATCCGGGAGGTCCCAGGTGTGGCCGCTGGTGTAGACCCGTGACTGCCCCTCCTGGAACGGGAGGGTCATCTCGAACATCCAGCCGACCCCGCTGTTGTTTATCGCGCTGTTTTCGGCGTACCTGTTGGCGTTGGAGTTCTGCGGTGCCGTCGCCATGTGGTGCCCGATGGTCGTCGACTGGGGTTCTCCCCTGGTCGGCGTCGGGGTTCCGGTATCCGTGTCGGTCCCGTCGCCGGGCGTCATCGACCCGTCGTCGGACTCGGTCGGTGTCGCCGTCGGATCGTCACCTTCCGTGTCGGTACCGCCACCGCCACCACCGGAACACCCTGCTAGCCCGCCCACGCTTGCGGCCAGCACTGTGGACATGAACTTTCGTCGGCTCGCAGCACGACGTAGCCTCTTGAATCGGTCGCCGTTGTTCTCACGTTGCGGCATACGTCTCCAATGAGTATCCATGATGTATAAAATTTTCCATTGGGGTGGTGACTGGTAGCAACCGTCGCTAGTGGGTGCTTTCAGTGGGTTTTCGGCGATTGCGGTACCTGCGAGGGGCCACGATCGACCACACTGGCGGTCGGTTTGTCGGTGGACCGGACTCTCACCACCTGGAGAGCACTGGTCCCGAGATCTGGAGGGTACTGGTCCTGATCCGGAGGGCACTGATCCCGACGAAGCTATACGCGCGTGCGCGCGAGAACTACACTAACTGCCGCGACAGTCAGTATCGCTAACTCCCGTGACAGTCAGTATCGCGGACTCCCGCGACAGTCCGTGATCCAGGCGTCTCTCCCACAGTGAGTAGTGGGGACGATTTCCGGACGTGCCAGTAGTCGTCCAGGTCCGCGTTCGCTCCGGACTGTCACGCGAGGTCGGTCATCCGGTACAGAGCGCACTGATCGGTAGCGAAAACGGCACAGACGGGCAGCAGACCCGTTCTTGCCTCGGTATCAGGGGGCCACAACGACACCATAAAACCTTATTGTCCGGCATCTCCCAGCATGGGCCATGGGTGAGTACGTCAACCAGAAGTCCCTCGCACTCGTGGGGCTCGTCGTGTTGAGCGTCGCCGCCATCGCAATGTCGGCGGCGACGGTCGCGAACGTCGAGACCGCGGGTGGAGGAGATGGAGGATCCCCTCTGAGCCCGATCAACGATGGCGGTGGCGGGGGCGCTGTCCCGAACGACTCGGGGGGGCAAAGTGATGATGTCATCGACACAGGCGGGGACAACGACAACGAACAACTACAGCTCCGGGGATGCAACGAATTGCTCTCGAGCATCCCGGGAAGCATCGGGTACTTCGCGGCGCTCGCAGGTATCCTGTACCTGATCCGGCGGCGGACCTCGCTCGGATTCTCCCTGCTTGCCGCGTACGCAGTGACCCCGATTTTCCTGACCGTCTACTTCCTCCGCACGCAGTGTGGGGACGGTGGCGTCGGGATAAGCGACGAAGGAGCACCCGGGACCACGAACGGAACCGGGCCCAGTTCCGTCGGACCGGACATCCCGCCGACCATTCTCGTCGGCGGGTTCGTGGTCCTGTTCGTCGGCGTCGCGGCCGTCCTCTACATCTCCTCGGGCTCGCGCGAGTACGTCCAGGAGGAACCCGAAGAGGAAAGCGAGGAAGCCGACGTGGCCGACATCGCGGCCGCCGCGGCCGAGGCCGCCGAGCGACTCGAAGCCCGCGACGCGGACGTCGACAACGAGGTCTACCGCGCGTGGTGGGAGATGACCCAGCTCCTGAACGTCTCCTCGCCCGAGACGTACACGCCCGGCCAGTTCGCCGAGGCGGCCATCGATCTGGGGATCGAGGAGGAACACGTCGACGACCTCACGACGCTGTTCGAGGAGGTGCGGTACGGACACCGCGACCCCGAGGCGCGCGAACAACGCGCCATCGACGTCTTCCGGCAGATCGAACAGTACGGTGAGGACGCCGCGGAGTCGCCCGCCGGTGACGACGACGCCACGGAGGGTGAACAATGAACGTCGCACGAGTCGTCCGACAGGTGCTCGTCGGTTCGGGCCTGATCGCGTTCGTGATCGGCGCGGTTGCGATCGCCGGCGTCGACCTGCCTATTCCGGTCGGCGGGATCGTGATCACGCTGGTCGGGATCGTGGGTATGCTCATGGGCCTGTTCTCCGCCCGTTCGCGCCTCCAGAGTGAACAGTCGGAGACGGTGACGCCGGACCCGGAGCTGCCGCCACACACCCCACCGCCGGGGGACGAGGTCGACGAGCAGCTCTACGAGATGATCGAGCTCCAGCACGGGATGACCGAGAACCGCGAACGCATCGAGGAGCGCCTCGAGGCCGCGGCGATCCGGCTCATCCGTCAACGCGACGACTGCTCGCGCATCGAAGCGCAGGTCCAGTTGCAGGAGGGTACCTGGACCGACAACGAGGTCGCTACCAACTTCTTCAGCGACGAGGACACTTCCGAGGACGAGGGTGGCATCGAGAACCTCCTCGGCGCCACCGACGAGAGCGCCCAGTTCAAAGAGGACGTCGAGGTCGTCGTCGATACGCTCGCACGCCTCGGGAACATGGAGTTCGAGGAGGCCACCGAAGACGAGGACAGCGGCGGACTCCTCTCGCGACTCCGCGGCGGCGACGAGGACGAGGACACCGTCGACACGAACTGGAACACCGACGACTCCTCTATCGACTCGTTCGACGTCGACGAACCGTTCGTCGACCTGGACACCCACCAGACCAACCGCTGGCTCGGTGTGACGGCGTTCGCGCTTATCGCCGTCGGACTCGGCGTGTTCGCGCGCCAGCCGGGACTGGTACTCGCCGGGAGCGTCGCCGTCGGCTACGCGGCCTACGCCCGAATGACCGCGACGCCGCCGACGGAGCACCTCGAAGTCGAGCGCCAGTTCAGCGACGACGCCCCCGACCCCGGCGACGAGGTGCAGGTCACGGTCACGGTCCGGAACGCCGGTCCGTCCATCCTTCCCGACCTGCGACTGGTCGATATCGTTCCCGACGCCTTCGTCGTGACCCGGGGGTCGCCGCGCCTGCACACCGCGCTCCGGTCGGGCGAGAGCGACTCGTTTTCCTACACGGTCGAGGTCGAACGCGGCGACCACTCGTGGCCGCTGCTCACTCTCGCCCGTGACTTCAGCGGGAGCGTCGAGCGCGAATCGCTGGTCACGCCCAAGCAGAACCTGCTGTGCAAACCCGTGCTACGCGCTCACACGGGGATGCCGGTCCGCGCACAGACCACCCAGTACGCCGGGGACGTCGAGACATCCGTCGGCGGGTCCGGTCTCGAGTTCCACTCGGTCCGCGAGTACCGCTCTGGCGACCCGATGAACCGGATCAACTGGAAGCGGTTCGCCCGGACGGGCGAGTTCGCGACGATCGACTTCCGCCAGGAGAAGGCGGCGAAGATCACGCTCCTGTTCGACACGCGCGAGCGTGCCTACACGGCCGAGTCGGCCGGCAAGGCACACGCGGTCGACCTCTCGGTCCACGCCGCGACCGACGTGTTCAGTTCGCTGTACGACGCGGGGAACCTCGTCGGCGTCGCCGCCTTCGACACGGTGCCGTGCTGGCTGGCGCCCGGCGCCGGGAGCGCCCATCTCGAACGGGCCCGCGAACTGTTCGCGACCCATCCGGCGCTTTCGGCGGTCCCGCCGAGCAAGTCGAACATCGAAGGAACCTACATCGACCCCATGACCCACGTTAGACGGCAACTCCCGAGCAACTCACAGGTGTTCCTGTTCTCGCCACTTGGCGACGACTACGCCTCCGAGACGGCCCGCCGACTTGACTCCGCAGGCCATCTCGTCACCATCGTCAGTCCCGATACGACCAGCGACAAGACGGTCGGCCAGCGACTCGCGCGGATCGAGCGTGAACTCCGGCTGGCCGAACTGCGCGAACGCGGTATCCGCGCCATCGACTGGCATCCCGAGGACAGGCTCTCACTCGAGATCGAACGCGCACAAACGAGGTGGGCGTAGATGAGCGTCAGACGCGCCGTCGAGGTGAACCACTCGGCGTCTCTCGTCAGCGGCGGCCTCGCGCTCGTCTCGGGCGTCATCGCCGTCGCGGCCAGTGGCTTCGTCTCGGTCATCGCGCTCGTGTTGGGCGTGATGGGGCTGGGCGGTCTGGCCGTCGGCATCTTCGCGCTCGACTCGCGCGGTGTCGTGACCGTCGGGAGTTTCCTCGTGTTCGTCTCCGTGCTCGTCAGCGGCGTCTACGGCAACACGCCGGAACTGCTCCTGGTCAGCATGATCGGGACCATCATGGCGCTCGACCTGGGACAGAACGCCGTCAGCATCGGCCGCCAGATGACGACCGACACGTTCACCCGCCGCGGGGAGTTCGTCCACGCGGGTGCGAGCCTGATGGTCGGCGTCCTCGTCTCGGTGCTTGCCTACGCCATCTTCGTCCCGGCAGCGGCGGGACAGCCCGCCGCCGCGCTCGTATTCCTGCTGCTGGCGGTCCTGTTCCTGGTCTGGTCGTTCCGGACCTGACCGGCCGCCCCAGTTTACTCAGTTTCGCCGTCACGCGTTTTCTCCGTGTTCGTCCGCCACTGAACTGCCGTTTTCCGAACAAAAACGGCACGGAGCGCTGCAGCGGCCGCCATTCCGGTATGTATCCCCCGAACTGTCGATCAGAGAGGTCGTGCGACATCGATTTGGATCGTCACCTCTAAGGCAACCATTTTCGTTGGGGAACCCATGGGAGTCCAAGAGTACGATGTCAGCGAAGCAAGCGAACGCATCGAAGAAGTCATCGAGGAGATAGAATCCGCGGTCATCGTCGAGCGGTCGTTCATGGAGACGGTCATGGTGGGACTAATGGCCTCCGGTCACGTTCTGCTGGAGGACGTTCCGGGGACGGGCAAGACCCTGACGGCAAACAGCATGGCGAACGCGCTCGGACTGGAGTTCTCCCGCATCCAGTTCACGCCGGACCTGCTCCCCAACGACGTCACGGGGACCTACATCTTCAACGAGCAGGAAGGCGAGTTCGAGTTCCAGAAGGGGCCGATCTTCGGCAACATCATCCTGGCCGACGAGATCAACCGCGCCCCGCCGAAGACCCAGGCCGCCCTGCTCGAAGCCATGGGCGAGGGGCAGGTCACCGTCGAGGGGACGACCCACCAGCTTCCGGACCCGTTTTTCGTCATCGCGACACAGAACCCGGTCGAACAGGAAGGGACCTTCCCGCTGCCCGAGGCGCAGGTCGACCGGTTCATGATCAAATCCAGCATCGGCTACCCCGAGGCCGACGGCCTGCTGACGCTGCTGCGGCGACGGTCGAACCGTGACACCTCGGCGCCGTCTGCGGGCCAGATACTGGACGGTGAGGAGGTCAAACAGCTCCAGGACGTCTCCGAGACGGTCATCGTCGACGACGACATGCTGGAGTACATCGCCCAGATCACGCTGGCGACCCAGGACGACCATCGCGTACGCGTCGGCATCTCCCCCCGTGGGACCCAGCGCCTGTTCGAGGCCGCCCGGGCGCGCGCCGTCGTCGCCGGTCGCGAGTACGTCACTCCCGACGACGTCAAGGCGATCGCGAAACCCGCACTGGCTCACCGCCTCGTGCTCACCGCCGAAGCACAGGTCAACGACGTCGACAAGGACGTTATCGTCCAGGAGATCCTCGACGAGATCCCCGTGCCGACGGTCCAGGGCCCGAACTAACGGGTCCGTAGTCGCCCGTTTTCCGTCTCGATTCCACGAGAGGCGTTCGCGTTCGGCGTCTCGACGTTCTGCCACGTTTCGAGTGTCTGCTCCGACTCGGTAGCCACGGCGCTGACGGTGGAGTAACCGAAAAGAACATACCACCCTCTGTGTGAACAATTGTGATATGAGTGTAAGTGGTGCGGTCAGAAACCCACGCGCCTTCGTGGGTGGGAAATGGAACCGCTTCAAACTCCTCTTGCTCGATCCGGAGCAGTTCTTCGAGGAGAAACCGTCGACACCCAAACTCTGGAACGAGATCCTCGTGCTGGTGTTCATCGGGTTGGTCGGCGCGGCGGGCACGCTATACGTGGGCCAGCAGTTCATGGAACACTTCGTGACTGCTAGCATCGACAAGACGCCCGACACGAGGGTTATCCCGGGACAGCAGGGACTGCGCATCCAGGTTTATCCCCTCCGGAGCGTCGTCGGCATGTTCGTCCTCTGGGGCTTTTTCAGCCTCAGTTACTACGTGCTCTCCTGGCTCTACAGCGACCAGGGGAGTTTCTTCCAGATCGTCAAGGCCACGGCCTGGACGCTGGTCCCGATCGTCTTTACCAACCTCGTGAAGTCGATCGGCGCGGTCGTCACCGCGACGATGGAGACGCTGATCGAGGACGACGAGCTCGACGGCATCGCCGCCGAGGTTTCGCGATCCAGTGAGGGCGAGGGCGCCGACCTGCTCTTCGGGTTGCTTTTCGAGGAACCGGTCATGCTCGGCGCACTGGCGATCGGCGTCGTCTTCTACGCCTGGTGTGGCTACGTCGGAGCCTATGCCGTCGCTAATGCGCGGCAGATTCCGGTCTCGGACGCGTACAAGGTCGTCGCAGTCCCGATCATCCTGTACAGCCTGTGGTGGCTACAGATGGTCCTCGGCCACGCAGGCGTGCTATAGGGTTAAGATTATATGGGACCATTCACCATTAGAGAGTAACTATGGGTGTGCGTTACTATATCAAGCGACTCACACAGGCCGTCGTCACGTTCCTGACCGGGATGTTCCTGACGTACGTCCTGTATCGACTCATTCCGGGTGGCCCGATCGACGCGATGCGCACACGGATTATCCAGCGCGCGTCCAACCAGGGGCGCGCACCGGACCCGGAACGGATTGGACGGTTAACACAGGAGGCGAGCGGCATCGACACGAGTCAGGGGCCGGTCGTCGGCTATATCGGGTACGTCTCGGAGGTGCTCTCCGGGAACTTCGGCGAGTCGATCCGGTTCGGTCGCCCCGTGATGGAGTTGCTGATCCAGAACATGCCGTGGTCGCTGTTCATCAGCATCTACGGACTGCTGGGCGGACTCGCGATGACCATTATCTTCGGGACGCTGATGGCCTACAAGGAGGGGTCGAAACTCGACAAGGGGCTGACCGTGTTCATCATGGTCACCAGTTCCATCCCCTACTACGTGGTGGCGTTCCTGTTGCTCATCACCCTCGGGCTCGAGTGGGGTGTCCTTCCCACTGGCGGCAAATATCCGGCGAACACGCCGGCCGGCTTCAACATCCCGTTCATGGTCGGGATCGTGGAACACGCGGCGATGCCGATAATGAGCAACTTCCTCGTCGGCTTCGCCGGCGGCGCGATCGGAATGCGTGCGCTCGGGGTGCGTGTCATCGGCGCGGACTATATCCGCTCGGCGGAGATCCGCGGTATCGGCCGAAACCGGATCATGACCCGATACATCGCCCGGAACACCATCCTTCCCATCTACACCGGGGTCGTTATCGGTATCGCGGGCGTGTTCAGTTCGAGCGTCATTCTGGAGGAGATCTTCAACTACCACGCCGTGGGGTTCCTCCTGTTTGAGGCGTTCACGATGCAGGACTACCCCATGATCATGGGGTCGTTCATCCTGTTGACGGGACTGACGGTTGTCGGGATGTTCGTAGCCGACGTCACGTACGGGTTCGTCGACCCACGTGCCGGTGACCCGTCCGAACGGGAGGCGTACTAACAATGAGTTCAGACACGACCGATAAACGTGCGGACGGTGGCACCGTCGAACAGGACATCTTCGGGACCGGCGGCGACGGCGACGGCGGACGGCGGACGACATCGCCACAGGAGCGGGCCCGTCGACTCTTCGACACCTACTTCGCCACGCCACTGCGGATCGCCTGGAACGACTGGCGGGCGCGGATCGGCGGCCTCGGCGTCATCTTCTACATCCTCCTGGGGACCGTCGGCCCGCTGGTGTTCAGCGAACCGACGCTGAACTATCGGACCACCTACATTCCGGCGTTCAAGTACACGGAGTATCCGCTCGGGACGGACTGGAACGGCCGTGACATCCTCGACTCGATCGTCCACGCGTCGCCCGCAATGCTGAAGATGGCACTCGCGGGGCTGCTGTTCTCGATCGGGGTCGCCGTAATATTCGGCTTCGTCTCGGGGTACAAGGGCGGGATGATCGACACGGTGTTGATGACGTTGACGGACGTGATGATCACGCTCCCGGGCCTCCCGCTCATCATCCTCATCGCCGCCGTCTATCCGCCCAAGGACCCGTTCATCGTCGGCGCGATCCTCGCCATCGACAACTGGCCGGGACTGGCCCGTAACCTGCGGTCACAGGTGCTGACGCTCCGTGAAGAGTCCTACGTCGAGGCGTCACGGACGATGGGGCTCTCGACGAGCGAGATCATCGGAAAGGACCTCATCCCCCAGCTGGCTCCCTACGTGTTGATCAGTTCGGCCGGCGCGGCCGCCGGCGTCATCGGCGAATCCGTCGCGCTGTACTACCTGGGCATCCTGCCCAGCACCTCGCCGGTCGACAACTGGGGGACGATGCTCCAGTACGGCATCGAGAACGGGAGCGCGCTCAACAACTTCAGCGGGTCCGGGCATATGATACTGTTCCCGCTGCTTGCGCTCTCCGGGATGACCTTCTGTCTCATCCTGCTCGGGCAGGGGCTCGACCAGCTGTTCAACCCCCGCCTGCGGGCGCGTCACTCCTCGACGACGGCCGACGAGCCCGAAGAGCGGCCCTGACTCGCGACTGCGGCGCATCTTTTCCCGACGTGATTTGCTGTATCGCCTGACGGAACCAGTGTCGACTGTTCGCGGTCGTAATTCCATTTCAGGAGCATCGCGCGCATGGAAGACCGTGTGGTTTTAATATCCGACACCGAGACGGGATACCAGAGGAATGGTTCACACGATGGAGACGGAACAGTCCGGTGACGGAGACGGCCATTCCGTCGGACGGGAGTGATTGTATGTCATACGGAACGCAACAAGAGCAGACGTACGAGGACGAAGCCGGCGACGTCGTGATGGAAGTCAAGAACACGAACGTCAGGTTCGATATGGACCGTGGGCAGTCACGGGTGTTGAACGACGTCAACACGGACATCTTCCGCGAGGAGATCCTCGCGGTGGTCGGCGAGTCAGGGTCGGGCAAGTCGATGTTCGCGGCCGCACTGCTCGACGCCGTCGAGGAACCCGGGCTGACGACCGGCGAGATAACCTACCACCCACGCGAGGGCGACCCAGTCGACGTCCTCGAACTCTCCGACTCGCAACTCCAGAATTTCCGCTGGGAGGAGGTGTCGATGGTGTTCCAGGGGGCGATGAACTCGTTCAACCCGACCATGAAGATCCGGGGTCACTTCGAAGAGACTATCGCCGCCCACGATGCGAACCTCAACGACCGAATGGAGTACGTCTACGACCTGTTCGACGCGCTCAACCTCGACGTCGACCGGGTGATGCGGTCGTACCCGCACGAACTGTCGGGTGGGATGAAACAGCGGGCGCTGATCGCGCTCTCGCTCGTTCTCGAACCCGAAGTGCTCGTGATGGACGAGCCGACGGCGGCGCTTGACCTGTTGATGCAGCGGACGATCATCAACATGCTGACCGACCTGCGTGACGAACTCGACATCACGATCGTGTTCATCACGCACGACCTGCCGCTCGTGGCGGGGTTATCCGACCGTATCGGCGTCCTCTACGGCTTCGAGTTCATCGAGATCGGGCCGACGGCGCCGATGTTAGAGGACGCGGCCCACCCCTACACGCGAGCGCTCCTGCGGTCGGTCCCGAGTATCGACTCGCCGCTCGACGAGATGCAGACGATCCCCGGGTCCAGCCCGGACCCGGTCAACATCCCTTCGGGGTGTTCGTACCACCCGCGGTGTCCGCTGGCCGACGACCGATGTCGGATCGAGGACCCCGAACTCGTGCAGGTCGAGGGTGACCACCGGGTGTCGTGTTTCTACTGGGAACAGTCCGCCGGCGAGATCGATTACACGCTACACGGCGGCGGCTTGGAGGACGACGAATGAGTACTGACGACAGTGACATCCAGACGGAGATGGACACGGGAACCGAGGCGGAACCGGACGAGACGACCAGCGAGCCCCTGCTCGCGATGGAGGACGTCGAGGTGGACTTCGCACCCGGCGGACTCCTCCGGCGCTATCTCTCCGACGAGGAGATCATGGCCGTCGACAGCGTCAACCTCGAAATAGAGGAAAACGACGTGGTCGCCCTCGTTGGCGAGTCCGGCTGTGGCAAGACGACGCTGGGCAAGACTGCGATCGGCATCCAGCGGCCGACCGGCGGTTCGGTCAAGTTCAGGGGACAGGACATCTGGGAAGCCAAAGACGTTCCGGCAAACGCCGACATCGAGTTTCCGGATATCCGGCGGTCACTCCAGATCGTCCACCAGGACCCCGCGGAGGCGTTGAACTCGCGGCGGCGCGTGCGGGCGATCCTCTCGGACCCGCTGAAGAAGTGGCGCGACGATCTCGACCAGGAGGACCGCGAGGAGACGATCTACCGCTATCTCGAACACGTCGAGATGACGCCCGCCAAGGACTACGCCGAGCGATACCCCTATCAGCTCTCCGGCGGGGAGAAACAGCGCGTGGTCCTGGGGCGTGCGCTCCTGATGAACCCCGACCTCGTGCTCGCCGACGAGGCGGTCTCGGCGCTTGACGTCTCCCTGCGCGTGGACATGATGGACCTGATGCTCGAACTCCAGGACCTGATCGACACCTCGTTCCTCTTTATTTCTCACGACCTGGCGAACGCTCGTTACCTCGCGAAGAAGGGTAACGGCCGGATCGCGATCATGTACCTCGGCAATATCGTCGAGATCGGCAAACCCGACGAGATCCTGCAGAACCCGACACACCCCTACTCGGAGGTGCTCCGGTGGTCGACGCCGGCGCTCGACCCGGAGGTGGCGAAACGGGAGGTCAACGAGGACCCGCCGGTGCGCCAGCTCGACGTTCCCGACCCTGCTGACCCGCCGAGCGGGTGCAAGTACCACACGCGCTGTATCGAAGCCCGGGAAGTCTGCACCCAGGAAGAGCCCGAAGTCTACGACACGGGCGGCACGGAAGCCAGCTGTTTCCGCGCGCTCTCGAACCACGAGTACTGGAACAGCGAGGAACTCGAGGGCCGCGAAACGATCGGCTTCTCGCGGGACTGATTCCCCATCGTCGGGGTCGCTGCCGGACGATCCGTTTCTCCGTCCGAATCGTTTCTCCGTCCGAATCGTTCTCCCCGTTCGATTCGTTTCTCCGTCCGAATCCACTGTTTCGTTGCGGTACGACTCGACTTACGAGCGGCGCGTCCGTGTCGTGTCCGCCTCTTTCGAGCGGATCGCGCCCGTTCGGATGAGGTTGTAGTCGACGCTGTTTTGCGGACCGGCGTGGCGGTAGATATCCGAGCCTTCCGCAGGCCAGTCGAAATCGCGCGTGTTGCCCCACACGCGCTTGCTCCGCGTCGTGAGGTGCAGATCGGGAAGGTCGTAGTTCCACCACCTCGCGAACAGCCGGACGATCTCCCGAGTCCGTTCTTCGGAGATCGGACGGCGGAGTTCCTCCCAGAGCTCGACGAGATTGATCCGCCTGCCGTCGCCGTCGACCTGCAAGGCCCCCGGTTCCGACGGAATAGTCGGTTCGACCGGTTTGTCACGCGCGCTTCGCTCCGTATCCGGGTCCGTGACGCCGTAGCCGAGTCCGGTGAGCGACTCGTCGTGGACGTTGTAGGCGCTGAACGGGGTCCCCTGGGTCCACCAGGCGATCGCGTCGTAGCCGTTCGATTCGAGCAGCGACCCGAAGGTCGTGACCCCGGCCGTCGAGAGGGTAACGTCGAATCCGACGTCGATGAGCGTGGTCCGTGCTTCTTGCCCGAACTGTTCCCACCCACCCCAGCGTGGCGCCCGGAGTCTGACCTCCAGCGTGTGCCCCTCGGGACCGATCCAGTCGCCACCCCGTCGCTCGTAGCCAGCTCGGCGGAGGTACTCCCGGGCCGCCTCGCGGTCGCGTTCGACCGGATAGGCGTGTAACTCCTCGCGGAGCGGGCCGAGCCATTCCTCGGCGGCGCCGACCGAGAGGCCGGTCTGGACCGACATCGGGTGTCCCCAGTCGAGATGGTCCGCGATCCCGTCCAGCGGGATCGCACAGAGAAACGCGCGGCGAACGTTCCGGCGGCCGACGTGCGGGGCCGCCCAGTTGAACGAGAGTTTCGGCCCGAAATCCGTTCGATACCGGGCGAGTTCTTCGATGTAGTCGGGAACGTCGATCCCGCTGTCCCCGGCGGGATGCCCCTCTCCGATATCGAGGAGGCCGTCCCGGGCGAGTCCGTGAGCCTGTTGGTCGCCGGCGACGGGAAACCACGCCCGCGGCACGGAAATATCCGCGGCGCGGGGGTGGTCCTCGAACCGCTCGAACATGATGCGATTGATGGACACTTCCGAGATCTCGTAGGGACCACAGCCGATCCCGTCGTTCATCGCCCGTTTCGGCCTGATAGCCGTCGTCTGGAGGTCCTCGGCGACTGACCGGCGTCGACTATCGGTCGATGCGTCCGCGAGGCGGTCGCGCCACTCCGCGAACACCCAGGCCGGGGTATCGAGTATCGTCCCGACCACGGTATCGAGGGCGATCCGGCGTCGAAGCGGCGTCTCGAACGTATACTCGAGCGTGTAGTCGTCGACCAGTGTGACGTCCGTCCACCGGTTCCGAACCCCGAGGAGGTCGTCGATCCGGTGGGCGATCCAGCGGTCCCGCGCGGTGACCGGATCGCCGCTCCACCAGGAGAACGCCTCGCTGAACCGGACCGTCGCGCTGTTGCGCTCGATTTCGAGGTCCGTGACCAGGTCGGCGAGTTCCCTGTCGCGTCCGTGGACATCCACTGACAGCGGTTCGAAGAGCATCGATGGAAATCCCGGGGTGTACCCCGGTGCCCACGGATTGAGCTGATAGTTCGCGGGGTCGTGCGGGAAGTTTCGGCCGATCGCCGAGGTGGAGTTCCCGACGTTCGTTCCGTCGGAGTCGACCGCACCGCATCCGGCGACGCCGGCCGCTCCGGCGCTCGCGAGCAGTCCGAGAAATCGCCGCCGTTCGAGACGGTCGGCGACGCCGCTCGAATTCACGGGACGACCACCCCAGCCGAGGAGTGGAGATCAACGGTCGAGGCGTCGGGCTCACCGGTCAAGAAGTGGGGCTCAACGGCCGAGGAGTACGTAATCACGGTCGAAACCGGACATCCGGAGGCGTCGATCGGTCGGAGAGCGGGTCGACAGCGGGTCACGTGATCAGTTCGTGAGTCACCCGCGGCGAGTAATCAACCTGTCGGTGGCACGGACGCGGCGGCTACTGGAGTCGGTCGAGCGCCGCGTCCGCGGCCGACCGGACGTCCGGGTCGGGGTCGGACTCGACGAGTTCCCGGATCCGTTCCGTGGCCGCTTCGTCCCCCAGATAGCCGAGGGTCCACACCGCGTTGCCGCGGACGTACGCGTGCTCGTCGTCGAGCATCGGCCGGATCCGGCCGGGAGCGACGGTCTCGGGCGACTCCTCGGCGAGATACGAGAGGAGGCCGACCGCCGCACCGCGAACGGTCGGTACAGGGTGGTCCAGGAGGTCCACGAGGGCGTCGTGATGGGGTTCGAACGCGCCGGCAACGCCCTCGGGGTTCGACTGTGAGACGGCAGTGAGCGCCAGCACGGCACGCTCGCGTACGCCATCGCCGTCTTCGAGTCGCTCCCCGATGTCGTCGAGGTAGGGTTCGACCGTTTCGGGATGTTCAGCCCCGACGACCTCGAACAGTTCGAGGGTGATGCTACGGACTGCAGTCGTCGGACCGTCGACGTACTCGGCGAGACGGGGGATCTCGGAACGGAGTCGATCGGGATCCGCGCGTGCGATGCCGACGAGCGCTTCCCCGGCGGCGATCCGGATGCCTCGCTCCCGCGTTTTCGCGGTATCGTTCAACTCCCGGAGTTTCTCCTTTGCCCCCCGATTGTCCACGTTTCGCGTGTTCATCTCGATCCCGTTGCCAGCTTGTTCGCCGAACGCCTCGAGGAACGTTTCGGTGTCCGCCACGATCCGGTCACCGTACCGGTCGGCGACCGCGCCCAGTATCTGGATCGCGGTCCCACGCTGAGTCGAGTCCTCGAGCAGCGACCGGAGCCCCGATATCGCGGGTTCGACTACCTCGGGTCCGACATCGCTGTCGGGATCGTGGCTCGCCTCCGCGAGCTGGTGGAAGAAATCCGCCGCCGTCGTTCTGGACAGCCCCTCGTCGGTTTCGAGCAGCGAAGCCATCTCGTCGACAGCGTCGACGGCGGCAGTGGGGGTTCGCGCCGCGACATCGGCGAGCGCGGACGCGGCCGAACCGCGGACGCGAGACTCGTCGCCGTCGAGTTCGCGAACGAACTGGTCGACGAACGTCGAGAGGTCGACGGTCCCGCTCGACGCTGCCGTCCGGAGTGCCTGGATCGCGTACCACCGGGCCCTGGACGAGTCGTCGTCGAGCAACTCGCGCAGTTGCTCCGGATCGACCGCGCCCGGATTCTCCCGCGCACGGTCGGCCAACTCCATCGCACGGTCGGCCGGGTCCCCCGTCCCGTCGGTAGATCCGCCGCCTGACATTACAACAGCGGTAGTGGACCGGGGAAGTTAACGGTTGTCGTCGTCGGTCACAGTTCCCGGCACTTCCGGATGGCGTAGTACGAGACGGCCATGAAGGCCCCTGACCCGACCACGTTGAACACCGTGACGACGTTGTTGGCCGACCCCCACTCGTAGACGAACAGTAACAGCGGAACGTTGATCACGAAAAACGTCAACGCGATCGCGAACAGGATCTGGATGGCAAGCGTCCGGTCACAGAGATGGTCGAAGAACGTCTCGTCCTGCGTCGACATTCGTGAGATCAGTCCTGTTTCGGGTCGGGCATCGTCCGGTCGGCGGTTCCATCGTGGTTCCGGCGGAGCGGTCGCCCGGTCACTCGTTGGCCCATTCGCCGAGTTTTCGGCTGGTCAGCAGGACGACGTAGATGATGATACCGAACACGAAAAACGAGGCGCCAATAACGCCCAGAATACCGGACATCGCGTTCAGCGCGTCCACCCCGGCGTAGGTCGCGTCGGACGGCGGCCCGAACGGATCGAGGGCGTACCCAAGCGCCACCAGCAGGAGGCCGAACCCTGCGAGCGTCAGCGAGAACTTGTTGGTCGAGATGTAGTAAAAGGCGAGGAGGTACTTTTTCCACCCGCTGGACATCTGACCTGCCCGTGTCATTGCTTGACTCATTTGCACTCTACTTGCGAACCGCCCATCTTCAAACTTCCGTCTCTCGCGGGGTCCGACGGCGCCGTTGACCGCCACGTTCGTCGGATACCGTCCGCCACGTTCGTCGGATACCGTCTGCTACGGGGCGGCGGGCGCGACCGAATCCCGGAGCGTTCTCGGCGGATCGATGCCGGTTTATTCGTCCCATCGGAGGAAATGTCCATGGCGCGAACGATACCACAAGTCAGGACACCGCCGATGGGGTGGAACTCCTGGAACGCCTACAGCTGGACGGTCACCGAGGCGGACATTCGCGACGCCGCGGACATGCTCGTCGAGACGGGGATGCGCGACGCCGGCTACGAGTACCTCGTCGTCGACGACACGTGGATGGACGACTCGCTGTCCGACGACCGGGAGTTCCGGCCCGACCCCGAGGACTTCCCCTCGGGAATCGCCGACCTTGCCGACTACGTTCACGGGAAGGGACTGCAGTTCGGCATCTACTCCTCGGCGGGCACGCAGACGTGTGCGGAACTACCGGCGAGTCTCGGCCTCGAGGACATCCACGCCGAGCAGTTCGCCGAGTGGGGCGTCGACTATCTCAAGTACGACAACTGTGGCGACCACCACGGGCTGGACGCCCGGACCCGCTACGAGGCGATGGGGACCGAACTCGCCGAAGTCGAACGCGACATCGTCTTCAGTCTCTGTGAGTGGGGCAGCAACGAGCCCTGGAAGTGGGGGCGTAATATCGGCGGACAGCTCTGGCGGACCACCGGCGACATCATCGCGAAGTGGGAATCGAGCGAGAAGGACGAACACGGCCTCGGACTCGTCGAGATCATCGACCGCCATGGCCACGAACACGACATCGTGGGGTATCACGGCCCAGGTGGCTGGAACGACCCCGATATGCTCCAGGTCGGCAACGGCCCGGACTCGATCCACTCACAGGACGACTCGTTCCACGTCGAAGACCCGTTCACCGAGGCCGAGCAGACCACCCACTTCAGTTTCTGGTGCCTGTTCTCGGCGCCGCTGATGGCCGGTAACGACCTCCGCGAGTGGGATGACCAGACGGAGCGGATCCTCCTCAACGAGGCAGCCATCGCCGTCGACCAGGACCCGCTGGGAGTCCAGGGGACCCGCGACGAGAAAGACGGCGACCGGGAGGTCTGGAGCAAGCGCCTCGCCGGCGGCGACTCCGCGGTGATCCTGTTCAACCGCGGGGAGGAACCCGCCGACATCGAGACGGACGTCGACATCATCGACCAGCCCATCGAGGCCGATTCCTACACCGTCCGGGATATCTGGACGGACGAAGAATGGGAGACGACGGACGAGATTTCGGCCACGGTCGAGCGCCACGGCGTCGCCTTCTTCCGCGTATCGCCGGCCTGACTCGGCGTCACCGTCTTCCGCTCGTCGCCAGCCTGACCGGCGTCACCGCGGTGACTCGTCGCCGCTCAGCAGGTCCCTGACGGCGCCGAAGGCGTCTTTCGGCTGGCGGTACTCCGTAACGATGCCCTTGTTGTTTTTCGTCTTCGGGCGGCCGGCGAAGCCGCTGGGCTGGGTCCGCGTATCGCAGTACTGCCAGATGGTGAAACCTGAAACGGCGTCGTGGTCGCGGACCGCCGCGATGGCGTCGACGAGCAGGTCGGTCTGGTACCGTTCGCTCCACTTCTGGCGCTCGAAGGTCCGCTCGCCGGCGACTGCGCCGGCGCCGAACTCGGAGAGCACCAGCGGGACCTCGTACCGGTCGGCCATCCCGTCGAGGTACTCCTCCCAGGTCCGCGAGTCGTCGTACCAGCCCCAGTAGGCGTTACAACAGAGGAAGTCGACGAGGCCGTCACAGCGCTCCTCACCGCCCTCGTAGTCCGTGTTGGTCGCGTACGTGAGCGGGCGCGTCGCGTCGTGTTCGCGGGCCGTCCCCGCGAGTGCCGCCGTGGCCTCGTAGACGGCGTCGGTGTCCGTCGCACACTCGTTGTGCAGGCTCCAGGCGAACACCGATGGGTGGTGATAGTCGCGCTCGATCAGCTCCCCGAGTCGTCGCTGGCCGGCCGCGAGAATTCCATCGCGCTCGAACTGCTCGGGGCCGAACTGCCAGTAGGGAATCTCCTCGATGACGAGGAGTCCCGCCTCGTCGCAGTAGTCGAGAAATCGCGGGTGGTTCGGATAGTGGGACGCGCGGACGGCGTTCGCCCCGAGGTCCGCGAGAACGTCGAGGTCGAGTTCCATCAGCCGCGCGGGCTGTGCGTGGCCGTGCTCGGGGTGGTCCTCGTGGCGGTTCACGCCGAGGATTTCGACGGGCTCGCCGTTGATCCGGATATCACGACCCTCGATTGCGATGTCGCGGAAGCCGACACGCTCGCGGCGCTCGTCGGACGGGGATGACTCCGCATCGCCCTCGTCGTCACCCTCGACTGTCGCGACCGCATCGTAGAGTCGAGGGTTCGACGGCGACCACCGCTGGATTCCCTCGAGCGTCAGGGAGCGCGTTACCGTGGTCGTCCCCGGCGGGAGTTCGACGCGTGTCGCCGCTTCGGTACCTTCGACTGTAACGCCGACGCGACGCTCGACCGCCTCGCCGAGGTTCCGGACGGTCACGCTCGCCTCGACCGCAACTGCGTCGCGCTCGCCGTTCTTGCCGTCGCTCCCCTCCTCGTTGCCCTCAAAGTCGTCCTCGAAGTCGTACTCGACGCGGAGGTCCTCGACGAACACGTCCGGCAGTTCTTCGACGTAGACCTCGCGCGTGATCCCGCCGTAGGGGAACCAGTCGGTGTCCTGCTTCGGGATCGTCGTCTCGTCGAGCGCGCTGTCGACGCGGACGACGACCTCGTGTTCGCCCGCGTCGATATCCGGGAGCACTGCCTCGAAGGGCGTGTACCCGCCCGCGTGCGAGGCGACGCGGTCCCCGTCGACGAAGACGGTCGCCTCGTGTGCGACGGCCTCGAACCGCAGACGGACGTTCGCCGCGTTCGGGCGGTGGAACGTCCGCCGATACCAGGCGACCCCGTGGTGGTCGTGATAGCGAGCGCGCGTCTGCCAGCAGCCGGGAACGGTCATCCGGTCGGTCTCCCCCGCGAACGCCCCGTCCGGGGACTCCGCGTCCCCGACGGCGAACTCCCAGCGCCCGCCGAGAGACGTGCGGTTCCGGGTCGGACACGGATCGAACGATCGGTGCATACCCCTCAGTGGTCGGTGTGGAACTTCAAACCGACACAAGCGGAAAAATGGAGGACAGCGGGATTACGGCGGAAACCCGCTGTCGAAGGACCTCACGACGACGCGGCAGTCACGGAGTGTGAGAGGGTCCGACTGTCCCCGGTCGCCGGGTCGGTAACGGTGATGGCGACGCTCGTGCTCCCCTGTGACTCGAACGACCCCTCGACGGAGATGGTCGCCGTGCTGGTGGCGGGGATCTCGACGGTCTCCGTGGTGTCGGTCCCCTCGACAGCGACGTCGAACTCGTGGGCGGCCGTGCCGAAGTTCGCCACCTCGAACGTCCAGGTTCCGGTCTCGCCGGTCGAGATGGTGCTCGGGCCGGTGCCGGTCTGGGCGCTCCAGACGGCGCCCTCGCCCTCGAGGACGACCACGCCGAGGTCGCCGGTTTCCTTCGAGTCGTTGATGCCCGGGAGCGTCCAGCCGAGGACGTTGTTCCGGGTCGAGTCGTCCTCGTCGTTGTCGTTTATCTGGACGCTGAACGCGAAGCTGTCGCCGGCCCCCATACTCCCGTCGAACAGCGTCCCCCACGGGAAGGCGAGATCGTATGTCGTCGTCGCTCCGTCGCGATTGGTCGTGGCGTCGACGTTCGCCGGGCCCTGGGTCTGGCTCCCCTCGAGCCAGCGGTGGACGTTCGCCGACCCCGTGTGGCTGATGCCGTACTCCGGCCCGTAGCTCCCGCCCTGACCGACCGCCACCTGGATGGAGTCCTGTTGCCACATGTCCTGGCCGGACTGACCCTCGTGGGTGTCGTCAGTGACCTCCGTGCGCACGTAGAGGGCGTCCGCGTCGTACCCCAGGAACACGTCGGCCGAGACGTCCGAGGGGTCCGTCGACTCCTCGTCGCCGTCGGGGTCGGTGTAGGTGTCGCCCTCGGGCGCCACCGAGAACGCCGGCTCGTCGCCCGCGCCGCTGTCAGTATTCGGGACGGAGACGGTCTTTCGTCCCTCGATACCCTGGGTTTCGGTCGAGACGGTGGGCGACTGGAGCGCCGGTGCGGACCCGCCGGCCGGCGGCGTCGTGAACTTCGAGTAGTGCTCTTCGATGGTCGAGGTGGTCGACTCCCAGCGGGGGAAGACGGCCTGCATGTTCCACGTGAGCGACCACTCGAGGCTGTGCCGGAAGTCCCAGACCAGCGAGCCATCGTACCCCGCCCGCCGCATCGCGGTCAGGAACTCGTCGAAGGCGAGATCGCGGTACTCGATGGAGTATTTCTCTTCCGGGTCGTCGGTGAGTCGTCGTATCGACCAGCCGAACTCGCCCATGTAGATGGGCTGTTCGAGGTCGCTGGCCACCTCCGCGTGGGCCGCGATACGGTCTTTCCCACCGCCGATACCGATGTCGGAGTGTTCCGGGTCGGCCCAGACGTGCAGCGAGTAGGCGTCGATCGCGTCCTGGTCGTGGGCGTTCCGCGAGAGCTCCTCCTCGTCCCAGGGGTAGGGATCGGCCATCCCCGTCGAGACGAGGTGGTTCGAATCGAGCGACTTGATGTACTCGGCCGAATCCTGGACCCAGTCGTAGAAGCCCTGCACGGTCTCTTCGGTGCGTGCGGCGGCGTCGACGCTCGGTTCGTTACACAGCTCCCACATCATGATGGTGGGGTCGTTGCGGTACTCGGTGCCCGTGTACGTGTTCGTGCGCGTGAGGACGTTCTCGATGTGGCTGTGGTACCACTCCTGGCACTGCTCGCTGGTGTAGAACTCGTGTTTTTCTTCGAGTCCAGCCCAGTCGAGATACTGCGGGATCCCGCCCATCCAGTCCCAGAAATTCGTCAGCGGGAGGATGAGACGGACGCCCTGTTCGCCCGCGTGTGCGATGAGCCTGTCGAGTTTCTCGAAGGCCGCCTCGCCGGCCTCGCCCTGGGAGGGCTGGAGCGGGTCCGTCGGCGTCTCGGTCCCCGTGCCAAAGGCCGTCGCACGCAGGACGTTCGTCGACGGCGTCGCCTCGGCCCACTCCTCGAACCAGGCGACCTGGCGCTCCTCGCTTTGTTTGCGGAGTTGTGGATGATTCCCGCCGACGGGGTAGAACGCCTCGCCGCCGACGACGAAGTCGGTGCCGTCGACCTCGACGAACTCGTCGAAGACAGACTCCATGGTCGGTTCCGGGGTGTCCGTCGGGGTGTCCGTCGGGTCCTCGGGCGTGTCCGTGGGCGTCTCGGTCGGCGTGGGCGTCGGCGCCTCCGTCGGCGTCCCAGTCGCCGTCGGGGACGGTGCATCGGTTGGCGTCCCCGTGGGCGAGTCGGTCGGCGCCGGCGTATCGGTCCCGTCACCGCTCCCACCCGGGCAACCGGCCAGCGACGTCGCGAGCGTGAGTCCCGACGCGCCGAGCAGTCGCCGCCGACTCAGCAGTTCCTCGGGCAGGCCGCCCGCTTCGGGCCCACCGCCGGATTCCACGCCGGATTCCACGTCGGATTCCACGTCGGATTCCATGTTGGATTCCACGCCGGATTCCACGTCGGATTCCACACCATCCACCGCAGAGAGGGAGTCGTCTCCGTTACTCTCTGTCATGGGTCCGTAAATCGAAGACGGCGAATTAAATATTTCGGTCACCGTGACTATACAGTCGAGACTAATGACGGATTCCCCGGCTGGATGGACTTACACACCATATTTCGACAGTACGGCGTCGACTCCCGCTTCGGAACGATCCCCGTTCGTCGCGGCGATCGCGGATGGCTGTTCGATCACTCAGGCGACCAGGGGCGATCCTGTCACGACTGTCAGCTTAAATTAGTGAACGCGGCGCCGCGAACGCGGCGCGAATCGTCGCCGGAACGAGGCCCAACCCGAAAGCCCCCATTCTCACCCGCGTGAACCTGTACAGTATTATTAATAATGTTACTACGTCAGCATCGCGGTACGATGCAGTGATTTTGACTTGGCATCCACGTCCCGCACGTGAGACAGGAGTCCGACCTTCGCGATGAATCTCACTGGTGGATCGGATTTTGCCGCATTCGAAAGACGGCGCGATATCCGGGAATAACTGGCCTACTGTCCGGCTTCTGCACTTTCGAAACGATAGTTGCGGATCACTGGATCCGGTTCTGGATCCGGTTCTGGATCCGGTTCTGGATCCGCCAGGTCTGGCGCATACGTTCGTCTCCCGGGACGGACCCACAGCTACGATACCTGATTTACCAGTGACGTTTCGAGATGATACATCAGATACCGAACTATATCAGACAGCCTTCCGGGCGGATTTTCACGATCGTCCCTCCCTGGAGAACGGTTTTCCCCCCTGCGAAATCCGTTCACGATTAGTGAAATGTATTCCAAAAATCATGTTCGGGCGCGCGGTCACTGGTGGTCGGAGTGTGGAAGGGGATCGCCGTCGTGTGGGCGTTATTCAACTGTGAGGCGGTAGGTTTCGTCCGCGGCCGCCCGAAAGCCGACGGTCGACTCCCCGACCCGTGTCAGGTCGACAGCGTCGCCGTCGGCCGTTTCGATCCCGGTAACGGCAGCGGATTCCGTCCGAACCTGACAGCGGCCGTCTCGCGTCGCGTGGACGGTCGCCTCGTCGAGCGTCCCGTCGCTCCAGCCGATATCGACCTCGTAGCCACCCCTCGCACGCAGGCCGCTGACGCTCCCGTCGTCCCACTCGGGGGGAAGCGCCGGGAGGAGGTGGATCGCCCCGTCGTGGCTGGCGAGGAGCGCTTCCGCGATGCCGGCGGCGCCGCCAAAGTTCCCGTCGATCTGGAAGGGCGGGTGGGAGTCGAAGAGGTTGTCGTAGGTCGATTCGACGAGCAACTTCCGCAGGGTGTCGCCGACGGCCTCGCCGTCGCCGAGGCGCGCGAACAGACAGGTCGCCCAGGCGGCCGACCAGCCGGTGTGGCCCCCGCCGTACTCGAGGCGCCGTTCCAGCGAGGTCCGCACCGCCTCCGTCAGTTTGGGGTCCCCGCGGGCCGAGATGACCGACCCCGGGTAGAATCCGACCAGGTGAGAGAAGTGCCGGTGTCCGGGGTCGACCTCCTCGAAGTCCTGTACCCACTCTTGGAGTTGTCCGTGCTCGCCCACCTGGAGCGGCGGCAGTCGCTCGATACTGTCGGCGAGGTCGGCGGCGAACTCGGCGTCGCGGTCGAGTCGGTCGGCCGCCTCGATGCAATGGGAAAACAGCGACCGCGTCAGCTGAACGTCCATCGCCGGCATTTCGCAGACGGTCGCCTCCTGTCCGTCGGGCGTCCGAAACTGGTTCTCGGGCGAAGCCGAGGGCGCGGTCACGAGCCAGCCGTGTTCAGGGTGTTCGACGAGGAAGTCGAGCAGGAAGGCCGCGGCCTCGCGGAGGATCGGATAGATTTCCGCCAGGGTCTCCTCGTCCTCGGTGAAGGCGTAGTGTTCCCAGAGGTTCTCGCAGAGCCAGGCCGCACCCATCGGCCAGTACCCCCAGTGGGCGTCGACCGTCTGGACTGCCGTCGCCCAGATGTCGGTGTTGACGTGCGCGGTGAACCCGTCGCAGTCGTAGTGTTCGCTGGCAACGTCCCGGCCCGAGTCCCGCAGGCGGTCGACGAAATCGACCAGCGGTTCGACGCACTCGCCGAGGTTCGCCACCTCTGCGTGCCAGTAGTTCATCTCTAGGTTGACGTCCATCGTGAAGTTCGCGTCCCACGGCGGGTGGTACTCCTCGTTCCAGATCCCCTGGAGATTGGCGGGCTGGCTCCCCGGCCGCGAACTCGAAAGCAAGAGATACCGGCCGTACTGGAAATAGAGCGCGGCCAGCGCGGGGTCGTCGGCCCCCTCTCGCACGGCCGCGAGGCGCTCGTCGGTCGGTTTCGCGACGGACTCGCCCAGGTCGATGTCGACCCGGTCGAACAGGCGCCGGTGATCCTCAATATGACGCGCCTTCAGTTCCGCGTAAGAGGTGTCTCTGACCGCGTCGAGCGTCGCCTCGCACTCGGCGGTCGGGTCGTCACCCTCGAAGTCGGTCGCGCCGGTGAAGACGATTGTCACCGCGTCCGCGTCGGAAACGTCGAGCGCCCGTCGGGCCGTCATCTCCCCTTCCACGCCGGAGAGCGTGCCGCCCTCCGGCCGGACCAAGGCGCGCCCCTCGAACCGGACCCCCCAGCCGCCGGGGCCCGCGTCCATGTCGACCGTCTCCGGGAGGTCCGGGTTCGCCACGTCGGGGAGGTCGATTACCTGCCCGCGGACGACGAGTTCGTCTTCGACGGCGCCGGCGCGGGCGTCGCGCTCGCGGTCGAGTCGAACCGTCGCGTCGACGCCACCGACTTCCTCGGAGGCGATGCGAACGACGACCACGTTGTCAGGCGCTGACGCGAAGTACTCGCGAGCGTAGCGCGTGCCATCGACAGTGTAGGCGACGCGCGAGACGCCGTCTTGCAGGTCGAGTTCGCGGTGGTAGCTCGTCGCCCGCTCGTGGCTCGGCTGTTCGACGATCAGGTCACAGAACGGCTGATAGGGGCGGATCGCCGGTGGATCTCCGAGAAGATACTCGTTACACAGCTGCTGGGCGCGCTCGTACTCGCCGTCGAAGCAACACTGGCGTATCTCGGGGAGGTGTTCGGCCGCCCCCTTGACGACGCGGTCGACGTTGCCGCCCGCCCAGAGCGTCTCCTCGTTCAACTGGACCCGTTCCCGTTCGAGTCCGCCGTGCACCATCGCACCCAGCCGCCCGTTCCCGACGGGAAGCGCGTCGATCCACTCGCCCGCCGGCTCGTCGTACCACAACACGGGACCATCTCCGTCTGCCATGGCAGTTCGATCACTCCCCGGGCAGATATATCTCCCGGGGACGACCGGCGGTTTCGGGGGACGGCGGCGTCGGGGGACTACGGTTTCGAGGGACGCGGCCTCGGGGACAGCGGCTTCAGGGGACGGCGGCCTCGGGGACAGCGGCGTCAGGGGACGCCGCCTCGGAGAGACGGAGAGGGTCACCGGCTACGGCCCGCTTTTGTGCCGGGCCGTCGACCGTAGGGTATGGACCTCAGCGTGCCGACGCGGTTCGACGAACGTGACTGGGAACGGCCGGTCCCCGACGCGCCGCTTCGCCTGGCGGTCGTCGGCCTCGGCTGGTTCGGACGGGATATCGCCATTCCGGGTATCGAGCGGTCGGACTACTGCGACCTCGGTGCCGTCGTCAGCGGCGACATCGAGAAGGCCGAGCGCGTGGCGAGCGAGCGCGGCGCCCGCGCGCTCACCTACGACGAGTACGCCGACGGCGTCGGCGCGGACGCCTACGACGCCGTCTACGTCGTCACGCCGAACGCGCTCCACCTCCCGCACGTCGAGACGGCCGCCGACCTCGGTAAGGCCGTGATCTGCGAGAAACCGCTCGAGGCGACGGCCGAGCGCGCCCGGAAGATTGTCGAAGCCTGCGACCGGGCCGGCGTCGAACTGATGACCGCCTATCGGATGCAGGCCACCCGGTCGGTACGGTGGGTCCGCGAGCGGATCCGCGACGGCGTCGTCGGCGACCCCGTGCAGGTCCACGGCGAGTTCTCCTTCGACCTGCTGGCCGACGGCGACCCCGACCAGTGGCGTCTCGACCCGGACCTCGCCGGCGGCGGCGCGCTGGTCGACATCGGCGTCTACCCCCTGAACACCGCGCGATTCCTCCTCGATTCCGACCCCATCTCGGTCCGCGCCGACGCCGTCGAGCGCCCGCCCGAGTTCGACGGCGTCGACGAGCACGTCGCCGTCCAGCTCGCCTTCCCCGACGGGACCACCGCCTCCTGTACCGCGAGCTACGGCGCCGCGAACGCCAACCGGCTCTCGGTCCTCGGAACGGAGGGACGAATCGTCGTCGAACCGATATACGACTTCGACGCGGACCGCACGATTACGGTCGAGCGCGACGGAGCCTCGGTCACCGTGGACGCCGACGAACCCTCCGATATCGTCGAGGAGTTCGATTACTTCGCGGCCGGCGTCCTGACCGACCACGACATCGAACCCGACGGCGCGGACGGCGTGGTCGACGTGGAACTCATCGAGGCCGTCTACGAGTCCGATGAGTCCGGCCGGCGGGTCGAACTGGACCCGCGCTAGGGAGGGCAGTGATAGTGAGAAAAACCTAAGCGGCCTGCCGAGAGTGAGTCTCAGCATGGCGATAGAGACAGTCACGACGGAGTCCGACGGCCCCGTCTTCGAGACCGACGAGGGCCGCCTCAAACTCCAGGTGTTCGCGCCGAACGTGGTCCGAACCGTCTTCACCGAGGGGGAGATTCCCGACCCCGAGAGCCCGATGCTGGTCGAGCAGACGCCTCACGAGGGGTGGGACCTGGTCGAGCGTGAGGACGCCGTGGAACTGGTCACCGACGAACTGCGGGTCGAGGTCGACCGCGAGACGGCCGCGATCACCTGGCGCGACGCCGAAGGTGACCGTCTCGTCGGCGAACCGGAGGACGGCGGCAAGTCCGTCACGCCGGTCGACCCCAAGGAACTGACCGTCGGCGACGCCGCGGTGGCGAGTCCTCGTGACTCGCTTGACCGGGAGGCGTACTCCACTCGGCTCGACCTGGAGTTCGCGGACGACGAGGCACTGCTGGGGCTGGGCCAGCACGACGGCGGCGTCGCGAACTACAGCGGCGAGGACCAGATCCTCTACCAGGGCAACACGAAGGTCGCGATGCCGGCGCTCCTCTCGACGCGCGGGTACGGCCTGCTCTGGAACACGGGGTCGCTGACGACCTTTCACGACGATGCCGACGGGAGCTACGTCTGGACGGAGTGTGACGACGCGCTCGACGTCTTCTTCGTCGCCGGCGAGGACCCCGACGGCGTGATCGCCGGCTTTCGTGACCTGACCGGCGAGTCGACGTTGTTCCCGAAGTGGGCGTACGGCTACGTCCAGTCCAAGGAGCGATACAAGACGGGCGAGGAACTGGTCGACGTGGTCTCGGAGTACCGCGACCGCGGGATCCCGATCGACTGCATCGTCCAGGACTGGCAGTACTGGCCGGACTCGACCGAGGACGACCCGGACTTCGAGGAGTGGGACGGGCCGGCCGGCGACTGGGGCCGCTGGGGCGAGAAGAAGTTCCACCCCGAGCGCTACCCCGACCCGTCCGCGACGATGGACGAACTGCACGACCTGAACGCCCGGCTGATGATCTCCATCTGGCCGAACATGCTCGCCGGCGAGAACTACGACGAGATGCGCGCGGCGGGACACATCCTCGACGACGAGGACGTACCCGCGCCGGGCAACGAACAGCGATACTACGACGCCTTTTCGGAGGAAGCGCGGGACATCTACTGGGAGCAGGCCAAGGAGGGGCTGTTCGACCACGGTGTCGACGCGTGGTGGTGTGACTCGACGGAGCCGTACGACCCGACGTGGACGCTCCCGACCGAGCCCGACAGCTTCCGCCTCGCCAAGCACACGACCGACGCGTTCAAGCACGTCTTCGACCCCGGCTACCTGAACACCTACTCCATCCACCAGGCGAAGGGGATGTACGAGGGCCAGCGCTCGGTCACCGAGGACAAGCGCGTGCTCAACCTCACGCGGAGCGGCTACCCCGGCCAGCAACGCTACGGAGCGATCACGTGGTCGGGTGACATCGAGGGGACCTGGGAGCGCTACCGCACGCAGATCGCCGACGGCCTGCAGTTCACCGCGACGGGCAACCCCAAGTGGACGCTGGACATCGGCGGCTTCTTCGTCCACGACGGGTTCTCGTGGATCACCGACGGCGACTACGACGACGGCCACGAGGACGAGGGCTACCGCGAGCTCTACGTCCGCTGGTTCCAGTACGGCGCCTTCCTCCCGATGTTCCGCTCGCACGGCACCGACACGCCCCGCGAGATGTGGCGCTTCGGCGACCCCGGCGACCGCACCTACGACACGCTCGTCACATTCGACCGCCTCCGATATCGCCTCCTGCCGTACATCTACTCGCTGGCCGGCTGGGAGACCCACCGCGACTACACGATGTACCGTCACCTTGCGCTGGAGTTCCCCGACGACGAGGCCGCACACGACGTGGGCGACCAGTTCATGTTCGGCCCCTCGCTCATGGCCTGTCCGGTCACCGAACCGATGTACTACGGCCCGGACTCCGAACCGCTCCCCCAGACGGCCGAGAGCCGCGAGGTGTACCTCCCCGAGGGACAGGCCTGGTACGACTTCTGGACGGGCGAGCGCCACGAGGGCGGCCAGACCATCCTCGCCGACGCCCCGCTGGAGAAGATGCCCGTCTTCGTCAAAGCGGGAAGCGTCGTCCCGATGGGGCCGAACATCGACCACACCGGCGAGGGGGACAACGCCCCGTGGCAGGTCCGGGTCTACCCCGGCGGCGACGCGGAGTTCGACGTGTACGAGGACGCCGGCGACGGCTACGACTACGAGGACGGCGCCTACGCCGTGACGACGCTCTCCTGGGACGACGCCGCGAGCGAGTTCACCGCCGGCGAGCGCGACGGGTCGTTCCCGGAACTCGTCACGGAGCGCGATATCAAAGTCGTCGTGGTCGGCGAAGACGGGAACGGTACCGGCGTCGAGCGCGCCAACCCTGACGCGACCCTCGACTACGACGGCGAGGAGACGAGTGTCACCGTCGACCGGTAAGCAGTTACCGGGCGCGACGTAGCCGCTTCGTGACCGCCGGCGAATCGCGCCGGTTGCCGTATCTTCACCTGACTCGGGTCCGAGCGAGTCGTATGGAAACGGCCGACACCGAGGCGGATTCGGACCCAACCGATACCGAGGCGGACTCGACCCCAGTCGTCCTGGCGACGGACATCGGAACCGACGTGGACGACACGTGGGCGCTGGCGCAACTGCTCCGGACGCCGGGACTGGATCTGAGATTCGTCCTCACGGAGACCGGCGAGCCCGCCTACCGCGGGTCCATCGCGGCGAAACTCCTGGAACGCGCAGACAGGACTGACGTGCCGGTCGGGCTCGGCGTCGACTTCGGCACGATGGACGACGAGGAGCGCAATCAGGGTCCATGGGTCGCGGACTACGAACTCGACGAGTACGCCGGCACGGTCCACGACGACGGCGTGGCCGCGTTCCGGCGGCTCGTCGACGAGGCCGACGAACCGGTCACCGTCATCTCTATCGGACCGACGCCGTCGCTAGCGGAAGCCGTCGAACGCGGTCCCGAAACCGTCGAAACCTGTCGCTTCGTCGGGATGCACGGCAGTTTCTATCGCGGCTACGACGGCGAGGAACCGAGCGCGGAAGCGAACGTCCGGCTAGACCCCGACGCGTTCCGGACGGTTATCGAAGCGCCGTGGCGGGACGTGCTCCTGACTCCGCTGGACACCTGCGGGCTCGTGACCCTCACCGGCGAGCGCTACAACAGGGTATGGCGGGCGACCGACGACCCGCTTGTCCGGAGCGTCATCGAGAACAACTGCGTCTTCGCGCCGCGGGTGCCGTGGTGGCCGTACGACGACTTCACGCGCCGGTCGTCGACGCTGTTCGACTCGGTGGCTGTCTATCTCGCCGCCGACGAGTCGTTCGTTGAGACTCGCCCGCTCTCGTTCGACGTGACCGACGACGGCTTCACTGAACCGGACGAGGACGGCGAGTTCGAGGCCCGCGTCGCGCTCAATTGGCATGATCTGGACGCGTTCGAGGCGCATCTCGTCGCCGTGCTCCTCGGGGACTGAGCGACGCGAAACCCCGCGTGGGGAAAACGTGAGAACGGACCGCCCGATAGCGGTCAGGCCGACCAGGACGTGTTGGACCCGTCGGCAACGTCGGTGATCGTCTGGCTGGCGAGGACGCTCCCGCTGGCGTCGAGCGCTTCGACGGTTATCTCGTAGGTGTCGTCCTCGGTGCCGCCGGCGGAGAAGCTGACCGTCCCCGTTGGCGTGCTACTGGACGATTTCGTCCCGCTCGCCCAGGTGTTGGTCTGGTTCGCGAACGACACCTCGACGTGGTCGACGCCGCTGCCGGTGCTGAGCTGGTAGTCGAGGCTGTAGTTGCAGGTGTTCCACTTCGTGGTGTCGGTGAGCGTGATGGATTCGAGCGCCGCGTCGCCGCTGCCGCCGCCACCGCTCCCGCCGTCGCTCTCCGTCGCGGCGGTGACGGTGTTGCTCGCGCTCGACTCGTTGCCGGCGCCGTCGACGGCCGTCACGGAGAAGTCGTAACTCGTCCCAGACGACAGCCCGCTGACCGTCGCGGCGGTGGTTCCCGCGGGCACCTGCTGGTCGACGCTCCCGTCGACGGAGACGTTGTAGTGGTCCAGGCCGCTGCCGCCGGAGTCGCTCGACGCGCTCCAGGAGAGGTCGACCGACGAGGTGGTCGTGTCGGTCGCCGAGAGGTTCGAGGGGGCCGTCGGCGCTGTCGAGTCCCCATCGTCGCCGCCGTCCCCACCGTCGCCGCCGTCCCCAACGGTTTCGGCGAGCCAGGACTTGACGAACCCGCCCTCCTCGTCGGTGCCGTCCTTGAGCGACCAGGGCTCGTTGGCCCCGGATTCGGGCGAACTGAAAAAGGTCGGCGACCAGGAGTCGTCGAAGCTGAAGCCACACCAGCCCATGTTCTCGTAGCCCTCGACCCAGTCGCGGAAGGGCTGGCCCCATCCGGAGGTGGTGCCGAGGTACTCGCCCTCGCCGTTGGGGTCCCAGCCGAACTCGGTGATGACGACCGGCACGTCGTTGGCTGGCTGGCCGTACTGGCCGTCGAACTCCGAGGGCTGGCCGTTGTCCGGGTAGATGTGCCCGGCGTAGATCAGGTTGTCCCCGTCGAAGGGATACTGCGGCGCGAAACTTGTCCGCGAGGTCCAGTGTGGCGACCCGATGATCAGGGGCGTGTTCGGCGCGTCGGCCTGTATCTGGTCCACCCACGGCTGGGCGGTGTCCCGCCAGAGCAGCCACTCGTCTTCCTGCGTCGAGACGCTCTCGCCGTAGCTGCTCCAGGTGACCGGATACGTGGGTTCGTTGAACAGTTCGTAGATGACGTGGGAATCGGTCGCGAACTCCGGCGCGACGGTGCCCCAGAAATCCGTCATCACGTCGTCGATGGGCGCGAGCGTGCCGTCGTTGTCCGCGTTGTAGTCGTCCGTCGCCGCCTGCGTGTACGGCCGCACGAGGTGGAAGTCGATCATCGCGTAGACGCCCCGGTCGGCGAGCTGGTCGACGGCCGGCCGGAGGACGTCCGTTACGAACGGCTGGACCCCGCCGTAGTCCTGGATCCCGCCCCAGTCACAGGGCAGGCGGACGACGTTCGGGTGCCACCCGCGCGAGCTATCCGTCGCCCAGTCCAGGATTTCAGTCACGCTCTTGGGGTACCAGTCGTACGAGATGAAGCCCAGTCCCGCCGTCGCGAGCCCCCTGAGTTTCACGTCGTTGCCGTTTGCGTCCCGGATCCACTTGCCCTCGGTGTGGAGTCGCGGCGGCGCCGCCGCGCTCGCTGTCCCGGAGAGCCCACCGAGCGCGAGTCCGCCGACGCCGACGCCGGTCGCCTTCAGGACCGCCCGCCGTGTCGCGCCGTCGATGGTCGGACTGTCGGTACTATCGCCATGAGTGTCGTTGACACGCTTCATGACAGATTGACACTCATCCGAGTGATATATAAATTTGACCAAAATGTAATGAACGTTTCTAACGTTCAGATAGGCGAGTTTATACGTATTTTCAGCTGACTGCTTGACAGTCCCGCCGCAACCCCGGGCACTCTTGTAGGTCCGGGCCGGGGGTTCGCGTATGCAATTCGACTGGATGGTCCAGTGTTACGCGGGCGCGGGCGTCCACCGGGACACGCCGATGCTCGAGAGCGTCGACCGCGAAACGGTGATGAGCGGCGCTGACGCGGCCGTCGAGGCCGGCCTCGAGGGGCTGTGGGCGCCGGATCACTTCATGCTCGGGCCGAAACACCAGGAGTTCGAGGTCTGGACGCTGCTCTCGGCGCTGGCCGAGCGGACGAACGGGACTGGCGTCGACCTGGGCCCGCTCGTCGGGTCGATCACCTACCGCAACCCGGCCCTGCTCGCCAAGATGGTGACAACCGTCGACCACCTCTCGGCGGGTCGGGCCCGGGTGGGACTGGGCTGTGGCTGGCACCGCGAGGAACACGAGGCCTACGACTTCGAGTTCCCGCCGGTCAACACCCGCATCGACATGCTCGACGAGGGCCTGCAGGTGCTGAAGGCGATGTTCACCGAGGCCGAACCCGACTTCGCCGGCGACCACTACGATATCGAGGACGCGTTCAACGAGCCCAAGCCGGTCCAGGACCCCCACCCACCCATCGTCGTCGGCGGGGCCGGCCCGCGGATGCTGCGAGTGGCCGCGCGCCACGCCGACGAGTGGAACGTCGAGATCTCGGCGCGAGCGCGCGGCAAGCCCATCGAGTTCAAGGCCCGCAAGTTCGACGAGTACCTCCGCGAGGAGGGGCGGGACCCCGACGATGTCGAGCGGTCGTGGCTCGCACACGTGCTCGTCCGCGAGGACGAGACCGAACTCGACCGGCTCTGCGACGAGATCTTCCCGCTCCCCTGGGGCGAGGAGGAAGACGTCGACGACGAACTCTCCGGCCCCGCCGAGGCCCGCGAGAAGGGCGATTTCCTCATCGGTACGCCGGCCGAAGTGGCCGACCAGATCGAGCGGGTCCGGGATCTGGGCTTCGGAAAACTACAGCTGATGTTCCTCGATTTCCCGGATTCGACCGGGATGGAGACGTTCGGCGACGAAGTGCGCCCGCAGTTTGCCTGAGCGGGAAGTAGAATGCGATGTTACCGCTCGCTCGCCGCCGCGAGCGCGAGGAACAGCGGCGCCGTGTAGTCGATGGCCCACTCGTTTGCGGAGTAGGAGGCCGTGGCGTCGACGTAGGCTTTCGCCGGCGGGGGCGATTCCGCCTCGATGAAGGCGGCAAGGGTCGCGTCGTCGCCGTTCCTGTTCGCCCCGCTGACGATCATTCCCGGGATCCCGACGCCCGTGCTCACGACGAGTCGGTCGTGGGGGTTCACGGGCGGATACGTTCCCTGTCCGGTGACGTAGCTGTACCCGGTGGGCGTCCGGCCGAGGACGTAGTGGACCTGGTCCAGCGCGGCCTCGACGTAGCGCTCATCCGGGTCGATCTCGTTCGCCAGGAGCAGCAGGTCGGCCTTCGCGACGGCGAGTTTCGAGGAGGCCCAGTGGTAATCCTCGGTTTCGAGCGCCACGCGGTGGCCGTCGGCCGCGACGGCCTCGGAGAGGTCGTCGGCGTACGCGAGAAACGCGTCGTCGATGGCCGCTGCCCGGTCCGGGTCGGCCGCGCCGGCCGACCGGTAGGCCCACTGGCCGAGCGCGCTCGCGTCGCTCCAGACCGGCGGCGAAACTGGCCGGTCGAACACCTCGGGGACCTGCGCCTCGAGGTAGTCGGCGTAGCGCTCCTCGCCGGTCGTCTTCAGCAGTTCGGCCGCCGCCCAGAACCGCTCGCCGGCGTCCCCGTCTTTCCGGTAGGGGCCGGAGCCGCCGTCTTGCCCTTCGTCGAACCGGAAGGACGGCTCGGGGTTCGATTCGAGGTACGACTGCGCGTCACGGGCGTTCGCGAGCGCGCGCTCGGCGAACGCCGCGTCAAAGTCGGCGTAGACGCGGGCGGCCATCGCCATCGCGGCGGCGTACATCGCCGTGCCGTACGTCGAAAGGCCGAAGACGAACCGCTCGCGGGTGTCCTCGACCGGGAGGGTGTCGATACTCGGCCAGTCCTCCCCGGCGACCTTGTGGTAGACGGCGCCGTCGGGCCGTTGCATCCGCGCCAGCCACTCGAGTTCGAACTTCGCCTCGACGAGCAGGTCCGGGAGTCCCGCCGCCCGGTCGGCCTCGGAGACGCCCGGTGGAAGGTCACACTGGCCGGCCTCGAACGTCTCCGGGTGGCGCTCGTAAGCCAGGAGCATCTGCCCGACGGTCACCGCGGCGGGCGGGACGTACTTCCCGTAGTCGCCGGCGTCGTACCACCCGCCAACCACGTCGAGTTCCTCGCCCGACTCGTGGAACTCGTCGTCGAAAAAAAGCGAGGCGGCGGCGTCCTGCGTGTGGCCGGGTTCGACGTCGAGGCCCGTCATCGGGTCGTCGATCCGCGTGTTCGACCGTTTGAGCGTGTACAGGCGCGCGGCGTCGACGAGCGTGTCCTCGTAGACGTCCGGTCCGATGCGGAAGGCGGGTGAGCGCTCGCCGTCGACCTCGACGACGTACTCGCCGGGCGTCGAGAGCCCCGAAAAGTCCGCCTGCCGGACGACTTCGCCCGCGTCCGGGTCGGTGATCCGCTCCGAGAGGCGACCCTCGAAAGCCACCGATCCGTCGTCCGCCGCGTGGACCGCGAACGACTCCGGATCGGGTTCGCTCGAATCCGCTTCGGTTCCGTCCGAATCGGCCGACGCCTCGATGTCCGCGACGGCGACGATTGCGCGTTTCTCGGCGGCCGGGAGATAGCCGACCTGGTTCACTCTGACGACTGTGTCCGGGCGTTTTGAGCCGAACTCGGATTCACTCATGGTGTCCGCTCGTTTCGGGGCGGACGGGTTAAGGACACTGAAGGGGGAAACCCCTTCCCCGGGACGAAACCGCGCAGGCGGTCCGGATCCGGTTGAGGGAGCGCCCGACAGAATTTCCGGTTCGCCAACCGCCTTACGACCCGGGAGTGTCCGATGGGACATGGACGCGACACGGGTGACAGTCTGGAACGAGTTCGTCCACGAACAGGAGAGCGACGTCGTCGCGGAGGTGTACCCCGACGGTATCCACGCGACCATCGCGGACGCGCTGGCCGAGCGCGGCTTCGAGACCCAGACCGCGACGCTGCAGGAACCGGAGCACGGCCTCACCGAGGAAGTCCTCGCGGAGACGGACGTGCTCACGTGGTGGGGCCACGCCGCCCACGACGAGGTCGACGACGAGATCGTCGAGCGTGTCGAGGAGCACGTCCTCGACGGGATGGGGTTGATCGTGTTGCACTCGGCCCATTTCTCGAAGATCTTCCGGTCGCTGATGGGGACGACCTGCTGGCTGAAGTGGCGTGAAGCGGCCGAGCGCGAGCGACTGTGGGTCATCGAGCCGAGCCACCCCATCGCCGACGGCATCGACGACTGCATCGAACTCGAGGAAGCGGAGATGTACGGCGAGCGCTTCGACGTGCCCCAACCGGAGACGCTGGTGTTCAACTCCTGGTTCGAGGGCGGCGAAGTCTTTCGGTCGGGCTGTACCTACCGCCGCGGCGCCGGCAGGATCTTCTACTTCCGCCCCGGCCACGAGACCTACCCCATCTACCACGACGAGGAGATCCAGCAGGTCCTCGCCAACGGTGTCGAGTGGGCCGCGCCGAGCGACGACCGGGGCACCTCGACGAGTGGTAACAGCGACCCTCGCGAACAGATCGACACGAGCGACGAGCGAACGGTTCACTGAGCGCGAACCACCGTGCGTCCGGCACAGAGAGACAGCTTCGTGTGAAAAAACCGAAACAGCGCAGTTCGACCCCTCAGCCGGCGTGTCGCCGGCGGGGTCTCCCCACCGCGATAACCGTTATCCCTGCATCGGGCCCCGTTGTTCGTCCTCCTCTTCGTCGGCGTCCTCGTCGGGTTCGAGGAACTGGGGCGCCATTTTCCAGTAGAAGTACACCGTCCAGCCACCCGCGAGGAAGACCAGAAACGGGGCAGTAACGAGCGTGAGGTTCGGGCTGCCGGAACCCTGCAGCCCCATTCCCGTCACGAGTATCCCGATATTGTAGATGAACACTGCCAGGTGCCGCGAGTCGATGTCCATACCACTCGTAGGAGTGGGCAGTGCCATAGAACTGGCGCTTGTGCGTCCTGATGACGGGCGCTCCCGCGGAGAATTCGCCCGAACAAGCGCAGAGCATCAGCCCGAACAAGCGCAGAGCATCAGCCCAACCCAGCCCGCAGCATCAGCCCGACCCAGCCCGCAGCATCAGCCCGACCCAGCCCGCAGCGTCAGCTCGATCCAACGTTCGGATGAAAAGAATTAACCGAGAGACGTTGGTTGCCACGGTGTACCATGAGACGCAGGAGATTCCTCCAGTCAGGTGTGGCCGCGTCCATCGCGGGCCTGGCCGGGTGCTCGGGTAGCGGGTCCGGGGACACGCCGACGGACGAGGAAACGGATGGAACGGACACCACGCCGACGGACACGGCGACGGACGAACCGAGCGGTGACGGCACTGCGACACCCGGTGAGACGACGGACCGGGCGACAGCGACCCCCGGAGACGGCACCGCGATGCCGCGCCTGAAAACGGAGGGGTCGTGGATCGTCACCGAGGACGGCGAGCAGTTCACGCCGCGTGGTTCGAACGTCATCGAACCGCTGTTCGGGCACCGCAACGAGGGTAACCGCGGCGGGACGTACATGGACACGCTGGAGATGGCCATCGACCCCGAGCGGGCCTGGTACAACAACATCATCCGGGTCCCGATCACCACGTGGGGGATCGACGAGATCGGCTACGAGGAGTACGCCACTCGGTTCGTCGACCCGACGGTCGAGATGTGCAAGGAGCGGGGCATCTACGTCATCGTCGACTACCACATCATCCAGGACTGGCAAAACGAGGACGTTCACGAGGGCGTCCGCGAGTTCTGGGACTTCTTCGCGCCGCGATACGCCGACGATCCGAACGTCCTCTACGAGTTCTGGAACGAACCCCAGAACCCGGCGGACAACACGCAGGAAAACTGGGAGGCCTGGAAGGAGGTGGCCCAGCCGATGGTCGACCGGATCCGCGAGGACGCGCCGGAGACACCGATCATCGTCGGATCGCCGGGGTGGACGTCGCTCACCAAGTGGGCCGCCGAGAGCCCCTTCGAGGGGGAGAACCTGATCTACGCCGGCCACATCTACCCCGGCGACGGGAAAAGCGCGGAGGCGCTCGACCCCGAGTACGGCGTGCCCGCGGAGGAGGTGCCGGTGATGATCACCGAGTGGGGCTTCGACGCCATCGACGACGTGCAGCCCGGCACCCGGTCGAACTTCGGCGAACCGTTCCGGGAGTGGCTCGACGGGCGCGAGAACGTCGGCTGGACGGCCTGGTGTCTTGACTCGCACTGGCACCCGACGATGCTCGACTACGACCACAACACGACCGGCGGCGAACTCTACCACGGTCGCTTCGTCAAGCGCTGGCTCGCCGAAACCCGGGACGAGAACGTCCCCGCGGCCCTCCAGCTCGAGGGCGCCGACTACGAGGAACCGATCGACACTGTCGGCCCGGCCCCACCGATGAACCCGGCCGTCTCGGAGAACGACGACGGCACCGTCACGTTCGCGTGGGACCAGACCACCGACAGCCGCCACCGCGTGATGCACTACAACGTCTCCGTCGACGGCGAGGTCAGACAGCAGATCGACACGATCACGCTGCTCAACGAGGCCGACCCCGACGACGCGTTCCAGCGGTCGGACCTGCGTTTCGAGACGGCGCTTCAGGGGTTCACGCCCGGGAATACGTACGAAATCGGCGTCACGGCGGTCGACAGTCTGAGCAACGAGTCGGCCGTCAGCGGGCCCGTGGCGTACGAACCGGGCGGATCGCTCGAAATCCACGCGCAGATCCCCCGAACAGACTCGGCGCCGAGCGTCGACGGCGAGCGGTCGGGCGCGTACAGTGAAGCCGAGTTCTACGAGTTCCAGCACGTCGTCCAGGGGAGCGTCGACTCCGACACTGACCTGGGCGGTGGCTGGCGCGCCGTCTGGGACGAGGACGCGCTGTACGTCCACGTCGACGTCGTCGACGACCGGAAATCGGTCGACTCCGACATCGTCTACCAGGACGACAGCGTCGAACTCTACGTCGACGGCGACAACTCGAAACGCCCCGACTACGACGATAGCAACGACTTCCAGTTGCAGTACGTGAGAGACACCGAGCGAACGGCGGGCATCGAACCGACGGACGTGGACGAGAACTACGCCTGGGCCGAGACCGACGACGGGTACCACTTCGAGGTGGCGCTCCCGTGGTCGGCGCTCGCGCCCGACACGTCCGTCGAGGCCGGGACGACCATCGGGTTCGACGCCCACGTCAACGACGACGACGAGGGCGGCGACCGCGAGGGCAAGATGAACTGGTTCAACGAACAGGACAACTCCTGGGACAACCCTTCGACGTTCGCGAACGTCGAACTCGTCGAGTAACCCGACCGGAACCAGCCACGGACACCGACCCGTCGCCCGCTATCCTTCTTCCAATTTCCGCGTTTCCGGTTCGCGTGCCGAGTCGTCCCCGAACCCAGCGGATCGCTCCCGATGGAGCGCGTTCTCAGTTCTGCGACGTACTTACTGACTATGATCTGGCATCGATTCTCTGAAAAAAACATATGTTCTCTAAGAAAGAATCTTGGTGTGGAGAGATGGACTCACTCACAGCATCCCGATCTCGGAAACGGGCACCCGGCGGGTAGGAATTACAAGATTACGCCCGTAATTCATCGGCGTATCAGGGTGTCAGTCCCGCCGTGAGATAGTGGCAAGCTATCACGTGGTGTGGGACCGAGTGTCATCAAGTTCAGGCGCTGACCGATTCTCCGCGGCGAATCCGATATCTCAGCCGGGTAGCGGAATACTAGCCGTGTTCTGAGATAGGGAATAGTGTGTGGTCTGCCCGAATTCTCGTCCCGAAAACCACTCTCTCAAGATGGTGGATCCGAACCGCCGTCTCCACTGCCGGGATCGGACGGCGTTCGACCGAAGGACTCGTCGGAATCCGGGTTATCGGTCGGCGTTCGACCGAAGAAACCCGTCGGAACCCGAGTTACCGGTCGGCGTCCGGGCCGATGTCTCCGGACTCGACCATCGCCTCGAGCGGGTTGTCCTCGATTTCGAGCGGGAATTCGACGCGGCCGCGCCGACGCGCGGACTCCCAGACGCCGAAGATTATCTCCGTCGCGTCGAGCGCGTTCGCCGCGTTGAGTTCGGACGGGTCGCCGGTGTCGACCGCCTCGACGACATCGGCGATCGCCCGGTGGATGTAGGCGTCGTCGTGGAGGCCCTCGCCGTCGGTGTCCAGCGACTCCCAGCCCTCGCCGTCCCGGCGGATCCGGAGGTGCGTGTCGCCCTCGCCGGGACCGACCTCGATGACGCCGTCCGAACCGACAAGTCGGTTGTGGCAGTCGATAGAGTCGCGCCCGACGCCGGTCGTGGCGAGGCCGGTCACGCCGTTCTCGTAGGCCCACTGGACGACGGCGTGGTTCTCGTTGTGCGCGCCGAAAAAGACGTTCTCCTCGCGGTAATCGATCCCCGCGAGCACCCACGCGGGCGTCGCCTGGTCGGTGTAGTAGTTCGAGAGGTCGAATGAGTGACTCCCGTAGTCATAGACGTTGTGCGCCGAGAACTCGACGCGCTCTAACTGGCCGATCTCACCCGCGTCGAGGAGTTCCTTGGCCTTCCGGAACGGGCGGCCGAAGCGCCGCTGGTGGTTGAACGTGAGGTGTACGTCGCAGCGTGTGGCCTCCTGGGCCATCCGCCGGGCGCCGCCGAACGTCAGCGCCATGGGTTTCTCGCAGTGGACCGCCTCGACGACGCCGCTCCGAATGCAGTCGACGCTGATCGGCTCGTGGAGCGCGGGCGGCACGCAGACGCTCACCACGTCCGGTTCGACAGTCTCCAGCATCTCGTCGTAATCCTCGAAAACGCCGTCGTCGTCGATATCGTAGGTCTCCGCGAACGCCCGTGCGTTCTCGGGGACGATGTCCGCGACGGCGACGAGGTCCACGTTCTCGGTCGCCCCGTAGGCGTCCGCGTGGCTGTAGCCCATCGCGTAGCCCTCGGCGGAGGGGTTTTCGGGGTCTTCACCGGCACCGATGACCGCTGCAGTGTAGGTCATACACCGACAGAGCGCCAACAGCGACTAATAAGCACCTTTCCCGGAAAGGCCGTGGGGGACTTGCCTGTGGAGCGGGCCGCAGGGTAATATGCAGTGCTCAGACGGTGACCCACTCACCGCGCTCGTCGGATTCCTCGATGGCGGCGAGCAGTTCCTGCACGCGGTAGCCGTCCTCGAAGGAGGGCGCGTGGCTCTCGCCCGCGGCGGCCGCGGTGAGGAACTCGTAGTTCTCGTGAACGAACGTGTGCTCCCAGCCGATGATGTGGCCCGCCGGCCACCAGTGGTCGATGTACGGGTCGTCGGCCCCGGTGACGTTTATCGTCTGGAAGCCCCGGTCGCCCTCGAGCAGGAGTTCGAGTTCGTTCAGGCGCTCGAGGGAGAACTTCAGGCTCCCCTTCGAGCCGTTTATCTCGACGGTGTGGTCGTTCTTACACCCTGTCGCGAATCGGGAGGCCTCGTACGTCGCCATCGCGCCGTTCTCGAACTCGGCCTGTGCGGTGTAGGCGTCGTCGACGGTCACCTCGCGTGTCTCGGCGGCTTCGCCGCCGCCGGATTCGAGGGATCCGCCGTCCTCGCCGGGGACCGGACGCTCGTCGACGAACGTCCGGAGGTGACCCGAGAGGCGCGTGATGTCGCCGGCCCGGTCGCCGACGAGGAAGCGCGTCAGGTCGATGGTGTGGGCGCCCAGGTCGCCGAGCGCGCCCGAGCCGGCGACCTCCGCGGAGTTGCGCCAGCTCCAGGGCGCCTGCGGGTCGGCCAGCCAGTCCTGGAGGTACTGTCCCCGGACGTGGTGGATCTCGCCGAGTTCGCCCGCGTCAATGAGGTTTTTCGCGTACTGGATCGCCGGGATGAACCGGTAGTTGAATGCGATGCCCGCGGTGGCGTCCGACTCGCGGGCCGCGTCGCGCATCCGCTCTGCATCTTCGAGGTTGTGGGCCAGCGGCTTCTCGCAGAACACGTGCGTGTCCGCTTCGAGCGCGGCGATCGATGGGTCCGCGTGGAGGTTGTTCGGCCCGAGGTTGTAGAACACGTCGACTTCGTCGACGACGCTCTCCCAGTCGGTGACGTAGCGGTCGAAGCCGAGTCTGTCCGCGGCCTCGGCCAGCGCCTCCTCGTCGCGGCCGATCAACACGTCGCGTTCGGTCGCCGGCGCCTCCGGGAAGAACATGGGCAGGCGCGCCAGCGCGTTCGAGTGGGCCTTACCCATGAACCGGTACCCGAGCATGCCGACGGAGAGGGGTTCACTCATCGTGGTCACCTCAGGCCCAGTAGGCGTCGCCCGGCGTCGTCTCGAACACGGAGCGCTGGAGCACGTCGATGGCCTTCTCCAGTCCCTCGTTCGGCGAGGTCAGCGAGTCCTCGTGTTCGATCGAGAGCGCGCCGTCGTAGTCGATCATCCGCAGCGTCGAGACGACATCCTTCCAGAACTCCTCGCCGTGCCCGTAGCCGATCGACCTGAACAGCCACGAGCGGTCGGGCTCTTCCGTGTACGGTTCGGTGTCGAGGACGCCCTTGACGCGGCTGTTGGACTCGTACACCTTCGTGTCCTTGGCGTGGAAGTGGTGGATGGCGTCTTCCTCACCCAGGAACCGGATGGCCTCGGTGATGTCGATCCCCTGCCAGAACAGGTGCGAGGGGTCGAAGTTGGCGCCGACGTACTCGTTCGTTCGCTCGCGGAGTTCGAGCATGCCCGTCGGCTCGTACACCAGCATGTTCGGGTGCATCTCGATGGCGACGTCGACGTCGTGGTCGGCGGCGTGTTCGGCCAGGTCCGACCAGTACTCCTCGGCGACCTCCCACTGGTACTCGTGGGCCTCGTGGTGCTCGTTCGGCCAGGGCGCCGTGATCCAGTTGGGCACCTCGTCGTTCGGGCCGCCCGCCGGGAGACCGGAAAAGGTCGTCACGGCGTCGACGCCGAGCTGGTCGGCCAGCGTGATGGCCTCGCGCAGTTCCGTGTCGGCGCGTGCGGCCCGCTCCTCGTCGGGGTGGAGCGGATTGTTGTGTGTCGCGAGCGCCGAGACGTACATCCCGTGGTCGTCGAGCAGGGCCTGTAGCTCGGCCTGTGCGTCCGGGTCGTCGAGGTACTCCTTGCGCGGGAGGTGGTCGTCGCCGACGAACCCGCCACAGCCGAGTTCGACCGCGTCGACACCCTCGTCATCGAGATACGCCAGCGCGTCCTCGAGCGATTCGCCGCCGAGTGCAACGGTGAGCACACCTACATCCATGTGCGCCAGTGGCACCGAACGTCTCAAAAACCCTCGTGTTCCGGCGCAGTGTGCCGGATGTGGCGACCCCGTCCCGGGCGCCTGAGCGAGACGACACCCCCTCGGCCGTCGAAACTGACTCGCGTGACAGTTTTCCCGGCACGTTTAAATATCACCCCTCCCTCTGGATTCAGTAGACAGAATGAGATACTTCCGTGTAACGCGAGGGGGCGAACAGAGACTGGTCGCCTCCGACGGCGACACCGCCCACGATCTCTCGAGCGCACCCGGGGGGCCGACGGCGCTCCCGGAACTGCTGGCGAGTGGGAGCGAGGACGAACTGGACCTCGATGCGCTCGCGGGTGCGTTCCTCGACAACGCCGCGACGGTCAGCGTCGCCACGGACGAACTGGCCGCGCCGGTGAAACCCTGTGAGGTCTGGGCTGCCGGCGTCACCTACGAGATAAGCGAAGAGGCCCGACAGGAGGAAAGCGACAAACCGGACGTGTACATCGACGTCTACGACAGCGAGCGCCCCGAAATCTTCTTCAAGGCCACGCCGAGTCGTACGGTGGGACCGGGTGAGGCTGTCGGGATCCGGGCGGACTCGACGTGGGACACGCCCGAACCCGAACTCGGTGTCGTCCTCTACAGAGGGAACATCGTCGGGTTCACGGTCGGCAACGACATGAGCAGTCGCTCCATCGAGGGGGCGAACCCGCTGTATCTCCCGCAGGCGAAGGTGTACGACCGGTGTTGTGCGCTCGGGCCCTGCGTGGCTTCGCTCGACGAGATCGAGGACCCCCACGACCTCGAGATGACGATGCGGATCCGCCGCGACGGCGACGTCGTCTACGACGGCACGACCAACACTGGCGAGATGGTCCGGACGTGCGAGGAACTCTCCTCGTACCTGACCCGGCACAACGTCGTCCCGGACCTGACCGTCCTGCTCACCGGGACGGCGCTCGTGCCGGACGGCGATTTCACGCTCCGCGAGGACGACGCTATCGAGATCCACATCGAAGACGTCGGTACCCTCGAGAATCCGGTCACGGAAGTCTAAGCCGTCGCAGAAGTCCGACTCCGGTCACGGGGGTCTGAGCCGTCGCGGAACGCCGACCGCCGTCGCGGAACGCCGACCGCCGTCGCGGAACGCCGACCGCCGTCGCGCTCCGTAAGTTTTCGAACGGGCGTTCCACGGTGGGGAACGATTAAGTCGTTCGCGGTCCAGAGCCCGAATAATGGCGGACAAGCCACGGAACAGCGTCAAATCCGTCGAACGGACGTTCCGGATCATCGGAGGACTGCAGGAACTCGACGGGGCCGGCGTGACGGAGTTGGCGGACCACCTCGACCTGCCCAAAAGCACGGTGCACAACTATCTGAGCACGCTGGAGGGCGCCGCCTACGTCGTCAAGGAAGACGAGCAGTACCGGGTGGGACTGCGCTTTCTCGAACACGGCGCGTTCGCTCGTACGCAGTCGCCCATCTTCGAAGTCGCCCGGCCGGAACTCGACCGACTCGCCGAGGAGACGGGGGAACTCGTCAACCTGCTCGTCGAGGAACACGGCAAAGGGATCTACCTCTATCGGACCCGCGGGGAGAACGCGGTCCGGGTGAAAGAACATGTCGGCAACCGCGTCTCGCTTCACAGCACGGCGCTGGGCAAGGCGATCCTGGCTCACTACCCACAACGGCGCGTCGACGAGATTATCGACCGCCACGGGATGCCCGCGACGACCGAGCGGACGGTCACCGACCGGGACGAACTCTCCGAAACCCTGGCATCCGTCCGGGAGGCCGGCGTCGCGTTCGACGACGAGGAACGCCTCTCGGGCCTGCGCTGTGTCGCCGCGCCCGTCCTCAGCAACGACGACGAGGTCCTCGGGTCGATCAGCATCTCCGGTCCGTCCCACCGGTTCGACGACGAACGCTTCCGGGAGGAACTCCCCCAGCGGATCCTCGAAACCGCGAACGTCCTCGAACTCAACGTCACCTACTCGTAGCCCGTCGCTCCCCACTCACGTATAGATAAGAAGACCGTCTATTCGACGATACAGTTTTATTTTTTATATTTTCCAGTTTCTCAGTTCCGAAACCCGAATACCCCACCCACCTGCGCTTTAAGCGCGTTAGATGCCTGATACTGAAATATCCTTTCCAGGGTGTGAGATGCGGCGCGTTTGATCGCTACCAAATAGAAATACGCTATAAAACCCATAGAATAGCTCGAAAGTCGATAATAGGCACTCGACCGTTCAGATCGCGATTTATATCTACGAACATATATAACAGGAAGCTATAATTAATATAGATCTGGTTGGTAGGTCCATTTCCGGCCACACTGCGGACCGATCCACATCGGACGAGCGGGACGTGCGTCGAGACGAAAGGGACTTGCGGTCACGAGGGATAGACGGTGGCGTGACAGACGAGGAGGGCGCGAGCCCACTGGAGCGGTTTCACGAGGCCATCGAGGCGGCGGGCCAGCCGGTCGTGACCGCCGACGAGGTCGCTCGCCAGCTCGACGCGGACCGCGGGACAGTCGAGGAACTGCTGGCCGACCTCGAAGCCGACGGGGACGCCGTCGGCAGGGATGTCTCGCAGGACCCGAGCGTGTGGTTTCCGGCGGAGTGGGAGGAGTACGCGGACCGCGAGCGGTTCGTCGTCTTCAGCGACCGCCGGCAGGTCGTCGTCGACGACCCGACGCAGTTCACGCGAGCCCAGCTCTCGCAGTTCGCGCGGCTCGTCGACACCAACGGCGAGGGCGGATACATCTACGAGATCCAGCCTGCCGATATCTGGCAGTCGCCCTACGAGACGCTCGAAGACCTGCTCGGGACGGTCCGGGACGTGCTCCCCGAGCGATATCCCGATCTGGAGGAGTGGATCGGAGACCAGTGGAAGCGGGCCCACCAGTTCACGCTTCGGACACACGAGGAGGGGTACACCGTTCTCGCGGCCGCGAGCGCGGAGCTGATGGGTAACGTCGCCCGGCAGAAACTCGACGACGACCAGCTCAGGGCGCCCATCTCGGACACCGAGAGCTGGGTCGCCGAGGAGGCGACCGCCGAGGTCAAGCGCATCCTCTACGAGGCCGGCTATCCGGTCCGGGACCGCCGGGACCTGGAGTCGGGGGCCGACCTCGATCTCGATCTCAGACTCGAACTGCGCGACTACCAGCACGACTGGGTCCGGCGGTTCGTCGAGACGAAGTCGGGCGTACTCGTCGGCCCGCCGGGCAGCGGGAAGACCGTCGCGGCGATGGGCATCCTCGAACGCGTCGGCGGGGAGACGCTCGTGCTCGTGCCGAGCCGCGAACTCGCGCGCCAGTGGCGCGACGAACTGCTCGCCCACACGACGCTCACCGAGGCCCAGGTCGGGGAGTACCACGGCGGACAGAAGGATATCGCCCCGGTCACCATCGCGACCTACCAGACCGCCGGGATGGACCGCCATCGACACCTCTTCGACTCGCGGGAGTGGGGACTCATCGTCTACGACGAGGTCCAGCACGTGCCAAGTGACGTCTACCGGCGGAGTGCGGACCTCCAGACGCGCCACCGGTTGGGGCTGTCGGCGACCCCGGTCCGGGAGGACGACCTCCAGGAGGAGATCTACACGCTCATCGGCCCGCCGATCGGGACCGACTGGGACGAACTCTTCGACGAGGGGTTCGTCGCGGAACCGGAAGTCGAGATCCGGTACGTCCCGTGGACCGACGACGACGCGCGCAACCAGTACGTGAGCGCGGAGGGTCACGAGCGCCGCCAGCTAGCCGCCTCGAACCCGGCGAAGATCGCCGAGATCGAACGCGTGCTCTCGCGCCACCCCGAGGAGAAGGCGCTGGTCTTCGTCGACTACCTCGACCAGGGCCGGGAGATCGCCGCGGCGCTCGACGCGGCCTTTATCAGCGGCGAGACGCCACACCACCGCCGCGAGAAACTCTTCCAGGAGTTCCGCGACGGGTCCCGGCGCACGCTCGTCGTCTCCCGCGTCGGCGACGAGGGCATCGACCTCCCGAACGCGGGACTGGCAGTCGTCGCCTCCGGTCTCGGCGGGTCGCGCCGACAGGGCACCCAGCGGGCGGGCCGAACGATGCGTCCCGCCGGCCGTGCCCTCGTGTACGTCCTCGCCACGCGCGGAACCCGCGAGGAGGAGTTCGTCCGCCGGCAGATGCGATACCTCGCCGGGAAGGGCGTCCGCGTCCGCGAGCGGACCGTCGACGAGGAGCGAGCGGACGACGATGACGACCGGAACGAGGATCCCACGGAGGCGGAGAGCGAGGAAGCGGCCGCCGACGGCGCGCCCGCTATCGAGGATTCCGACCAGGAATGACCCCTGTCAGCCGTCACAATTGACTCAGTTGACTCAGCTCTCCGCCGCTTCAGGGGCGAACATGTTCGCACACAGTGTCACGCCGCTCGGGCCCGTATCGTCTCGTATGTCCGTGAGCCACGACGACGTCGAACCCGTAACCGACCACGTCCACGACAACTCCTGGTCGGCGAACCTCGAAAAGCCCGTCCACGCGGACGAGCGCGAACTCGTTGTCGCGCAGGCGGTTGACGCGGTCGAACACACTGCGTCGGGCAATCACGTCAACCTCGTCACCCACGGCGAGAACGGCCATCCGGACGCCTACCTCTACGAGGCGCTCGACTCGTCGTTCGGGGACGAGATCGAGTTCGAATACGTAGAGCAGTGTGGGTGTGGCGGGCACGTCACGCGCGTTCACGTCGAATAGGCTATCCAGTCACGTCCACTGAAACTGGACCGTCCAGTCGCTATCCGGCCGTTGCACTGCGAAAAATTCGGAGTCGCGTTTCCCGTCCCGTCAGTCGTCAGCCGACGCCGAACCGACTCGTTTCTCCTTGACTTCCTCGACGAACGAGTCCACGGAGACGCGTTTCTCGCCGATGGTCGCGCCGACGAGTGCGCCCATGGCGCCGCCGGTGCTCGCCGTCCTCCGACTGATCAATCCGCCGATTCCCGCTCCGATCGCCGCGCCGATGGCCGCGTACCGCGCGCGGCTCAGGATGAGTTTCAGTCGTGATCCCATACCTACCTATTGGGCGATGGAAGGTATAAACCTGTGCCAGTCGCCGCCAGTCGCCGCCAGTCGCCGCCAGTCGCCGCCAGTCGCCCACCAGTCGCTCGACAGTTGTCCGCCCGGTGGGGCGGGCACGCGGTGTGTGAACTGCTCGCAAACGTGCAAAAGAATTAATATATTCCCCCTTTGAAGGGATGAATACGCTCACACACGAGGTGAGCGGTGATCCCCATGATGACCAATATCGCGTCACAGAACGTCGCCGGGACCCCAGTCCCGTCTCTCCCGGCGATCGGTGACGCGGTGGCAGGCGACGCACGCGCGTCGCTTCGGTCGATTGTGGGCGCTCACAAACTCGAACCGACCGTCGCCGCGTGACTTTCGGACGACCCCTCGGGGTCCACGCGTCGGCGGTCGGTCCGAGCCGTTCTCGGCTCTTCCTGTGATCCGACCCCCGACGGTCCGTCCGTGACGTGGTAACCACCGGTCCGTTCGTGACTGGCCCCGACCCACCGCGGTCCGGGCTGACCGCACACGACTCGCTACCAACCGAACACGACGCGACACCGAACCCCACGACACGACTCGATACCGGACTCCACGACGCGACTCGACACCGAACCCCACCCCGAATTCGGGCGCGGCCGGCGCCGACTCGCCGGTCGCGCCGCCGGAGAGACGCCTGCGGCCACGGAGAGAGGCGTCGCTGTCGGGCGTATCTGTGACGGCGGCGGTCCGCGGTCGCGGTCGAATCGAGGCGAGTCCGGATCGAGTTCGACCTCCGCACGGCGGTCGCTCACGCGGCGCGCGTTCGACTCGCGCCGGAGGTCCTATGGCAGTCCATGCCACCACAGCGGTTGAGACGACAGCCGAAGTCGACCTGTGGGTCCCCCGGGACACCATGGCCGACCTGGAGAGCGGCGTCCGAACCGTCGTCGCTGACGCCGACGGCGTCCGGACAGCCGAGGTCACCGGCGTCACCGATGTCACGCCCCGGGCAACCGATATCCGCGTTACTGCGACGGTCTGGGCGGTCCTTCCCGATCACGCCGTCGACGCGGCGGCCGTTCGCGAGACGCTCGAAGACGGGTTCGCTATCATGGACGCGGAGGTCCTCGTGGTCGAACCCGCCGACGCGTAACCAGATAGGGCGGCGCGCAGGGGCCACGCTGACCGGCCGATCGGAGGTTCCCGCTCGCGGGTCCAGCCGTCACCGTCACCGTCACTCCTCCTGGTCCGGGTCGGCGTGGCCCCCGTAGTCGTCACGCCGGGCGGCGGGGTCCGTGTCGAGCCAGGGAAGCCGTTCGTCGACGGGTGGGCTTGGCGGTGGCGTGCTGACCGCGAGCGCATCGTAGTGTGCGTCGAACGCCCGGATCATCGCGGCGAACAGCCCGATCACGAGCGGACCGACGAACAGGCCGACGGCGCCGAGCGTGTAGATACCACCGACGACGCCGACGAGGATCACGCCGGGATTCACGTCGGCGGACTGGTCGATGACGAGAGATCGCAGGTAGTTGTCGACGAGGCTCACGGGGATCAGCCCCCAGACGAGCAAGAGAGCGGCCATTGTCGGCTCGCCGACCAGGTAGAGATACCCCACCGCCGGCCCCCACACGAGGAAGGCGCCGATCACGGGGAGGAGCGCGGTTATCACCATCACAACGCTCCAGAAGACGGTGTTCGGAACGCCAGTTATCCACAGGCCGACGCCGCCGACGATGCCCTGGACGATAGCGACGAAGATGTGACCGGCGACGACGCCCCAGGCCATCCGGTCCATGCGCGCCACGATCTCGTGGGCGACGGCGTCGTCGAGCGGGACCGTCCTGACGGCCCACTGCACGAAGTCCGGGCCGTCCATGAGGACGTAGTAGACGAGAAAGAGCACGAGCGAGAGGCCCAGCAGGACGTGGGTGAGAAACGAGACGATCTGCGTGGCGTTCCCGTTGAGAAAGTCCAGGAGGAGGGCGCCGACGTTGTCGGTCGTGCCGACGAGTTCAACCCGCTCGCCGGTCAGCGATGCCAGTTCGCGTTCGATCCGCGCGAGTTCGAGGCCACCCTCGCCCGCCGCGATCCGCCTGGCGTCGCGATACGTCACGAACCCCACGTATGCGAGGGGAAGCACGACGACGATGGCGGCGCCGGCGATGACCGTCGCGGCGGCCGGCCGCTCGCCGAGGCGGGGAACGAGTCGACGGTGGACCGGCCGAAGCACGTACCCCAGCAGGAGGGCGCCGAGGACGTACTGGACGAACGGCAGGAGGACCAGGAAGCTCGCGACCCCCGTCACGAGGAGGAGCAAGAGGAGGAAGGCCTGCTCTCGGTTCATACCCGTATGTCCACGGAGCGATATCTTAAAACCGGGTGGGGCGTTTCGGCGGACCTAACAGGGGTCGCGGCAGCGACCGGTAGTTCGGGCGTTGGAATTCCGACAATCGGAAGGCCGGTCCCAACAATCGACCGCTCTCACTCGGTCCACCGGGCGTCCGAGAGGGTCCGCTGGACGGCCTCCTCGCCGACGGCCTCGGCGAGCGTCTCGAAGCCGCCCCGCTCGTTTCTATCCGTGGCGTTGGCGACCAGTCGCGAGACGATGAACTCCGGCGTCGAGCGGCCGACCGTCTCGAAGCGGGGCTGGTAGTCGACTTCGAGGTCCAGGTCCTGCGTGAGCCCCTCCGCGAAGATGCCGTCGACGCGCGCCTCGGGCGGAAGCGGTTCGAGGTCGTCGGCGAGGTGTGTAACGAACACGCCCAGTGCGTCCCGGTCGACGCTGAGCCTGACGAGACCGTGCAACAGGTCGGCGGCGCTCCCGGGTTCAGTGATCGCTTCAAACTCGTCGACGAGCATCAGCGTCCGTCCCTCGTCGGTCAACGGCGGGACGACCGACCGGAGCGTCGATTCGAGGACGCCGGCGTTGAAACTCGCGTGGCGCCGGTGGAAGACGACGGCGTCGACGACGCCCACTTCGGCGCTGTCGGCCGGGACGGGCAGCCCCATCTGTGCGAGCAGTTGCACCTGACAGAGCGTCTCGAGCAGGGTCGTCTTCCCGCCGCTGTTGGCGCCTGTCAGCACCGCGACCCGATGGCTCGCGGGCGGCGCGCCCGCCCGCGGCACGTCCAGTTCGTGGTCACCGACGGCGTAGGTCACGGGCTGGACATCGGCGCCGCCCGCGACCAGCGAGAGGTTGCGCGCGTTCTCGACGGCGACTGTCTCACGGTCGACGAACGTCGGCCGCTGGAGGTCGTAGGCCGCCGCGAAGCGGGCCAGCGAGACGTACAGTGCCACGTCCGCGACCGCCTCCGCCGCGGCGTCGATCTCCGCGCCGGCCGTCTCGATGGTGCCCTCCAGGCGCTCCGCAACCTCGGCCTCACGCTCCTCGACGGCCGTCCGGAGATCCGTCGCGAGATTCCGAAGCGACCCGACCACGAAGTCGCTCGCGTCCGCGGCCTCGGTCTGGACCGTCTCGCGCACCCGGGCCGTGTCGACCTCGGTCTCGGTCGTGACGTGGCGGACGAACGCCTCGCGGAACTCGTCCGGCCCGCGGGCGCCCGACTGCACCTCCTCGACCACGGCCGCCGGCGTCGCCGTCATGTCCTCGACGGCCGCGAGCGTCGTCCGGAGCGTGTCCAGTCGCTCGTCGGCGCCCTCGCCGATACGGTCGCCGCCGCCCTCGAGTCCCGCGAGCGCGGCCGCCGCGTCCGCGAGGACGTCCTCGTCGAGCGACGCTATCGGTTCGAAGATGCCCGTGGCGACGCCGGTTTCGGCGAGCGCGAGCGCCGTCCGGACCGCCGCGAGGTCGCCCCCGCCGTCGTGCGTCTCGAACGCCTCGCGGACGGCCGATTGGGTCTCGTCGTCGAGCGCGGTCCAGGAGTCGCGGGCCTCGAGGACGCGGTCGACGTGGTCTTCCATCGCCTCGCGGGTGGAAAGCGGCGTCAGGATGCGGACGCGGCTGGCGGCGTCCTCCGTCAGCGCGTACTCGCCGGCGAGGTCGAGCAGTTCCTTGTACACTTCACGGGTGTCCCTGGTGGCGAGCAGATCCATCGACTCGCCGCCCTGCGCCCGACGGAGGATCCGGGTGGCCCGGCCCTGGGAGAGACCGGCACCGACCAGCGCCCGCGTGTCGGCCGTCTCGATGGCCGAGACGGCCCGCTCGACGCCCAGTTCCCGCTCCAGTAGCTCCCGGGTCTTCGGCCCGATTCCCCAGTACTCCTCCAGTCGCATGCGGGTGTGGTGGACCCGCCGGCGTATAGTCGTTTCTCGTCCCGTCGACGCGTGGGTTCTTTTCCGTCGACGCGCGGGCTCACCGCTCGTCGATGTGCGGAGACCCTCCCGGCGTCGGACGGGCGGGTGGATTCTTGTCGGTCGGCGACGTACTCCGGGCATGACCGAGGCCGACGATGGTGGGTCGGACGGGGACAAGCAGCTCGCCGACGATGGCGGCTCTGGCGGGGACGAGCAGCCCGCCGAAAATCCGGACGGAGGCGGGCATCCCCCCGACGATTCGGACGGGCAAGCGAACCCCCTCCCAAACGACGGTGAGACGTTTCCCTGTCCGAACTGCGAGGAATCCCTGCCGGCCGACGCGCGCTTCTGTCCGTCCTGTGCGACGGCCATCGACGCCGAGGGCGAGCCCGTCGACCTCTCAGACCTCGACGGGTTCGACGCCGACGGCCAACCGGAGTTCCTCGAAATCGAGGACGGCGAGCGCCGCGCGACCGGCCGCGTCCGCGCGCTGACCGGCATGGCCGTCGCCATCCCGCTCGCGCCGCTCGTCCTCTTTCTGGTCAACGCCGTCACCCCCCTGACCGTGTGGACCGCACCGGTCGTCTTCCTCGTCGGCTGGTTCGTCTGCGGGGCCGCCCTCTCCCGGGCGCGCGTCCCCATCGAGGCGTTCGGTCGGAGCCTCTACCTGCTGGCGGTCGGGACGGCGCTGGTCCCCATCGCGGTCGCCTACGGGTCGGCTGGCTTCGCGCTCGACACCGCCGAATCGGAGTTCCGCGTCGTCGCCGTCGCGTCGGTCGTGATAGCCGGGATACTGCTGGTGATGGGGCGATACGTCACCCAGCAGGGCCGGCGCCGCGTGACCGGCGAGCGCCGCGCGTTCGAGAACGCTCGCGAGGAGTGAGGACGACGAGCCCGCAAAAACCGCGCCTCAGTCGAACATCCCGGTCGACATGTACCGCTCGCCGCTGTCCCAGTAGACGGTGACGACGAGCGGGTCGTCGATGCTGTCGTCGTCGGCCAGTCGCTCGGCGACGCGCTTTGCGACGAGGTTGGTCCCGCCGCTGGACTGGCCGACGAAGATGCCCTCCTCGCGGGCGAGGCGGCGACACTCGGCCTCGGCGGCGTCGATGCCGACCGTCTCTACCGCGTCGAGCAACTCGCGGTCGAGATTCCCGCTGACGAAGCCCGGTCCCATCCCCTGGAAGTCGTCGTCGCCGCTCTCGCCGGTCGAGAGGACGGCGTTCGTTTCGGGTTCGACCGCGACGACGTCCATCTCCGGGAAGGCCTCGCGCAGTCGGCGGCCGATGCCCGAGATGGTCCCGCCGGTGCCGACGCCGGCGACGAGGGCGTCGACGGTGCGGTCGCCCACCTGTTCGATGATCTCCGGAGCGGTCGTCTCATAGTGGGCTTCGGGGTTTGCGGGGTTCTCGAACTGGTGGAGCTGGACGTGGCCTGACGCTTCGAGTTCGTCGGCGCGCTCGCGTGCGTCGGTGATGTCCCCCTCGACGAGTTCGATCTCGGCGCCGTAGGCGCGCATTATCTGGCGCCGTTCCGGTGACTTCGAAGCGGGCATGACGAGGGTCACGTCGTAGCCTTTCGCCGCGCCGACCAGGGCCAGCCCGATGCCGGTGTTGCCGCTTGTCGGTTCGACGATGGCGTCATCGGGTTCGAGGTCACCGTCGCGCTCGGCCGCTTCGACCATCCGGAGCGCCGGGCGGTCCTTGGCCGAGCCGCCGGGATTGAACGACTCGACCTTGGCGGCGACGGTCGCTCCCGCCGGTGACTCGACCTCGACCAGCGGCGATCCGATCGTCTCGAGGATGCTGGATTTCACTACCGCCCCGTAGGCTGTCCGCGTTTAAAGCCGTCCTGCCTCCGGCAGCGCGTGCCCGGGTCGGTGACGCAGTCACGAACGAACTGGGCGGGAGGTCCGGCTCTCGGGGGTGGACTTAAATCGCCGGCTCCGCTACGGGGAAGTATGACTCTCGAAACGATGGAGCCCAATCCCGTGTGGACCGAAGAGGCCTACGCGGACTCTGTGGACACGCTCGCGTCGCTCCGCCGCGACCTGACGTACAAGGTCTGGGGCGGGGACTGGTGTATCGACTGCCGGTCGCAGTTGCCGGACTTCGCCGCCGCGCTCGACGCCGCGAAGGTGCCGCGCTCGCGGATCGAACACTTCCCCGTCGAGAAAGAAGAGGACGGCTCGAAGACCGGCCCCGGCGTCGAGGAGTACGACATCGAGTACATCCCGACGGTCGTCGTCGAGCGCGGCGGTGAGGAGATCGCCCGCTTCGTCGAGGAGGAACCGCTCCCTATCGCCGTCTACCTCGCGCAGGAACTCGAAGACCTCGCGCCGTCGACCCGCGAATAGTCCCGAACGACTGCACCACCTGCACCGTCCGCTTCGCCTGCACCGTCCGCTTCGCCCGCACCGTCCGCTCCGCCGCTTATGCCTCTGATTCTGCGAACCACTCTAGCGCCTCGTCGATGTCGTGCGTCGGGGGCGAACAGGTTCGCGACTGACACGCGTAGACCGTCGGCTCGCCGTCACGGGCCTCGCGGCCGGCCCAGATGGGCGGCGCCGCGGCGAGCGAGAGTCCGTCGAGCCAGTCGGCGAGGCCGTCGTCAGTCGGCGGCCGCGGCGCGAGAACCCGGCGCGGGACGTACGTCTCCGCGAGGCGCTCGCGCCACGCGGTCGGCACCTCATCCGCGGCCATAGTGAGTTCGCTCGCGCCGGTCACGGCGGTGTCGGCGGCGAGCACGAGCGACGGGTGCTGGAGGGGGTCCGACTCGTAGCGGTCCGCGTGCGTCGCGACGACGCCCTCGGCGACCCGGGCGAAGCGGTCGTGGTCGACGAACTCGGTGAGCGTCCCGAGGAGGGCGGCCGCGACGCCCGCGCTGGACGGGGTCGACTGGTCGGCCAGTTCCTGCGGTCGTGCCACTAGCGACTCGCCGCTATCCGGCGTGAAATACAGCGTTTCCGCCGCTTCGTCCCAGAACTCCTCGACGACCACCTCGGCCAGTTCGAGGGCGAACGCGAGGTGGTCGACCTCGCCGGTGACCTGATAGCAGTCGAACGCGCCGCGAGCGAGGAAGGCGTAGTCCTCGAGGTAGCCGGAGACCTGCACGTCGCCGTCCCTGTACCGGCGCGAGAGTCGCCGGTCGTCGGCGTCCCAGAGGTGCTCGCGGACGAACGCGAGCGCGTCCGTCGCAGTGTCTCCCCACCGCTCGGCGTGACCGTCGTCGATGTCGACGAGCGCGCCCTCGGCGAACGCGGAGATCATGAGCCCGTTCCAGCCAGCGAGGACCTTCTCGTCGCGTGGTGGCCGCGGGCGTTCTCCCCGTGCCGCGAACACCGCCCGCTCGGCGGCCGCCAGTTCGGCCTCCGCCGTCGCGACCGACAGGTCGTGTTCGTCGGCCAGTCGTTCGACGGGCGCGCTGACGGTCAGCACTGTCTTCCCCTCGAAGTTGCCGGTCGGCGTGACCCCGTAGCGCTCGCAGAACAGGTCTGCCGCCAGATCGGCGTCCTCGATGTCGGCCTCATCACCGTGGCTCGCTATCGCCTCGCGGACGCCGTCGGGCGTCCAGACGTAGAAGGCGCCCTCCTCGCGTTCTCCCTCGTCCGTCGCGCTCTCGCTCCCACTCGCAGGTTGCTCCGCCCCTTGCTTGCCCTTGTCCATCTCGCCGTGGCCGCTCGTGTCGGTCTCGGCTACGCTCTCGGCGTCGAGCGTGCTGTAGAACCCGCCGTCGGGGTGGGTGAGTTCGCGTTCGACGAACGCGAGCGTCTCCCGCGCGGTGTCGCGGTGGCGCTCCAGTCCGGTGAACTGAAAGCCGGCGAGGAAGACCCGCGCGAGTTCGGCGTTGTCGTAGAGCATCTTCTCGAAGTGGGGGACGACCCACTCGCGGTCGACGGTGTAGCGGTGGAAGCCGCCGCCGACGTGGTCGTAGAGGCCGCCGTCGGCCATCGCGTCAAGCGTCTCCGTGACCACCTCGCGATAGGCGTCGCGGCCACTGGCTTCGTGGGCGCGCATCAGCAGGTGTAGTCGGCCGGACTGGGGGAACTTCTGGCCGCGTCCCCACCCGCCAAAGTCGCGGTCGGCGCCCCGCACCGCCGCACTCGCCGCCGCGTCCAGCGGCGACTCCGTCGGCGCCTCCCCGGGCTGGTCCGGGACGGATTCGAGGTCGTTCTCGATGGCCTCGGTCCACTGGCGGGCGCGAGTTTCCATCTCCTCGCGCTCGTCGGGGTCACTCCAGGAGTCCGAGATATCTCCCAGGAGCTGGTGAAAGCCCGGCGACCCCTGCTTGGGTTCTTTCGGAAAGTACGTCCCGACGTAGAAGGGGTCGCCGTCGGGCGTGAGCCAGGCGTTGAGCGGCCAGCCACCCCGTCCGGTCACCTGCTGGCAGATGCTCATGTAGACGCTGTCGACGTCCGGTCGCTCCTCGCGGTCGACCTTGATCGGGACGAAGTTCTCGTTGAGCACTTCGGCAACGGCCTCGTCTTCGAAGCTCTCCCCCTCCATGACGTGACACCAGTGACAGGCCGCGTAACCGATCGAGAGGAAGATCGGTCTGTCCTGCTCGCGGGCGGCCGTAAGCGCCGTCTCGTCCCACGGTTGCCAGTTGACCGGGTTGTCGGCGTGCTGGCGGAGGTAGGGGCTGGCCTCCTCGTCCAGACGGTTTCGCGAGAGCGGGTCCGCATCTGTGGTCATACTCGGAGGTGGTGGCGCGAGGCGGTAAAAGACCGTGGCTCGGCGGTGCGGATCGGCTGCGCGGCCGGCCGGACGACCGGGCTTGTAACTGGCCGCACGGTGGCGTCCCCAATACTGGCGAACCCGCCTCGCGAGGGTCGGAACGGAAGGTTTAGGCGGCTCCCGGGAGGCCACTCGCGTATGACAGAGACAGTGTTGCTGGTCGGCGGCGGCGGCCGAGAGCACGCGATCGCCCGCGCCCTGGACGACGGGGACTGCGATCTCTACGCCTGCGCCGGGAACCGCAATCCGGGCATCGGCGCGGTCGCGGACGGCTTCGAGTCGCTGGACACGACGAACCCCTCGGCCGTGACCGCCTACGCCCGCGAAGTCGACGCGACGCTGGCGGTCGTCGGTCCCGAGGCGCCCCTGGAGGCGGGCGTCGCCGACGCGCTCGACGACGCCGGCGTCTACGCGTTCGGCCCCGAGGCCGAGGAGGCCCGCATCGAGACGGACAAGGCCTTCCAGCGCCGG
>Ga0207719_100095_pt1 | contig 75741 bp, 76 predicted proteins | sample A23P1SouthBayCA_2_FD_187279 | JGI IMG/M metagenome (GOLD analysis project Ga0207719, IMG submission 187279) | Aerobic enrichment media microbial communities from Eden Landing Ponds, California, USA - A23 P3 (3) (SPAdes) | ecosystem: Environmental > Aquatic > Marine > Unclassified | place...
CCGCCCCTCCTCGCGTACGGCACCGTCTTCCAATCGCTCGATGCGAGGACGCGCGTGGGCCTCCACCGGGCGCTCGGCGTCTGCTTTCTCGCGCTGGGCTACCTGCCGCTGGCGCGAGGGTTGGCGCTGTTCGGCGTCCCCCTCCCCCACCCGCCGATTCCCGTCTACCAGCCACTATGACCTGCACGCTCTGTGACCTACCGACGCCCGACCCGCCGGTGAGCGACGATGACGTGGCGGGCACCTTCTGCTGTCGGGGGTGTCTGGAGGTGGCCCGTACCCTCGACGACGTGGACGCCGCGTCGGTCGACGGCCCGGACGACGTGCGCTCGGCGCTCGGCGACGACGACGAGGCCGCGGACCCAGCGGACACCGAGGCGGCCTTCGTCGCCGTCGACGGCATGCACTGTGCCACCTGCGAGGCGTTCCTCGAAGCGCGCGCGACTGAACACGAGGGCGTCGTCGACGCCGAAGCGTCGTACCCCTCGAACCTCGTCCGCGTCGTCTACGACCCCGAGCGTCGCGACGAAGACGACCTGCCGGCCTTGCTCAACGGCGCCGGCTACCGCGCACGGCCCGTGGACGAATCGGGCGAGGACGACACGACGGAGACGGTGGGCCGCCTCGTCATCGGCGGCTTCTTCGGCATGATGACGATGGCGTGGTACGTCCTCTTCCTCTATCCGACCTACCTCGGATTCGACGCGCTGTTGCTCGACGTGACCGGCGTCGCCGGCCAGTACCTCCTCTGGAACGTGTGGGTGATGACGAGCGTCGTCCTCGGCTACACCGGCTACCCGATTCTCCGAGGGGCGTACGTCAGCCTCCGCGCCGGCCAGCCGAACATGGACCTGCTGGTGGCGCTCGCGGCGGGCACCGCCTACGTCTACAGCACGGCGACGCTCCTCCTCGGCGGCACGGAGGTGTACTTCGACATCACGACGGTGGTCGTGCTGGTGGTGACGCTTGGCGGCTACTACGAGACGCGCCTGAAAGCGCGGGCCGCGGGGCAGTTGACGGAGCTCACGGAGAGTCGGGTGAGCCACGCCCGCCGGCGCACCGCGGACGGCGAGGAAGTGGTCGACGTAGAGGAGGTGACGGCCGGCGACGAACTCGTCGTCGGCGCGGGTGACCGACTCCCGGTCGATGGAACGGTGGTCGAAGGGACCGCCGCCGTCGACGAGTCGCTCGTCACCGGCGAATCGGTGCCCGTCCGGCGCGAGGTGGGCGACGAGGTAATCGGCGGCGGCCTCGTCACTGCTGGCGGCCTCGTCGTCGAAGCCGACGAAGGCGCGACGAGCACGCTCGACCGTCTCGTCACCCACCTCTGGCGCGTCCGCAGTTCGCGCCCCGGCGTCCAGCGACTCGCCGACCGCCTCGCCGCCGTGTTCGTCCCCGTCGTCGTCCTCCTCGCTCTCGGCGCCGTCGCCGTCCACCTCGCCCTCGGCGCGGCGCCGAGCGACGCCGTCCTGACCGGGTTGGCGGTGCTCGTCGTCTCCTGTCCCTGCGCGCTGGGACTGGCGACGCCGCTCGCCGTCTCGGCGGGCGTCCGGGAGGCGCTCGATGCGGGTATCGTCGTCACCGACGGCGACGTGTTCGAGCGCGCGCCCGAGGCGGAGATTCTCGCCTTCGACAAGACGGGGACGCTGACGACAGGCGAGATGTCCCTTCACGACGGCGTCGGCTCCGACGAGGCACTGGCGCGCGCCGCGGCCGTCGAGTCGTTCGCTGACCACCCGATGGCCCGAGCGGTGGTCGAGGGGGTGGACGCCCCCGACCGACGCGTCGACGGCTTCGAGCGCCACCCCGGCCGCGGCGTGAGCGGCGTCGTCGACGGCGAGCGCGTGACCGTCGGGCGCGCGGCGCTGTTCGAGGACGGCGAGATTCCCGACGCCTACCGCGAACGCTACGAGCGAGCGGTCGAGGCCGGCACCGTCCCCGCGTACGTCGGCTGGGAGGGAAGCGTGCGCGGCGTCGTCGTCGCGGGCGACCAGCCCCGTCCGGAATGGGAGCGCGTCGTCAGTTCGGTGGCCGAGGACGTGGCTCGCGTCGTCGTCATCACCGGCGACGGCGGCGAGGCGGACACCGACGGGACCGCCGCGCGCTTCCGCGAGCACCCCGACGTGGACGACGTGTTCACCGGCGTCCCGCCCGAGGCGAAAGCCGAAGTCGTCGAGCGCCTCCGCGAGGACGGCACGACGGTGATGGTCGGCGACGGGAGCAACGACGCGCCGGCGCTGGCGGCCGCCGACTTGGGAATCTCTCTGGAGAGCGGGACGCGCCTCGCGGCCGACGCCGCCGACGCCGTGGTGACGACGGACGACCTGACCACCGTCCCTGAGGTGTTCGACCTGACCGCGGCGACCAATCGCCGGGTCCGCGAGAACCTCGGCTGGGCGTTCTGTTACAACGCGCTCGCGGTGCCCGCCGCCGCCCTCGGCGTCCTCAACCCGCTCGTCGCGGCGGTGGCGATGGCGACGAGCAGTCTGCTGGTGGTCGCCAACTCCGCCCGCGGACTGGGCCACGGGAGCGCGGACGACTCGTTGGCAGGGGGCGACCCCGAGGCGAACGCACTCGGTCACGCGGGGGCGGCGGCGGACGACTGAGCGCGACCCACACCGAACCACGACCACTAAGAGCGCCCGGGCGCAACCCCCGGGCGAATGCGGGTGACGCTACTCGGGACGGGTGATACGACCGGGACGCCGACGGTCGGCTGTGACTGTGCCACCTGCGAGCGGGCACGTGACCGCGGCGTCGAGCGCTCGCGGTTCTCCGTCCACATCGAGAACGAGCGGACGGGCGAATCGCTCCTCGTCGACTGCAGTCCCGACTTCCGCCACCAGTTTCTCACGCAGGACGTGTCACTCCCCGACGCCGCGCTGGTGACGCACATCCACTTCGACCACCTCGACGGCCTCGGGAACGCGTACCGCGTCTTCGACCACCTGCCAGTCCACGCCGCGGACGTGGTCGACCCCGTGACCGACGAGAGCGTCGCCGACACCGTCCGACGGAAGTACGACTACCTCGACCGGGTGTTGGTCCACGAACAGACGCCACACGACACGTTTCGCGTCTGCGGCCTCGACGTGCAGTTCGTCCCCGTCGACCACCCGCCGCTCCTGTGTTACGGCGTCGTCGTCACCGACCCGGAGACGGGCGCGAAGTGTTCCATCACGGGCGACACCAGCTACGATATCCCCGAGGAGTCACGGGCGGCACTTGCCGACCCCGACCTGTTGCTCGCGGACGCCATCGTCCCCGCGTCGTCGGCCGAACACCACCCGCAGGGAGGGACCCATCACGACGAGAGCGGCGTCCCGCGGACGTTCGGGACGAAACACATGACTCGGGAGGGAGCACTCGACCTCGCTTCAGAACTCGATGCCGACCGGACGCGGCTGGTCCACCTCGCTCACTACTACCCCGCCGAGGAAGCCTTCGCGGAGCCACTCGCCGTCGACGGCGAGCAGTACGACCTTTACCCCTCGGCGGCAGAGGAACGCACATGACCGTCGTCTCGACGCTCGGACGCGGCGCCGCCAGCGGGCTCTCGGGTGCCTGTGTCTGGGTCGCCGTCTCGGTGCTCGCGTACGGCACGCCGGACCCGCGCCGGGCCGCGCTCTTCGGTGTCGCGCTCGGCCTTCTGGTCGCGCTCACGACCGCAGTAGCGAAACTCAGGTGAAGCGGTCCAGCCCCGCCTGCCGACGCGCCACACCCGCCGGGTCGGCGACCCACGGCGTCCGCGCGTCGCGCAACGCCGCGGTGTCGACACTCGGTGCTTCGGCGGCCTCGAAGTGCGGACACGACGACCCGCAGTCGCTCCCGGGGTCGACCACGGCGTCGAACGCGGTGCAGTGGGGGCGGCCATCATCGGTCGGGTCCATCGCCGCACACCCCGGGAACTCGTCGGGGCGCCACCCCTTGCCGTAGGCTCGCTCGGCGATAGCGCGTCGCTTGCGCGCCTTCGCGGCCGTCGAAGCGACGGCCACGTCCGTCCGGAGCGGACGCTCGTCGAGGGGTTCGACGCCCGGCGCGCCGGTGTCGATTGGCGTCGGCTCCCGGACGACGGTCAGGTCGTCGGTCTCGGGGTCGAACCGCCAGACGCCGACCGCGTCGGGGATGCGGTTCAGGTGCGCGCCGGTCACGTAGCTCTCGGTCGCGAGAATCACGGTGTCGAAGAGGCCGAGCGACACGTCGCGGCGCAACTGCCACTGGAGGTCGCCCGGTCGGTCGAGGTCCGGTTTGTTCTCGACCCCGACGAGGTGGCCGACCCAGTCGGGGTAGCGGGTCGTCGCGCGGACGTGCCGGCGACTGCCTCGATGCTCCGTCTCGAAGAAGCCCACGTCGACGGCGCGGTCGGTGACGCGAGCGGCGACGCCGGGGGAGCAGTCGAAGGCCTCGGTGGGGTCGATGGCGCGTCCGGGGCCCACGTCGCTCTCGACGGCCCGGGGCGGGATGGTCCGACTCGTGATGGCGGCCCGGCGGTCGAACTCGGGGCCGGGGACGACGCCGCAGACGTCGACGACGCGCGCGCCGGGGTCGGCGACCGACGCCCCGAGCTGGCGACCCAGTATCCACTCACGGGTTCGCTCCAGCTGTGCGCACAACGCGAGTTCGAAGGCGTACTCCGACACTAGTCGTCGACGATCACTTCCACCGGCTCGTCGTCGGCGTCGTCAACGTCGGTGTCGCTCTCGCCACCGCGCTCCTGCCAGAGCAGGACGGCGGCGACGATGACGACGACCCAGGACCGCCAGTTGGCCATGTTCAGCGAGTAGCCGATACCGAAGGGCTTCTCCACGACCATGCCGTCGCCGGGCTTCCAGTGCGACGAGACGAGACGCCCGAGACTCGGGCGCTCGAAGTTGTAGGGGATGCCGAGAATCGATCCGGATTGCGGCTTATCTACCATGCGCGAGACGTACGGTCTCCCGGGATAAATCGTTTCGGCTCGGCACGAGAGACGACCGTCGATGGCGATATCGACACACCCCGTATCATTCATTATCGACCGCTTCAGACCTCAACGCCAGCGTTATCCCGCTCGCGCGGCAAGGTAACGGTAATGGCCCCCCACACGGCCCCGTCGCCCGCGAGCGTCGACGCCCGCCCGCGCAAGGCGACCCTGTTCTGTCCGGAGTGTGGCCACGCCAGCCCAGTCGACGGCGACTGGGCAGTTCGAACGCTCGGCAACAGTCGACGACTGCGCTGTCCCGAGTGCCAAGCCGTCGTCGACGAACGGCGACGCTCTCGCGACGAGGCTCCCGCCGTCGAGCAGTGTGTCGACGCGTGGCGACGCTACTGGTCGGCGTGGGCGAGACTGGTCGCCGACGCGACGCTCTAGGTGTAGCGCCCGCGACCCTCGATTTTCCGCAGTCGCGTCAGGACGGCCTCGTCACCGACCGCCGCGTAGCCGTCCTCGAAGGCGTCGAGGAGGGCGTCGGCGTCCGCGGCCGACACCGTCCCGCGGACGCTCCCGCCGAAGACGTGACAGTCCATCGCGTGGTCCTCGACGTGGCCGCTGTGGTAGCCGAGGCCAAAGTCGATGAGATAGCAGCGCTCGCCGACGCGGACGTTCCGCACCGTGGGGTCGCCGTGGACGAGGCCGGCCCGGTGGAGCGTCGCGAGATGCTCGCCGACGGTGCGCGCCGTCTCGGGCGAGAGCGCCGCCCCGAGGTCACAGTCGCCGACGGAGTCGAAGGTGAGCGTCGCCTCCGGCACGTCCACGTCGCGAACGACGGGTGTCGGCACACCCTGCCGCCGCGCCTCGCTGGTGAGTCGCGCCTCCGCGACGGTTCGCTCTCGGCGCAGGCGGGCGTCGAGTTCGGGATGGCGGTAGGCCTTCGGGATGCGGCGCTTGACGATTCGGTCCGGCGCCCCGTCCGCGGTGCGTTCGACGCTGACGACGGCCTCGGCGCCGCGTCTGGCGGGCGCGGCCGTCGGGTCGAAAGAGACGGTGGGTTCGCCCGTCCGCCACGTCACGTCGACTTCGTCGGGGCGGAAGTTCGGGTCGATGGCGGAGTCCTCGATAGGGAGTCGCTCGCCCGCGACGAACATCTTGGCGCCGAGGACGGCTATCATCCCCGCGTTGTCTCGGAGGTAGCGGGCGTCGGGCGCGTAGAACTCGGCGCCGCGCTCGGCACACATCGACTCCAGCATCTCGCGCAGGCGGGCGTTCTGCCCCACGCCGCCGCCGAGGACGAGTTCGTCAGCGCCGGTCAGCGAGAGGGCGCGTTCGGCCACCTCGGCCAGCATGGCGAAGATGGTCTCCTGAAGCGAGAAGCAGACGTCCTCGACGGGCGTCCCCGCGTCGTATTCGTCTTTGGCGGCGCTCATCAGGCCGGAGAAAGAGAAGTCCATCCCCTTGACGACGTAGGGCAGGTCGACGTACTCGCCGTCGGCCGCCGCCTCCTCTACCTTGGGGCCGCCGGGGTGGGACCAGCCGACGTGTCGGGTGAACTTGTCGATGGCGTTGCCGACGCCGGTGTCCATCGTCTCGCCGAGGACGCGATACCGGCCGTCGTGGAAGCCGAGGAGATGGGCGTTGGCGCCGCTGGCGTTCAGGCAGACGGGCGCGTCGAAGCCAGAGCCGTGGCGCCCGATTTCGAGGTGGGCGACCATGTGGTTGACGCCGACGAGGGGTACGTCCAGCGTCCCCGCGAGGGCGCGGGCCGCGGTGCCGACGATGCGCAAGCAGGGGCCGAGTCCGGGGCCGCGGGAGAAGGCGACGGCGTCGATGGGGCCGTCGGCGGCGTCGAGAGCCGCCTCGACGACTTTGGGGATGGCCTCGCCCATGTGCTCGGCGGCCTCGCGCGGGTGAATGCCGCCGCTCTCGGGTTGGTAGGCGTCGGTTTCGATAAAGGGTGGGTTGGCGTCGAGCGGCGCGGGGTCCGCGGGGTCGTACTCGAAGACGGCGGCGCTGGCCGCCCACGCGGTGCCCTCGATGCCGAGCACGCGGACGGTCATGGCAGTCGCTGTGCGCGGGTGGTCACGAGCTGACCACACGACACCGCGTGGTCAGCGGGCGGCGCCACGTCTACGCTTCTTCAGCTTCGGCGTCGGCCTCGTCGGCCTCCTCGCCGTCCGGGCTGATCTTGTTCCGGTCGAGCATGTGGTCTTGCTCCACGTCGCGGGCGTGGTCGGGGCTCTCGTAGACCTTGGCGAAGCCGATGGTCTTTCGCATCCCGAACTTCGTGTCGAGTTCGCGAACGACGACTTCCGCAGAGTCCTTGTTGAGCTTGGCCGCGAGACTGTCACGAACGGAGAGCCGCGAGGGGGTCTCCTCCTCGTGCGTGATCTGGAATCTAACGTCCGTCCGGTGCAACATGGGGTTCTCGTCTTCCTCGATAATATCGATGTCCATCGTTCAGTTACCTATACGTGGTCCCGAACTGGACAAAAGGATTACGAAGCGTAGGACAGCGGTCTAGCGGGCGTCGAGACGGTCGAGTACGGCGTCGGTATCGCCGGTCATTCGCCCGAGGAGGTCACGGGCGCGGGCCTGCGCGTCCTCGGTGACGGACACGAGCACCATCCCCTCGCCGGGTTGGCCGTAGACGACGGCGCCGCCGCGCGGCGTCGCGAGGATGGCCGGCAGCGCCGCCAAGTCCTCTTCGCCGTCGACGCCGATGACCGTCGGCGCCTCGCGGTCGAGTGCGTCGAGCAGCGCGTCGACGAGGTCGCTGGAGAGCGTCGCCGGCGGGTTCGACACCTCGATATCTGGCTCGGGGAGTCGCTGGGCGACCGAGTCGTCGACGCGTTCGCGCTCGGTGTGGCCGTCGATGAGCGCCACGTCCGGCGGGTGGTCGGTGGCGTAGAGGTGCGCGGTGACGACGTCGCCGACGGCGACGAGTGGGCGGCCGGCGCCATCGGCGTCGAGCAGGCGCTCGGCGTCGGTGAAAAGAGGGCCGAACGGCTCCTTGAACGCACCCCGGAGGTCGTCGGGGAGTTCGAGCACGGTCAGCGGACCTTGAGCGCGTAGCCGCCGGGTTCGGAGACGTTCATCTCCTCGGCGACTTCGGACTGTTCCGGGTGGGTGATGATGACGTAGCCCGCCCAGTCCTCCGTGAGACTCGACGACCCGCAACTGGCGCAGGTCTGCGTGTCGGGGTCGTTGATGAAGTGACACTCACGGCAGGCGAGGCGGTCCTCGGCCATCAGTTACCCTCCATCTGTGCCTCGCGCTCTTGGCGCTCCGCTTCGAGCCACCCGTGCTTGCCGAGGCCGGGCTGTTTGGCCGTCAGCCCGATCTTGCTGTCACGGGGGTTGCGCTCGTCGATGCTCTTGGTGACGATACGCACCCGAATCTCGTCACCGACGCCGAGGGTGCGGTTCGTCTCCGTCGAGGCGAGCTGCTGGTTCTCGCCGTCGTAGGCGAGATATTCGTCGGAGATCTGTGAGACGTGGAGCAGGCCGTCGACGGGACCGATCCCGACGAACGCCCCGAACTCGACGACTTCGACGACCGTCCCGTCGACGACCTCCTGCATCTGTGGATCGAAGGTGATGGCGTCGAATTCGGCCTCGTAGTAGACCCCGGGGCGGTTGGGCAAGACGGCGCCGTCGCCGATGTCGTGGACGTTAGTCACGCTCACGATGCTGCCCACCTCCTCGTCCATTCGTCCTTCGAGCTTGTCCTGGAGCAGGCGCTTCACCCGCTCGGGCGTCACGTCGGCGAGGTGCCGCGGCGGCACTTCGACCGTGTCCTTGAGTCGTACCCGTTTGTACATGCTAAGGTTGTGTTATGTTCAGTTTGTTCCGACCCCTTAAACCGATTACCCGAACGCCGCGTTCGAGCAGGCGGTCACGCAAGGGGCGGTCGTTCGTCACGACGTACGCGCAGTCGTCTCGCTCCGCGAGTTCGACGAGGGCGTCGTCGGCGTACGATGCGTCCGTCTCCACCACGCGACACCGCTCGGCCAGGTCCCGACCGACGCTGGCCGCGGTCGCTTCTTCGCCAGCACCCGACGCCAGACGGTCCAGCTCCGCGAGCACCGCTCGCGGCGTCACGAGGTCGACCTCGTTCAGACCGAGCAGACGGTCGATTTCGTCGAACACGCGAACGTCGCACTCGACCGGCATCATGAGTGCGCTGGTGTCCACGGCGACAGCTGGCGAATCACGTGTCACTTGAGCGTGCCGATGCCGATGAGTCGCCAGCGCGCGCCGACGCGGCGATTGATGGCGATTTGGGCGCCCGCTTCCGCACAGACCGGGCGCTTCAGCGATACTTCACACTCGCCGGACCGGGCGCTGGTCACGGCACCGACCGTCGTCGCGGTGCCGATGGTGAGCATCAGCGGCTCACCCGTCGAGATGTCCTCGATTTCCTCCTCGTCCTCGCCGACGACGCGGTCGAGCAGTTCCACGTCCATCTCGAAGGACTCGTAGGTCGGCGGGAGCGTCCCGGGTTCGCCGGCGACCTGTCCCGCCAGCGCGTCACCCTTCGTGAGCGCGGGGTCGAGACCGGTCCCGACGCCGAGGAGGCCACCGGGGCGCGCCACGTCGACCGTCTGGCCGCCCGCCTGTAGCGAGCGAACCTCGGTCGTGATGGGGCGCCACTCGGTCTGGCCCTCCTCGTCGATTTCGCGGCCGGGGCGGAGTTCGATTTCGTCCCCGACTTCGAGCGTGCCGTCAACGAGACTGCCGCCGACGACGCCGCCGTTGAGATCCTCCCATGTCGTTCCGGGACGGTTGATGTCGAAACTGCGGGCTGCGAACATCTGTGCCGGCTTCGTCTCGTCGCGGTCCGGCGTCGGAATCTCCTCCTCGATGGCGCCGATGAGGAGGTCCATGTTCACTTCCTGCTGGGCGCTGACCGGGACGATGGGGGCGTCCTCGGCGACGGTCCCCTCGACGAAGGATTCGATTTCCTCGTAGTTCTCCATCGCCCGCTCGCGGTCGACGAGGTCGATTTTGTTCTGGGCGATAACGATGTTCTCGACGCCGACGATGTCGAGCGCCATCAGGTGTTCTTCGGTCTGAGCCTGCGGCACCGGGTCCGTGGCGCTCACGACCAGTACCGCACCGTCCATGAGCGCCGCGCCCGCGAGCATCGTCGCCATCAGCGTCTCGTGACCCGGGGCGTCGACGAAGGACACCGTCCGAAGCGGTTCGCTCTCGGACCCGTCGGCACAGGTTTCGTCGACAGTGAACGCTTCCGGTTCGTCGACCCCGGGGCACTTACGGAACGTCGCGTCCGCGTACCCGAGTCGGATGGAGATGCCGCGTTTCATCTCCTCGGAGTGCTGGTCCGTCCACGACCCACTGAGGGCCTGCACCAACGTCGTCTTGCCGTGATCGACGTGGCCAACGAGACCGATGTTCACCTCCGGTTGCTGATGTGTTTCCGTTGCCATTGAGAGTAATCTTGGAGGATTTTCGCCCCCTGGCGGTGATAAGCTTGCTGTTTGCCGACGAGGAGTGCCACGACGGGAAATCGCCGCCGGACCGACGCCTCTTTGCCCCGACCGACCCCACGCCCGCTATGCTCCGGTACGTCACGACCAACGCGGGGAAGGTCCGCGAGGCCCGCGATTACCTCGACAGCGAGGTGTCACAACTCGACTTCGACTACACCGAGATTCAGGCGCCCGACCTCGAACCCATCGCCGCCCGCGGCGCCCGCGAGGCCTACCGCCACGCCGGCGAACCCGCCCTCGTCGACGACGCCGGCCTGTTCGTCGACGCTCTCGACGGCTTCCCCGGCCCTTACTCCGCCTACGCCGAGGAGACGTTGGGGATGGAACGCGTCGGCCACCTCGCCCGCGACGCCGCCGACCCCGCCCGCGCCGAGTTCCGGTGCGTGCTCGCGTACTGCGACGGCGACGCCTTCGACGCCAGTCCCGACCCGGTCGACCGCGCGGACCGCGCCGCCGCCGCGGCGACCGACGACCGGGAGGAGCGAGACGACGCCCTCCCCGTCAAACTGTTCAGCGGCGTCGTCAGAGGCTGCATCGTCGAACCGCGCGGCGACGGCGGCTTCGGCTACGACCCCATCTTCGAACACGACGGGACGACGTTCGCGGAGATGAGCGCCGCCGAGAAAAACGCCGTCTCCCACCGCGGCCGGGCGCTCGAACAGTTCGCCGAGTGGTACGCGACGCGATAGCGGCCAAAGGCACTTGCAGTCGCTGTGACAACGGCTACGTATGCCCCTCCACCGACTCGCGGAGCGGTCGGCACCCCTGTCGGTCCCCCTGCTCGTGTTCGCCCTCGCGGCGACGACCCTACTTGTCGTCCCCGCAGTCGCGGCGGGCCCTCTATCGCTCGCCGAGGCGTACCTCATCGCGGTGGCACTCTCCATCCTCGCCGTCGCCAACGGCGCCCCGTACGCGGTAGTCGTCGCCATCGGGACGCTCCCACTCGTGTGGCTGGACAGCGCCGGCTACGCCTCGCCCGAGGCGGCCGCTGGCGACACGTCCAGAACTGGCGTCGCCGCCCACCACGTCGCCGTCGGCTTCGGTTACGCCCTCGCGTCCGCGTGCGTGGGAAGCGTGCTCGTCGGTGCGGAACTGGCGGGGCTCCCGCTCCCGAGTGGCTTCGTGGTGCCCTCCGGCGCCGCTGTCGGCGGCCTACTGATCGGCGGGGCGTTCGCGTCCCTCCAGTCGTGGCGATACCGGACGCTCGGCACGGCGCTTGACTGGCGGACGGCAGGGACGACGGTCGGACTCGGCGTCTTGCTGGCGCTGTCGCCGGCGGTGACGTACTGGCAGTTCGGCGGGCGACTGGGCGGCCTGTAGCGAAGTCACGCCCGCGGGTCGCGGTCCGGGCCCGGATACTCTCCACCGACGACCTCTCGGTACAGACTCTCGGCGTCGAACAGCGTGTCGAACGCGCTGGGATGGCGGGGACTGGTCTCGACTCTGCCCCGGAGGGCCGCGCCCGCCGACGCCGACTGGAGCGACTCGTCGAGCGTCAGGAGATGCATCGCGCCGCCGCGGTAGGCCGACGCGAGCGCCGGGTGATCCTCGGCCGGATGGGAGACGAGTTCGCACTCGGGTTCGAGTCGGTCGCGCCACGCCTGCGCCAGCTCGTCGTCCGCGAGCGTCCGGATGACCGCGGCGGCGTCGTCGAGCAACGGCGTGCTGGCGACGAGGGTCATCCACGAGTGCTCGCGGACGTGGTCGAGCGCGGCCCGCGAGGGGCCGCCGACGAGGAGGTCCGCCGCGAGAACGTCCGCGTCCGCAGTCACGCGGGCGGGCGACGGCTCAGTCGGCATCGGTTCGGTGCTGGTCGAGTGCGTCTGTCACGTCCGCCTCGGTGCTGTCGTAGCGGTCGGCGCGCGCGAAGAGGTCGGCCCACGTCATACCCACCTCTCGACTCGGGGACACAAAGAGCCTTGTCGACGACCCTGATCGCTCGACGGCAGACCCTTGTCTGACGCATGTTTAAGTCAGGGGCTAGTAAGTGTTGGACCGGGCGCGCACTACCGGCTTCAGTTCCCATCCTCCCCACCCGCGCGCCCGGCACACCCCACTGGCACCTCGGTGCTCGGCGCCGTTCCCCCACGGCGCCGCCTTCGGCGATGCGTAGCCGAGGCTCCGTTCACACGCTCGCGGGCCGGGTACCGAGCGGGGTGCAGCGGTCACTTTCTCGGGCGTCGAAAAAGAGCGGCGCGACCGGTTACTCGGCGGCCGCGTTCGGCGCGTTCCGCTTGACGCTCTCGATGGCGTCGCGGACGCTACTGCGGTCGGTGTACCCCTCGCCGCTGTCGGCGAGGATGTTGCCGTTGCGGTGGCGGAGCCGCCACCGGTGTTCACCAGCCTCGTCTTCGAAGATTTCGAACGCCGCCAGCCCGATTTCGAGCGTGTCCGCCTCGGGGACGAGTTCGTGGACGCGTTCGAGGGCGTCCTCGGCGTCGTCCTGGCGCGTGTAGCCCTCGCCGCTCCCGGCGACGAGTTCGCCGTTCGAAGCGCGGAGCCGCCAGCGGTACTCGTCGCGTGCGTCCTCGTAGACTTCGCTCTCGAAGTCGTCGAGGCCGTCGCGAAGCCCACGAACCGCGCGGCGGGCGTTGCCGTGGGTGGCGAAGCCCTCGCCCGAGGTGGCGATAATCTGGCCGTTGCGCGCGACGAGTCGCCAGCGGTACTCGCCGCCCTTGTCGCGGTACGTCTCGAAGCCGGCCGGGTCGAACCAGAGATAGTCGGCGGGGCCGACAGTCAGCTGCACGCTCCGAAGCGCGCGTCGCGCGTTCGACTTCGTGCTGTAGCCCTCGCCGGAGTCCGCGAGGATGTTGCCGTTGTCGTGGACGAGTCGCCAGCGGTACTCGCCGCCTTGGTCCTCGTAGACTTCGACCGTGGCGTTGCTCTCGTGTTCCTCGACGGGTTCGAACTCGTCGTCTTCGGCCGGGATATCGGCCTCCGCGTCGAGGTCGACGACGGTGGCGCCGAGGGCGTTGCGCCGGACGCTCTGCATCCCCTTGTGGGCGTTGTGCCTGCGCGTGTAGCCCTCGCCGCTGGAGGCGATGGCGTTCCCGTTGCGGTGACGAAGCCGCCAGCGGTACTCGCCGCCCTTGTCCTCGTAGAGTTCGAAGCGACCCTGACTCTCGTGGAGTCCGCGGAGTTCCGCAGCGAGGTCGGCTTCGTCGGCTTTGGCGTTCGCGAGCGCCGCGCGCACCGTCTCGAGTTCGGAGGCGTGGCGCTCCTCCGTCGCGGCACGCTCTCGCTCTCGTTCGGCCCGCTCGGCGGCCTCAGCGGCGCGTTCGTCCGCTTCGGCGTCTGCCGATTGTGTCAAGATAGGGACGACGATGCCAGCGATGGCGATTATCAGCACGCCGACCCCGTAGAGGCCGATTATACTCCGATTCCCCGTCGTCCGACTCCAGTTGTCGGGGAAGGCGACGAGGAACCAAACGAGCGCGAGTGCGCTGATGGCGACGCCGAGGTACGTAAGCAGCGTCGCCGCCCGCCTGAGCGGCAGTCGAATGATCGGTCCAGCGAGGATGAGGACGAGCCCACCCGCGCCGAGGAGAATCGCCATCTGGCGACCCTCGCTCGCGGGCGCGGCACCGAGGCTCAGGAAGATGCCGAGCGTACCCGCGACGACGCCGACGACGAATATCCAGTAGCCGGTCACCTCACCTCCGTTGGTCGGTCGGCCGATATGCTCTCGATACCACGCTGTCAGTTGATTTGTGTTGGATGACATCGGTTCCTACTCCGCTATGTCGCCGTCGGCAGCGTTCGATTTGAGTCGCGTTACCGCCTGCCGAGCGCCGCTCTTCTCGGCGTACCCCTCACCGCTGTCGGCGAGGATGTTGCCGTTCCGGTGGACGAGTCGCCAGCGATACTCGCCGCCCTTGTCCCGATACACCTCGAACGCCGCCTTGCCGACTTCCAAGACGTCCGCGTCGGGAGCGTACGCTTGCAGTCGGGTGATGGCCTCGCGCGCGCCCGACTTCGACGCGTACCCCTCGCCCCCGTCAGCGACGATTTCGCCATTCTGATGCCGTGCTCGCCACCGCCACTCGTCCGCCGTGTCCTCGAACAGCTCGAATGTGATATTTGTCATTTATACACATAATAGGTCAATGTGAGGCATCAAATAACTTGTTGATAATCACATACATTCAGCTGCATATCAATATCGACGTGTTCCAGCCCCATTCGCAGAGCCCAAGGTAGTTTATCTATCAGTCCCCTCGGGACGGTAGATGGTCACGAACGGCTGGCTCCAGCGCCATCAGGTCGCCGTCTACGCAGTCGCCGTCGCGTTGGCGATTGGCGTCGGCGTCGGTCGTCCGGAGGCGGCCTCGGTCATCGAGCGCTTCATCGACCCCGTGCTGGCCGTGTTGCTGTACGTGACCTTCCTCGAAATCCCGTTCGTTCGCCTCCGCCGCGCGTTCGCGAACGGGCGCTTCATGGCGGCGGCGCTCGGCACGAACTTCCTCGTCGTCCCCGTCGTCGTGTGGGGACTCCTGCACCTGCTTCCCGCGGACCCAGTCGTCCTCGTCGGCGTGTGTCTGGTACTCCTGACGCCGTGTATCGACTACGTCATCACGTTCACGGAACTGGCGGGCGGGGATGCCGAGCAGATTACCGCGACGACGCCGGCGCTGATGCTCGTCCAACTCCTCCTGTTGCCCGTCTACCTCTGGCTCTTCGTCGGCCCGGCGGTGGCCGAGGCTATCGACGCCGGGCCCTTTATCGACGCTTTCCTGCGACTCATCGTCCTTCCCCTGAGCGCCGCGTGGCTGACCGAGGTGGGCGCAGAACGGTCCTCGAAAGTCGCCGCGTGGCAGGACTGGATGGCGTGGCTCCCCGTGCCGATGATGAGCGCGACGCTGTTCGTCGTCATCGCCTCGCAGCTCCCGCGGGTCCACGACTCGCTAGCGCAGATTGCCGTCGTCGTCCCGGTCTATGTCTTGTTCCTCCTCGTGATGCCCCTACTCGGTCGGCTGGCAGCCGGACTGTTCGAGATGGACGTCGGCGAGAGTCGCGCGCTCGTGTTTACCTCCGTCACCCGGAACTCGCTGGTCGTCCTCCCGTTGGCGCTGGCGCTCCCGGCGGGGTACGAGCTGGTTCCCGCCATCGTCGTCACGCAGACGCTCGTCGAACTGACGGGGATGGTCGTGCTCACGAGAGTCGTTCCGGCGTGGCTGTTGCCGGAGTGACGGCGTCGGTTTCGCTTTCGACTAGATGCGAGGCGAGTGCCCCAAGAACGGAAGAGAACCAAGACCGGAATTCGAATCCAGGGTTCGGTCCTTCTTGAGGTGGTCTTGGGGGCTGAAATCGGCTCCCTTCGAAGTTATACGATTCCCAGTCCGCTTGCCAGAGAGAGGCTGGCGATGGCTGCAAATCCACCCGATGCCAGTCCATACTTCAGGAATTGACGTCGAAGGCTGCTGCTGAATGCATCGAACCCCTGGTCAGAAATCGCTAGCGGTGTCTCATCACTGCCCCGGAGTACGAGGTCGCCCTGTTCGACTCCGACCTCCCCGCGGACGGCCAGCTGCTCGCCGTCGAGAATGACTTTCGTTTCGATATACTTGTCTTGGGACTCGCCATCCTCGTCTACGTCGAAATTATCAGCCAGTTCCGCGAGCGGAGAGACAGTCCGGTGCTCGTCGAGATTGACGTACGGCGAAATCCAGCTCCGCTTCGATAGCAAGGTCGATAGCCACCACTCCGAAGACACCGTCGAGATATCGGAGCTATCGTGCGCCTCGGCCAACCAGTCCGTATCGACACGAAACGCGTGCTGCCCATCGTCGACGACGAAGGTCCCGGATTCGACGCCAGAGTCGTACGTTATCATATGAGATTGGTCGTCCTCGCCGAGTTCGTACTGATAATCCTCGTGTTCTTTGAGCCTCCACACGTACGCGCCGATTGACCGGTCTCCATCGGTCGAGAGGTCGCTGCTCAGCGGTGGTGGACTCTCGACGCTTACCGTCCCCTCGATGGCTACCGTCTCGCCGCCGGCGAGCGATGACGACACGTCTTTCTCGGAGGCTGATACCGACCGATAGAGGGTTCCAACGGTGGTCGCTCGGTAGCCGAACCACAGGGCGTTAGCGAGCATAAGTACCCCAAACCCAGTCGGTAGCAGGTCGACCATACACGGCTGTGTCTCCGGGAGATGCGTTATAGACGGTGGGTCGTTTCATCCGAGGAGACTCTCGGCTGTTCGGACACGGAGTGTGGGAGGAAAGAGCCTAGGCCGGAATTTGAATCCGGGGTCTCGTCCTTACCAAGGACGCGCTTTACCGCTAAGCTACCCAGGCGCGTCTTTCGCTTGGCCGGAGGCGACTTTATTGGTTTCGATTTACGGGTCGGCGGCCGGGGCGGCGTCGCCGTCCGTCAGCGCGAGGATACGGTCGGGCGTCGTCTCCGGGAGGGCGGCGTCCGGCGGCGGCAACTCGCCCTCGAACTCACGAGCGAGGCCAGAGGCGTAGTCGAGGAGGTCCTCGCTCGGCGCGACGCCGACGGCCGTCGTCCCGGCGGCGACGGCGAGGGCGAACACGTCCGCTTCGAGATTTCGGTCGAGGGCGTTCACGTCGGCGTCGTCGGCGCGGCGGCGAGTCTGGTCGCGGCCGAAGGCGCGGACGACTTCGACGGCGCGTTCGGCCGTCTCGGTGCGCGCGAGGAGGTAGAAGCCCCGAGAGACGAGGACGTCGGCGGCGAGGATATCGAGGTCAGCGCGTTCGGCGTCCGCGTCGCCATCGGTCCACGGTTCGTCGTGGGCGAGGACGCGAGTGAGACGCAGGCCCTCGTAGATGAGTTGGACGCCCGCGGCGCGTTCGGCGAGGGGGTCGATGTCGACGGCCGAATCGAGCGTGCGAGCGCTCACGAGCGTCAAGACACTGGGCGTCATCGAGGCGTCCGCGAGTCGGTCGCGAAGCACCTCGCGGAGCCGTTCGGGGTCGATGTCGGCGAGCGCGTCGGTGGCGGCACGCCGGGCCCGTACGGCGTCGTCCATTAGCATTCGGTAGCGGAGGGAAGGGCAAAGACCTTTGGAAACGACCGTCGGGGAACGGCCGCTACAGGTGGAGTGGCTCGGGTGCGGGCGGCATCGAGCGCTTGTGTCGGCTCCGTTCGTACAGCTCGACGACGCGCTCGACCTGGTCGGCGGTCACGTCGAGGTGACGAATCGTGGCCGACTTCGAGAGCGGGCCGTCGACGTGGAGTGCGAGGATAGCGTCGAGGGTGTCGTAGCCGAGGCCCATCTCCGTCTCGTCGGTCTGGCCGGTCCACATCTCCGCGGAGGGCGTCTTGGTCACGAGGTCTTCCGCGACGCCGAGGTGGTCGGCAAGTTGGCGCACCTGCTGTTTGTAGAGGTTGCCGATGGGGTGGCAGTCGACCGCACCGTCGCCGTACTTCGTGAAGTAGCCCGTGAGCGTCTCGCTCCGGTTCCCGGTGCCGAGGACGACCCGGCCCTCCGCGTTGGCGACGAAGTAGTTGAGGACGGCCCGAATCCGCACGCGGACGTTCCCGGCGGCGGTCCGAAGCGGGTCCGTCTCGATATCCGTCGCCGTCGAGTCGCCGGGGAATGCCTCGACGAAGGCGTCGTAGATGGGGCCGATGTCGATGACGTCGTAGTCGATGCCGAGGTCGCGGGCGACGCGTTCGGCGTCACTCATGTTGTCGGCGGTGTTCACCTCGCTCGGCATCACGAGGCCGTGAACGCGGTCGGCACCGAGGGCGTCGACAGCGAGGTGGGCGGTCAGCGTGCTGTCGATGCCGCCGGAGAGTCCGAGTACGGCCCCGTCGGCGCCGGCATCGTCCACGGTCGACTGGATGAAGTCCGTGATGTGCTCGCGGGCGGCCTCCAGTTCCGGGTCCGAGAGACGGAGGTCGAGCGGTGCCGACGCTTCCACAATGACGGATTCGTTACTCATCGAGTAGCGATACGCCTGCCGCGTTGAAATACCCTCGCGTCGGAGCGTTCTGGTGGACGCACGTCCGCCCTGTGGGCCCGGAATCGACCGAGCCGCCAGTTCACTCCACGTTGATTTCGGTGTCGTCGACGGCGCCGGCGGCTCCGCTCGCGGCGTCACGACGCTCGCCAGTCGGCGAGTCGTCGGTGTGCTCGCGAACGCGGACGACGCGCTCGTACGGGAAGAAGTCGCGTTCGCCCCCGTGAGACACCCAGAGCCCCGAATCGTAGAAGTCGATGGCGTCGGCTTGCAGTGGTTCGCCGTCGTCGGGGTACGCCTCCTCGGTCAGATACACCGCGAACGACTGTGTCCCCGTCATACAGTGTCACGGTAGGGCGCGGGACGGTATAGTTCGTTCGGCGAAACGCTACGTTCAAGTGGGTCGCGGGGAAAATCCGCCTGCGAGCGCCGTTGGTCCAGTGGTAGGACAGTGGCTTCCCAAGCCACTAGCCCGGGTTCAATTCTCGGACGGCGCACTCCCGGAGGTCGTTTGCCGTCCGACGTCCCGTTCGCTTCGCTCACGGGACTCCCGGACGGCGCATTTCTGCCGAACGAAGTGAGGCGAAATCGCTACCGGAATTGAATCAGGGAGTGAAGTGAGCGAACGCGAGCGGAACGACCGTGGTTCAATTCCCGGACGGCGCACTCCCACAGGTCGTTTGCCGTCGGCGAGGTCCCAGAGCAACCCGTCCCCGCGATTTTTGTATCGCGCCGTCTGACCACGGCCCGTGTTCGCCCTCCAGTCTGCCCCGCCGTCGCTCGGCCCGCCAGCCGTGATGTTCGTCGTCCTCCTCGTCGTCGGCGTCGTCACCGGCGCCGTCGGAAGCGCCGTGGCGCGACGGCTCTCGAATCCCGTCTCGAAGTACCGACTTCTCTACGTGGGCGTCCTCTTGCCGTACGCGCTCCTCGCTTACGGCGTCCTCGCACTCCTCGGCCTCGGCGGTGCCGTCACCGCCGCGCTGGGCGTCGGCGCCCCGGTCGCGACGCATCTCGCGGACTTCGTGACGCTGCTCGCGGCGGGCGTCGTCGGCCTCAGTACCTACGGACCGACGGTCCGCGGCGTCTGTGCCGTTCGCGACATCGACCTCTCGACGACCACGGCGCTGCGACAGATGGCCCGGTTCGTCGTCGGGATGAGCGTGCTCGTGACCGTGGTTATCGCGCCGCTCCAAGGCGGTGGCGTGGGACCGTTCGAACTCGTCGGCGTCTTCGCCGTCCTCCTCGTCGTCGGCGTCGGCGGGGCGCCGTGGCTCCTCCCGCTGATTCGGTCGACGACGGACCTCGATAGCGAGACGCGCGACCGACTCGCGACCCTGCGAGAGCGGGCGGGACTCGACGTTCGCGACGCCGTGGCGCTCGACACAGAGGACGCGGAGACGGCGAACGTCCACGTCCGTGGCCCGCCGGGCTATCGGCGACTGTTCGTCACGACCACCTTCCTCGACCGCTTCGACGACGCGACGGCGACGGCTCTTCTCGCGATACAGGCCGGGCACGTCCGCACGCACCTCCTCGCGGCGCGCATCGCGACGGTTATCCTCGCCGCAGTCCCGCTCGTCGCCGCCGTGGCGGGCGCACGACGGCGCTGGCTGCTACTCGGCGCGGCGCTTCTCGTCACGGTCGGCGGCTTCTGGTACACGCGCCGATGCATTCGGCGGGCGGACGACGTGGCCGCGGCGCGAGTGGATGCCGACTCCGTCGCCGACGCCCTCGAACGCTACGCCGACGTGCACGGGATGGACCCCTCTCGGCGACGCGTCCCGAACCCGCTCTCGACGAACGTCCCACTCGGCGACCGAATCGACCGCCTGCGAACGCAGGCCAGCGAGAATAGCGTCGCTCAGGGCTGACGCTCGTCGACGACGGCCCGGAGTCGCGCCGTCGCGTCCGCGTCGTAGCGGAGCACGCGCCGCCACCACGGTCCCTTCCCCGAGTCGCTGGAGAGGTCGGTGACGAGCGACCCCGCCGTCGCTCCAGCATCGGGGGCGCTCAGCGGGACGGCACGGTCGAACAGCCGCGACCCCGGCCCGCCGGCCACCAACACCTCGGCGTCGAACGACTCGCGCTTGGCGTGGGCGTTGCTCGCGAACCGTTCGCGGACGGCGGGGTCGTCGCGATATTCCTCGCCGGAGCAGACGCGCTCGACCCGAAACTCGCCGATGAGGTAGGCGCCCCACTCGGGAGGGAAGTCGGGCGCGTCGGCGGGGTCGCCCCGGAGCGAGAGCGTGGCGTAGAAAAAGAGCGAGTCGCCGGGGTCGAGCGTCGAGAGCGGCCCGGCTTTCACGCCGTGATTGTCGCCGTAGGTGTCGGTCGTCGCCCCGTGGACGCCCGCGAACTCCGGGTCGAGGTGGACGGGGCGGTCAGCTACTTCACCGAGGTCGACGTCGAGCGCCGGCGAGAGGTCGCCGTAGGTTGGAACCTCGTCGGCGACGGGTTCGCGCTCCGGGATGGGGAGGTACGCAAATCGGCCGTCGGGGAGAACTGGGGCGCGAAACCCGGGGAGCGTCGTGTTCGCGCCGACGTTGATGGCGACGGCCCGCGCCATCAGGGCGTGAACCGAATCAGGCGGTCGTCGGCGTCGACGGGCGACCCCCGGCCGTCGCGGTTGCTCGTCACGGCGTGCAGGTGTCCGTCGGGGCCGGTGAACACCGTCCGAATCCGGCCGAACTCGCCATCGAACAGTCGTTCCTCGTCGGCGACGGTCGGTCCGTCGGGGCCGTCGCCGAAGGTCACGCGGTGGATGTGTTCGGCCTTGAGCGTCCCGAAGAAGAAGTCGCCCTGCCACGCCTCGATGGGGCCGTCGTACACCGTCGCACTCGCGGGCGCGATGGTCGGCGAGTAACTCGTGACGGGGTCGGTGAAGCGCGCGTTCGAACTCGGGCCGCGGGCTTCGGGCCACCCGTAGTTTCGCCCGGGCTCGAGGACGTTTATCTCGTCGGCGACCTGTGGGCCGTGTTCGGTGCTGTAGAGGTCGCCGTCGCGGACAGCGAGGCCCTGCGGGTTGCGGTGGCCGTAGCTGAACACCGGCGAGTCGAAGGGGTTGTCGGGGTGGGGGTCGCCGTCGAAGGTCACCCGGAGGACCGACCCGGCGAGTACCTCGCGGTCCTGTGCTTGGTCGGCGACCGAGGCGTCGCCGGCGGTGACGAACAGGGAGTCGTCGTGGGCGAACACCCGCCCGCCGTCGTGGATGTGCGCGCCTGGAATCCCAGTGAGGAGTGGCTCCGGCGCCCAGTCGTCGGTCAGGTCGTGGCGGACGAGGCGGTTCGCCAGTCCGTCGTCGGCCTCGTAGGTCTGGTAGGTGTAGGCGACGGGGTCGGCGGGGTGGAAGGCGAGGCCCAACAGTCCACCCTCGCCGGCGTGGCGGACGCCCGCGACGGATTCGACGACAGGGTCTATCTCGCCGTCGACGACGCGGGCGATACGCCCCGGGCGCTCGGTGAGATAGAGCGTCCCGTCGCGGTAGGCGGCCCCCCACGGGATTTCGAGGTCGGTGGCGAGCACCTCTGCGGTGGGGTCGGCCGCGGGTTCGCCGCTCGTCGACTGGGGGGTCGTCGTGGGTCCCCCGTCCTCCGACTCACCGGCACAGCCGGCGACGGCGGCGACGCCGAGCGTGGCGAGGTAGCGTCGTCTGTCCATACCCGAGCATCGGGACTGGAGCGTGAAAAGCCTATTCTGGCGGGGAGAGCGACCGCTGGAACTCGTCGAACACTTCGAGGTTTTCGGGGAGGTCGTAGTCGATGCGGCGCTTCTCCTTGCGGTTCTCGCCGCCCGCCTCGAGGGGTTCGGCCACGTTCTCCCAGCCGGGTTTGACCCGGACGCTCTTGGCGGGCATACCGACGGCGATGTGGTGGTCGGGAACGTCGCCTTGCACGACGGCACGGGCGCCGACAACGGCGTTCTGTCCCACCCTCGACCCCGCACTCACCATGGCGTCGTAGGTGACGCGAGCGTCGTCCTCGATGACCGTGTGATAGTTTTTCACTTCGGTCTGGTCGACGACGTCGTGGTCGTGGCTGTAGAGGTGGACGCCGTCGGAGATAGAGACGCGGTCGCCGACCGTCAGCTGCCCGCGGTCGTCGAGGTGGACGTCGTCGTGGATGACGACGTTGTCGCCGACGGAGATGTTGTGCCCGTAGGTGAAGGTGATGCCCTTGAAGAACCGACAGTCGTCGCCGCAGTCGGCGAAGAGGTGGTCGGCGAGCATCCGCCGGAATCGGAGGGCGAACTCAACGTTGTCGGCCATCGGCGTGGCGTCGAACTGCCGCCAGAGCCACTGGAGGTGTTTGGAGCGCTGGAAGCGGGACTCGTCTTTCTCGGCGTAGTACTCGCTCTCGAGCGTGGCGTTACAGGGGTCGTAGCCCTGGAGGCGGACGCGTTCGGCGGGCGAGACGTCGCCGCCGTTCTGCCAGCGCTCGTACGCCTCGCGGTCCCCGAACAGGTCGATAAGTACGTCCTGTACCACCGCACAGGTGTCCTCGTCCGAGGAAAGTCGCTCGTCGACGTGGTCGATGAACTCGCCGACCCCAGCGTCGGCCTCGGCGGGGAGCGAGACGTGTCGCTTCGTCATTTCAGCCGTGGTAAGTCAGGAGTCCCCAAAGGGGTTCGGATGTGCGCGGCCCGCGGGACGGCGCGGGCTTACGCGAGGAAGACGTGCCGCGGTCGGTCCGCGAGAACGTCACGCCCCCACGAGACGGTGTCCGCGAACTCGTCGGAGCGGAAAAAGCCCATGGCGTCGTCTTTCGAGCGCCACTGACTGGCGATGAACATATCGTTCTCGTCCTCGACGTTGATCATCAGGTCCGTCTCGCCGTGGCCCTCCATCTCGGCCAACAGGTCGCCGACCGTCTCGAACTTGTCCACGAAGTCCTCGCGGTGGTCCGGCTTGACCGTATAGAACATGCCCATCGTGCCGAATCCGGACTCCTCGCCCGCCCGACTGACGATGCCGGGGAGTTCGGAGAGGAAGCCAGCGGCGGTGTCGGCGGCGCTCGCCGTCTCCCAGATGCTCACGACCGCTCGCCGGTCGCGTTCGAGGGCGTCGTACACCGCCGTCATCTCGTGGGTGTCGTAGTGGTCGAAGTTCGACCGCAGGCCGTCGACCTCCTCGAACAGTTCGTCGGCGTCGGCTTCGGAGTAGAGGACCGTCGCGTACACGTCCTCGCCGTGGGGCTGGCCAGCGTAGATGTTCAGGTCTTCGAGCTCGCCGCGGATGCCGCCGTCCGCGTCGCCCTCGTCGTCGCCATGGGCGTGGTCACCACCTTCGTTGTGAGCGTGGTCGTCGCCACCGTGGTGGTCGCCGCCCTCGCCGTGAGCGTGGTCGTCACCGCCGTGGTGGCCGTCGCTCTCGCCGTGGGCGTGACCACCGTCCTCGCCCGTCGGCACGTCCTCGCCCGCGAGGAAGGCGGGCAGGTCGCTCGGCGGGAAGCGCCGCCCCACGTAGAAGGGGCCGAACTCGCTGTAGCGGGCGCTCGCCTCGTCGTAGCGCATCTCGTAGACGATGTCCTTGAGGTCGGTCGGGTCCTCGGAGAAGAGCGTCACGCCCCACTCCCAGTCGTCGAGGCCGACCGAGGAGGCGACGATTTGCTTCACCTGTCCGGCGAACTCGCGGCCGTGTTCGCCGTGCTCTTCCATCATCTCGCGACGGCGCTCGAAGGGCAGGTCGTACCAGTTGTCCTGTTCGCCCCGCTTCCGACTCATCGGGTAGAAGCTGACGTACTGGTCGTCCGGAATCTCGGGTTCGAGCTTCCCCTCGATGTAGCGTTTGAGGCCCGTGTCGACCTCCTCTTCATCGTCGGCGAAGTAGGCGTCCGAGACGTAGCCGCTGACTTCGGTGACGGAGACGTAGGAGGTAGACTGCTCGGTGAAGGCGCCGAGCGCCGTGCGGTCGAACTGGCGTTCGGCGGTCGAGAGGGCATCCAGCGTCGGGCGCAAGTGGACGATGAGCAGGTCGGCCTTGTGCCCGACCATGGCGAAGACGGCGGAGGCACCGTCCTCGTCGTCGACGGCTTCGTGGCGCTGGAGGTACTCCACGCCCTCCTCAACGGCCCGGTCGCGCTCCCGTTCAGGAGCGTCGCGCCACGCCGACCAGTCGACGCGACGGAAGTCGTGCAGTGCGTACCAGCCTTCGTCAGTCTGGGGTGGCTCGCGCATGAGTCGCTGTTGGCACTGGGGGGGTATGGGAGTTGTGTGTTGATTGCGACGATTGGACTGAGTGACGGCAGTAGATCGAACCGCGAACGACCACAGAGAGTGAGCGGGCCAAGCGCTGACTGTAAGGAAGCGCGCAGGCTTTTGGTCGAGCGTTTGCGAGGGAGTGGAGCGACCGTAGCAAACGGTCGGACTACGAAAGCAACTGCGGCCCGAATATCATCAGGATGAGCGACGCGAGCATCGTCAACCCGATGCTGGTGGTGATGGTCTGCACCAGTCGCTCGGAGTCCGAAACGGGGAGCCGCGACACCACGGCTTCGGCCCCCATCCGTAGGATGCGCCCACCGTCGAGCGGGTAGCCCGGGATGCAGTTGAACAGCCCGAGTTGGAGGTTTACCCACGCGGTCCAGAAGAGGACGTTCGCGAGGATGAACACCCCGTCACCGAGGGGAGCGAGCGGTCCCTGAATCACGTAGAAGTCGGTGACGGCTGGCGTGAACCCGGGGAAGTTGGGGATGCCGAGGACGATAGAGGCAAGCGGCAGGACGAGGGCGACGTACACCAGCGCGAACGGCGAGTCCGTCAGGCCGGGGAACATCGACCCCTCGCCGCCACCGCCGGACCCGCCGAGGAGTTCGAGGTAGGTGCCGGCGGGGTAGGTGCGGACGCCGAAGTCGGTGACGAGCAACCCGCTCGTGCCGGGGAAGAGGTCGACGCCGACGAAGGCGTTGCCGTCGCGCGGGTTCTCGTCGAGGCGCACGTCGTAGGACTGGAACGCGCCGTCGGCGTAGACGCGGACGCTGACGCGGTCACCGTCGTCGTACCCGTCGAGGGTGCGCGCGAGGTCCGTCGAGGAGGTGATGCGCTCGCCGTCGACCCCGGCGATGAGGAACGAGGTGTTCGCGAGGTCGTCGCCGGAGGCGTTGGCTATCGGTCCATCGGGGGCGGCGCGGGTGACGTACGCCCCAACGGGAATCGTTCGCGTACCGGCCGTCGTCTCGACGCGAGCGAAGTCGCCGGCGCCTTCGAGCGCCGAGTGGAGTTCGCCGCGCGTCTGGACCGGCGTCCCGTTGACCGCAGTGATGCCGATGGGGTCGTCTTCGACCGTCAGGTTCGCGGGGTTGCCGTCGACGCTCCCGACGGCGACGAGGGAACGCTCGACTTGCACCGTCCGCTCGCCGTCGACTTCGACGCTGACGGTGCGGTCCTCGGCGGCGAGGAGCGCGTTATCGAGGTCACGCTCGGTCGTCACGTTCGTCCCCTCGATGGCGGTGATGCGGTCGCCGTTGTCGATGCCGGCGGTGGACGCCGGCGACCCCGCGTACGCGCCGTCGACGGCGACGCCGGGGGCGACGCCCACGGCGCCGACGACGGGGCCGAACAGGAGTGCGAAGGCGATGGCGGTCAGGACGAAGTTGTTCGTCACGCCCGCGGCGAACATCCGAGTTCGCGCCCCGCGGTTCGCGTTCGACTGGCTCTCCTCGTCGGGTTCGACGAAGGCGCCGACGGGGATGAACGCGAGGAAGACGGCGCCCATCGAGTCGATGTCGATGTCTTCGACGCGACAGAGCAGGCCGTGCCCGCCCTCGTGGACGACGAGGCCGACCAGCAGGCCGAAGACGATTTCGGGGGCGACGGCGAGGGGGAGGAAGTCGTTGACGCCGGGGACGACGAGGAAGTTCTCGGGTTGGTTGACCGCCGACGGCGCCGGCGGGTTGCGGAGGATGGAGATGGCCTGAAAGAGCAGGAGGACGAACATCCCGACCATGATGACGAGGGCGACGCCGACGCCGACGTTGCTCCACGCTCGCCAGAAGCGTTTGGGCTTGGCGAGGCGGGTGAGCAAAGCGCGCCCGCGCTTCGTGTGTATCGTCGCAATCGGCCCCTGCAGTCGCACGGAATCAGGCAGGTAGCCGCGAATCTGGAGGGCCTTCGCTGCGAGAGAGTAGACGAGGATACCGACGAGCACCCACAGCAGCGTGTTCATTCGAGCCGAGAGAAGGCCGCGACGGCAAAAGGCGTTCGGATACGGCGGCTACGTGTCGGGGGCGTCGATACCGAGTTCGGCAAGCAGCGTCCGCGCCGCGGCGGCCGAGGACCCCGGGCCGCGGGCGGTGACGAGCGACCCGTCGACGGTGACGGAGGTGTCGGCGTCGAGTTCGGCGTCCCAGTTCCCGCCAGCGGCTTTCACCTCGTCTTCGACCCAGTACGGCAGTTTCCGGCCGTCTGGCATCAGGTCGTGGTCGTCGACGATGCCCTCCTCCCACTCGTTCGGGAAGCCGGTCACGTCGCGCCCGTCGACGAGGAAGTCGCCGTCGCTCGTCCGAGTGAACGCGAGGATGCCGACGGCGTGGCAGACGACGAGCGCCGTCCCGTCGCCCTCGACGGTGTCGCGAAGGAGCGCCCGCGCGTGGCGGTCCTGGTTGATGTCCCACTCCGTCCCGTGCCCGCCGGGGAAGACGACGGTGTCGTAGTCCGCGGCGTCGACCGCTGTAATCGATTCGGGGTCGTTGAGTCGCGCGTCCGTCTCGTGGACCTCGCGGACGTGGGCCGCCGTCTCCTCGCCGACGTTGTCGGGGTCGACCGACCGCTCGTCGACGACGGGCGGCGACCCAGTGGGCGTCGCGACGGTGATATCGACGCCCGCCGCGTCGAGCGTCGTCAACGGCTCGATGCATTCCTCTCCCCAATACCCCTCCTCGCTGACGACGAACAGTGCGGATGGCATACGAAATGGGATAGGAGCGGCGGCGTAAAGAGGGGTGCGAAGGCGGCGATTTGGAACCCGCGCGGCTTTTTCCCGTGGCGCCTGAAAGGGCATCCATGACACGCTTCGACGCCGCCGACGCCGGCGCCCGATGCAAACTGTTCGCGGAAGCGGTGCTCGCCCACCGGAACCGCGGGAGCCAGTTCCTGACTATCGAAGTCGACGCCGAAGACGCGCCGGGCATCGACCCGGACGCCGATGACCCCGAACCCGTCCCGTGGATTCAGTTCGCGGACGAGACGTTCAACCTCGACTGCTCCGACGCGGAACTCGACCGCCTGAAGGGCCTGCTCTCGGAGTTCCCCGAATGTCGCATCGAGCAAATCGAACGCCCCGACGAGGCCGAGGGGGCGAACGTCCGGGTGACCGCCCGGTCGGACGCCAACCGACTGGGGCAGTTCGCCGACCGCGCCCTCCAGGCCACCTACGAACTCGACGACGACTACCGGGCGTGGGTGACACAGGTCTGAGCGGCGGGGACGCACCCATCGACCGGGACTCGTCGGTATAGGAAATGTGATAGTCGTCGCGCCCCGGACCCCCTGTATGAACGGACGAAATCACGTCAGGCGCACAACGAGGTGTGACGCGGCGTGAGCGAGACTGCCGACCCGCCGGACCTCCTGTCGCGTCCGCTAATCCCCGTCGCGAGCGAAGACGACGCGCGCGAGACGTGCCGGGCGGCGTTCCCCCGCATCGCGGCCGCGGGCGGACGACCGGTCGTCGTCCACGTCGTCGAGAAAGCCGGCGGCGCGCCCGACAAGGCCTCGGTCGAACAGCGTGAGGCGGCGGCAGAAGACGCGTTCGCCGTCGTCCGCGAGGCCGCCGCCGACGCGGGCGTCGACGTGGAGACGGAGATTCGCTACGGGACGGATGTGGCGGCGACCATCATCGACGCCGCGGCCGAATCCGACGCCAGCGCCATCGTCTTTCACCCCCGGGGCGGGTCGTGGCTGCTCGACCTCCTGACGGGGAACGTGCGTGACCGACTCGTCAGCGAGAGCGACCGCCCGGTGATCGTGTTGCCGGACGCGGAGGCCGAGCAGTGAGCGACGAAGAACTCGCGAAGGACCTCGGTCCGCTCGCGGCGCTGACCATCGGCGTCGGGACGATGATTGGCGCGGGCATCTTCGTCCTGCCGCGGACGGCCATCAGTCAGGCAGGGTCGTTCGCCGTCGTCGCCTTCCTCCTCGGGGGCGGTATCGCCCTGCTGACGGCGTTTTCGGCGAGCGAACTCGGGACGGCCATGCCCAAATCGGGCGGGGCGTACTACTACGTCAACCACGCGCTCGGCCCGCTGTTCGGGTCGATTGCGGGGTGGGCCAACTGGCTCGGCCTCGCCTTCGCCTCCGCGTTCTACATGGTCGGCTTCGGACAGTACATCCAGCAGATTTTCGGGCTGACGGGGACGGTCGGCGTCGGCCCAATCGCTCTCGACCCAGTGAAGGTCATCGCGCTCGCAGGGGCGATACTCTTCATCGCCATCAACTACGTCGGCGCGAAGGAGACGGGGCGGCTGCAGAACATCATCGTCATCCTACTGGTCGGGATTTTGGCCGTCTTCACCGCCTACGGTGCGCTCCGTGCGGACCCGGCGAACCTGCCGCCGGTGGCGACGTTCAGCGACACGATGGCGGTGACGGGCATCATCTTCGTCTCCTATCTCGGCTTCGTCCAGATTACGAGCGTCGCTGAGGAAATCAAGAATCCCGGCGTCAACCTGCCGCGGGCGGTCATCGGCAGTGTCCTCCTCGTGACCGTCATCTACGCACTCGTGCTGGTGACGATGGCCGCCGCGGTCGAACAGGGGTTCATCAACGCGCTCCCGACCGAGCAGATTGCCGTGGTCGAAGTCGCGCGACTGTTGCTCGGCCCGGCCGGTGCCATCGCCATGCTCCTCGGGGGCTTGCTGGCGACTGCTTCCAGTGCCAACGCCTCCATCCTCGCCTCCTCGCGCATCAACTTCGCGATGGGACGGGACGGCATCGTCAGTGAGTCGCTCAACGAGATTCACCCGCGCTTCGCCACCCCGTATCGCGCCATCGCCATCACGGGCGCGCTCATCGTCTTCTTCATCGCCGCCGGGACGGTCGAGACGCTGGCGGCGATGGGCAGCGTGCTCCACCTGCTCATCTACGCCCTCCTCAACGTCGCACTCATCGTGATGCGGGAGGCCGAGCCGTCGGATTACGACCCGGACTACACGGTGCCGCTCTACCCCGTGGTGCCGATTCTGGGCGCGCTCACCGCGCTCGGCCTCATCGTCTTCATCGCGCCGCTGGTCATCGCGTTCAGCGCCCTGCTCGTCGCGGGCGCCATCGTCTGGTACTTCGCTTACGCGCGGTCCCGGGCCACCAAGCAGGGCGTCCTCTCCGAGTACATCCTCAACCGGGCCGAGGATCTGCCGGACGCGGCCGTCGACGCCGCCGCGAGCGTGCAACCCGACGGCGGCGAGTACCGGGTGATGGTGCCGCTGGCGAATCCGGAGCACGAGGCCGAACTGATAGAGCTCGCGAGCATCATCGCCAAGGCACACGGGGGGACGGTCGTCGCCACCCACATCATCACGGTGCCGGACCAGACGGCGCTCGAACGCGCCCGCGGTCGGAGCGACGACATCGACGAGACATCGAAGTTCCTCCTCGACCGAGCGCGGGAGGACGCCGAGACGTTCGGCGTCGACGTCGAGACCCACACCATCCTCTCGCATCGCTCCTACGACGGGGTCTTCGACGCGGCGCGCACCCACGACGCCGACCTCGTGGTGATGGGCTGGAACCCCGGCGCCCACGGCGCCCCGGGGCGGGTCGAGGGGACGATGGACGAACTCGTCAGCTCCCTGCCCTGCGACATGCTGGTGCTCAGAGACCGGGGCTTCGACCCGTCACGAATCGTCGTGCCGACGGCCGGAGGCCCGGACTCCGAACTCGCGGCGGAGGTGGCGGCGCTCCTACGGACGGCCCGCGACGCCGAGGTGCGGGTGCTCCACGTCGCCGACGACGTGGCGGCGGGCGAAGCGTTCCTCGAAGAGTGGGCGACAGAGAATGGCCTCGAAGGGGCGGAACTCGTCGTACGCTCGGGCGACGTGGAGGCAGCCATCGAGGCGGAAGCGGCGGACGCCACGATGCTCGTCATCGGCGCGACGGAGCGGGGTCTCCTCGACCGACTCGTGCGGGGCGCCCTCGCACTCGACGTGGTCGACGAGGTTGACTGTTCGGTCCTGCTGGCCGAACGCGAGCGCGACCGAGGGCTGCTGGAACGGCTGTTCGGCTGACCCAACCTGACGGTTTTTATCCCTCGACCGCCCGGTAGCGGACATGAACGCGGATTCGGACGCGAGTGGGGGCGTCGGCGTCGACGCCGACGCGGTGACTGGCCCCCCGGACGGCATGGTCGACGTCCGCGAGGAACTGACGCCGATGCTGAGTCAGTACTTCGACCTGTGTGCCGAGTACGAGGACGCTCTCCTCCTCTTTCAGAACGGCGACTTCTATCAGACCTACTGCGAGGCGGCCGAAGAGACGGCGCGCGTCTGCGAACTCACCCTGACCGAACGCGAGGACAGCACGGGCACCTACCCGATGGCGGGGATTCCCGTCGACAACGCCGCGACGTACGTCGAGCGACTGCTCGATTCGGGCTACCGCGTCGCCATCGCCGAACAGGTCGAGACGCCCGAGGAGGCGTCTGGCCTCGTCGACCGCGCGGTGACGCAGGTGGTGACGCCGGGGACCGTCCTCGACGACGAGTTGCTGGGCACGGGGACGAAAAACTACGTCGCGGCGGTGCGTCGAGTGGGCGAGATGCGGGCCGTCGCCGCCGTCGACGCCGCGACCGGCGAGTGTCTGGTGACGAGCGTCGCGAACGACGCGAGTCTGGCGGCCGAACTCGACCGCCTCGCGCCCGCCGAGTTGCTCGTCGGACCGGAAGCCTCGGTGGACCGCGAGGCACTGTCGGTGTCGCCGATGGCGACCGACCACGAGGCGGCGGGGATGAGCGACGAGGAAGCCACCGAACGGCTCGAAGCCTACGTCTCGAACCCCGACGCGGTCGTGGAGAGCGACGCCGAGCGCCGGGCCTGCGGGACGGTGCTCGCGTACGCCGAGTGGACGCAGGGCGACGACGGTCCCCTCGAATACGTCACGCGAATCACCCACTACGACCCGCGGGAGGCGCTCGGCCTCGACGCGACAGCGATTCGGAGTCTCGAACTCTTCGAGAACCGGGGCGCGGGCGCGAGCGAGACGCTGTTCGGCGTGCTCGACGAGACGGCGTGTGCGCTGGGTCGGCGAGCGCTCGACGGGTGGCTCCGCCGCCCGCTGGTCGACCGCGAGGCCATCGAGGCGCGTCACGACGCCGTGGCGGCCCTCGCCGACGATGCCCTCGCTCGCGAGGAGATTCGCGCCGCGCTGGCCGAGGTGTACGACCTCGAACGCCTGACTGGGCGGGTGTCGCGCGGGCGAGCGAACGCCCGCGACCTGCGCTCACTGGGCGCGACGCTGGACGCCGTCCCGGACGTGCTGGCGGGGCTCTCGGCAGTCGCAGACAACGCGGGGCGCCTCGACCACCTCCGCGAGCGCATCGACCCGCTGGACGAGGTGCGGGGCCTCGTCGACCGAGCCATCCAGCCCGACCCGCCGGTCGAGGTGACCGAGGGGGGCGTGATTCGCGAGGGGTTCGACGACGAACTCGACGAGCTGCGGGCGACGGAGCGAGAGGGTCGAGCGTGGGTGGCCGACCTCGAAGCTCGCGAACGCGAGCGGACGGGTATCGACTCGCTCTCGGTCGGCCACAATCAGGTCCACGGTTACTACATCGAGGTGACCGACCCGAACCTGGACCGCGTGCCGGACGACTACACCCGGCGCCAGACGCTGAAGAACGCGGAGCGATTCTACACGCCGGAGCTCAAACAGCGCGAGGACGAGATTCTGGGCGCAGCCGAGCGCGCCGACTCGCTGGAGTACGAGCGCTTCCGCGAGGTGCGGGCGAGCGTCGCGGAGGAGACGGACCGCCTGCAGACGCTTGCGGACGCGCTGGCGGAGCTCGACGCCCTCGCGACGCTCGCGACAGTCGCCGTCGAACGCGAGTACGTTCGGCCGACGTTCCACGACGGCGGCGTCGAAATCGAGGCGGGGCGCCATCCGGTGGTCGAGGAGACGCAGGACCGGTTCGTCCCGAACGACGCCGCGCTCCCGCCGGGGAGCGTGACGCTCGTCACCGGCCCGAACATGAGCGGGAAGTCGACGTACATGCGGCAGGTGGCGCTGGTCGTCGTGCTGGCGCAGGTGGGGAGTTTCGTGCCCGCAGACGCCGCCCGCCTGCCCGTCGTCGACCGGGTGTTCACTCGCGTCGGCGCGAGCGACGACATCGCAGGCGGGCAGTCGACGTTCATGCGCGAGATGACCGAACTCACGTCGATTCTCCACGAGGCGACGCCGGAGTCACTCGTCCTCTTGGACGAGGTAGGCCGCGGGACGAGCACGGCGGACGGCCGCGCCATCGCCCGCGCCACCGTGGAGTTCCTCCACGACGAAGTGGGCGCGACGACGCTCTTCGCCACACACTACCACGACCTGACGGAGCTGGCCTCGGCCCACGAGAACGTCCGCAACCTGCACTTCGCGGCCGAACGCGACGGCGACGACGTGACCTTCCTCCACCGCGTCGCCGAGGGACCCGCCTCGTCGTCGTACGGCGTCGAAGTCGCGCGCCTCGCGGGCGTCCCGGACCCCGTTGTCGAGCGAGCGCGAGGGTTGGTGGACGGCGACGACGAGACGGCCCCCGAGACGAACGGTCACGACGAACGCGTCCAAGCGACACTCGACGGCGCGACGGCAGCGGAGACGACGGCCGACGACGCCCTCGACGACGTGGCGGCGACGCTCCGAGAGACGGACCTCGCGACGACGACGCCAATCGAGGCGCTGACCCTCCTCGCAGACCTGCAAGACCGGGTGGGAGAATGAGGCGACTGGACCGGGAGACGGTCGACCGCATCGCCGCGGGCGAGGTGGTGACTCGGCCGGCCCGCGTCGTCGTCGAACTCGTCGAGAACGCCCTCGACGCGGGGGCAGAGCGAGTCGAAATCGAGGTGGCGGGCGACGGCACCGAGCGGATTCGCGTCGTCGACGACGGACGAGGGATGAGCGAGGCCGAGGCACCGATGGCCGTCGAACGCCACACGACGAGCAAACTCCCGGACGGCGACCTGACGGGGGTCGACACCCTCGGCTTCCGGGGCGAAGCGCTCGCGAGCATCGCGGACGTGGCGCGATTCACGCTCACGACCAACGACGGCGGCAGGCGCGGGACGCGAGTGCGCGTCGACGGCGACGACGTGAGCGTCGCGGACGCGGGCCGCGGCCGGGGGACGACCGTCGAGGTGCGCGACCTGTTCTACAACCGCCCGGCGCGAGCGGAGTCGCTGGCCGCGCCGGCGACGGAGTTCGAGCGAATCAGCGAGCGCGTGTCGGCCTACGCCCTCCTGCACCCCGAGGTGGCCATCGTCCTCGAACACGACGGGCAGCGAGTGTTCGCGACGCCGGGGTCGGGCGACGCCGTCGACGCCGCCCTCGCGGTCTACGGCCGGGAGGTGGCCCGCGAGAGCACGTCCGTCGACGCCGAGACGACGCTGACCGTCGACGGCCGGGAGCTACCGGTCCGCCTCCGGGGACTGCTCGCCTACCCGTCCGCCACGCGCGCCGCGAGCGAGCACACTCGCCTCGCGGTCAACGGCCGGCCCGTATCCGTCCCGTCGCTCCGCCGAGCGGTCGAGCGTGGCTACGGGTCGCTCCTTCCGAGCGGCCGCCATCCCGTCGCGGCGCTGGACGTGTCGCTCCCGCCCGAGGCGGTCGACCAGAACGTCCACCCGACGAAACGGACGGTGGCGCTCCGGGCGGCCGACGCCGTCGCGTCGGCCGTCGAAGACGCCGTGGCGGACGCACTCGAAACGGCGGACCTCCGGCGGTCGGCGGACGTGGCCATGGACCTCGACGCGGCGCTCGACCCCGTCGAGCACGAGTCCTCACGGCTCGGCGACGCGACGTTCGTCGGGCAGTTCCGCGACCTGTACCTGCTCTGTGAGGCGGGCGACGAGTTGCTGGTGATCGACCAGCACGCCGCCCACGAGCGGATCAACTACGAACGCCTGCGCGACGCCCTCGACGGGACGGACGCGCCGTCGGCGACGCTCGATCCCCCAAAGACGCGGGCGCTCTCGCCGAGCGAGGTGGCCGCCGTCGAACGGTACGCGGACGAACTCGACGCCCTCGGCTTCGACTGCGACCCCTTCGGTGGCGGGACAGTCCGGATTCGGGCCGTACCAGCGCCGTTCGGGCGGGTCGCGGACGCGGACGCACTCGAAACGACGCTCGCGACGCTTCGCGAGGGCGGCGACGCCGACCCGCGGGAGGAACTGGTCGCGGACCTGGCCTGTCACCCGTCGCTCAAGGCGGGTGACACCCTCGACGGCGACGACGCCGCGGCGCTTATCGAGCGACTCGGCGCCTGCGAGCAACCCTTCGCCTGCCCGCACGGCCGGCCGACGGTGCTCGCGCTCGATGAGGCGCATCTCGCGAACGCCTTCGAGCGCCACCCGCGGCGCGGCTGATACTGTCGGCTGTAACTGATGCGAGACGTTCGGCACGCCGGCGTGCCGAACGTCTGTATTGACTTACAGCCGATAGGACAATCACCACTCCTTGCAGTCGGCACAGACGTACCGTTCGCCGTCGCGCCAGCGCCAGGAGACGACGGCGCCGCAGGCGTCACAGGTGCCGTCGGCGGTCCACCGCGCGGTCGGGGTGGTGGGAGCGGGCGCGTCGGCGTCGGATGTTCGGTCGTCCATGTGTCACTCCGTCGCGCGGTCGTGCGCCGTCGCCGCGAGGTCGATGGCGGTGTCGAGGTCCGGGCCGATGGGCGACCCGACGACGACGCTGTCGGCGTGGTCGAGGACCGCCGCGAGGCGGTCGGCCACCTCGTCGACCGTCCCCGCGACACAGAAGGCTTCGACCATCGCGGGCGAGACGCGGTCGAACGCCTCGGAGAAGTCGCCGGCGCTGAGGGCGTCACCGATGGCCGCGGCGCGGTCGTGGTCCAGGTCGTGCCGGTCGAGGACCGGCGGGGCGGCGCCAGCGGCGATGAAGGCGACGGGGGGCCGAGCGGCCGCGCGGGCGTCGTCGCCGTCTTCGGCGACGCTGACGCTCGCGTAGGCGGCGAGGTCGAACTCGTCGAGGCCGTCGAGGCGGTCGTCGAGTCCGTCCTCGACCTGGTCGCGCGCCCACCGCAGGTCGGCGGGGTGGGAGCCGTTGAACAGTAGACCGTCGGCGTGTTTGGCCGCCATCTTGCACATGTGCGGCCCCTCGCCGCCGACGTAGGTCGGAATCGGCGTCGGCACGTCGAAGTTGAGGCCCGCGTCCTCGGCGGTGAAGGTGCCGTCGTGGGTGACGCGCTCGCCGTCCCAGAGCCGTTGGGCGACCTTGAACGTCTCGAGGACGGGCCGCAGGCCTCTGTCGTCCGCGAGGCCGAGGTTGCGGAGCGTCGAGGGGTCGCCGGGGCCGATGCCGAAGACGGCGCGGCCGTCGCTGGCCTCGGCGAGCGTCCCCACCTCGCCCGCGAGCGTCACGGGATGGCGTTCGAGTGGGTTGACGACGCCGGGGCCGAGGCGGACTGAGTCGGTCGCGTCGGCGAGGTGAGCGAGCGCCGCGAACGGCGAGCGGTTGTTGTAGTGACTGGAGACGAAGAGCGTGTCGTAGCCGGCGCGTTCGGCCGTCGTGCCGAGGTCGACCAGTCGGTCCAGCGGATGCTCGGGCGTGAGCTCGAGTCCGAACATCAGCGGCGGTACCTCCCCGGCGACGAACGCGTCGGAATCATAGGTGCGTCGATTGGTGTCGACGTGCAAAAAGCGTTCGTCGTCCGCGGGGTCTGCCGCGAACGGTGACGCTCGTAGGGGATATCGGAAGTCGTCAGCGACTCCCGCCGGGCCGTGCCGGCGAGAATCACTGGACAGTTACGAGAACCCCTATCACTCCTCGAACGACCAGCCGCGAAGCGCCTGCCGGACGAAGTCACCCTCCACGTCCCGAAAGAGGGCGTCGCTACCGTCGTGGTCGCCGAACTCGAAGTCGCGGACGACGACGACGGGCGTGCCGCCCGCGCCCTCGCCGGCGACGAGGTTGGCCGCCGCGGCGAGTTCGTCGACGATGGCTTGGACGGTGACGCCGAGTTCGCGCCCCTCGCGGTCGTGTTCGCCCCGCCAGTCGCGGGCCGCGGGCGTGCCCGCCCAGCCGACCGCGACGCCGCGTTGGCCGTGTCGGAAGGGCCGCCCGCAGGTGTCGGTGACGACCACGCGCTCGGCATCCAGTCCCGACGCGATTCGGGCCGCGCTCTCGTCCGGTCGCCGGGGGAGGAGCAACAGGTCGCCGCCGGGCACGTTCGAGCGGTCGATACCCGCGTTGACCGTGACGTGGCCGAAGCGCGTCTCCGTGAGGAGGAACGGCGCCTCCATCAGGAGGTCCGTGCTCTCCTCGAGGACTGCCTGCGCGAACCGCGGGTCCTTCTCCTCGCCGGTGGCGCGTTCGAGGCGTGCGGCGACTTCGCGGGCGCGCGGCCCCGCCGGGAAGTCCGCGAGGTCCGCGACCCGCCCCTCGGCCTTCGAGACGACGGTACTCGCCACACAGACCACGTCGTCCGGGCGGAGGTCGACCCGCTCGGAGACGAGGGCGGCGATGTCGTCCTCGGGCGTGATTTCGGGGAGGTCGGGGACGGGAAAGACGGTCATTCCCTTCGACGGGGCGTCGGCCATCAGTCGCCCCCGCTGTAGAGCGTCACGTCGAGGCTGCCGGCCTCGACCGTGGCGGTCAGCATCGTCGTCTCCGTCGCGGGGGTGGCGCCCGTCGCCGATCCGGGGTTGAGGATGCGAACCCCGTCGTGGACCTCGTCGAGGGGTTCGTGCGTGTGGCCGGCGATACCGACGGCGTCCGGGCCGCCGTGGGTCGTCACCGCGTCGGCGACGCGGTCCTCGTAGCCGATGCGGTCGCCCGTCCCGTGGGTGACGACGAACTCGACGCCGCCGCATTCGACGGTGGCGACGGGGGGCAGGTCGACGCTTCGGTCGTCGACGTTCCCGCGGACGCCGGTGAACGCGCCGCCGGCGAGCGACCGTATCTCGTCGACGACGGCTTCGGTCGCGAAATCGCCGGCGTGAATGACGTGGTCCGCCGCCTCGGCCCGCTCGCGAACCCAGTCCGGCACGCCGCTGGCCCGCCCGGGGACGTGCGTGTCGCTGATTATCGCCAACTCCATACCCGCCCGTCGGCGCCGAACGTGAAATCGTTGTCCCAACGGTCGTGTCGCTCGACTGTGAAGACAGGGTATGATACACGTCGTCGCCGGCTTCCCGCGCCACCGGACGACGGTGCCGCTCTGCCGGCGCAGCGACGCCGTGTGAATTTACACCGGCCGCTGGGCGAGGATTTCGGGGGTCCTCGACACTGCGGGCGTCGAGGCAGTCGCGGCCGAACACCGAACGGCCGCGGCGTGGGACGAACGGCAGGACTAGGGGGAGCGGTCGTCAGTTATGCGTCGGCGCCGGCCTCGTCGCCCTCGTCGGGCGTGGCGTCGCTGACGGCGCCGCCGAGCGAGCCACCGAGGTCACCGCTCAGGAACGACCCGATGGTGTCGTGAATCTCGCCGACATGGTCGGGGACGGGTGCGGGCATCTCGCTGGGCGGACCGCGACGATCGGCCTCGTCGGACGCGTTCGCACCAGCTTCGTCCGACGCGTTCGCGTCCGCGTCGTCAGCCGCCTCGTCAGCGTCGTCGCTCACGGGGGCGTCAGCGGGCTGGCCGTCTGCCGACTCGTTGGCCGCATCATCGGCGTCCTCGCTCGCGTCATCTGCGTTCTCGGCGTGGTCGTCGCGCTGGTCGTCCGCACCGACATCTACGGGCGCATTCCCGGGTACTGCGGCGACCATTCCGGTGGCCACCACCAGCACCGCGAACACGACCGCGACGAGTTTCGTTCGGGTCATCGTTGCGCTCGGTCCGTGTGGCTCGGGAGTATTGAACCCCCAATCCCGTAAATCCGGATTTCTGCGGGTTGAGCCGGGTTAAATCCGGATTTAACTTTTGCAGGGCTAAGTCCCCGTCCTCAAGGATCAACGCAGGGAGCAAAGCGACTGAGTAGCGCAGTAGGGCGGGGATACAGCCGACACAAGAGTAGGCTACCCATGAAATCGAACACCCTAACTAAAGAATTATACGACGGTAGTCCGATAGTGGAAATGAACCTATAATGGAATACGACCTCGATACGGGAGCGCACTCGACATACTCCCTGCACTACCACCTCGTCCTCGTCGTGAAATATCGACGCGAGGTGTTCACCGAAGAACTTCAAGGGTTCTTCCGCGAGGTCGTGAGCGGGTTCGCTGACAACTACGGCGTCGAAATCAAAAACCTCGAAGCCGACCGCGACCACGTACATCTCCTGTTCAAAGCCACGCCCACAACCGACCTCACCAAATTCATCAACATCCTCAAAGGCGCATCGGCTCGTCGCATCCGCAACGAGTACGGCGACCAAATCGAGGACAAACTGTGGAGCGACTCGTTCTGGGCGGATTCGTACTGTCTCATCTCGACGGGACAGGTATCGCTGGACGTGCTGAAAGAATACGTCGAGAACCAGCGGGAGCGTGACGACGAATGAAACAGACTGCCGAGAAGACGGTCGTGGCAAAAATCCTCACCGACGACCTAACGCAGTCGAAACTCGACGCCATCAACCACGAGTACGAGGCGTTCCAGCGATATATTCGTGGTGAGGAGGAGGCAAACCTCTATTCGGCCACGAAACAATGCGCCGACGCCTACGTGGACACCGATAACCTGCGCGACGACCACGACTACCCGTGGTTCATCCGTAACGACGTGTTCGACGTTGGTGTTGACGTGGAACAGCACAATACCGACCTGACGGACTGGTGGCTGAAACTCCCTGTCTCGCAGGTCTGGGGTGGCGTGAACGTCCCGATTCAACCGCACGACGAGATTCCAGACGAGGCCGACGTGAAGGACTCGAAAATCGTTCGGAAGAATGGGGACGACTACGCGCACCTGACGGTTCGGCAAGAGGTAGAAGTCAGCGAGGGGTACGACGGTGTTATCGGCGTAGACTTCGGTGTTCGGTGGGTAGCAACGTCGGTGGCGTTGCCATCCCGAAACACCGAGTTCTACGGCAGAGAGATTCGCCGTATCCGCCGTCATCATCACGACCTTCGCACTCGTCTACAAGAGAAGGGTGCCTATGATACGCTCAAGTCGGTCAAGGGGAAAGAGTTCCGCCAAGTGAACGACTGCCTCCACAAAATTTCTCGCGCCATCGTGGAGGAAGCCAAAGAGCGTAATTCGCTTATTGTGGTCGGGAATCTCGAAGGTATCCAGAATCAAGACCTCGGCGCGGAGATGAATCGTCGGCTCCACTCGATGCCACACCACACGCTAAAGAACTATATCGAGTATAAGGCGACGTTCGCAAGCATCGCGGTGAAATCCGTGAACGAGTATATGACGAGTCAGACGTGTTGGCGGTGTGGCGAACAGGAAGCGACGACCCGCAAGGGACAGGGCCAACACCTGTGCCACGAGTGCGGGTTGGACGACAACGCGGATAAGAACGGTGCGACGAACATCGCAAAGAAAGGACTGGGTAAGGACATCGCGTGCCCACTATCCAGTCTCGGCGCAGTCTGTGAACCTGCGCTCGAACCGAGCGGTACTGACCAAGCCTCTGCCACGGTACGCTTGCGAGTCGACTTGGAAGCCCCTGCCTCAACGAAGCGAGCCGTTAGGCGAGCGAAGTAGACAGGGGTAGTTCACTCGAGATAAGCTGGAATAACGGCGCGTGAACTGGGCACAAAACAACCCGAGCACCTCGACGCCGAACCGCCGGAGCTCGCGCGACGACGAGGGTGACGACTTCGGCGCGTGGAGTGGAGAGGCGATATCGATGGCAGCGACGTTCGTCCGCGAGGTTGCGGAGGGATTTTATCTCGACACGTACAGTTCCGACGTATGAATGTGCTCGTGGTGGCTGCACTCGCGCTCCTCGCGGTGACGGCCATCCCCTACGTCGGCTACCTCGCGCTCTACGCGTGGGTGCAGCCGTCAGGTTCGCCCGCAGACAAACGAGAGTGGGAACCCCGGGTGAGCATCGTCCTCCCGACGTACAACGAAGAACAGATCGTCGAGACGAAACTGGAGGACCTATTGGCACTCGATTACCCGATGGAAAAGGTGGAGCTCGTCGTCGTCGACTCCTCGACGGACGACACTCGGACGCTCATCCGCGAGTTCTTCGCAGACCTGGATGCGCCGGAGTTGGTGTTGCTGGAAGAAGACGAACGGCGCGGCCTCGCGCCCGCACTCAACGACGCCTACGCGGCCGCGTCGGACGAGATGGTCGTGAAGACGGACTGCGACTCGAAGCTCCCGCCGGATGTGTTGCGGGAGGCGGCCGCGAACCTCGCCGACGACGAGGTGGCGGCAGTCACCGGTCGGAACGTCGAGGTCCTCGGGGGCAGCGAGGTCGAATCGGGGTACCGGGGCGTGCAGTCACACATCCAGCAACTGGAGTCACATCTCGATTCGACGCTCATCTTTCACGGGCCGTTCTCCGCGTTCGAGAACGACGCCTTGCTCCCCATCGACCCGAAATCGCTCGCAGACGACACCGAACTCGCCTTGAAGATTCGCCGGCAGGGCGGCCGCGTCGTCTTCGACCCGGCGGTGAAGTACATGGAGGCCAGTTTCTCCGACTTCGTGAAGCGACGCAAGCAGAAAGACCGGCGCGGAATGGGACTGATTCGGCTACTCGTCCAGCACCGGGACGCACTGGGGCGCTATGGGAACTACGGGAAACTCGTGCTTCCCTTCAACTGGTGGTTCATGATCTGCTCGCCATGGCTGCTGGCGGCGACGCTCGTGGTCGGGACGGTGGCGGCCCTGTCGACGTTCGGCGTCGCTGGACTCGCGTTGCCCGTCGCCGTCGGGGCCTTCGCGTATCTCGGCCAGAACGACTGGCTCGGGCCGGTGCAGGCGCTGTACTCCATCTTCGACACGCAGGTGTCGCTGTTGCGTGCTAGTGTAGAGTTGCTTCGCGGGAAGGGTGACGGGACATGGGAGGTGGATTCAGAGTTGCGGGAGGCGTTCGAATGAAGATACGGTTCGTCACGCATCGGTATCCCCCGCGTACCGGTGGCGTCGAGACGCACGTACAGGAGTTGGCGACGAGACTCGCCGATCGCGGACACGAGGTGACTGTGTTCAGCGCAGACGCCGGGTCGGACGTACCCTCGGAGAGCACCGACGATGGTGTCACCGTCCGCCGATTCCGGTCACTCAGTCCGGGTGGGGCGTTCTACGTCGCCCCCCAGATAGCACTCGCTGTTCGCCGAGCGGACGCCGATATCGTACACGCGCACAACTATCACGCCTTTCCGCTGTTCTTCGCGGCGCTGGGGGTGACGGACGAACGATTCGTCGTGACAACTCATTATCACGGTGCGAGCGCAAGCGGATTCCGTGACGTTCTGTTGTCGTGCTACCAGCCGTTCGGTCGATGGGCTGTTCGGGAGGCCGACGAAGTGATCTCGGTCAGTGAGTGGGAGCAAGAGCGGTTGTGGGAGGATTTCGGTGTCGGCGCAACAATAATTCCGAACGGCGTGGACATCAAGCGATTCGCGAACGCAAAGCCCGAGGAATGGAGCCGACCGTACCTGCTGTATGTCGGACGGCTTGAGGAGTACAAAGGCGTCCAGCATGTGATTCGCGCGCTGTCGGAGCTGCCGGAATATGATCTGGTCATCGCAGGGAGCGGGCCATTCCGAGACGAACTTGTGCAGAATGCTCGAGATGAAGGTATCGCTGACCGTGTGCATTTTCTTGGATACGTTGACGACGGCCGACTGCCAGGACTATACGCTGGCGCCGAGGTGTACGTGACGATGTCGGAGTTCGAAGCGTACGGGATGACCGTAGCTGAGGCGTTAGCTTCGGGGACGCCATGTGTAGTACGGAGAGGAAGTGGCCTCAACAGCTGGGTTGAGAGCCCATCCGTCGAAGCAGTAAGCAATATATCCCCACTAGCTATCGCTGAGGCTGTCAGAAATACAACTCAGAGCGGCCCCAATCCGAGATGTGTATCCGGATGGAAGACAGTTAGCAGACAAGTGGAAGATCTGTACGACTGACTTCATGAAAAGCGTCGAAGTTATACAGGATGGGTACTTAAACTAACTATGCGACCGAACGTCCTCTTAATAATCATGGATAGTGTTCGTGCTGGTAATACCAGTCTTCACGGGCACGAACACGAAACAACCCCATTTCTTGAAAACTTCGCTGAGGAAGCAACGGTATACGAACAGGCCCGTTCACCAGGCACGTGGAGTTTGCCGAGTCATACTAGCATATTCACAGGACTTCACGTTGAGGAACATGGGGTAACCCGAGCGCGCCACTCGATTCGTCCCGGACATACTATATTCGAAACACTTCGTGACGATCACGGCTACGAAACTGGCGTCTTCTCCGAAAACACGTGGATCACCGACATGAACGTTGGACTGAAAGATGCCTTCACTACAGTTGAGGGGGCCCGCAATCTTCCGTACCCTGACGCAGTGGATCCAAGTAATTTTGTTCTCTCTGAAGGGCAAGGCCAATATCTTGACTACCTCCAACATTGTCTTTCTAGCAATTCATCTCTGAAATCGCTGGCAAACGGCGTCGTCACAAAACTCGCGTGGGACTATCCGCGCTATCTGCCCGATTCATTGAACGCGAGCACACCTGCTGAAGTCTACGCTGACCTCTTCCTTGATTGGGAAGACGACCGGGATAGTCCATGGGCCGCCTGTATCAATCTCATGGATGGTCATCTCCCCTACGAACCAGATCCAGATCACGATAACTGGGGCGGAAAGAATCTCCGAGAGCTTCAAGAGGAGATGAAAGATCAGGTTTGGGAGTTTAACGGTGGACAACGGCCGTGGTGGCAACGGAAGGCGCTTGAAGGTTTGTATGACGGAACCATCCATCAGATGGACAGTCAGATTGAACGTGTCCTGAAGGCATTGGACAAGCGCGGGAAACTGGACGACACGCTAGTTGTCGTCACCTCCGACCACGGGGAAGGATTCGGCGAACCAAGTCGCGTCAGACCCGATGCTCGTGTGGCTGCCCACGGGGCTGGTATCCACGAAGCGCTCCTGCACGTTCCGCTTCTCGTTCAGGCACCAGACCAACACGAGCCTGAACGGATCTCCGAGGTCGCATCACTCACACGATTCCCTCAAGCGGTACAAGGGCTACTCAACGAGGATTGGTGTGACGATATCTTTGTCCCTGAAGGTCCGGTCGTTGCTTCTTCACACGGACTCGAAGAGCCGATGGAAGAGCGGGCCAGACGATACTGTAGCAACATCTGGCGATTTAATGGTGATGCGCGAACAGTGTACGACACCAATGGCGAGTTCATCCGTAAAGACATCACATGGCGTGACGAGTCTGCTTCAGTTCTCGTCTGTGACGCCAAGGCGTCAAGTAAGACTAACGACGGAGGCGCGCGGGACCGAGTCGAATCAGTCTTTGCGTCCATTGATGATCTTGGGGTGCGCGATGAAAGCGAAGGAATGAGTGATATAGATGAGGTAACTCAGAAGCAACTTGAGGACCTTGGCTACGTATGAGGATTTGCCTCGTGGGTACACTTCCTGATGCTGGTCAAGAGATCCACAAGGGACCGGAGCGGACAACAATTGGTCTCGCGGAATCCTTACAGCGCCGAGGTCATAAGGTGAGAGTTATTGCAGACGAGGGAACGCCAGAGGCCGTCGGTACTGACGCTCGCGTAATTAATGTTGAAAGCCCACCAGGTGTCGCTCGGTTAGTTGAGTTTGCGTGGCGAGCTCGCGAAGTAATCAACCCGAATGAGTACGACGCGGTCCACACTTGGCGAAGCATATTCGGTGCAGATATAATCAGCCTCCACAGCGTTGGGATGGCCGAGCAGGTTGAGAAGAAACTTCCGGGAACATTTTCAAAACGGTTCCTTTGGGGAGCAAAGATCGAGAGATTCGCCAAGCTTCTTACGTCTTCTCGAGCCAAACGAACTATTGTCACTGCAGCAAAGAATGCGGCCGACGCAAAGCGGTTTGGATTTGACGTTGATGAAGTGATTCCGGTCGGCGTCAACGAATCATTTCTACAGCCCGATAAGTCTGGAAGCGGGACAGAGGTGTTCTGTCTCGGTCGAATTGAGCCGCGCAAGCAACAGCATTTTGTCGTTACTGAGACTCCCTCAAAGTATTCACTTCGACTTGCTGGACCGCGAAGTGATGAAGCATATGCCCAGCGTATCCCGAACTTCGATTCCTATTGGGACGGAACGCTCTCACCCGCAGAACTTGAACAAGCCTATCAAACCGCTAGCGTGTTCGTTTTGCCCTCGGTATTCGAAGGATTCGGACTGACTGCTGTTGAGGCTATGGCAGCTGGAACTCCAGTCGTTGTGGCGGATACCTGTGGTGTCGCAGACCTTGTGGAAGAACACGACCTCGGCATAGTGTATCGATTTAACGACAGTAAATCGTATCAAACTGCGCTCGAAACAGTTTTCGCTAAACGAGATACATATGCCGCACGCGCAAAATCATTCGTCGAAACCAATCTACTCTGGGACCACATCGCCGAGTCCTATGAGGAGGTCTATGAGTCAGTCTCGCGTGAGTAAGCCGACTTTCTGCCCGATAAGCCGCGCTACGACTGGGCCGAATTTTCGGGGATGTCGTCGGGTGAGATACCACATCCACTCCAGATGGCCGAGTGTATTCATTCCTTCACCAGTATCCTCATCGTAGTGTGGAACGTCCTCCCGGCTGAGTTGGACAACACGACCACCGTGTCGCTCAACCCGGATAGCAAAGTCGGTATCGCCGCCATGGTGACGGGATTCGTCAAAACCGCCAACTTCGCACCAGATATTCTTGTGAAATATCATTAAACGGCCGATTATCCAGCGAAGCGGGGGGAAATCAGCGAGTCCAGCGAGGGTTTGTTTATCTATCTTTGCAATAGTTTCTGTAACAGTCTCCGTTGGGAAGTCGATATCGTCGTCAGCGATGACTATCCAATCGTTTTCAGCCGCTCTGACACCAGCGTTTCGAGCCACGTTGAGGCCCTCGTCTCGTCGAACAACAACTTCCGATTCAGGTGGTACTGTATTGGTTGTAATAATCTCGTCGCGAGCAGTCGGGATGACGATAGATATGTTTTTGATGATCTCCTTCGATTTCATAGATTACAGTTATGACGTAGCTGCCAGAGGGAGCCTTAGGTGACTATCTAACATATCTCGCTCCCCATATATAAGTAGCGTGGCGAATATAGGAACTGCCAATAAACCATATAATATTAATATAATCTAAATTATAGATATTTCAGTGATATATTAGAATATAATAAATTATTGTGCAGTAGTCAGATAGGGTTCAGATTAGTTGAGTCTATACGGAGTCGAAGATCTGAACTGCTCGTTTGCATTTCCTGTTTGGTATTGCTAGAATAGTTCAAGAAATTATTTCATGTTGCTGATTCTAACATTTCCAGACATAAGATATTCAAAATACGACGTCTCACTATTCAACCATTATTTGAATACAGAGACATATTCAATCACCAGATTTAATAGAATGCCCGCACTACTTTTTACGATGATAATCTACCGAATTCACTCTTCTTGTTGGAGTTACATTCGGCCACACCCTCGCAACGCTCTCTATCTAGTCCTACCTCTCATAGAAAAGGTAGAATCACGTGTCGAAAATTCGTAACGAGAGATAATGTCCCTTGTAGACTTCATCCAAGCTAGTCGTGATCGAACGCTCGCGCAGAACATCGGCGAACTCATCGTCGGCTATCGCCGTCGAACCGGCTGGCTCGAAAAACGCAGCACCCACATTTTCGAGAAAGACTGGGACGTCCTCTGTATTCTCGATGCTTGTCGGCTTGACCTTATGCAGGACGTCGCCCCCGAATACGGCTTTCTTGGTGAGGTAGACTCTATTTACTCGGTTGGCGCAACCTCCCCGATGTGGCTTGAGAACACGTTCGGCCCTCTATCCGATGACACGCTCGCGAAGACAGCGTACGTGACGGGAAATCCGTGGTCAGGGCGTCTCAATATCGGCCTCGACTCACTAGGTGTGCTTGAAGAATGCTGGCGGACGACGTGGAACGACGACATTGGCTATCAGCCACCACGGCCGCTAACTAACCGCGCAATCAATGTCTGGCGGGAGCGTAACGACATAAACCGTCTTATTGTCCACTATATGCAACCGCACGTCCCGTTTGTGAACAATCCTGAGATCACACGGCAAATGGGAGTCACAGAGGAATCCCCTGATGAAAAGCCGGTCTGGAATAAGGTTCGTGATGGCGAAATCGACCGTGATCGCGTCTGGAGTGCCTACAAAGAGAATCTCCGGTTCGTCCTTGACGATCTCAACTTGCTCCGAGAGAATATTGACGCAGAGACGCTTGCGGTGAGCGCTGACCATGGGAACGCGATGGGAGAATTCGGGCAGGCAGGTCATGAATATGGAACCCTCGTCCAGGAAGCCTGTGAAGTGCCATGGATTGAACTTGAGTGCGAAAATTCAGGAGACTACACGCCGAAGGAAGCTTCAGTCAACGGCGATAATTCAACGACAAGTGAACAAGAGGAGATAGTGGCGGAGCGACTCTCAGCACTCGGATATACCGAGTAGGTTCTGAAGAGATAAGAAGGAATAGTAACAGGTGAGACAGTGTGTCTAACGATGTATTTTTACCATTACATAGTCGAACATTTCAGTATAATGGGCTCAAAGCTTGATACAATCCGCTCTGACCCGAGATGGGTAGCACAATATCTGAGAACGCAAGCGACCGTGCTGTGGACACTTCCCCCACTTGAGGCCCTTCTCTATGCACCATCTATTGTCTCCGAAGTGAACCCATACGAACGGTATCTCCGATATCGCTCCCATAACAATATTGTCCGTCGGTCTGTCCTTGATTTCGAGATGTTCGTTGACCTTGATGATATTGGTATCTCCCAGCAACTCATTCGGACGGGTGTCCACGAGCGCCAGGCCACCCATGTCTTCCAACGAGAGCTCTATCAGCTCGAGGATATAATTAGTGATGTGACTATTTTAGAGATCGGAGGGAATATCGGCTATTACACGCTCGTTGAGACAGCAGTACTTAACGACTCAGCTGAGGTCCACGTCATTGAACCGGAACCCGGGAATATTGATTTGCTGATGATGAACGTCGGACTGAACGGGTGTGGGTCACAGGTTGACGTTACACAAGGTGCGATTAGTGCAACCTCAGGATCAACGATGCTGAATCTGAGTGAGCACTCGAATTGCCACACTATTGAGGAGGGTGATGAGCGGACTAATGGGAAGACGATAGAGATTGACACGTGGACAGCAGATGAATTCCTCAACAAAGAGGGGTTGGATCCGAAGGACGTGAATGTAGTACGGATGGATGTTGAGGGGCACGAGGCTAAAATATTCCAAGGGATGGACGATGTGCTGGCGAGTGAGGGCGCAATGCTCGTATTCGTTGAATTGCATCAAGTCCTCCTTGAGAACGACGAATTGGTGGGAATTCTCAATAAGATTCAGGAGAGCGAGTTTGAATTCGTATACGCGTGTGTTGACCACTTCGCTCGTGATCCACTTGTTGAGTGCGATTCACTGGATGAGATTCGATCGATTCTCCAAGACCATGGAAGTATTGAAGTGTTCATCAAGAAGGGATACTAAGGATTTTCCTACCGAAGATTTGTGACTATTTCAACCTATGGGCATTTTTGCTATTCAAGCATTCATTTAGTATGTGCCTGCTTTCAGTCTGCTCTAATAATATGGGGGTTCACTATTCACTTCAAGATAAAGGTGTCAAATGAGTGTGCGCCACTTGTACCAACGCTTAAAATAGGTTAGTTCCATAAAATAGGTAATGACACTTGTCGTCCTTGGACTCGACGCACTTGACGCTGCCCTCGTGGAAGATTTCGATCTCGACACGTATCGACTCTCTACTCATGGAGAAATGCAGTCCGTCGCACACATGTTCGATGACCGGCCACACACTGGTGAAGTATGGCCGACTGTCGCTACAGGTTTACATCCCCGGGAACACGGAATTACAGGAAGTACTGAGAGTAGTTGGAGTAACCCCCTCGTCGAATTCGGTTCCCGGTTACTCGAGCCGCTTGACCTACAGATGAGCACACGGAACAAACTCGGAGACATCGTCGAAGGCGCTACGGGCGCGAGCTGGGAACTAGCGACCGTTTCTGACTCTACATTCTTTGATGAGCCCGGACATATCGTTCATAACTGGCCTGGTGTTCACCGGAACGAGGAGCTCCACCGTATCTGGGAGATTATCGAAGAAGGAGTTCGGAGTGGTGAAGACAACATGCCGCGTGAAGTATACGAGCGGAAAGTCAAGGCCATCGCAGCCGAGCAGTTCGGCTGGGTCCGTGAGATGCTCAGCCACGATGTGTCACTAATTGCCAGCCACGTCCACGTCCTTGACGCATTCGGTCACGCCTTCTCCGACGACCGAAATAATATGGAGCAATCGTATAAATGGTGTCGTAACCGGGTCGAAGAGATACTTGACGCGATGGACGAAGACGATGAAATGTTGATTCTGAGCGATCACGGTATGGAGACGACGTGGACGAACGGCCGAAACGAACACGGAACTCATTCGTGGCGAGCTTTTTCTGCAAGCACACTCGAGACCCGGCCGAAAGACGTCCATGACGTCAAATCATGGGTAGAAACTCATGTGGAAGATATGACTGCTGAGATGTCTGAACTCAACTTACCTGAAGAACAACTCCGGAAGCTCGGATACCTCGACTGATGACCGGCGCGGGTGATATGAATCTCGGGTTAGAGAGCCTAAAGGGATTTTCGGGAAAGGTTCTACAAGCAGTTCTTGGATTTGTTGGAACTATCATATTTGCTCGGGTGCTCGGTCCTACTGACTTTGGCGGATACTACTTCTTACTATCAATGATTTTTATTGCAGACCGACCACTCCGTGGGTTCGGGAAAGCTGTTGAGAAACGATACTCCGAGGCTGGAGCGTCGAAATCCGAAATATTTGGCGCCACATTACTCACATCTGCGCTTATCTTCGTCATTGCCGGTTTCATCGTCTTTGGTCTGCATGATATACTTGTGCAGGAAACGAACCTAGAACAGGCCCCGGTGGTTTTTATGGCGATATTTGTCGCGCTCGGTATTTTCTTTCCGGTTCAGAAAATGCTTGGAGCCGAAGGATGGGTTTCTAAGCAGACGTGGAATGATACGCTCCGGTCTGTATTTACTCTCCCACTTCAACTTTGGTTGGTGTTGGCGGGATTCGGTGCAGCCGGGATGGGGTATGGTCTTGCTGCTGCTACATTATTAGTCATCCCCGTTGCGCTACACTTCCTCCGTGTTCGCCCAACGATTCCATCAAAAGCAACTGCTGTATCTCTTTGGACATATGCTCGGTACAGTACTGTGTCCGCGTTAGTCGGAAAGGCGTATGACCGGTTTGATGTCCTGCTACTGGGGACTCTCCTAACAACTGGAATAGTTGGAAACTATGAAGTGGCATATAAACTTACAGTTCCAGCCACATTTCTCACAAGTGTCATAGGATCTGGGCTTACACCGAAGGTGTCCAACCGGCGCTCACAGGGACAGAAAGTGAGTGCTGACGTATCGAATGCGATTTCGTACTCAAGTTTGTTCTCTATCCCAGTATTATTTGGCACACTAGCAATTCCAGAAGTATTAATTAGGACTACATATGGTTCTGAGTACTCTGGAGCAGGGGTTTTTCTAATTGGCCTCGCACTCTATCAAGTCATCTACTCACAAACACTAATGTACCAGCACACTCTTTCTGGTCTTAATCTCCCCGAAGTTAGATTGCGAATTAATGCTGTAACTCTTGGTATTAATCTCATCTTAGGTATTTTACTTTTGTTATATATTGGTGCAGTGGGTGTCGTTATCGCTACAATTATCGCCGAATTTTTCCGCTATGTGATGTCAATGCTATCAGTAAATCATCGTCTTGAAAGTATTAATATACTCCCACAAACGCTTTTTGAGCAGACATTCGCTGGAATCTTGATGTTTGCTATCGTAGAAATCGGCCAGTGGAGAGTAACTGTTCAGTCATGGATTCATCTCGGATTCCTTGTTGTTCTCGGTGGAGTCGCTTATATTGTAGCACTCGTTATGATCAGTCCTAGCTTCCGCTTTACCGTATTATCCTTGTATCAAGATATGATAAGATGATATAAAGATCCCTACACAATATATTAATTATACCAATCAGAACGGCAAAATCTATACGGGGATCGACCATCCAACTGTATGTTAATCAATATAATTGCGCAGTTGGTCAAACAATCCATCTCGGAACACCACCGAAGCGAGCGTCGGGTTCTTGACCCTCGACACGCAATCCAGAAGTGGTGGCAGTGACGACGGTTACCCCCTCCGAGCCCCGTGTGACGAGGCCCATTCCCGAGCCACCATCTCACACACACTTTTCGTCTCCGCGCCGGTAGCGACGCGTATGCACGCACCCGAGACGCTCGGCGTACACGAATCGGTCGGCGACGTGTTCCCCGCGACGGTGTTTCGCGATTCCCTCTCGGAGACGGACCCGACGGTCCGCATCGTCGGCACGGATGAGGTGGAGGACTGCGACGCCCTCGTCACCTTCGCGTACGACGACCGCTTTCTCGACGCCGGGTTGGACTGGATTCACTCGATTCAGGCGGGCGTCGACCGCTTCCCGTTCGACGACCTGCGCGAGCGAGGGATTGCCCTCACCAACAGCACGGGTATCCACGGCGACGTGGTGGGTGAGACGACGATGGGACTGATGCTCGCCTTCGCCCGCCGCCTGCACGTCCACCGCTCGAACCAGGAGCGGAGCGAGTGGCATCAACCCGCGTGGGACGACGCCTTCCCCCTCCGGCGGGCGTCGGTCTGTGTCGTCGGACTGGGGACGCTCGGCCAAGGCATCGCCACCCGCGCCGCCGCCCTCGGGATGGACGTGACGGGCGTGAAGCGCACACCGACACCCGTCGACGGCGTCGACGAGGTGTACCCGCCCGAACGACTTCACGAGGCAATCGCCGACGCGCGCTTCGTCGCCCTCGCCGTCCCCCTGACCGACGACACGGAGGGCATGGTCGGGGCCGCAGAGTTCGACGCCATGCGCGACGACGCGTATCTGATAAACGTCGCGCGCGGGCCAGTGGTCGAGCAGTCGGCACTCGTCGACGCCGTGGAGTCAGAGCGCATCGCGGGCACCGGCCTCGACGTGTTCGAGACGGAACCGCTCCCCGAGGACTCGCCGCTCTGGGACCGGGAGAACGTCATCGTGACGCCCCACGCCGCCGCCTTCACCGACGACTACTACGAACGGATAGCGACCATCGTCCGCGAGAACCTCCGGCGACTCGGCGCGGGCGAATCGCTGACGAACCGCGTCGTCTAGAGGAACTTCAGCAGGTCGTCGCGCTTCTGGTCGTGGAAGTGGTCGCCGAGGGTGTCGGTCAGGGCGGTGATGTTGCCCCGTTTCGCGGAGATGGGGGCGATGGTGTCCTGCCACTGTTTCCACGGCGGATAGAGGCCGAGGCGGTCACAGAGGTCGTCGAGGCGTTCGTCTCGGTCGTCGACCTTGTCCATCTTGTTGACGGCGACGACGGTCGGAATCTCTAGGTCGCGGAGGAAGTGGAACAGTTCCACGTCGTGGGGAATCTCGTCCTCGCCGCTGTGGCGGTCGATGATGTCGACGACGCTCTTGCCGTCGACGACGAGGACGCCGACCAGGATGTCGTCGGCGTTGTCCTCCACGTACCGCACCACGTCGGTCTTGATCTGCTCGCGTTGCTCCTCGGAGACGCCGGACATGAACCCGAACCCGGGGAGGTCGGTGAACATGAAACTCTCCGAGGTCCAGTCGAAGTGGTTGGGCTGGCGGGTGACGCCCGGTTTTCGGCCCGTGGAGACGGAGTGGCCGGTCAGTTCACGCATCAGCGTCGACTTGCCGACGTTCGACCGGCCGACGAGGACGACCTCGTCGCAGTCAGGGCGGTCCTCGAACATGGGCGACGTAGACGGCTGACGGGTTTAAACTCGGCGTGTCGAGCCGAGAGACTATGACGCGGCGCGAGCGACGACCCGTATGGACAAGGAGACGCTCCGCGAACGCGTCTGGGACGAGCTGGAGGAGAGCGGCGAGGCCCGGTTCCCGTTCCCGCCCCACGGGCGCATCCCCAACTTCGCGGGAGCGAGCGAGGCCGCAGAGCGCCTCGCGGCGACCGAGGAGTGGGCCGCGGCGACGACGGTCAAAGCGAATCCCGACGCTCCGCAGTTGCCCGTGCGGCGCGCGGCGCTCCGGGCGGGGAAGACCCTCTACGTGGCCGTGCCGCGCCTGCGCGACGAGCAGTGTTTCCGGCGCATCGACCCCGACGTGGACGACGTCGACGACGCGACGACCGTGAGCGGCATCGACGAGTACGGCGTTCCGGTCGGTCCAGAGGAGATGGACCCAATCGACCTCGTCGTCAGCGGGAGCGTCGCCGTCGACGAGGACGGCGCCCGCGTCGGCAAGGGCGAGGGATACAGCGACCTCGAATTCGCGGTGTTGCGAGGGTTCGACCTCGTGGGCGACGAGACGACGACGGCGACGACGGTCCACGAGAAACAGGTGGTGGAGACGCCGGACCCGGACGCGCACGACGTGCCGATGGACCTCGTCGTGACGCCGTCGCGGACGGTCCGAACGGACGCGGGGGCGAAACCGACGGGCATCGACTGGGCGGCGCTGGGGGAGCGAACCGAGGAGATGCCCATACTGGAGCGGCTTCGACCCGACGACGCCGACGGCACATAGCGGGTCTCCGCGGCTGTGACGCTGGAATAGATAGACATTTCCCGGGGTAGCAACCGATTCTGTAGGTGTGTCCCTGACTGACCAACTCTCACGTGCGAGTCGCGTCGCAAGCAAGTACTTCGTCGTCTGGGTGGTGCTGGCGTCGGGTGCCGCGCTGGCGAACCCCGACCCGTTTGTGCCCATCCTGAATTACGTTACGCCGCTTCTCGGCCTCATCATGCTGGGGATGGGCCTGACGCTCCAGCCCGCGGACTTCAAGCGACTGGTCGACCGCCCGGTCGACGTGGGCATCGGCGCCGTGACCCAGTGGCTGGTGATGCCGCTCGCGGCCTACGGCCTGTACGTTCTCCTCGACCTGCCCGACGCCATCGGCGTCGGCCTCGTCCTCGTCGGGGCGGCGCCCGGCGGCACCGCGTCGAACGTGATGTCTTACCTCGGACGCGGTGACGTGGCGCTCTCGGTTGCCATCACGACGCTGACGACGCTCGCGGCGCCAATCGTGATGCCCGCGTGGACGCTGTTCATCCTCGGCGAGGGCATCGACGTGACGTTCATGGAGATGTTCACGAGCATCGTCCAAATCGTCATCATCCCCGTGATTCTCGGGTTCAGCATCCGCTACCTGCTCGACCGAAAGGCGCCGAAGGCGGCCGAAATCGGCGTCGACGTGTTCCCGGTCATCAGCGTCGTCGCCATCGTCGCCATCGTCGCCGGTGTCGTCGGCGCGAACGTCGAGAACATCCTCACGGCGGGTGCGCTCGTCCTCCTCGCCGTCGTCGCGCATAACGCCATCGGCCTCGGCGCTGGGTTCGGTGTCGGCCGCGCCGCGGGCATGTCCGAGGACCGCGTGCGGACCTGTACGTTCGAAGTCGGCCTCCAGAACAGCGGCCTCGCCGTCGCGCTGGCCACGTCGCTGTTCTCGCCGTCCGCGGCCCTGATTCCCGCCCTGTTCAGCGTCTGGCACAACGTCACCGGCCCGGCGCTCGCGAGTTACTTCACGTGGCGCGACGGAGAGGCGTCGGACGACGCCGTCGCGACGGCGGACTGAACGGCGTCAGTCGACGCCGACGCCCCGGCCGCGACGCAGACTATTTGGTCGCCGGGCGTGACGTGCGGCCGTGCGACTCGTTCAGGTGATGGTCCCCGAGGGGAAACGGGAGACCATCCTGCGAACGCTCGACGACGAGGACATCGACTACGTCGTCACCGACGAGACGAGCGACCGCGAGTACACGGCGATGGTGACGTTTCCGTTGCCACAATCCGCGGTCGAACCGGTGTTGGAACAGCTGCACGACGCCGGCCTCGACCGGGAGGCGTACACCGTCGTCCTCGACGCGGAGACGGTCATCTCGCGTCGATTCGAGAAACTCGTGGAGCGATACGAGGAAGACGAGGAGAACGGCAACCGAATCGCTCGCGAGGAACTCGCGGCGCGGGCGCGGTCGCTCGCCCCCGAGTGGCGGACGTTCGCGACGATGACGGCCATCAGTTCCGTCGTGGCCACGGCGGGCCTCCTCCTCGACTCCGCGGCGGTAGTGGTGGGGTCGATGGTCATCGCGCCCCTCATCGGCCCGGCGATGGCGACGAGTACGGGGTCGGTCGTCGACGACCGCGAACTCCTGCTTCGGGGCGTGAAACTGCAGGTCGCGGGCGGCGTCCTCGCCGTCGTCGCCGCCGCGGCGTTCGCCATCCTCCTGCGGACGGCCCACGTCGTCCCGTTGGAGGCGGCGGACGTGTTCGCCATCGACGAGGTTCGGGAGCGCCTCGTCCCCGACGTGCTCTCGCTGGCCATCGCCCTCGGGGCCGGCGCGGCGGGCGCACTCAGCCTCTCGACCGGCGTCTCGACGGCGCTCGTCGGCGTCATGATAGCCGCGGCGCTCGTCCCCCCGACGGCCGTCGTCGGCATCGGCCTCGCGTGGGGGTCGCCCCAGACCGTCTCGGGGGCGCTGGTCCTCGTCCTCGTCAACTTCCTGTCTATCAACTTCGCGGCGCTGGCCGTCCTCTGGCTGATGGGCTACCGGCCGAAGAGCTGGTTCCGGCGCGAGGAGGCGCGCTCGGCCACCCTCAAGCGCATCGCCAGCCTCGGCGTCGCGCTGCTCGTCCTCTCGACGCTACTCGCCGGCGTCACGTACGGCACCTACCAGACGGCGGCGTTCGAGGAGAACGTCCGCACCACCGTCGACGACACGCTGGCCGACTACGCGGGGCTGGAGCGACTCTCGGTCAGGGTCACCTACGACCAGCGCTTCCCCTTCACCCGCCCGGAGCGAGTCACGGTCACCGTCGGCCACCCGCCGGGGCAGGAGACGCCACGGCTCGCCAGCACGCTCGCCGAACGAATCGACGCGCTCGAAGACCCGGCGTTCCGCGCCGAGAGCGACGTGACCGTCGAGGTGCAGTACGTCGTGGTGGACGTGGCGAGGAGCGAGCGCGCACGCCTGTCGGCGCCGCACGCGTCAACAGGTGTGAGAGAAACCGGCGCGGGCGTCACCGAGACGCCAGCCTAGCGCGACGGCAGGTCGGGTTCCCAATCAACCGTCTCGACGGCCAAGTCGAGCACTTCGTCGACGTTCTCGCCCTCGGTGACGCTCATGTAGGCGTCGGCCTCCACGTCCCGCGAGCGGTCGCTCTTGTTACAGACGGTGATGACGGGCGCGTCGAAGCGCTCGACGACGGCGTCACGCAGGTCGAGTTGGACATCGATTGGGTAGCCACACGCTCCGCTGGCGTCGACGACGAAGAGGACGGCGTCGGCGAGATGAGAGAGCGCACTGACCGCTTGATTCTCGATGTCGTTTCGCTCGGCTTCGGGCCGGTCAAGCAGGCCGGGCGTGTCGATAATCTGATAGCGGATGTGGTCGCGCTCGAAGTGCCCAATCTGAATCCCGCGGGTGGTGAACGGGTAGCGGGCGATTTCGTTGTCGGCGCGGGTCACGTCGTTGACAAAGGAGGATTTGCCCACGTTCGGGTAGCCGGCGACGACGATGGTCGGTTCGTCGGAGCGGATGTCGGGCAGGTCACGGAGGGCGTCCCGTGCCTCGCCGACGCGGCGGAGGTCCTCGGAGACTTCCTCGACCACGTCGGCCATGCGCGCAAAGGCCTGCTTGCGGTGTTTGCGCGCCGTCTCGGCGTCCGTCTTCCGGAGTTTCGAGTTGTACTCGCGCTGAATCTCCTCGACCTGCCGGCTGGCCCACGTCACCTCGGAGAGACTGGCCCGGAGGGCGTCGAGGCCGACCTGTTCAGTGCCGTCGTCGCCGGTGCGTGACGGGATTTCGCGTCGCAACACCGCGTCCGCGAGGTCGCGGTAGAACGGGGCGACGACGCCGAAGTCCGGCCACTCCGTCACCACGTTCTCCAAGTTGTCGGAGAGGATGTTACCAGCGGTCTGGAGCATCGACTGCTGGGCTTCCACCCCCGATTTCGCGCGCCCGGAGCGAGCGGCGCGCGAGAACGCCTTGTCGATGAGTTCCTCCGACCAGGGCGTGGTCGGAAGGCCTTCGAAAATCATTGTCGACGCTTCGACACGCGCGGATAAAAGGTCGTCCGTTCGTCGCTACGCCGTCGAGACGCGCGTGTCCGGGGATTCGTCGTCGGTGTTCGCGCGCCACCGGACGACGCCGGCAGCGACGAGGAGGGCGCCACCCGCGACGAGCAAAACTGGTTCGGCGCCGAGGACGAAGCGACTCGGGCCGGCGTAGGTCGACACCTCGACGTACAAGCCGGGGTCGAGCGCGTAGTGGAGCACAGCCCGGAGCGCGTAGAAGAGGACGACGCCGCCCACCGCGGCCGGAACGACGGCGAGGCGTCGCCACCGGAGTGCGGCGACAGACCCGACGACGCCGAGGATGGCGAGGCGAGTGAGTAGTTGCTCCTCGTGGTTCAGCGGCCCGTCCCAACCGGTCATAATCGTGCCTTCGTAGCTCGGGGCGACGTGAACGAGGCCCTGCCGGACGCCGACGAGGACGGCGATGAGGCCGGCGAGAGCAAGGACGATGGAGACCAATCGGCGGCGCTGCATGCGCGCCACTTCGAGCTACGCTGACATCAACGCTGGGGCTACCGGTCCAGATACTCGCCCTGGACGGCCACGACTTCGGCGGAGTCCTCGCAGTCGGCGTACCGGCGCAAGGGTTCGTCGTTGAGTTCGAGAAAGGTCTCGCCCCACGTGAGCTTCGAGAGGATGCGCTCGGCGGCGTCGCGGTCACCGAGGATGACCAGTCCGGCCGCCAGCGCTTCGACCGTCGTCAGGCGGAACGGCTTGCCGAAGTTGACGGGGTTGGCGGCGACGAGGTAGGGGAGCGCGCGGTGTTCGCCGGGGAGGGAGAAGCGCGCCTCGCCCGCCGACTCCCAGGAGCAGTCGAGGGCGACGAGCGTCTCCGTCGCGTCCGCTGGCGAGAGCGCCTGCTCCGCGTGCGGGTTGAGGACGACGCCGTAGGGCGTCGCCCGGTCCGAGCGATGCAGGTCGACGAGGTCGAACCGCGCGAGTTTGCGGGCCGTACACTTCTCGGGGTCGTCGTCGCCCGCGTAGCGCACGTGGAGGTCCACGCCAGAGGCAGGCGGGCGTCGAATAAATGGGTTGTCGTCGGCGCCTTGATGCGGGTGCCGACGAAACGAACGTGCATGGACGACTGCGACGCCGTGCGGGCGTACTACGAGGCCATCGACGAGGGGGACTACGAGCGTCTCCGCGGACTCCTCGACCCCGACTTCGTGCAGGAGCGGCCGGACCGAACTTTCGAGGGGCGAGCGGCGTTCGTGCAGTTCATGCGCGAGGACCGCCCCCGAACCGACACCGAACACGTACTGGCCGAGGTGTGTGCAGGGGACGGGGCGGTGTTCGCCCGCGGCCGCTTACGGAGCGCCGAGGGCGACGACCTGTTCGGGTTCGTGGACGTGTTCCGTGTCGGCGAGCGAATCGAGTCGCTGACGACCTACACGAACTAGTCTCGGTCGCCCGACCCGAGTGCGCTCTCGCCCACCTTCTCGTGGCCCTCGATGACCTCTAGCCCGCCCATGTAGGGGCGGAGCGCCTCGGGGACCGTGACGGTGCCGTCCTCGTTCTGGTAGTATTCGAGGATGGCGACCATCACGCGCCCGACGGCGGTGCCGGAGGCGTTGAGCGTGTGGAGATACTCCGCCGACTCGTGGCGCTCGGGACGGTAGCGAAGCCCCGCGCGACGCGACTGGAAGTCCTCGAAGTTGGAGGCGCTGGAGACTTCGAGCCACCGGCCGCCTTGCTCGGGGCCGTCGTCGCCGTCGGTGCCCGGCGCCCACACCTCGATGTCGTAGGTCTTCGCGGACGCGAAGGTGAGGTCGCCCGTACAGAGCGAGAGGATGCGGTAGGGGAGGCCGAGGCGACGCAGGACCTCCTCGGCCTCGTCGACGAGGCCCTCAAGTCGGTCGTAACTCTCCTCGGGGTCGACGAAGTTGACGAGTTCCACCTTGTTGAACTGGTGGACGCGGACGATGCCGCGCGTCTCGGTGCCGTGTTCGCCCGCCTCGCGTCGGAAGTTGGGCGTGTACGCCTGATGTTTGAGCGGCAGGTCCTCGCTGAGGAGGATGTCGTCGGCGTACATGTTGGTGACGGGCACCTCGGCGGTGGGGCAGAGCCACAGGTCGTCGTCGTCGTACTCGGTGGTCTCCTCGCCGCCGATGCGGTAGGCGTCGTTGGCGAACTTGGGCAGCTGGCCCGTGCCCTCCATCGACGTGGACTTGACGGGGACGGGCGGGAACAGGTCGACGTAGCCCTGTTCGCGGTGGACGTCCATCATGAACTGGATGAGCGCGTGTTCGAGGCGGGCGCCCTCTCCCTTCAGGAAGTAAAAGCCCGCGCCGGTGGTCTTGGCGCCGCGTTCCTCGTCGATGATGTCGAGGTCCTCGCCGAGGTCGTAGTGGGGCATCACCGTCTCGGGCAGGTCGCGCAAGTCGTCGAAGCCGTGGCGACGGTCCTCGACGTTGTCGCTCTCGTCCTCGCCGACGGGCACGTCCTCGTGGGGGACGTTCGGAATCTCCATCAGGCCCGCTTCGAGTTCGGCTTCGAGTTCGTCGGCACGGGTTTCGACCTCCTCCAAGCGCTCTTTGAGCTCTTGGGAGCGCTCGATGGCCTCCTCGGCCTCCTCGTCGTTGCCGTCGGCCTTCAGCTGGCCGATGCGGTCGCTGACTTGGTTGCGCTCGTGGCGCAGGTCGTCGCCCTCGCTTTTGAGCGACCGCCACTCCTCGTCGATGTCGAGGAGTCGGTCGAGGTCAACGTCGTCGGCCATTCCCCGGTCGGCGAGGTTCTGTCGCACCTCGTCCGGATTCTCGCGGAGATACTGCCTGCTGAGCATTTGGCCGACCTTCTCGTGGGCGCGACAAAACCGTGTCGGGACACTTGCGACCGACAGAACGTTTTTCACCGCCGCCGTCGGCGTGTGCCCATGGCTACTGGCGACCTCACCGCAGTCGAGGGTACCGACGTCTACTACGTCGACGTGGGCGCGTACGATGTGCCCGGTTACGGGTCGGTCTACATTCTCGACGCCGACCGCCCCGCCGTCGTCGACACCGGACTGGGGACGAACGTCGACGTCATCGTCGACGCCCTCGACGAAATCGGAATCGACTCGCTGGAGTACATCCTGGCGACGCACGTCCACCTCGACCACGCGGGTGGTGCGGGCTATCTGGCCGATATCTACCCCGAGGCGACGGTGCTGATTCACGACATCGGCGTGCGCCACCTGATCGACCCCTCGCGACTCGTCGAGGGGACGAAAGCCGCCGTCGGCGAACAGTGGCAGTATTACGACGACCCGAAACCGGTGCCCGAAGACCGAATCGAGGGGATCGAAGGCGGCGACGAAATCAACCTCGGCGACCGGACGGTCGACGTGATTCACGCCCCCGGCCACGCACCCCATCAGGTCCTCTTTCACGACCGGGCCGACGACGTCCTCTTCTCGGGGGACGCGGCGGGCATCCGACCCGACGACTCCGACCGCCTCGTTCCCACCTCGCCGCCCGTCAACTTCGACCTAGAGGGCTGTCTCGACGACGCCGACACCATCGCCGAGCGAGATCCCGACTACCTCTGTTTCGGCCACTTCGGCGCCGTGGCGTTCACGCCCGCCCTGATGGACGAGTACGTGGACGTGCTCTCGTCGTGGGTTGACTCGGTGTGCGAGAAGCGCGCGGAACTGGCGGACGACGACGCCGTCATCGAGCACTTCGTGGAGACGGCAGAGCTCATCGAACCGTGGGGAGAGCGCAAGAGTCGCGCGGAGGCGCGCCTCAACACCAAGGGCGTGCTTCGATACCTCGACCAGCAAGAGTGACTGTTCGTCCGCTTATCCGCCGATAAAGTAGATATTAACAGAATTTTATCGCCGTAAATCGGTACTAAAACGACGGGTTTTATCCCGATTGGCCGTGTGGTCACACACTATGGAGGTGCGCTGATGGCGGCCGGCAGTGGCAATCTCATCACGCTCGTCGCGGCGCTAATCGGCGTCGGGGTCGTGGCACAGATCCTCTCGGATCGGTTCCGCATCCCGAGTGTCGTCTTCCTGCTCGCGTCGGGTGTCATTCTCGGCCCCGAGGTGTTGGGAATCGTCGGTCCCGACTCGTTCGGGAACGCGCTCTCGGTCATCGTCGGCCTCTCGGTGGCGATTATCGTCTTCGAGGGGGCCTTCCACCTGCGCATCGGTCGCCTGCGCGAAGCGCCGGCGGCGACGTTCAAACTCGTCACCCTCGGTGCGGTCATCGCACTCGTCGGGACGGCCGCCGCAGTCCACTATCTGCTCGGCGTTGACTGGTTCGTCTCGGCGCTCATCGGGGCGTTGCTGGTCGCCACGGGGCCGACTGTCATCGCGCCCATCCTCGAAGTAGTGCCGGTGCGCAACCGCGTCGGCACCGCGCTGGAGACGGAGGGTATCGTCAACGACGTGACCGCGGCGATTCTGGCCGTCGTCATCTTCGAGGCCATCATTCAGGACGTTCGCGCGCCGGCCGAACTGCTCGCGCTCTTCACTCAGCGACTGGGGACGGGCCTCATCGTCGGTGTCATGGTCGCGGGAATCGTCTTCTACGCGCTGCGATACATCGACCTCTCGCCGGGGAACGCGCCACAGAACGCTCGCCTACTGGTGCTCGGCGGGGCACTCGTCGCCTACGGGGCGGCAGAAGCCGTCGCCACCGAGGCGGGCATCGCTGCCGTCGCCACCGCGGGCATCCTCCTCGGGAACGCCGACGTGCCCTACGAGGAGGAGATTACCGACTTCAAGGGCGACATAACGCTCATCGTCCTCTCCTTTGTCTTCATCACGCTGGCGGCGCTGCTCCAGTTCGAGTATCTCGCTGCTCTGGGGCTGGCGGGCATCCTCGTCGCCGTCGTCGTCGCCCTCGTCATCCGCCCGGCGCTGGTGTTCATCAGCACGGCGGGCGACCGATTCACCCGCGGAGAGCGCCTGTTCATGAGTTTCGTCGGGCCGCGCGGCATCATCCCGGCCTCGGTCGCGACGCTGTTCGCCGTCGAGTTCCGCGCCGAAGGGATGCCCGAGGTGGCGAACGCCCTCGTGGGCACCGTCTTCCTCGTCATCTTCCTCACGGTCGCATTCGAAGCCGGTTTCGCCAGACAGATTGCCGAATTCCTGGACGTGATACCAATGCGTGTAATCATCATCGGCGCCGGAGACGTGGGACGAACCCTCGCTCGGCGCCTCGAAGAACGTGGAGAGAACGTCGTCCTCGTCGAACGGGACGTGAACAGCGTAGAGAAGGCCCGCAACGAAGGGCTGACCGTCCACCACGGCGACGGCACCGACACCGAGGTGTTGCGCTCCGCCGGGGCGGAGAACGCCAAAATCGTCGCCACGACCACCGGCGACGACGACGTGAACCTGCTGGTGGCCCAGCTGGCCGACTCGAAGTTCTCGCCCGACACCATCCTCGCGCGGGTGAACAACCCCGACAACGTGGACGCGTTCGAGGACCTCGGCGTGCGCGCCATCTCCGCCGTCGACGCGACGGCGATGGCCTTCGACGGCTACATCGAGCGACCGTCGCTCGTCAACTGGATGAGCGAAATCGGCGAGAACGGCGAGGTGCAGGAAATCGAGGTCACGTCCGACGAACTCGTCGGCAAGACCCTCTCGGACATCGGGCCGAAGCTCCCGCCGCGATGTCTGATCGCTCTCATCTCCCGCGACGGGGAGACCATCGTTCCCGACGGTGACTGTCGACTCGAACGCGGCGACCGAATCACCCTCATCGGCGACGACGAATCGGTGTTCGAGGCGCTGTCCTTCGCCCACCCCGACGACGAGTGAGCGGCGATTCGGGCGACGACGGTGCAGTCCGGCAATCCGACGGTCTTAAACGGTTGCCACGAGAATAGCTGAGGGATGAGTGACCCGGCTCTCGAAGTCGTCGAGTTCCTCCTGACCGCCCACGTCTACACGGACGACCGGAGTCTCGGCGAGAGCGATCTACCCCCACGCTACCGGCGTGTATTCTGGGCCGACAAAGACGACGAAGACGACGACGACACGGACGACGACGCCATCGCTGGCGGCATCGAGCGCCCGCTGATAGTCACCGAACAGACCGCTCGGCAGGCGACGGGCGTCGAACACCCCTGGGAGGCCATCTCCGACCTGCTGTTCACCGAACAGGAGGGCTTCTCCGGACGCATCTCGATTACGCAACTGGACATGGCCATCGACTGGCTGGTCGAGCGCGCCGACCGAGAGCGCCTGGCGACCAACCCCACGGTCGCGTCGGTCGTCGCCGGCCGCGACGACGTGGACGTGACCCTCGAAGAGGCCCGCGAGCAGACCCGGCCCATCCACGCCGACCGCGTGTGGATCGACAGCCTCCTCGACGCCTACTTCGACGAGGAGGAGGACGCCGAGATGCTCGACCTCGTGCAGGTGCGCGCCCCCGAGGAAATCGAGATGACGCTCGACGACCTCGTGCTCACCGCAGACCAAGAGGGTGAGATTCAGAAGATCGTCAAGGCCATCGAACACCGCGACTACCTCGCGGAGATCGGCCTGCGCGAAATCGGCAAACTCCTCTTCGTCGGGCCGCCGGGGACGGGGAAGACGACCGCTTCACGCGCGCTCGCCCACGAACTCGGCCAGCCGTTCGTCGAGGTGAAACTGTCGATGATCACCAGTCAGTACCTCGGCGAGACGGCGAAAAACGTCGAGAAGACCTTCGAGGTGGCCAAACGGCTCTCGCCGTGTATTCTCTTCATCGACGAGTTCGACTCGGTGGCGAAGACCCGTCGCTCGGACGAACACGCGGCGCTCAAGCGTGCGGTCAACACCCTCCTCAAGAGCATCGACGACATCAGCCTCATCCGCGACGAGGTGCTCCTCATCGGGGCGACCAACCACCCCGACCAGCTCGACGCCGCCGCGTGGCGGCGCTTCGACGAAATCGTCAACTTCCCCAAGCCGGACCAGCAGATGCGCTCCGACATCTTGGAAGTCATCACCCAACGGATGGACATCGCGGAGTTCGACCCCGGCGAAGTGGCCGAACTCACCGACGGCCTCACGGGGAGCGACCTCCGGATGGTCCTGCGGGAAGCGGTCCTCGAAGCCCTGACCGAGGAGCGGACGACGCTCACGCAGAAGGACATCGTCGACGCCGTGGAGGACTTCGAAGAGCGGGACAACCTGAAGAATATGGACATGATCGACGGCGACTCGGACACCCTCGTCGCTGGCGACGGTGGCCACTCGCACGACCACGATCACGACCACTGAGCGCAGCGAAGAATTCGTTTTGCAGCCTTATTCCGCCCACTCCGGCCGATAGCTCGGGGCGGGCGTCTCCGGGGCGGGTCGCAGCACCGCCGAGGCGACGGCCGCGACGGCGAGGAAAGGCAGTATCGGCAACAGGAACAGGAGACACAGCGCCGCGACGGCGTGGCTGACCCGTACCACCACCAGCTCTGCAAACGACATACCGAGTGTCGCTCTCCGGTTCATCGTCGGCCGGACGTGACGGACTGCCGTCAGTAAATCGGGTCGGCGGTCAGCGCGAATCGGTGCGGAGTTGGCCGACGCTGCGCTCGATTTCGGCGACTTTCTCCGTCTGTTGCTCGGCGGCGCGGGCGACCTGTCTGACCTCGTTTGCGACCCGTTCGGACCGGTCACGGGCGTCGTCGACCATGGCGGCGATTTCCTCGGCGCTCGCAGCCTGTTCGTCCGTCGCCGTCGACACCTCCTGGATGCCCGCCACGGCGTCGCCGACGGCGTCGACGATGTCGTCGAGTTTCTCCATCCCGGCTTCGACCTCCGAGACGCCGGCGTCGATGTCGTCCTCGGTCGCTTCGAGGCTGTCGACCGTGCGTTCGGTTCGGCGCTGTACGTCGACGATCATCGACTCGATTTCGCCCGCCTGCTCTTGGGCCTGCTGAGCGAGTGACTTGATTTCGTTGGCGACGACGGCGAACCCGTCGCTGTCGCGGTCGGCGCGCGCCGCCTCGATGTTCGCGTTCAGGGCGAGGAGGTTCGTCTGGTCCGCGATGTCGTTGATGACGTCGATGACTTCGTCGATTTCGTCGACGGTGCCGCTGAGTTCGTCCACGTCGCCGCGCACGTCCTGACTCGAGTCGCGGACCGACGACATGGCGTCTCGTGCGCCTTGGCTGAGTTCGCGCCCACCCTCGGCGTGGTCGCGCGCTTGTCGACTGGTGTCGGCGACGGAGTCGGCGGTCGAGGCCACCTCCTCGATGGTCGCGCTGAGGTTCGACACCTCGCCCGCCACCTCCTCGGTGCGTTCGGCCTGTTCGTCCGCAATCTCCTCCATCCGGGTGGCGCTCTCGGCCACCTCCTGCGTGATTTCGCGGAGCTCGCGGGTCTGGTCGTCCACGTCGGCGACGAGGTCGTCGAGCGTCGACCCCATCTCGTTGAGAGAGTCGACGACCGTCAGCAGTTCCTCGTCGATGTACTCGTCGGCCTCGAATTCGGCGCGGGCACCGAGGTTACCGCCCTGGATGGCGTGCATGGCCGTGGTGACCTCCTCGACCAAGTCCTCGACACGCTCTCGGCGGCGGACCTCCTCGGTCCGGTCCTTGACGAGTTCGACCACGCCGACGAGTTCGCCGTCCTCGTACAGGGGCGAGGCGCTGAAGACGATGTGGCGGGTGTCGCCGCGCGTGTCGGTGAAGGCGCTCTGGTCGCGATACTCCGGGTGGTCGCCGTCGTCGATGCGTTCGACGTCGAACTCCTCGTGGGCGCCCTCGGGCGCTTCGAGGACCTTGTCCGCGAGCGTCTTGGCGCGGCGGCCGTCCTGATACCACGCCTCGCCGACGGAGTCGGCCGCCCGCGCGTCGGCCTGACTGCTCCCCGTCAACTCCTCCATCCCGCTGTTCCACAGGACCACCTCGTGGTCGGCATCGAGAATGAAAATCGGAGCGCCGATGCGACCGACGATGCGGTCGAACGAGAGGGGGAAATCGGCCACGTGCTGGTCGGGGGGTTGGGATACCGTCATGTGGATATGGCGGACAACCAGTTAGAACGTCATATACTTACGGGGCGAATTATCTCGGCTGATAGCGAGTGACACACGTGGCCGAGAGCGTCGCCCGCAGACGGTTTGCCGTACGACCGGTGGGTCGCCGGACCGTCTGCATCACCCGAACCCAGTTACAGTATCTCAGTCGTCGCCGGCGATGTCGAGGACAGCGCGGAAACGCGCCTCGTTCGACACCATCCGGTCGTAGGCTTCGTCGACGTCGTCGAGAGAGAACCGTTCGACGACGGGCGTGATGTCGCGGAGGTCGCTGAACTCGAGGGTGTCCTGCGAGTCGCGGGCGTCGCCGGAGCCCCACCCGGAGACGGAGCCAGCGGTGCCGACGAGATGCTGGATGTCGACCGGGACGGGTTCGCCGGGGATGCCGACGACGACGACGTCGCCGTCGGTGCCGATGCCGCCGACGACGGACTCGATGGCGTCTGCCGACGGCGCCGTCGAGAGGACGACCTTGGCGCCGCCGAGTTCCTGTAGGGCCTCGGCGGGGTCTCGCTCGCTCGCGTCCACGAAGTGGTCGGCGCCCAGGTCGAGAGCGAGGTCACGTTTCTCGGGGCTGCGGGAGATGGCGACCGTCTCGAATCCGGCGGCGTGGGCGTACTGGACCCCCAGATGTCCGAGGCCGCCGACACCGACGACGGCGACGACGTCGCCGGCGCTGGCGTCGCTGTTCCGGAGGGCGTTGTAGGTGGTCACACCGGCACAGAGGAGGGGCGCGGCGTCGACGGCATCGAGGTCCTCGGGGACGGCCGCCACCGCTTCGGCGGGGACGGTCGCGTACTCGGCGTAGCCGCCGTCGAAGGTGAGGCCCGTGATTTCGGCGTTCTCACACTGGAGGAAGTTGCCGCGTCGACAGGCCTCACAGGAGTGACAGTGGCCACCGTGCCACCCGGCACCCACGCGGTCACCTTCGCTCCACATCGAGACGTCGTCGCCGACGGCGTCGACGTGGCCGACGACTTCGTGGCCGGGCGTTCGCGGGTAGGAGACGCCGGGGAACGTCCCCTCTTTCACGAAGACATCGCTGTGACAGACGCCACAGGCGTCGACGGCGACCCGTACCTCGTCGGGGTCGGGGTCCGGAACCGGCTTCTCGACGACTTCGAAATCGGCACCAGCTTCGGGAACCATGGCTGCACGCATCGTATCGGTCATGCAGTAGCATACAGCGGAGCCGGCGGCAAAAGTCCGGGCATTCCGGAGAATAGACAGCACGTCGCACACGGGACGAGAGCGGACAGGACTATTACCGTGGCCGACAAGAGAGCACCGTGACGGGGAGAGCATGCCTGTCGGACTGACCGAGGCGGCGTTCGCGTCGCTCCCGACCCCTGCCGTCGTCCTCGACGAGACCGGCCGAATCGTCGAGTCGAACGCGGCTTGGGAGGCGTTCGCCGACGACCACGACCATCCGCTCGCGCCGGAGACCGACGCGCCGTATCTCGAGGCGTTGGCGCAGTCGTCGAACGAGCAGGCCGCCGTACTCGCCGACCGAGTGCGGGCGCTCCTCGACGCGGAGGCCGACGTGACGGACGGCGAGTACCTGTACGACGCCCGTGGCGACGCGATTCGCGTCCGATACGCGCTCCTGGGCGACGGCGACGGTCGACACGCGGTCCTGACGCACGCGCCGACCGACAGCCGGACGGACGCAGACGCGGACCTCCACCTCAAAGAGCGCGCGATGGACGCCACACCAATCGGCATCACCATCTCGGACCCGAGCCAGCCGGACAACCCAGTCATCTACGCCAACGCAGCCTTCGAGCGGATTACGGGCTACCCGGTATCGGAGGTGCTGGGTCGCAACTGTCGCTTCCTGCAGGGCGAGGACACCGACCCCGCGACGGTCGACCGGATGCGTCACGCCGTCGACAACTGGGAACCCGTGACCGTCGAGGTTCGCAACTACCGCCGGAACGGCGAGGAGTTTTGGAACGAAGTGACCATCGCACCAATATACGACGAGAACGGCGAGCCGTCGCATTACGTCGGCTTCCAACAAGACGTGACGGACCGAAAGGAGGCCGAAGAGGCCCTCGAAACCGAGCGTGACCGCCTCGCGCTCCTCAATCAGATTGTCCGTCACGACATCCGCAACGACATGTCGGTCGCACTCGGCTGGGGTAGCGAACTCGCTGACCGACTCCCGCCGGAGGAGGCCGATATCCTCGAACGCGTCATGACCGCCGCGACGCACACGAAAGAGCTCACCGAGGCGGTCGGCGACTTGGCCGAGATTCTGGGCCCGGTCGACCCCGAACTCGAACCGGTCCGCCTCGACGAGGTGCTCGAACGCGAGACCGAGCGCGTGCGGTCGAACTTCGACTACCGCACCGAGAGCGTCAACATCAGCGGCGACGACGACCTGCCGGCGGTGGACGTGCTGGCGACGTCGATTCTCTCCTCGGTGTTCGGCAACCTCCTCGACAACGCCGTCTTCCACAACGACAAGACCCGGGTCGAGATTTCGGTCGCCGTCGAAGTCCGACCCGAGACGGTCCTGGTCCGGGTCGCCGACAACGGGCCGGGGATTCCCGACCCGCGCAAGCGCGAGGTGTTCGGTCGTGGCGAGAAAGGCCTCGAAAGCCCGGGGAGCGGCCTCGGTCTCTACCTCGTCGACAACCTCGTGCAGACGTACGGCGGGCGCGTATGGATCGAAGACAACGACCCCGAGGGGTCCGTCGTCTGTGTCGAACTGCGACGGGCGAACCCGGACGAACCCTAATCCTCGATGGCCGACGACCACGGCGGATTCGAAGACGTTCGTGAGACGGTCGACGGTCACCCGATGGTGGAGTTACTCGCCTACGCCAAGTCGTACTGGCCGCGGCTGACCCTCGGCATCCTGGCAGCGTTCTGTACGCGCTTTGCCCGTCTCGTCCCACCGCTGCTCGTCGCGACGGCCATCGACCGCGTCATCCTCGGCTCCGCGGAACCGGGACTGCTCGCCCGCGTCGGCCTCCTCCCCGGCGACCCCATCAGCGGCGTGGCGGCGCGGACGGCGCTGCTCGAACAGTTGGTGGTCATCGCGGCGCTCGCGTACGTGATTCGGTCGGTGACGCGCTTTGCCTCGCGGTATCTGCTCCAGTCGGCCGCCCAGAAGATACAGCGTGACCTCCGGACCGACGCGTACGACCACATCCAGACCCTCTCGATGGACTTCTTCGTCGACCACCAGACCGGCGGGATGATGTCCATCCTCAACAGCGACATCAACCGACTGGAGCAGTTTCTCAATACCGAGTTCCGACAGATAATCCGCGTCGTCGCCACCGTCGGCGGTATCGCGGCGATTCTGTGGAGTTACTCGCCGAAACTCGCCGCCATCGCCCTCGCGCCCGTCCCCATCATCGGCGTCGCCAGCGCACTCTTCCTCCGGTGGATCGAGCCGCGCTACAAGTCGATTCGGGAGGCCGTGGCGCGTCTCAACACCCGCCTCGAAAACAACCTCGGCGGCGCAGCGGTCATCAAGTCGTTCAACCGCTACGGGTTCGAACGCGAACGCGTTGCCGAGCGAAGTCAAGCGTACCACGACGAGAAGGTGGCCGCGCTCCGCATTCGGCGGGCGTTCTTCGCCACCCTCCGCCTGCTGACCGGCGTCGTGTTCGTCCTCGTGCTCTACATCGGCGGCCTCGACAACATCACCGGGGTCGAGGGCGCACTCAGCGCCGGCAGCTTCGCCCTCTTTTTCCTCTATCTCCGGCGCCTCTACTCGCCGATGCGCCGCGTTGGGAAATCGGCCAACAAGTATCAACTGGCCAAATCGAGCGCCGAACGCGTGTTCGGCCTCCTCGGGCGGGAGCCGACCATAACTTCGCCACCGGACCCGCACCACCCCGACGACGTCGACGGCGCGGTGACGTTCGACGACGTGACCTTCGCCTACGGCGACCGTGAACCGGTGCTCGAAGGGATTTCGCTCGACGTGCCCGCGGGGGCGACAATCGGCCTCGCCGGGGCGACCGGCGCCGGCAAGTCGACGCTCGTGAAACTCGTTCCGCGATTCCACGACGTGGACGAGGGCGCAGTGTGCGTCGACGGTGTCGACGTTCGCTCGTACGACCTCCGAGCGCTCCGGGAGGAAGTCGCCGTCGTCGAACAGACGCCCTACCTGTTCTCCGGCACCGTCGCCGAGAACATCGCGTACGGGGACCGCGAGACTCTCGACGGGGAACGCCGCGAGGACGACGCGGCGCGCGAACGCGTCGTTGAGGCCGCGAAAGCTGCGGAAGCCCACGAGTTCGTCGCTGACCTCCCGGCGGGCTACGACACGCTGATTGGCGAACGAGGCGTGAAGCTCTCGGGCGGCCAGCGTCAGCGACTCGCCATCGCCCGCGCCCTCCTCAACGACCCCGCGATAATCATCTTCGACGAGGCGACGAGCGACGTCGACACCGAGACCGAAGAGCGGATTCAGGAGAGCCTGAACCGACTGGTCGAGGACCGCACGGCGTTCGTCATCGCCCATCGCCTCTCGACGCTGCAAGACGCCGACCGCATCGTCGTCCTCGACGACGGCAACGTCGTCGAGTCGGGGACCCACGACGACCTACTCGCGACGGGCGGGGAGTACGCCAGTCTCTGGCGTGCACAGGCCGACGCCGCCGTCGCCGATGACTGAGTCTGGACAGCCACGACAGGCGTTGACGACGAACACTTATTTCGGTCACCGACGGAGTGACGTCCATGCCGAAGGCTCCAGTTCCGGACGGCTGGCTCAAGGTCGGCCGTCGCGAGTACGAGCACCGGACCGTCGAAGTCGAAGCGAAGTTCCAGCCCACGCCCGAGCGAGACGGGAACTTCGAGGTGTGGCTCGTCGACGAGGAGGCCGAGGAGTCGACGCGGGTCGAGAACGTCCAACCGAACGAGACGGACGCTCGAGAACTCGCCAAGGACGTGATGGAGACGTTCGGTGCCGCGTTCGACGACGCGGTGGCAGACGGCGACGGGGACGAGGCCATCGCGACGGCCATCGAGCGTGCCGCGGCCGAGCACCGCGCCTGAGCGAAGGTTAACGACGCCCCCGGGCGAACGACGGGGTATGTCCGACACGCCCGACTCGTTTCACGTCGACGACGTGGCGCCCGGCGAGAAACGACAGGTTCGGTACGCGGTGAGCGAGACGTATCTGGGCGACCCCGTCGAGATTCCGGTGACGGTCGTCAACGGGGAGCGGGACGGCCCGCGCGTCTGCATGACCGCCGCGCTCCACGGCGACGAACTCAACGGCGTCAAGGTCCTTCAGGAGGTGGCGTCGCGATACGACCCCGCGGAGATTCACGGCACCCTCGTCCTCCTCCACGTCGTGAACGTGCCCGGCTATCAGGCCCAGCAGCGATACCTCCCCATCTACGACCAAGACCTGAACCGCTCGTTCCCGGGCAAGGAGCGGTCGAACACCGCCGAGCGCATGGCGTGGCACGTCTACACCCAATTTGTCAGCCAGTGCGACATCGGCCTCGACTTCCACACCTCGACCCGAAACCGGACGACGATGTATCACGCCCGTGCCGACATCGGCAACCCCGAAACCGAGCGTCTCGCGGAGGCGTTCGGGACGAACGTCATCCTCTCGGGCGAGGGCGACGACGCGTCGCTCCGCGCCGTCGCCACCCGGAACGGGATTCCGACCATCACCGTCGAGATGGGGAAGGCCCACCGCTTCCAACCCGCCCTCATCGAGAAAGCACTAGAGGGCGTCGAGAGCGTCCTCGCCGAGTACGGCGTCTACCCCGAGGGGTCGGTAGTCCACCCGGCGTGGCGGAAGGTGATGGGGCCGACGGAGGAGAAACGCTGGCTTCGGGCGGACACGGGCGGCCTCGTCGAGATGGAGTGGGGACCCAACCCGCTAGTTCACGAGGGCGACCCCATCTGTACCATCAGCGACCACTTCGAGACCACCGAGCGAGTCGTCGAATCGCCCTTCACCGGCCTCATCGTCGGCGTCCTCGAGAATCCGGTCGTCCTGCCGGGGCATCCGCTCTGTCACCTCGTCCGCATCAGCGACGAGACGAGGGCCGAAATCGAACGCGAAATCGAACGCGGCGAGTTCGACGGCTACCGGTCGTACGGACAGCGGTGGATGGTCGGCGCGGGACACGACGAGTGACGGTCAGACGGGCACGTCGACGCCGCAGTGTGTCGAAGAGTGTCACTATCGAACCAAATTAACTATACCCCTCGGTGCAGTGTACGGAACCGACGGTCATGAAACTCGCTACTATCGGTGTGGGCAACGCCGGCAGCAAGGTCATCGACCGGATGGTCGAGTTCGAATCCGAGACCAACCGGAACCTCTGTCGACACGTCCACGCAATCAACACCGCCCGAACGGACCTCGCCAAGCCCGAATACATCCCCGAAGAACAGCGCGTTCTGGTCGGCGACACGAACCAGAAGTCGAAGGGCCACGGCGTCGGCGGCGACGTCGAAATCGGCGCCGAGGTCATGTCCGCCGACATCGACGAGATTCGCCGTGCGTTCGACGACATCGAGATTCACAACGTCGACGCGATTCTCGTCGCTGCGGGCCTCGGCGGCGGCACCGGCAGCGGTGGCGGCCCCGTCGTCATCGACGCCCTCCAAGACATGTACGACGAACCGGTGTACGCCCTCGGCATCCTCCCCGGCGAATACGAAGGCGGCCGCCCGGCGCTGAACGCCGCTCGCTCCCTCCAGTCGTTCGTCAACAAGGTGGACAACTTCATCGCCTTCGACAACGACGCCTGGCGCGCCCGCGACCAGACCATCGAAGAGGGCTACGAGGAGATGAACCGCGAACTCGCGGCCCGAATCGTCACGCTGCTTGCGGCGGGCGAAACCGACGACACGGACGTGGCGGAGAACGCCATGGACTCCAGCGACATCATCCGCACGCTCGCCACGGACGGGGTGTCCTCCATCGGGTACGCCGCCACGGCAGTCGACGCCCAGCCCGAGGGCCTCCTCGACAGGTGGGGCGGCGGCGGCCGCGAGGACGACCCTCTCGACGACGCCAGTCAGGCGACGAAAATCAAGTCGCTCGTCCGCCGCGCCACCAACTCACGGCTGACGCTGCCGTGTGAGGTGTCGAGCGCCGAACGAGTGCTCGTCGTTATCTCCGGCCCGCCGAGCGAGTTCTCTCGGAAAGGCATCGAGAGCGCTCGCCAGTGGCTCGAACAGGAAGCCGAGACGGTCGAAGTACTCGTCGGCGACGACCCGCGAGAGAACTCCTCGCGACTCTCCGCGGCGGTGCTCCTCTCGAACGTCTCGGACGCCCCGCGCATCGACACGATTCAGAATCAGGCGGTCGACGCGCAGGAACAGATCGCCGAGCAACAGGCCGAGCGCGAAGAGAAGATTAACAACCTGATTACGGACGAAAACGACGACCTCGACCCCGTCGTCTGAACCGTGTTTCGAACTGCACGCGACCCAGCCACGCGACGAGGGCAGCGATGAAACTCGCGCTAGTCGGTGTCGGTGGCGCCGGGTGCCGTCTCGTCGATACGATTCGCGGCCTCGAGAGCAGCGGCGACCGACAGCTGTGCTACGGGAACCTGCTGACGATAGATATCTCGCGGACCGACGACGACGACTTCGACCACGTCCCGCGTGACCAACACGTCACCATCGGCGATACACACCGCGAGGTCGACGACGGCGTCGCTGGCGACCAAGACCTCGCGGTCGAAGTCACCCGGACCGATTTCCCCGAGATTCAGCGCGAACTCGACGAGATTCGGATGCGCAAACTTGACGGCGTGTTGGTCGTGGCAGGGCTGGGTGGCGGCACCGGGAGCGGCGCCGGAGCGGTCCTCGTCGAACGACTCCAGGAACTGTACGACAAACCGGTGTACGTCCTCGGCGTGCTTCCGGGCGCCGACGAACCCGATTCGATGGCTGTGAACGCCGCCCGCTCGCTCAGGTCCATCGTCCCAGCGGCCGACAGCACCATCCTCTTCGACAACGACCGCTGGGTCGACGCCGACGCAGAGGACCGGTTCGACCAGCCGAACCAAGAGCTGGCCTCGCGCGTCCTGACGCTGTTCGCCAGAGGCCAAATCGACCCCGAAGCCATCGGCGCCAACACGCTGGACTCCAGCGACATCATCCGCACGCTCTCGCCGGGCGGCGTCGCGTCCATCGGCTACGCCGCGACCGAACTCGAAACCGGTGGCGGCCTCCTGTCGTGGCTCCGCTCGCTTTTCACCGGCGACGACGACGAGGAATCCTCCCAGCGGACCGACGCCGGCCGGATTCAGAGTCTCGTCCAGCAGTCGCTCAACTCGCGGCTGACGCTCCCCTGTGAGGTGTCGAGCGCCGAACGCGCACTCGTCGTCCTGTCCGGACCTCCAGAAGAGCTCTCTCGCCGCGGGTTCGAGAGCGCCCGCCAGTGGCTCGAAGAGGAGACGGAAACCGTCGAAGTGCTCGCCGGCGACGACCCGCGGAGTGGGTCATCGACCATCGCCGCCGTGGTATTGCTCTCGAACGTCACCGAGGTGCCACAGATAGACGCGATGCAGCGACGCGCCGTCGAACACGAAGTCGACGCCGAGGCGGTGCCGACGGCCACCGAGGACGACGCGAGTTAATCAGCCATTCTCATCGCCCGCCGTCACGCGGGCGAACCGCGTTCGCGAGGGTGACGAGCAGTCCCAGTAGCCACCCGATTGGAGCCGCGAGGCCGGACCACATCGCGACGAACGCGAGTCCGGACAGATCGAACTGCTGTCGGATGACCGTGCTGAGGTTGCCGACGACCAAGAGGTTATCGAGAATCCACGCCGCCAGCGACGTGCTTCGCGGGAGAATGATTTCGCCGAGCGTGGGCGAGAACAGTGCGGCCGTCACCGGCGGCAGGAAGATGGCCGCGACGGCGAAGGGGTACGCGACGACGAACGTCACCCGTCGGCCGCCGGTCCGTGCAGCTGCCCACGCGAGCCCCGCCGACCCCGTCGCGACGACGCTGGCGGTGAGGACGGCCTTGAATCCCGCTGCCGGGAGCTGGCCCCACGCCAACGCCGTCAACGCACTCCAGGCGACGCCGACGGCGGCCAGAAGTGCGAGCAGACCCAGTCCAGTCGCGACTTGATTGAGTCGGTGTGTCACGTATCGAACCCAGAAGCCAGCCACCACGAACGGGTACGTGACCCCGATGAGGACGGCCCCGAGCGCACTCCACACCCAGAATCCGACGCGTTCGCGGGTCGTCTGTGGACTCCAGCGAGCCCGAACGGGATGCCGGTTCGACTCACTCGAGAACAGGAGCTGGCGCCACGCAGTCAGTAACCACATCAGGTCGGCTCTGACCGCGGTGACGAGGGTAGCGTCCGTCGGCATTGGTTCACGGTTCTCGATTATGGCGGTTAACAGTTTTCGCTCGAACGTCAGCAGTCGCGTTCTGTCTACTGAATCGAGTGTACGCCCTTAGAAACGATGTCAACTGTCCGCTATCGGGGAATTACCCGATACCACCAGTAGTGTCTCCACTACCGGGAGAGATATCCGAGGGCCGCTGAATATAGCGAAAAAGCCCTCAGAAATCGGATTCTGAGGGTTCGTGTCAAGCCAAGGGCCGGATTTGAACCGGCGATGGGCGGCTCTGCAGGCCGCTGCGTTAGGCCGAACTCTGCCACCTTGGCGCGTCCGCTACTATCGGTGTCTGTCGCTTAAGCCTAGCGGTCGGCGACGAGACAGCCTCGCTGACGGCTAGTGAATCGCACAGACGTATCTCTGCGGATGATGAAAATGGAGAGCGAGATAGCACTCGCTCTCGAACAGTGAATGAAGTATGAATGGTGAGGCGGCGAATCGGATCTCCCAGAGGGTCGCCCACTCCAGTACTGACCGATACGCAGGCAGGCTT
>Ga0207719_100097_pt1 | contig 75124 bp, 71 predicted proteins | sample A23P1SouthBayCA_2_FD_187279 | JGI IMG/M metagenome (GOLD analysis project Ga0207719, IMG submission 187279) | Aerobic enrichment media microbial communities from Eden Landing Ponds, California, USA - A23 P3 (3) (SPAdes) | ecosystem: Environmental > Aquatic > Marine > Unclassified | place...
CGAAGCGTTGCAACGGTTCAGAAACCCACGACGGGATTGAAACCTGGCGGGTTGTGGCGCGGGCGCCCCCTCCGAAGCGTTGCAACGGTTCAGAAACCCACGACGGGATTGAAACGAGCGCTTCAATCGAGCGGGCCGTCGCGGGGACCGGTTGCAACGGTTCAGAAACCCACGACGGGATTGAAACGAAGAGGAACTCCTTGTGCTCGTGCAGCCGGTCCTTGTTGCAACGGTTCAGAAACCCACGACGGGATTGAAACTTTCCCTGTAACCGCCGGCACCCACACTTTTCTTCGGTTGCAACGGTTCAGAAACCCACGACGGGATTGAAACCAACCGCGGCGGGCCTCACGGCGACCGCCACGAAGTCGTTGCAACGGTTCAGAAACCCACGACGGGATTGAAACTTCATCCTTGGGTTGTTCTTCGCGTGGGTCGCGTGGTTGCAACGGTTCAGAAACCCACGACGGGCTACAGTCATGGGTATATCCACGAACGATTTTGCTGGACGCACCCCCCTCCCCTGCACCACACTACCTCCAGTCGCTCTCGGAATCCGGTGTGTAAAGTGCACCCTATGACCCTCCGTTCGAAAGCTCCGGAAACGGTGGTGTGTCTGGGGGACCACGGAATCAAGTGATTAACCAACGGTACCGATCGGAGCCGAGGCGTTGTTGGTTAAGACTGTATCCCTGTTCACATGGCGCGCGATGAATCGCTATGGCGAGAACGCCTGAGGGGCGTCTGAACGCACGTGAGGACGACGGCTGGGGAGGGCGACAACAAAAGAAAAAGAGAGTGAGAGCGCCTACTCAGCCCACCACGCCTCTCGTTCGGGGAACTGAATACCGCTCCACCTAGTGACGGCTACGGACACTCGCCCTTCGTACCAGTTCTTCTGCACGCCTTGCAGGATGACTCCTTCACCTTCTGCAACTGCTTTTGCATCCAATTCGTGAATTTTGTCGTTCTATTTTCATCTTCAACCAACCCAACCTGCGCAATCTTCGAACTCGAAGACTCCCATAACACTTCACCGCTCCCCGAATACTCACCTCCCCTCTGTCCACCTCTGCAAGTGAAGCGATGGGGATGACTTTCTTGAGGGAGATTCTGACGCGGCCTGTGTGTCCGATGAGTCATCGGGACCCACTGTGTGTGCATCTCCCTTATGCCTCGCCGCAGCAGCCGCCTCCTCGTACTCTGCCGTCACGCGGCGTCTTCGAGGTTCGAGGGCTCTCTTTCGGACGTCCCCTTGGCTTCTGCCTCAGACTCGAGGGTTGCGTCAGTCTCTGTGTCTGTCTCTGAGGTAGCGTGTCGTGCACCCAGCACGGTCAATGGGATGTCTTTCATCCGCACGCCCAGCTCGCGCTTTGCGACGCGCGAACTCTCTTCGGCCGAATCCGCCGGAAACTCCGCGATGACCGTCAGGACCACGAGGGCGAAGTCCGTCGTCGAGAGCGCGGCTTCATACTCATACCCACACGAGGGGCACGCCACATCCTGAACGACGATCTCGGAGTTCCGTGCCGACGTCTTGTTCACGCGCTTGCCGACCTCCGAGACTGCGATGTTGATCGCGTCTTGGACGCCCGTTGTGCCCGCAACCACCCACGGGACCGATATCTGCACCTCGAACCACGTCCCGTCATCCCCGCTCCCCCACGCTGTCATCGACCCACCGACGATGTTGATGGCAAGAGGTCTATCGTCAGTCGTCGCGCACTCGCCGCCGCTGTTGAGGGGTGTGGGTGTATCGAAGTCATCTTATTCTCTGTGTCTGTCTCATACCCGCATACAACGAGGCACTCGTCGACTCGAGGATGGCTTCAGGCGAGGCGCGACCCGAGAAGCCCCGCTGTGGAGGGTGTTGTTGTCAATCCGTAAGCGGCGAGCGGGTATGAGCATTCGCTGCCCACATTGAATGTGGTGCTACATTGGCTCTATCGACCTCGGTTCAGGTCGTACGGCCCCGTTGAAATATTCAAAGGTTGATACAAACGGTGTGATAGATAGAGGGCGCGAATCTCCCACACGCAGATTCATACGAATATCATAAGTATAAATAGATTTATATTACTGTGTCACCTCTATTGCCCAATTATGAGTTCACGAAGACCGGATAGTCGCGCAGAAAGCGTGCAACGTGCTACTACGAGTCGTCGAACACTACTCACCGCGAGCGGCGCCGTCGCAATCGGCGCGCTGAGTGGGTGTTTGAATCGGGTTGCCTCGTCGGTCACGAGTACGACGGCGACACCCGCCGCGGTGTTCGCAGGCGCAGGCGATAACTGGACCGACGATGAGACCGAAATCTCGGTTTCGACCTCGTCGGACGACCCACACGTGAGCCGCCTGACCCCGACACTGGAGGCTGGCTCGGGGGTGCTGTCCGGCGAGGTCGAACTGGAGGGGTGGGTCACCTCGATCGCGCTCGTCGCCGCGAGCTACAACAACTCCCGAAGCAACAGGTCGACAGTCCGGGCTCCATACGGGGATGGAGATGCGGATGCCGATGGCGTCGACGACGGCGTTCGCGGTGAGGACAACAACACTCCTCGGAGCAACCGGAGTATCGCACGGCCGAGCGATCTCTTCGGGGACGATATCGACGAGGACGACGAGACGTTCCGGGTCGTCTCGCGGCTGGATGCGAAGCTCCAAGAGGCGACGGCGGCGGCGGCCACGGCGATCTCGAAACGAAGTGCGCGAACGGGTCGGAATCCGGAGACGGAAAAGGAGATTACCGAGGTGTTAGACGAGATGGAAGCGGTGCTGGCGGAGATGCGGGCCGAGTTGGAGCAATGTTCCGACGAGTCCTGCGTCGCGGCACTGGCGAACGTCGCGGACAGGGAGGCAGATGTCCGCCGGGCACAGGAGTACGCCGAGAACGGCGAGTGGGCGGCGTTCGGAATGACCGACGGGGGCGGAAACGACATCCTCGTTGGGGAGTACCTCTTGCCGCCGCTGGCGTTCGACCCCGCTGGACTGTTCAGTGCCGAAGAGCAGGCGGCGCTCTATCGGTATCTGGACGGGGAGACGACTGCCGGTGAGCGGTTCACCGTGTGCATCCCCGACGCGGAGGTACCGGGTGGGAACGGGCGTCTCAGAGACGAGGTGACCCCACGACGGTTCATCGACTACATGACGGGTCGAACTGACGGGGGCGGGAGTGGCGGAAGCGTCTATGCGTGGGGGGCCTCGAACACGGTGGCGGGAGACGAGACGGGTGATTGTGACGATACGGACGAGTCCTTCCGCCCGGGTGACGTGTGTGGGTCGCCGCACCTGTCGGCTGCGGTGTCGGAGCCGACGGCGACGGTCGGTGGGCTTCGCTCGGCCCGTGGGAGTGATGGAACGGTCGTGGTCGTGAACGATCCGCCGCAGGCGGAGGGTGGGGCGTCGATACTGGCTGTCCCAGCAGAGGGAGAGGTGTCAGAACTAGACAGGCTTGGCGGGTGGGAGCGTGGAGTCGATGGAGTGCCGGTGGTGATTGGATCGCAGGGACGCCTGCTAGTCTCGCAGGTGATGGTGCAGCCACCGGGATGTCCACACCCGTTCCCGGCGTTGCTGTACATGAGTCGGGGAGTGAGTGATGGCCAACTCGTCCACAGCGGCGGCTGGGTCATCGACGACGGGGCGCTCTACGCGGATTCAGTGACCGTCCTGACGATGGAAAGCGCGGCACGGATCGTCGGTGTCGAGCTTGACGATCTGGATTCGGATGGTGACGGGCTCGCGGATGTGGTGGCGCGACAGCAGTTGGATGCTCGTGCCCGACAGGGGGCACGGCTGTACTCGGCACCGTTCCATGCGTTCATCGGATATATGCTCTCGGAGGGTGGGCGCGAGGGGGTTGACACATTGCTTCGGAAGCGCCCCGGCCGCACAAGCGAGAACGTTGGGAGCGTCGGGATGTCGCACCTCGTGGTGGACGTACCGACCTTGCATCTGGTGAACGCCGGGCGTGCGTCGGCCGATATGAAGTTCAAGGCGGGGGCCGAGCTGTCGAAGAGCGTGAACTGATTGTCTGTGCGGTTTCGTGGCACCCCCGGTGTTAACTCGAGTTACTGGAACAGTATCTCCGTGCTGCATACACCCTCTGTATTCAGTACGACCGCTGAAACCTATCATCGGCTGAGGGTTTCAACAAGGCCGATCGTACGATTCCGACCGGGGCAAAGGCAGCGTGTTGGAGTGAGTACTGTTCTCGATCGATTCCGGACTGGGCCAGGGCGTTCGCTCGCCGCGCCGGTCGGGTCTGGTACCGTCCTGAAAGGAAATTTGGTTTGAGTTCTGAGTTCGATCGAAGTGAACTCGGGGGGTGCTAGGGTTCGTTACGGGTCGGGTCGACAGTACGACATCGCGGTAGTCTCCGTATCAACGTCCAGTGGCACATGTGAGTACGGATTCGTGGTCGTCGAGATATCGTCTACCTCGGCGGTGAATCGGGAACTCATCGTGAACCACCATCGCGCGGTATTCGTGCTGATTCGGACTCGGAGATACTGGCGAGGTCCTCCGTGATCAGCATCTGCATCGTCGTTGGCTCAGGCCAGTGAGTCGAGACGCTACCAGAGTACGTCGCAGCGGCACTCCGGGAGACTGCTTCACCAGTAACTGCCGGGCTGGATGAGCGACCAACACGCTGGAGTGTGGCGGCTATCCGGCGGTCAGAACTGACGTTGATCGAGGCGCGGTCGAGAATCTCGATTTCAGACTCCCACCGCGAATCCAATTTGGGCTGGCCTTGGAACGTCCGCTGGTGCTTCAAGTATGGGAGCTTGAAGTCAACAAGACGGACTCGGTCGCCTTCGTTCGGTTCGTCGATGGTCTTCTTCGAGATGATGACGCGTCCGTCGGCATCGTCCGGGTCAGCCGTGGATGCAGTCTGTTCTCGCTCACTCGACTCCCAGACCGCAATACGGACCTCATCCTCGCGGTGATCCCCATCTGTGACGATCAGGCCGAACTTCAGGCCCGGTACGTCCGGATGGTAGACTTTCTTCACGACACCCTGTGTGGTGACGTAGCCGTTCGAGGACCCGAGGTCCGCCTCCAGAATCGACCGGATTCGGAGAACGTTCTCGGGGTTCATTCGCTCCGCTTCGACAAGCGCGAGGAACGCGGATGTGAGGTCCTGTCCATCGAGAACACGCTGTGCGAGACTGGCTGCGATCTCGACCGGCGAGGATCGGAGTTCGTGGACGAGGTCGCCATCGAGCACGCGACGTGCTTCATGGAGAACTTCCTCACGAAAGTCCGGATCTTCTTCGCCGAGCTCCCGAAGGGGCGCGGCGCGGTCGTAGACGTATTGTCGCTGGAGCTGGCGGTTCCGTTCCTGTCGGGCGGGAATCGTCTGCTCGTGCTTGCGACGGTAGTATGCAAGCCAGGCAGTATGCGTGTCCAGTATCGCAGCGAGGCCAATCATATGGCCCGCCTCGTCGATACCCGTAGACACACGCTTGAGTTCAGCATCCAACGCGAGTCGGCGTTCGATACCAGCGATCGACGAGCGCGAGTAGTCCTCGGGATTCGGGACGAGCGTTCGGAGCGGGACGAGGTCTCCGTTGGGGAGTGTTACGTCCAACTCCTGTGTGCGCAGTCCTTCCGCCTCGCGTGACGTCTGCTCATCCTCGGAGATGAGCTTCAGCTCGCGCAGGCGCCGAGTGCGTTCGTCGAGATCCTCGAGCGGAACGAGCGTTGTCTCCAAGCGCACAGCATCGTCAGTCGAACTGACGGGGATGTACTCATCGAGGCCGGACGCCGTGCCCGTCAACTGATCGCCAGTCGGGTCGGTCAGGCGGTCGTGGCCCATGTAGAGGTACTCACCGTGTGCGATGGAATCGGGCTCAGCGATCGCATCGGCTGGTTGGCCGCGTGCGTTCATCTCAGCCCTCCGCTCGTCACTCCGGGACGCGACCATCGGCTGGCCGTAGAACCACCCGTAGTCGTTCTCGGCAGCCTCGGCGTCGTCGGCGTGTCCGTGGTTGTTCGTGTACTCGGGGGTGTCAGCAGTACTCCCGTCCGCTCCTGTCGCGTCGTTCCGGAGGGATTCGGTATCCAGGCCCAGGAAGCCGCGAACCATCGGCGATTCCACTCCGACGTCGAGACGCCGGCACTCCTCCGGGGAGGACCCTGTGAGGGCTGGGAGATCGTCGGTGAACGTCTGCTCGTACAGTCGTTCGAGGCGGGACGGGTATTCATGGGTGACTTCGGTTTCGGTGCTACCGCTCGTTGTCTTGTGACCATCCTCGAGAGGGTGGGCACTGTCGTTGTCGACACTCATACAAAGTTCAGAAAGCGCCGGGCTTTCCACCCGCAGAGAGGCCAATAGCGGCTATAACTGTATCGCGGGAATCTTGGGAAAGTAGGGAGAAATCTGCTGAAACCCCCCGTAATCCCGCCCATAGTCGACGGGGTGGAAGCCTGGTCGGTGGCTCGGGATCCAGCAACTCACCAGACATGCTCGCAAATCCACTCGCCGCGACCACAAACGGTAGTAACAGCCAGCGCAGCAGCTCATCAGAAGTAGGGTGGAAGGCGAGTTCGCCTTCCGAACTTTGTATGATGAGCCGTTCAAGGCTCGCTACCAACTACGATTCACGGGTATTTAGCCATAGCGAGCGACCGTGTACCGTTCAGCCGAGTGTGGGGTGGCAGGCTATCCAGAGTTGAAGGAAACGCTGGGGCTATCGAAAATAGAGTTCGCTGACAAGATTCGAAACCTCGACTAAGTGGCAGTATTAGTCTTGGAGCGTGGCGACTGTTCGCCCCGTTTCCTCGGTCTCTTCGCTCCGCGACATATTGTACGTCGCGAGCGCTTCATCAACCGCTTGGTCAAGACTCATTGATCAACCTAATATTGGCTCTTTCGCTGTATAAATGCTTAGATGGCCCCAGACGAGGTGTTCTCATTCGCCTACCGAATCCGGTACGCTGCCCCAGATTCGGTCTGCTCAACTCGAGCAACCCCTTCCTCGACGAGGGATTTGAGTACGTTCTGTGCCTTCGTCTCCGAAACAGCAGCGGTCTCTGCAATCTCACGCGCCGTTTTTGGGGAGACCGTTCGCTTCACTGCCGTTCGAACGCGTTCATCCGCTGTTGTCGCCTCCTTCCATTCAGCAGTAGCGAGTTCGTTGACGTCGTCAAACTCGTCCGTATCTGTGCTGAACGGAGCGATGTCCTCGGGTGAGAGGTCTTCGTCCGGAAGCTCGTCACCGGTCGGGTACTCGTCAGGGCCCTCTGATTCATCCCGAGGACCTGGGTCATCGGTCATTACAGCGTTGTACATCCTTAAGACACGTATGCGTTGCTGGCTCAGATATATGGATAATGTATGGTTGGTGGCTGATCCGCGTCGGATTTCGAACCGGCGAGCTGGTTGAGGTGTTCGGTCGAACGTGCGCGGTCGCCCCAGACTGTCGTCCTCTCTGCAAAGTTGCGGCGTAACGTATAAGTCATTATCTCGGTAATGATTACTTGGATAATGACCTTCTACAATCGTGCGGCGGAATTGGAGGAACTCCGCACGGCACACGCGTCTCCAGGCCACGACTTCTACGTCGTCTATGGTCGCCGGCGAGTCGGCAAGACGGAGTTGCTCAAGGAATTCTGCCGCGACCAACCCCACCTCTACTTTCTCGCCGCCCAGGAAGCCGAGCTCCGACAGCGTGAGAAGTTCGTCGAGCAGGTCGCGGATCACTTCGACGACCGCGTGCCACGCATCTCGGGATGGGACGAGGCGTTCGACTATCTCGCAGACCGAATCGCCGCCGAGCAAACCGTGGTCGTCATCGACGAGTTCCCATATCTCGTCGACGAGAACGACTCGCTCCCCTCGTACATCCAGTCGTTTGTTGACGAGCAACTGCAGGATACCGACTCGATGCTCGTTCTCTGTGGATCAAGTATCAGTACGATGGAGTCTGAAGTCTTGGGCTATGAGAGTCCACTCTATGGGCGACGCACCGGACAACTCGACGTCCAGCCGTTCTCGTTCCGGCACGCCCGCGAGGTCATTACATACGAGTTAGAGGACGCGATCCGCTCGTACGCCGTGACCGGCGGGACGCCGATGTACCTCACACTATTCGACTACGCTGACTCGCTGTCGGAGAACATTCGTGACCATATTCTGTCGCCAGCAGCGATTCTCTACAACGAGCCTGAGTTCCTGTTACGCACCGAACTCCGCAATCCAGCCCGATACATGAGTATTCTGGAGGCCGTTGCGACGGGTCACACGACACCGAATGAGATCTCCGGCGCGACGGGAATCGATTCAGGCCCGCTGTCGAAGTACTTGCAGACGCTCCGGCGACTCCGGCTGCTCGATCGAACTGTTCCGGTCACTGCGTCGGCGAAGCAGTCGAAACGCTCCCGATATCTCGTCGCCGATGAGTTCCTCCGGTTCTGGTTCCGCTTCGTCGAACCGAATCGCTCCAGTATCGAAGAAGCACCACAGATCGTCTTGGACGGAACGATTGAACCCGGTCTCCCGGACCTCGTCGCGACGACGTTCGAGGATGTCTGTGTGGAAGCGACATGGGAAGCGATTCGCCGAGGCGAACTCGGTCCGTACTCAGATGTTGGGCGCTGGTGGTACGGTGAAGACGAAATCGATATCGTCGGCCTCGACTCGAACGACGACCGGATGCTGCTCGCTGAATGCAAGTGGACGAGCGAGCCTGTCGGGCATGGGTTAGTGGAGTCACTTCAGGAGAAAGCCGACCGGGTACGTTGGGGGCCAGACACCCGCGACGAGGAGTTCGCGCTCTTCTCGAAAAGCGGGTTCGTTGACGGCCTTGACGGCGATCTTGACGACTCGTGGTCACTGTTCAGTCTCGACGAACTGGACGACCTCCTCGTGTAGCGACCTACTTCTGATCCCGGTATGGAAGCGTCGTCAGATCAAAGGCATCGTAGTGCTGGTCATATGTGAGAATGTGATCGACCTCAAGCTCCTCCATGTGTGAGGCGACAACAAAATCAGTGAATGATGCATCTAGGTCTGTCCATTCGACGAACGTTTCTTTGGCGTTATCAAAGACATCCTCTGAAACCGACTCGAATCGATAGAGGGAGCTCTCGTCGAGAGTCGTGAGGAACGAGGCTGCGTTCTTCATGGAGGCCTTCTTTTTCAACCGGGTTGCTGCCTCATCGACAATGTGGCCGTTGATAAGGAGTCGACGATACGGAAGTTCACCGTCGCGGACGAAGGTCATGAATGCCCGTGAGACCTTGTGCATCTGGTCGCGTGGGTTGAACAACGCGTAGAGAAATTTCGGGCCGACGAAGACCTGATGGCGGACGTGCCCCGGTCGGAAATGCTCCGGTGTGATTGCGCCTATCGGCGTCTCGATTGAATCCACCATTCCTCTTCAGGATTGTGCGGATGGGTCATCGGCGAGCGTGAACGACTCGTCACTGCCATTCCACTCTTCAATGAGGTCATCTTCGGTTCGGGCATCTGTTTCTGCGGACTCGGGAAGGGAGTCCGATTCAAGCTCGTCGAGAACGGTGAATGCTCGGTCGTTCGGATCTGCTCGCTGCTGTCGCTCAATCCATTCAATCAATGCTTCGTGTCCTGCTTCTTTGAGTGATAGTCCGTGTTCCCTCGCGAATTCGCGGAACCGTTCGTACTCCTCCTCGTCTAATTCCGTCTGCACATGCTTGGTGTCGCTACTCATCTTACTCTCACTACTCACTAGTAGCAGTTCATGAGTAAAAAATGCTCTCATAGACTACTTCATGAGATTCTCCACGACGATATCTCGTCGTCGCTGCTCCCATCGTTTCCTGCTAACTTTCGCTCAGTATTGGCCCCCAAAGGGGGTCGAGGGGGTTCGAGAGGAAGTGGCAGTGAGCCAGTCGCGTCTCGAACTCCCCAGGAGTGACCTGCAGATGACCTACTACAACGACGGACAGCACCGCCTCTCGAACAGCGACGTTGCGCAAGACGAGCGATTCGACGAACTCAGACTCCGCGGGCTCTACGAATCACCACACCTCGAGAGCGACTGTCTCGGTGTGCGCCTCGAGAACGCCGGCGAACTGATGCTGGCCGCCCGTACCCAACCCGAATACGACGAGTTCGGTCTCGAAATCGAAGGCACTGGCGGCCAGGAGCTCGACGCGTACTGGGTAGGTGCGAGTCTCCGGACCACCCAAGCACGGGACGTCGACCCGATGGATCTTGCCGACGAGGATCTCACTGGACTCCCGCTCGAGGCCCAGGAACGCCTTCACGGGCTTCGCGAAGAGCGCAAGCGTCAGCGCGAGAAAGCTCTCGCCACTCACGTCATAGGCATCGACCGCGAGACACGGAGCCGAGAGGAACTCCTCAGCGAGTACCGTGCCCGCCGAGCAGACTACAACGACCGCGTCATCGGCGACAATATCCACTCCTCCGACCCCTTCGAGCTCCTTGACGAGGAGACTGGTGAGCGCGTTCGCGAGGCCGCCGACCGAATCAGCGACTGGCTCGTCACGCCCCGGAACCACGCCATTCTCGAGCACCGTCTGGGGAGTAAGGTCGCCCGTGGGCAGGACCTCTTTACTGCTCAATCGAACGTCCTCGATGAACTCTACCAGGAAGCCGGCGTGGTGCAACCCATCTCGTCCGTGCCGGTCATCCCCTCGAAGTACAACGTCGAGGCCGACATCCAGGGGACGGTCGCGACACTCTGGCAGCCTAAATCCGGGACCCAACAGCAGGTCGGTCTCATCGAAGACGACACTGGGAGCATCAAATTCACCGTATGGACGAAATCGAGTCAGGGAACCATTCTCCACGAAGGCGACACGGTGCGTATCGTCGCCGGGAAAGTCGGGAAATACAGGGGGCAGGCGACACTCGCTGCTGACTCCGAAACCCGCATCACCGTCATCGAACGCGGCGACGGGCCAGCCCCACGGGGCGACATTCCCAACGTCGACTGGGAAAAGTACGCCAAGCGAAACCGCGAACGCAGCATCGAACAACCCTCCCAGCGTCACGGCGGCTGCTCGATACCTCCTCTCGGGACACCTGGCGTCGAGGAAGTTTCCCGGCCCGTTCACGAGCCGGTTGATCGTCGCGATACAGAACAGAGCAGCCGGTTGGACGCCCACGAGTGGCTGAACGCAACCGAGATTTTCGACGAAGACGGCGACATTCCACTCCCGACTTGGTGGCGCGAGCAGGCTAACGTCGTCTCCATTCTCGTTGATGTCGAGGCCGACCGGAACGCCATCCACGCCGCCGTCCACGACATCGTCTCCACCTCCCGTCCTGAATCGACACCCGCACCAGAACATCCCGTTCCACGGGGGAAGCGCCGCCTCTGGGCGCTCGTGCGAAATCTCGACCACTTTGCGACGGCACTCGAACCCGAAGAAGACTCGGACTTGGTTTCTGAACCTACCGAGAATGACGTAGAGACGGCCGAGGACGCCAGTGTAACGCTCACCGGGGTCGCGACTCCAAGCACCGCTGAGACGACGGCGACGACAGAGTCGACCCTCGGCCTTCCCACCACGGCCTGCCGGTGTCCTGGGTGTGCTCACAATCGGGCGCACTTTCGACTCGTCCAACTCCGTTCCATCGACGAACCACCGACCAGACTCCTCTCCTGTGCCAGTTGCGGCCAGCGCTGGCGCGAGGACAGCTAGTCGACTCGGTTCGATCTAACTCCACGATTCTCCACCACGTAGCCATGAACTCGAAGACCAATTCCGATCCTGATAGTAACGACACCGAACGCACTCCGACCGACGACGAGCTGTTCGACCTCGATATCGTCGACGGAGAAGACCCCTCCCGAGCGGTCGATCCAGACGACCGCTGCCGGCCTGACCCACCGGGCCCCGGCCCGATAGTCGGGACGCGCTTCGCCAGATTCCAAGACGGGTCGTTCGCCATCATTGAGCGTGGCGCCCTCGGTGCGTGGATCAGCGCCGACGAGACTGTCAGCCTTGAAGACGCTCGCTGAGGTGGCTCCCCCGTGAGAGACGGCACATTTATTGGTTGTACTATTCTAAGTACAACATACATGAGTACAACTGATGGCTCTGCCGACGGCGAGGAGGGGAGAATCGTTTCTCTGAGCCGCAAGGGGCAGGCGACCATCCCGAAAGAACTGCGTGAGAAGCATGGTATCGAACCCGGTGGGAAGGTTCGAATCAAAGAAAACGAGGACGGAGAAATCGTGATCGAACCAGTGCCGACACTCCGGGAGTTTCGCGGTGCTGCCACAAGCGAACCCAGTGGAACGAGCATCCTCGAAGAAGAGCGTGAGCGTGATGCAGACCGGACCCGTCGGCTGGAGCGCGACTGATGGAGGACGCTATTGCCATCGACGCCGAACCCCTCATCGCATATTACTGGGATGAACCCGGTGCGGACGATGTGGAGGCAGTACTCGACGACGTCGAACGTGGAACCATCCGCGGATGGATTAACACCGTCACCTGCACGGAAGTTCGCTACGTGTGTAGCCGTGATGACCCGGAGAAAGCCCAACAGTACGTGAGTCGAATTCGGGATTGGTTTAGCGTCGTCACCGCCGAGGATGTGTGGGAACGAGCCGCTGCATACAAGCAGAATCATCCCATCGCACTCGGTGACGCGTTCACCCTCGCGACTGCTGCTGAGAACGGTGCTGTCGCCTTCTGTGGTGCTGACGACGACTTTGATGGCGTTGACGTGACGATACGACGATTCCGCGACGAAGGCGTCTGACGAGCCAACAGCCTAGCTCAGCATCAATCTCTCTCGTTTTTGCTCCCCCATGGGAGTGAGGGGATTCGCAGACAGACAGAGACATCCCATCTCTCGCTACCACCCTTTCACCCATCTGTGCCAACCTCGATTCATCTCCGCTCATGACCTTCTACGCTCGACTCTCCGGCTACCTGACGTATCTCACGCACGACCACCTCGACGCTACCATCCTGCGCCTCACTCATGGCGGGTGGCTCAACGACGACGAACAGTGGCTTCTCAACGGACATCTGCGACAGGTTCGCACTGACTCCACCATTGACCACGAGCGCAATCTCCTCGCAATTCCACCCGGAGTCTATCAGAACCTCGGGCGGGTCACCACGGAACTGTTCGCTGGGGCGACCGCCGGCCTCGTCGTCATCTCATCGAGCGACAACTGCTTCGACGCTTGGGTTGAGACGCCACTCCCCGACGCCTCCGACGTTCCCGCTGGGGATGGAGGCGATGTCTCCTCGATTCAGTGTATCGACCTCGAACGGTTCGCGCTCTCGAACGGCCTTGGAATCAAGCGCCTCAGCGACCCCGGCCACGAACAGTGGCAGCGCGACGTTCTCGACGCCTTCCACGACTGCTACGATCCGAATGTCTACGACATCCTCGAATCCCCACACGCACCTCCTAAGTGACTCCTACTCGCGGTGAACTGTGCAATTCCATCCGCCTTTTGACCGACTTCAACAAACTCTCCTACCAATTCGGTGTGGCTACGAAGAGTCGTGCTCTCTCCGCAATCGACGCTCTGATACGACGGCCGTGCCCACACCAATCGAATCGATGACGGTGACCGACCTCGTCGAGGAATACCTCCTGTTGTGGATTCTCCTCTCTGTCGGCATCGGCATTGTCGCTCCCTCGGTCGCAGTCGTGACTCGTGCGTCGACTCTCATCCTCGCGGTAATGATCGGAAGCATCTCACTGACGCTCTCTGTCGACCAGTTCGACGAAATCACCGTCCGGTCGTTGGGGCTCGTCCTCGCGGGTCACGTAACGATGCCTTTCATCGCCTTCGGCGTTGCACGCGGACTCGGACTGTCGCCAGAACTCACCGTCGGGTTCGTCATCCTCGGGGCAGTGACGCCGGAACTCGTGACGCCGGTGATGACCGAACTCGTCGGCGGCGACACGGCCCTCGCGACGATGGCTCTGGTGGTCATTGGTCTCGCGAGCGTCGCCTTCATTCCTGCTGTCGTCGCGCTCCTCGTCGGTGATATCGCCGTCCCGACGATGCCGATAATCGAGCAACTAGTGGTTGCTGTCGTCGCGCCCATGGTGACCGCCGTCGGTGTCAGGGCCTGGCAGCCCAGCCGCGTCGGTGCGTACGACGCCTACTATCCAGCTGTCTCTGCGACGATGGTCGTTCTCATTATTGGCGGCGTCACCGCCGCGAACGCCGCGGTCATCCGACCGAATCTCGCCCTGTTGGCGGGCGTTGGAGTCGGTGTCGTCGCGCTGAATGGGCTCGGATACGGTGTCGGATACGTCCTCAGCAGTCGAGGTGACCAGTCGACGCGTATTGCGTCCGTTCTCTCTGTCGGAATGCGAGACTTCGCCGTCGCGGCAGCGCTCGCGATTGCCGCCGGCCTGCCGACGATTGCGTCACTTCCGGCGGTCGTCTTCGGCGTGGTTGAGATGGCGACGAGCGCCGGGCTGGCGAAGTGGTTCAGCAAATTCGAGGTGGAGCCCCCGACCTCAAGGAACGAAGTGAGTGAGTAGGTCGGGGAGGACAGCGCGGCGCTACGCGCCGTGGGCCGTGCGAACGGGCACTCCGTGCCCGTGAGCAGAAACCGACGTGAGACGACACAACCGACACACTGCGACTACCTGGCTTCCAATTATTTAAGAACCATTAGAGCTACATCTGAAACATGGAGGTCCGGCGTACCGTGCCCGTCAAACTGGTCGTTCCTGACGAGCGTCGAGACGACCTCCACGAATCCGCTCAGCAGTTCCTTCACTGCGCCAACCGTGCCGCCGTGTTCTGTTGGTCCGGCGACTCCTACACGGAGTGTGTCACGGCTAACACGACCGCACGAGAGGCTCTCTACGACGAACTCCGCGAGGAAACCGACCTCACTGCGAACCTCGTCCAAGAAGCCATCCGACGCGCCGTGCAAGCGACGAAAGGATGCGTCGAACGGTGGAAACAGGGGAAGCGAGTGAGCCAGCCGGAGTTCACGTCGTGGAGTATGCTCTACGACAAGCGGAGCGCCACCTTCTATCGGAACAAAGTCTCGCTCTCAACCGTTAACGGACGTGTTGAGTGCGATTTTGAACTCCCGGCGGATAGTCCGACGCCCTACGAGCAGTACGTTCTCTCGGAGGACTACGAGTTCCGGGCGAGCACACTGCAATACGATAAGGCGACCGACGAGTTCTACTTCCACATCACGACGTGGAAGTACGACAGCGAGGAATCCGAGGTTTCGGAAGATACTGAGCACCAAACAGTTCTTGGTATCGACCTCGGCGTCAACAGCCTCGCAGTGGCTTCGACTGGCACGTTCTGGCAGGGTGATGACTACGACCACTGGTGTCGAGAGTTCGAGAAGCGACGGGGGAAGATGCAACAACGCGGGACGCAAGCCGCGCACAACGCGCTCCTTTGCCTTGGAAAGCGCGAAGAAGCATGGCGGAAACAGTACATTCACACCGTCGCTAACGAGATCGTTTCGGAAGCCGTCGAACACGACTGCGATGTAATCGCATTTGAGGATTTGACCGACATTCGAGAGCGGCTTCCACAGGCGAAGTGGCACCACGTGTGGGCGCTCCGACGCCTGTTCGAGTACACTGAGTACAAAGCACCCGAACAGGGTATCTCCGTGAAACAAGTTGAGCCGAACCACACGTCCCAACGCTGCTCTCGGATGGACTGCGGGTTCACGCACGAGGACAACCGCCACGACGAACACTTCTGTTGCCAGAAGTGCGGGTACGAAGTGAACGCGGATTACAACGCCGCGAAGAACATCGGGCTACGCTACGCCCGAAAGCGACAACACAAACTCCGTTCCTCGCCCACGTCGGGGAGCGGAGACGCACCAGTAGACGTGCGTATAAATGGTGGGACGTTGAACGGCAAGAGTCACCAGCATATTGCGGGTGACTGATTGCCGGGAGTCCACATCAAAGCCACCGAAAGACGCAACGCGTCTTTCGAGGCCTCGATGGAGCTTCGCTCCATCGGTGGCCCTTCCCTCAAGGACCGAGGCGCATCTGCGCCGAGGGAGTAGGGTAGGGTAGTTTACGAGTGATACCTTCCCAGATTTCTGGAATTCTTGGATCGGACTTCGACTACCCGAACGACGCGATGTGCGATACCGACGCTCAGTTTTGGCCCCCCAAGGGCGGTGAGGGAGAAGAGATGAGCATCATCCACATCGTGACTTCGGTGCTCGCTCGCGACCTCCTCAAACGGCTTGACGAGCAGCCGCCCAAAACCGATGAGTACCAATACTGAACCCGACAACGCCGACGCACAGCCAGCAACCACCCCAGAGGGCGAAGCCGACATCGACAGCGAACCTGATGTCGAGATCGATGCAGCGGTCGAATCAGAGGCCAGCACCGACGTCGAAGCCGAGACCGAGCCCGTCGACCCCGATACTGACGATGTCCTCGGTGAAGAAGGCCCAGAAGAGCCCGCCGACGAGAACGAGGACGGCGCTGAAATCGAAGACGAAGTCGACGCCGAGAGCGATGAGGAAGCCGAGGACGACGCAGAGGAGGCCGTCACGAGCCCGCCTCAGCAATTCAAGGCCGCCATCAAGGGCGGCGCCATCACGGAGTTCGTCGGCACGCTTCGGGCCATCGTCGACGAAGCGAAAATCCAGGTCGATTCGGACGGCATCCACACCCGTGCAGTCGATCCTGCAAACGTCGCGATGTACGACGTCACCCTCGCCGCCGGAGCCTTCGAGTCCTACGACGCCACCGACGGTCTCCTCGGTGTGAACCTCAAACGTTTCGCGGAAGTCCTGAAACTCGCCACGAAAGACGACCTCGTCCAGCTCTCGTTCGATACGACGACGTTCAAGCTCGTCGTTCACATCGACGGCGTCGAGTTCACGATGGCGCTCATCGACCCCGACAGCATCCGCAAAGAGCCCGAGATTCCCGAGATGGATCTCCCCGTCTCGTTCACGCTCGAGGAAGCACAGATCTCCCGAGGCGTGAAGGCCGCCGACATGGTCTCGGATCACATCCGCTTCCGCTGTGACGAGACCGAGGCGACCGTCTACATCGAAGCCGAGGGCGACACTGACGACGTCAGTCTCGAACTCCCAGAGAGCGATTTCGTCGCGCTCACGGCCGCCGAGGGGCAAGCACTCTACAGCTTGGACTACGTCAAGGACATCTCCAGACAATTCCCCAAGGGCACGGAAATCACGCTCACCTTCGGGAGCGACTTCCCGATGATGCTTGAATACGAGTTCAGCGACGGCGAGTGCGACGTCCTCGCGATGCTCGCCCCGCGCATCCAGAGCGACTAGCCTATTCCCGCCTGCGGCCGCTGTCCCCCTTCCGAACACTCACCACGGTCCTGTAGCCATTCGTATGAAATTCACCACCCTCAGCGACGGCAATACCTACGCCGACATCCGATTCGGAGACGATTTCATCGTCACCGTTGACCGCACCGATCGCGAGGACGCCATTACTGTCCGCGTCTTCCATCCAAATACACCCGAGAAACCCGTCGGCGAACACCACCTTTCCCTCGACGACGATCCCTCACCTGCTCTAGAAACACGAAGCGAGTCCGATAGTACAGTGACCGATCGAGAGGATGCCACCGGCTAACGTTCCGTTCAACACTCATGCCTTCGAAAACCGACTACTCCAGAACAACGAAATGGAAGACCGAATCGTATCGAGGCGAGCGCTCTATCGGGGGCAACTTCGTCTACTCCGGCGAAAACCTGCTTGACAAGCATCTGTTCGTCCACCGTGTCGCCCCTGGCGGCTTCGATTGGGGACCCCACGCCTCCGATGGGAAAGCCAGCCAACTCGCTATCGCACTACTCGCCCCTCTCAGGGGTGTTGACTACGCCATCGAGAACTACCACCTGTTCGCTGAGAACTTCGTTCGACGCGAGTTAACCGGGGATTCATGGGAGGTCAAGCGTAGTGACTTCCACAATCCAGAGTATCTTCGCGCTATCGCCGGCCGCGACTATCCCGAGAATACTGCGCCCAAACCAGCGGATGTACCTGAGCTTGAGGACGTCAACCTCGACACCATCACCTACGCCGAGGAGATTGCACTCGCCGAGAAATACGAGGCCGTCCTCAAGCAGAGTGGGAACCGCCGCGAAAATCTCCAACGCCTCCTGGCCATCTGGAATGGCGATGAAGACCCGAGTAGCGACTCCGTCTCCTCGAGTACACTCTACCGCATTAGCGGCCTCAATGTCTCCTCGAACGTCCGCAGTACGCTCGTCCGCGAGTTCGACACGATGGGAGACCTCGCCGGCTGGATCTGCTTTGGCCGTCACCACCACCGACTGAATGGGGTCAGTGAAGCGACCGCGAAGAAATTCCGTGTCGCCCGCCCCGGCTTCGTTCAGTACTTCGGCGGCGAGGAGTATATTCCTGACCACGACAGCCGGGACTTTTCTCCCACGGAAGCCACGGGTGCCGAGAGCGCCCAACAGACGTTCCGGAGTGCGCTTACTGACGGCGATGACGCTGAAGCCTAAGCCTGCCTTCCTCTGCTGTACTCCGCAGGGTCCTGTCGAAATCGGATTCACAGTAACGAGGATGTCATAGAAAGAATCCCACCCGGTCACAGTAAATGGTCGAATCTCCGCGGTAGATGGACGCTGTCGAATCCACCACCAAGCACGGATGGCACATCGCCACCATCCCCTGGCTACGTACTGAGTGAGAGTATCGCGGTGAGGGTCGTCCAACGGTTATTGAACTGGTCGATAGATTCATCGCCGATCCGTAGCGACAGCCAGATTTGGGAGTTGTCGGGTATCAACTCCGGGAGGGTGTACGAGTCCTCTATTGCGCTCTCCGGGGAGAGTGATGATGTCTGTCGCTCTCTCTGGGAAGGCTTTGTGGCACGTACTGTTCCGTCCGTCAGGATGGTCGGATTCTCCTCGTAGTGGCTGTGGCCGAGGAGTGTCGTTGACTCACCCACAGCGAGCAACACGCCGAAATACGGCCGCCCGTAGTGGTGAACGGTGAGCGGGATGTCGAGGTCGTTCGTGAGCGAAACTGTGAGTTCGGTCCCTCTCACGCTCGCGTCGACTGTGACGGGCTTCCTCCAGTTCGGGTCCTCTTCCGGTCCGAGTTTGAAGTCCCGGAACGCATCAGCAACACTAATTTCGACCTCGTACGCCGTTCCCTTATATGCGATAGCTTTCGAATGCGTGTCATCCGCCAATAGGGCGGGCGACTCGTCAGTCACATACCCTGTTCTGGCGATGGCATTGGCTGCTTCGAGTCGAGCGCTGGACGAGAGGGTCTCGAATTCAACTGGTGTCCCTTCGACGCTATCCACCGGGTTCCCATCGATGTCGTATTTCGTGGGCGGCAATCCAGGATACCTCGTTTCAATCCCGGTGACAGACGCGTCGCTTCCCCCCGAAGACGAACGTCCGAGACATCCCCCAACAGCCATCGCTGTTCCTGTCCCAAGAGATGCCAAGAATACTCGCCTATTCATATAATTTATATAAATATTTTTCCTCAAACTCATATATCTTGGGTCAATTTCACACACATCCCCACCGTATCTCTTGGATCTGAATTGGGATTTTACACTCCTAAGAATCGTAAACTAGCCAACCCTCGGCGCAGTTCGAGGCAACGGAGCGGACGCTCCGTGGCACGCACTTCCATACACGACACACTCGAATCGCTGGCTGGTCCAGTCGTTGTGTAGGATTCGTTTGTCTCCCCCGGAAGTGGTGGGGGGCGAACGTCCACCCGGAATCCTCCTGCAACGTTGTGTCGTCATCGACGGCTTGACGCGGGTTCGGTGTGGGCGTCCGACAACTCGTCCCCCATTGCGGATATCCTTCGTTCTATCTCCCTTATAGAAAATGATCTGACTCTCCTCCTGTCTTGGGCACTCATCTCGATTTTCTCTCTTCCTCTCTGTCGAACGTATCGGTCCTGTTTTTGACTAACATTTACCAGAATTGAGGCGAGAATGCTCCTTCCTCACCGAGCGAACGATAGTGAGTGGTAGGGAGGAGATGAATCGCCGCACGAGATACAAGCCATTAAGTCGAAACAACCCTAATCAAGAGACAGCGATGGAGTACAGTCACCGCTACCCTGCATACCCGACACAAGAGGTAGCGGCTGAACTGGAACGTCACATCGACATTCATCGCCAAGCGTACAACTACACTCTGTACGAGTACGAAAACGTGGATGACGACATAGGTTCCGCGTACAAACACCACTACCGACTCCCCGATTGGAAGGACGAATTCCCCGTGTTCTCGGAAGTCAACTCAAAGGCGCTGCAACGAACCGTCACACGGTTCTACCAGAACCTCAATGCACTCTCCGAGCAGAAACAAAACGGTCGCAACGTCGGGAAGCTAAAATGGAAGTCACCACGGGAGTTCCAGAGTATGACGTTTTCGCAGTCTGGCTTCGAACTCAAAAACACGAGTGGCCGACGTGCGACACTCTGGCTCTCCAAAATCGGTGACATCACCATTCGCTACCACCGCGACATCCCCGACGAAGCCGCCATCAAAGAAGTCACCATCAAGAAGGAGACGACCGACGACTGGTTCGTCTCCTTCGGTCTCGAAATCGACGACGCCGACCTCCCCGAGAAACCTGACGTGGACTCGCTCGATACGAGCAACAGCGTTGGGATTGACCTTGGCATTCTCAACTACATCCACACGTCGAACGGTATAACCGTGGAGTGGCTCGACCTCGCAGACGAGTACGACCGATTGCGCCGGGAACAACGCACGTTGTCGCGGAAGGAGAAAGGGTCAAACAACTACGAGAAACAGCGCTTGGAAGTGGCGAAGGTCAAGCGTCACATTCGACAGAAAGTGCTGGACTACCAGCACAAACTCTCAACGTGGCTTGTCCGTGAGTACGACGCCGTGTTCGTTGAGGACTTGGATGTGAAGGGGATGCTGGAACAGTCACACAACGCTCGCAACAAACAGGATGCGGCGTGGCGGCAGTTCATCACACTTCTCGAATACAAAGCGGAGTTGTACGGTACACACGTCGTACAGGTCGAAGCGCAGGGGACGACGAAGGAGTGTGCGTCGTGTGGTGTAGAAACGGCGAAGCCCATTTGGGTCAGGGAACACTCCTGTCCGGCGTGTGGGTTTGAGTGTGATCGTGATGCGAATGCGGCGATGAATGTCCTGCAACGCGGCTTTTCTAAATTAGGGCTGGGATGGCCCGAAGACACGCCTGTGGAGACTGCGCTCCCTACGGACACCACCTCGGTGTCTGCAAAGCGCGTCACCGAAGCAGGAAGCCCCACCCTCAACGAAGCCGCGCCAGTGGCTGAGTAGGGTGGGGTAGTTCACACGTTGCTTCTCCGGTCTCTCCGGCCCCCGCTGTGCTACCTCTTGGCGGCCGCTCCGTTCTGTACGATTAATTCACCATTCCACACCCATGTCCACCGACTCCACCACCAAATCCGACGCCGAATCGCTCGCCGAATCAGAGGTCGAGAACAAGAGCACGAATGGAACCGACGTCGATGCCGACACTGACGCCGGGACTGCGCTGACCGATCCTCCAGCCGTCGACCTCGCCGATCTCCTCACTCAGGAGGCGAATATCAAATTCGCCGGCCTTACCGAGACCGACGACGGGACGTATCCCGACGAAATCCCACCGGAAACCCGGTGTCTCACCGATCCGCCCCGCTCGTTCAAGGAGGCCATTCGCGTGCTGCCGAAGGCTAGCCCGGGCGAACTCTGGGCGACCAACGACTTCGTCGAGACGAGCGGCCGCGTCGATACCACCGCCATCCGCGATGTGCATGGTCTCGATATCGACGCACTCGAAGCCACCACAGGTTGCTCACTCGAGGACCTCGCCGCCGTGAGTGACGCTGACGCTGTCGTCCAAGTCACCGATCATAAGGACATCGTCGACGACCGCCGAAAGGCGCTGAACGCCCTCGGTTACGACGTCAAGTTCCGATGGCAGATCGCCAGCGACTCCTACAGCATCATCAACCCCCAAGAGGCGTATCTCCCCATTATAAGCGCGCTCCAGCAACGCGGCGAAACCGACGCCTTCGGGTGGGTATCCTACCGCGACTGGGGCGGCCTGCTCAAGATGGTCGTCATCTGTCCCAGTCTCCGCCACGTCGTCTCTGGTGAACAGGCAGACCTTGAGGACGACGTCGACGAAGACGGAATCACGAGCGTCGTCAGCGCCGCTCAGAACCAACCAGATGCGAGTGATAGCGACGGAAGTGACGCAGAAACCGACAATATAGAGACGGTCGTTTACGGGGGCTTCCAGACTGGCTACGACTTCCGAGGCACACAGACCCTCTGGGCCCGACCAATCCTCTTCTTCCCCGACTCTGGGACGGTCCTTCCTGATATGGGAGAGCGATACACTCGCCGTCACTACGGCCAGGCAACCAACGCTGTCCACGAACGCAACCAGGGCCGCGTCCCGATCAGCGAGTGGTGGCGGAACATCTACGACGACATCGACACGCGGATGATCGAGGTCGATACTGCCATCCGCCGGACGCGGGCCATCGCCTACAACTTCGACGACCTCCCGTTCTCCCTCGAAGACTGCTACACCTACTGGGGCGTGGCGCACAAGTACGCAGAGCGGGCTGCCGACCGCGCAACCTCAATCGCCATGCCCTCGGCCCGTCCAACCGTGTTCAACATCCAGCTCTCCTTGCTCATCGCGCTCCTCGAGGAATACGACGGGTCGATGGCGTCGAACTCCTACCAGGAATACCTCGAAGTCGCCGGAGAACTGTTCAGGAAGCCCGCGATGATGATCCAGTTAGCGATGCAAGAACACGACCGGCAGACGGAGGAACCCAATGAGCGTGTACTTCCTGAAGGCCAGAAGACGCTGTCGGACGCACTCGAGGACATCGTCGATATTCCTGGTATCACGGTGGATTCGGAAGCCGATCTTAGTGACGGCGCTGCACAGCGTGTTCAGGATCGCCTCCAGCAGCGACTCGGCGACGTTGTCTGAGCCACGCAGTGCGACCGACCGTAGGGGAGAGGAACGGAGCCCCTCTCAGAACAATATATCTGAGGTAGAGCAAGAAATATATACGTCAAGTGTGTTAGTGGAGATATGACTGACGAGATGCACCGTGACGGCCCGCCCCCATTCGATAGGCCGTTCGACGGTGAAGACACGAAGCAGCGCGTGTATGGAGCCGTACTGCACGCTCGAGATCCGATGACTGCTGCTGAACTCGCCGAGCGGGCTGATTGTTCAACAGAGTCTGCGCGGACGCATCTCTCCTTCTACGTCGACCTCGGGATCGTCATCAAGCACGAGGGACGGCCAGTCCGATATGAGCGCAACGACGACTACTTCGAGTGGCGTCGTGTGAACGAGCTGGCGCGAGAGAATACCGTCGACGAGCTGCAGACCCGGGTGTCAGAGCTGACCGACCGCATCGAGGACTACCGCACCGAATACGGTGCTGACTCGCCAGCTGACGTCGATGTCCTCGAATTCGACCCGGAGCGGATCGACGATGTCTATGTCGAACTCGGTCAGTGGGCCACTGCCATCGAGGAGCGTGCCCTTCACGAGCGCGCTCGACGGAAAGCCGCTGGCTCCACTGCCCCGTCACATAGCTGAGGATGGTGCCGTCAGATGACGGCGCGAGTCCTGCGCCGATAGACCGGTCGGTATTGGAGCGGCTACGTTCCCGATTCATCGGAAGCCGGATGTTCGAGTACGCGGAACTCATCGAGGAAGGAAACCTGTATCTCCGCGTCGAACTGTCGGATGAGTACTATCCGGGTGAGGTGGCTGCTCGATTCGAGATTCGGTGGTATCGTAATGACGACTTTAACCTTCACTATCAGGAAGAGCACCCGGATCGAACGTGGAAATGCCGGTGGGATCGACATCCAAACACCCACAATTCCCGAGATCACTTCCACCCACCACCGGCCGCTAGCCGTCTCGACGCGGAGGACGCTCACTGGCCCCCTGACCATCGTGAAGTGAGTCGCCTCATTTTCGATCAGCTCGAAGAACGGATTGAAACGCTCTGGGAGCAGTACTGACAGACCACAGGTGGAACCCCGAACTCTCTTCCATCAGCAATACCGACCATCTCAGCCCGGGATTTCGTCGTACGATTCCCCCTCAGGTCAATCTAAAATTCGTTTATCTCCTTCTCAGCTCATTCACCGATAGTGCTTTCAAGATTCCGCGGATATTGAAAAGTATGGTCGAATCTGCGGTCTCACACCCTCTGGATACGATGCTGGCTGTCTCCGATGTAATTCAGAATAACCGGCTCGCTCGCCTCTACGCCCGTGCGTTTGAACTCGATTCTCCAACTGTCGAAGAGCTAGCGGTGGGCCTCGAGAGTTCGACGACGACCGTCTACGAGGACGTGAAGCACCTCGTGGATATCGGGCTTTTGGAGCGTGTGACGGAGACGCAACCGCACCGCTATCGAGCGAGCCGAGTCGATCTAACGATTCAGGCTGATGGCGAGACGTTCCGGATCACTCCGATTCTCTTGGTCGCCCTCGCGGAACGCCAGACGAACGAGAACATCAACCTCTACCTCGACCGGCATGGTGTCAGCGGGCTCGCAACCGCCATCGAGTACGCTCGGGCGTACACCCAATCCAAAATGAATGCCCGAATCATGGCTCGTGAACAGGAGATCCCCGTTCTCGAAGCAGAGACCATCCTTCAGGAGCTTCAAGAGATCATTCTGGACGCAGAGCCCGATATCTCGACGAGCCTCGATATCGACGAGCTTGACGCTGCCGTCGATGACCGCCTCGACGAATAATATCCGTGTCAGCGCAACTATTTCCGTCCGTCGAGAGCCACATCATCGATGCAAACCTCTTCATCCGGTTCGAGCGCCACGATACCGTCGACCTCCTCGAGCGCGCTGTCACAGAACATGATGTCGTCCTCCTCTTGCCAACGCGAGTTTACGAGGAACTCACACCGGACTCGTATCCCTACGGAACTCCCCCGGTAGAGGCTGCCATTGACGCCGGCTGGGTGCAGATTCTCGAGGAAGTCGACTACTCCAACTCGGTCGTCTCAGCCACGATGGATATGGTTCGCCAGTATATCTCCGTCGCCACTGACCGGCCCGAACACACGATTGAGCAAGCAGATGCAGAAGTAGGTGGGGCGGTCGCAACACTCCTCGAACACGGGCAGACAGAATCGATCGCCATCTACACGAACGACATTCCGGCATTCCGCGGGATCGAGCGCGCCCTCTCCCAGCACGGCCACGAGGATTCGGTTCAACTCGTCAAGGCATTCGACTTCGTGGAGTCTGTCGAAGCCCGATATCAGTTCCAGGGCTGATATCCGCCCACCTTTCAGGGTGTCAGAGTCACCTCACCGCCCGGAAAATACCTGAGCCAATACAGCGCTGATTCTCGCGACGAGATTGAGGCGATGTCCTCTCTGGGGTAAACGACGGCAAGAATACTCCAGCATCCCATTCTGAAACTCGTTTATCGCCCCCTTAGGAGGTGAGGGTGCAGACCGAGTCCGCTCTACAGCTACAATTCATGTCCTCAACATCTACTGGGAGTAGCGATGCAAGTAGCACTGACAGCCAAGTCGTCCTCTCACACCTCGTGAATCGACTCCTCCAGCGCGAAGGCGGTAACATTCCCGTCGAACGCGTCACGCTCCGCGTCTCCGACTACGTCGACCTCTCCGACCAAGACGCCGCCGACCTCATCGACGAGGGCGCGGACGCAGGCATCTATACGCTCGACCGCTCGCAGAGCGGGAACACCACCATCGTCGGCGTCTCTCCTCAGGGTTCCGAACCCCCAGTTATCACCGACGCCTTCGGCGAACTCCAACGCGACGACGGCACGGACTTCCGCGTCATTAGCGTCGTCACCGACTCGATCAATGACGCCCTCCACGATGCCGGCTACGACGACTTCACCGGGCTCGCTAGCGCCAGCACCGACGACATCGCCGGCCTCACGGGGACACTCACCGAGAGCCGTGCCGAGAACCTCCTCAAAGAAGCCCAGCAACACGTTCCCGTGGGCCAACGCCTCGCACAGCGGGCCGCTGCCTACTACACCCAGCGGAGCAACCCCGACACTGGCCTTGGAGAAGCCCGCGTCACCGACCTCTCGCTCGTCACCGAATCCGTCGGCGAACCTCGCTATCTCGCAGAGGACTGGGGTCCGGATGACGAACGCGGGATGTACGTTTCCAATATCGGACGGAACGCCGGGAATCCCGTCCCGACCGGCCTTCACGTCCTCGATAATCCCGACCACCCAAGTGTCCCGAAGGTTACAACCCACCCAGACGCGAGCTACGACGCCCTCCCCGTCGACGAACACGGCGAGGTCATCCCGCCCGCAGTCCCCATCGACCCGCGCCTCCAGCTCCCCCTCGACGAACTGATCGCGAAGAAACTCGCCCGCGGACTCGTCCCCGTTCGTATCGTTGGGCCCCGTGGGTCGGGGAAGAACTACCTGCTGAAGTACCTCTGTCACCAGACGAATCGAGGCTACCAGTCTATCGACGTCGACCGAGCAACCGAACCTGAGGACCTCTTCGGGCCGCTCGTCCCCGACGGCGACGTCATCGTGCCCCGCAACGGCGCCGTCAAACAGGGCCTCCTAAACGGCGACACCATCGTCATTAACGAATTCCCCGTTATGCAGGCAGGGGCGGCCATCGCACTCCACCGACTCCTCAACGAAGGGACGCTTCTCGTGAAATCCCACGGCGAACTCGTCGAACCACATCCCTCGGCTCGACTCGTCATCACGATGAACCCGCCGACCCGCGAGTATCGCGACTCCGAACCGATGAACTCCGCCACTCGAGGTCGGTTCCGCGCCTTCGAGCAGCCCTACATCCAGGATGTCGAGGAAGAAGTCGAGACGCTCGATCGGCAGGTGAACAGCGGTAATGTCGTCGTGGATCGACCGACGCTTCGGAAAATCGTCCAGTTCGCTCACCAGACTCGACAGAACGAATCCTGGCCGTCGCTCTCGACGCGGAATCTCACCATCCTCTGTGAGCACATCGAGGACGGTGCCTCACCGAAGGCTGCAGCGAAGAACGAACTCTGGTCGGTTGCCGAACCAAATCAGTATCCTGAGGACGCCCACGAGACGCTCGACGACTATCTCTGAAAGACGGAATTGGGGATTTCAACAGATCCAAACAAGCCTATTGTCGCAACCTGAGGGTACCGACCAGCAGGGCGGCACCGATGAGCAGCCCCAGCGTCCCGACGGTCGAGAGCCCCCCGAAACTCCGGAAGAGACCATAGCCGACGCCAGCGATGCCACCCCCCACGGCAGCCGAGAACCCCGCGTGGGTCAGTTCCGCCCGTTCGGTGGCGGAACCGGTACCGACCTGCTCCCCGAGTGCCGCCCCGTAGCGACCGACGTCCCACGCCAGACAGAGCGCGACGGCGATCCCGACCATCGCGGCGACCGGCGGGGACGGACTCCGCGTCGCGGCGACGACGAGCGCGAGCGCGAGAATCAGACAGCCGTACGTAATCCATCGAACATCCCCCCGCCAGGCGGCGACCGAGACGAGGAGCGCCCCAAGGGCAGCGACGCCAGGGACGAAGTTCCCCCTTACCGTGAGCGCGAGGACTCCGAGCGCCACGAGTGCGGCGAGGGTCGTCACGCCAAAACTCACCGCGGGGGCTCGCCGCTCGACGCGGTCAACGATGTCGACGCTCATCGTCCACCCTCCCAGCGCTTCTGTGTCTGTATCAGCGCCAGTTCGAGCGGTTCATCCGGGTCCCAGTCGATGGTTCTGATACCGCGGCGCCGGAGGTCCGCGAGGCGGTCCGCCCGCGCGAGCGCGGCGAGCCCCTCCGAGACTGAGTCATCCGATGTGGGGTCCGGCGAGAGCACCGTCACTCGTCGGCCTAACGCCGTGAACTGGCGTGCGGCCAGCGGCACATAGCCGTCACAGCACGGACCGACGAGGACGACCTGTGCCGCGGCCGGGAAGCGTTTGTGGAGGCGAGTGACCTCCCGCTCCCGGAGGGTCTTCCGACGTTCGGGCGGGAACAACTCGAAACGCTCTGACTCCGGGGGGCGTGCGCTGAGCGCCGGATGGTCTCCGAGGATGTCCCTCGCTCGGGCCCGGTGTTTCGACCCGCTCCCGGGCGCGAGCCAGCAGTCTTCGCGGCCGACCGCGGCGATGCCCGCCCGGTTGCCATCATCGAGGGCGGCATCGAAGAGTTTCCGGACGGCGGTGATACCGTGCTCGACGGCGTGGGGCGACTCCTCGTCCGGTGCCAGATACGCCTGGCGGCGGCTGTCGATGACGAACACCACGTCGACGGAGCGCTGTTCGCGGAACTCCAGCGTCGCCATGTCGCCGGTTCGGGCGTAATGCTTCCAGTTGATTCGGGAGAGCGGGTCGCCGCGCCGGTACTCGCGGACGCCGTAGAACTCGACGCCGTTTCCGCTCTCGTCGCTGTCCAGGCGCCCGGCCCCCCGCGTCGAGTCCGTGTAGAGCGGGAGGTCGACATCCCCGTCCAACTCGGGAACCGACGTGAGCACGCTGTCGTCGTCGAGCGTGGTTTCGACCTCCGTCGTCCAGCCGGGGCCCGCCGCGCTGACGGTCAGCGGGCCCCACTCGTGGGTGCCGCGCAGGGCTTCGACGGCGTAGGTGAACTGGTAGTCGTCGCCCGCCCGGAGTGCCGTCGCCGCGCTCGGTTCCCCACCGACCACGGACAGCGAGTCGGGCACGCCGTCGGCGAACCGGAGGTCCGGGTAGAAGGTGGTGCCGCGGTTCTCGACAGTGACGGTTACCCGCACCTCCTCACCCGTTTCGACCCGTCGGGTTTCGACGGCCCGCGAGACGTGGAGGTCGGCGTCGGTCAAGGTATCGGCGCTCGTCCCTCCGTCCGGAACTGCCGCGACGAACGGCGACACGCTCGCGTAGGCGACGCCCGCGTAGCCGACGCCGACGAGACCGGCGAGGAAGAGCCCGGCGCTCTCAAGAAGGACGCCGACGGCAATACCCGCGAGGCCGACGCCGCCGATGCCGGTCCAGTGGTCCGTCCGGTGGCCCGTCGTTTGCTTACGCATTGCTCTCACCCGACCGGCGTGCCCTGACGGTCGCCAGCGTTCGCTTCCGGACCGTCTCCATCGGGTCCGTTCCCGTGATGCGACACCTGAGCCGGTGGCGCCGCGACAGTTGCGGGTCCTCGCCGGCGAGGTACGCCGCCACGACTTCGTCGTCCGTCCACACGCCCTGCTCAACACGGGTCTCTGCCTCGTCGTGGGCGCAGTTCTCGGTGGTCGCCACAGTCTCGACAGCGAACTCGCGGAGTTCTCGCTGGAAGGCAGTGTCATCTAAGTCCGCGTAGATATCACCGGGTGTCGGCACAGCGTATCCAGTTGTCACATCGCCCGGGCGCATCCGATCGCGGGTCGCAAAGCGAATATCGGCGGCGCGGAAGACGCCCCCGAAGAGGATGACGGCGGCGATGACGAACAGTATCGGCGGATGCCCGCCGAAGGTGGGGGGTCGGATGGCGACGGCGCCGACCGCCCCGATAGCGAGGACGACGTAGCCGACCCGACGAATGGTCGAACTCATTGTTCACCTCCGTAACGGTCCTCGATGCGCCGAAGCACGGCGATTGCGCGGTCCTCTCGCTCCGCGGGGTCGCGTTGCCCGTAGCGGACCTCCTCGAAGAGTTCGGTGAGCTCGTCGACGTCCTCGCGGTCCATCCCCGCCTCGACGGCAGTGTCCGCGAACTCTCCGGGCGTCGTCGCTTCGGGGTTCGACACAGAGAGGATGGCAGTCATCTCGCGCCAGGCGCGATACACCTCGTTTTCGACGCTCTCGGCGGATTCGATGCGGTCGGCCGCCGCGCCCGCCGCCTCGCCGAGGGCGGTTGTCTCGTCGCGTTCGTCCCCTTCTTCGTCGTTCTCGACGGGTTCGAGGCGGTTCCGCCGCGCCCGGACAAGGGTGTAGCCGACGACGAGCACGCCGACGCCGATGGTAGCGATGATGTACGGGACGATGTTGACGGGCTGGTAGCCGGAACTCACACTCAGGTTCTGAGGCATCTCACCGCTACCGCCCTGAATCTGTATCTCTTCAGTGCTGGTTTGCCCGACGTGAATCGAGGAGGCTATCGAAGCGAACGCGAGGACGACCAGGAGGGCGAGGCCGAGGCGTTTTGGGTCGAGAGTTCGTGTCATCGTATCCTTTCAACCGTCGGTTACGTTCCGAGAGCGATGACGCCCGACTCCGTCGGCACGTACACCGAGGTCAGGCCGACAGCGGGGTATTCACGGACCGATGCGTCGATACCGGCGCTCCACTCCGGAGTGCCGTCCGAGCGGGAGACGGCGTAGAGGCGGTCCGCGCCGCGGTCGAGAACGTAGACGGACTCCGGACCGGGCGCCGGCCGCGAGAGTTGAGCGGGGTCCTCGACGTTCTCCAGCGTCGTCTGCCACGCTCTGTTACCCTCCCTATCGACGCTCGCGACGACGGGTCGCTCGCGTTCGGTGACGTACGCCCGTTGGTTCGTCCTGAAGTAGGTCGGTGTGGAGACAGGATGCCGGCCTGACCAGTCGATGTTCCCAGAGAGCGGGTCAACGTCGGCGATACCCCCAATCTCGGCCGAGGAGAGAATGACTCCTTCGAAGGACCGCACTATCCCCGTTCCCGGTCGTATCTCGTGACTCCACCGGCGCTCGTGCGTATCGTAATCGAGCGCAACGACCTGATTCTGTGTTGTGAGATACATCCGGCTGGAGTCGACGCTCACGTCGGCGGTCCCTTCGATGTCCGTTTCGGCCGTCTCTGAGACCGAGCCGTCCTCTCTGTTCAGGATGGAGAGCGTTCCGCCGCCGAAAGCGTACACGTAGTCCCCGTTGGGATAGGGAACGCCAGTCTCGGCACGGTCGAAGACCCAACGTCTGGTCCCCTCGGTGTCGACGGCGTGAACGCCGCCGCCCTCGGGACTGACGTATAGACCGTCCTCGCGGTACACCGGCCTGTGCGGGACGACTCCGTCCATATCGTCGTATGTCCAAGTGGATTCGCCGTTGAGGATAGCATGGAGGGCACCGTCAGTCCCGACGTAGATGGGGGAGCTATCGTTCTGGGGCTCGTCGGCCTCCCGGCGGGGATGTATCGGACCGGCGGGGCCGATATTCGCAGCCCACTTGGCACGGCCGCCGCCCCCGCCGAGACAACCGCTCACGCCGCCGACGGTTCCGGCGGCCGCGAGTCCGGTGAGGAATGTTCGCCTGGAGGGCCTGAACACACTTAATGTGAAATAACCAATCTTATTAATGTAATGGACAATCTACCGGGACGGGAGCGCGTCATATTTCCACCGCGGCGACGCCTTCAGTAGTCGGGGCGTACACGTAATCGACCTCAGCAAGGGGCGCGTGGTTCGCAGCGGGACCGACGCTGTGCTCGGCACTCACGTCGCCGTCCGGGGCACTGAGCGTGTAGAGGCGGCCGGCGTCGTGGTCGACGACGAAGACGCCGGCTGGGCCTCTCGACGGCCGGGACAACGACCCCGCGTCCTCGACGATAACGACCCACTGTCGCTCCCCCTCGCTGGTGTATCTGGCGACGCGCTTCGACGCCGCATCGGTTACACAGAGTTCGCCGAGCGTTTGATGAAAGTACGGTGTCCGCAAGCCCCCGCTCTGTATGCCCGTCCAGGCGGTGGTCCCATCCGATAAATCGAGAACGGCGAGACCGCCCTCTCGTCGGGAGGCGACAGCGACGTTGCTGCCGAAAACGGCCGGGAGAGTCCCAAGTTGTAGTGGATGCGTCCAGCGCTCGGTGTGATCGTCCCGTGAGACGGCGACGAGACGCTCCTCCCCCGCGAGCAAGAGGCTGTCGCCGGCGACACCTGTCCAGGCCGAGCCCTCGAATGGAACCTCAACGCGGTCGCGGCGGGTTCCAGTCTCGAAATCCAGCACGTGGAGTGCACCGCCGGCGACGGCGAAGACGCCCTCCTCAACGACGGCAGGTCGACCAGATGCGCCCGAGACGTCGGTGTACGCCCACAGTTGCTCACCGCCCCAGCCGACGGCGTGGACGCCGTCGCTCGCGCCGATACAGAGTTGTCGGGGGTGTCGTGTCGGTGCGTGGTCAAAGGCGCCATCGAACTCCTCGTAGGTCCACACGGTCTCCCCGCCTTCGTCGATGGCGTACAGAGCGTCTTCCGTGCCAGCATACACCGCATAGTTATTGCCGCTCTCGACTGGGCCGGCTGAGAGTGGTCCCACAGAACCGACTTCGGCAGTCCACTCCGGCCCACCGCCGCCGCCCAGACAGCCGCTCACCCCTAGCGCGCCGACCGCGGCCACACCGGCGAGAAACGACCGACGGTCCGGATTTTTCATGTGCGACTACTGTTCACCATCCAGATACATAACGTTCCGGTGGGTGAACCTCCGGCCCTCCGGGCGCGGCTTTTGAGGCGCTAACGGTGTCCGTTTTTCAGACGTCACTGGAACGATTCGGGGGTTGAGCCGGCCGAAATCTTTGATTCCGGGCGAGTACGCTAGCGGACGGTAGCCTCGCTCACGGGCTCGGCGAACGCGACGGTGTCCTTGACGTCGGTGACCTTCACGTCCACCTGGTCGCCGGGTTGGGTGTCGGAGACGATGACGATGAAGCCGCGCTCGACCTTCGCGATGCCGTCGCCCTGGTCGCCGAGCGTGTCGATAGTCACCGAGCGGACCTCGCCCTCCTCGACGGGGGGGCTCTGCGCGCGCCGCCCGGAGCGGGCCTGGCGGGGGTCGGAGCTCTCCGTGTCGGGCTCGGTCTCCGCCGCGGCGCTCTCGGCCGTCGATTCGGTGTCCGCGGTGGCCGCCAGCAGGGCGACGCGATACGTGTCCTCCGTCGACAGCGACCCGTTCTCGACCAGCGCGTCGGGCACCGGCACGACGTACTCGTCCTCGCGCTCCTCGACATCCGACTCGAACAACAAACGAAGCGAATCCGAAATTTCAGCCATATGTACGACCCTTCCTACGGGTTACAACGCTAAAATGCCCCGGTTTCCGACGTTCCGGTGGACAAACACGAACGGCCAGGGGTTCAGCGGGAGAGGACGGTCGGTCGACGGGCCACATCCTCGACAGGCGTACCGTCGTCGATGGCGGGGAGTCGGACCCGCGCGACGGTGCCCTCGCCCGGTTCGGCGTCGAGTTGGAACGACCCGCCGTAGCGGGTGACGACCCAGTTCACCAGCCAGAGGCCCAGCCCGGAGCCGTGTTCGAGCGCCGTTTCCTCGCCGCGCGCGATGACCGAGCGCTCCATCTCGTCGATGCCCTCCCCGTTGTCGGTCACCGTGAGTTCGATCCACTCATCCACCCGGTCGGCCGCCACGCGCACCCACGGCTCGTCGGCCGGATTGTGCTTGAGGGCGTTCTCCACGAGCTCCGAGAGCGCGCGCTCGAACTCCCGGCCGGCACAGAGGTCCGAATCGGTCCCAAGGGCCACCTCCACCGTCGCGTCCGGATACGACCCGCGGTACTTCCCCGCAACGGAGTCGACGAGCGCCGCAAGGTCGAGTCGGGTGGGAGTGCGCTCCTGGCGGGCGTACCGTTCGAGTTCGCGGGCCATCTCGCTCAGTTCGACGAGCGTGTTCGCCCGCTTCTCGATGCGGGCGCCGAACGCCGCCGTGTCCCCCTCGTCGCGCTGGACGAAGTCCGCGAACCCGAGGACGGCGTTCATGTCGTTCCGAAGGTTGTGCCGGAGGATGCGATTGAGCAACGCGATGAGCTGTTCGGTACGCTTGCGCTCGGTCACGTCGTTCTGGAACCCCAGATAGTGGGTAACCTCGCCCGCGTCGTCGGTCACCGGGTCGATTTGGACCCGGTTCCAGAACGGCGACCCGTCCGCGCGGTAGTTGAGCAGTTCCACGACCGCCGATTCCTCCTCGTCCATGGCCTCCCGGAACCGGGCGACACGCTCCGGGTCGGTCGCCTCGCCCTGGAGGAACCGGCAGTTCCGCCCCGTCACTTCCTCGGCGGCGTAGCCGGTCGTGCGCTCGAAGCCTTCGTTGACGTAGATGAGCGGTTCGTCCGGTTTCCGATAGTCGGCGATGGCGATGCCCACGTTGGCCTCGTCCATGGCGCGGTCCTTCAGACGGAGTTCGCGTTCGCGCTCCTTGCGCGCGGTCACGTCGCGCCCGACGCCTTGGACGCCGACGACGTCGCCGCCGCTCTCGATGGGGGTCGCGTTCACTTCGATGGTGACGGTGTCGCCGTCGGCCCGGCGGAAGTCGAGCTCGTGGGCCTCGACCGGGTCCCCGCCGAAGACACGCTCGAACGCCGCCGCCGCGTCAGGGAGCGAAGCTGGGGAGAGAAACGAGGCGTAGGGCTCGTCCCGGAGTTCCTCGGGTTCGTAGTCCAGCACCCGTTCGACCGCCGGCGAGACGTAGGTGAAAGTGCCGTCGGCGTCGAGTCGAAAGAGAATGTCGAAGCTGTTCTCGGCGAGGCCCCAGAAGCGCTGTCGTTCCCGTTCGAGTTCGGCGATGCGCTCCTGGCGCTCCCGTTTGTGCTCGCGGCGCTCCAGCGCGCGGCCGACGAGCTCGGCCAACACCTCGACGAACGTCGACTCGGCCGCGGAGAACGGGGCGCGCTCCTCGCGGTCGCCGAAGCAGACGGTCCCCACGGTTTCCCCCTCGATGCCGACCGTCGCGCCGACGTAGCTCGCAAGCCCGAAGCGCTCGATTGCGGCGTCCGAGACGGCCTCGGAGGTTGACGCGTTCGTGATGGCCAGCGGCCTGTCCATCTCGACGGTCCGCTTGCAGTACGCGTCGTCCAGCGGGCAGGTGTCCCCGACCTCCATCCCGCCGGTACCGACGACCGCCACTATCTCCTGGGTGCCGTCGGCGATGCGCGTCTGGAAGCCGATCTCCATCCCGAGATACTCCCGGCCGATCTCCAGCGCGCGCTCGATGGTTTCCTCCACGTCCCCACCCGACTCGCTGAACACCTCGTACAGTCGCTCCCGATAGGCGGGGTCGTCCATGTAATCGAACTAACGAACGGACGAACTTAGCCTCTCTGTTCAGTGTCCGGCGCGTGGGAAACGTAGCCGTCCTCGGCGAGCGCGACCGGGAACTCGTGCTCCGAGACGTCGTCGAGGAGGGCCGTCGTCAGCGCGAAGGGGACGTCCTGAATCTCCGGGTAGCGTTCGAGCGTCGCCGCAAAGCGGGGGTACGCGCCGGCTTCGAGTTCGGCTTCGACGCCGGCGACGATGCCCTCGACGGCGCCCGGGTCGAGGTCGAAGGCGTCCGCCGCGGCCTCCGTCCCGCCCGTTCGCGCGGCGAGGAAGACGCCGAACTCGCGAACGTCCATCCCCTCGGGGGGCGCGGCTTCGACGGCGTCGTGGAGTTCGGTGACGAGCGCGGCGCCGAACTCGTTGCGGACGTCGCGTCCGGCGTCGGCGGCGTACTCCGGGTTCACTCCGTAGGTTATCTCGAAGCCGTCAGGGTAGCCCTCGGGCCCGACGCCGGTGCGGCGCCAGCTGAACTCGAACGCCAGCGCTGGGTCGTCCTCGGTCGCCGCCCGCACGTCCTCGAAGCGCCCGGTGTCGCGCCACGCCCGCACCGTCCGCAGGTAGGCCAACTGGTTGTACCGCGCTTGCCGGGGCGGCGTCGCGTAGTGGTATATCGCCCCGAGTCCTGCCTGTGAGACCACGCCTGGACGTGGGCCCCCTCGAATAAAACCGCCACGGACGGAGAAAATATACAAAAAGAAATAGGAAGTTAGGAAGAATGATTGAGTGATAGTCTTCTTAGTATTAGATTTTGTCTAAATACCCTAATATATGGGTTATTAGGGCCTGAAAATGGCCTTTATAGAAATGCCGCATTTACCTACCAGAAATAAGTAATTATTAATATTCATTTAGCGATGAGTACATAACGGTCGTCGCTAAAGGATTACCTATGTCTTCCGCAGACATCGATACGAACGAGCCTGTGGCTGACTCCACCGGGGAAGACGCCGACTATTCCCGCCGGGACTTCATACGGACGGCCGCCGCGTTGGGTGGCGTCGCCGCGACGGGCGGCCTCGCCGGCTGTTCGATGGGAGGAAACGGCGGAGACACCGACGGCAACGGGGAACAGGACTTCCTCTGGTGGACGATGCGCGGCTACATCCCCGCCGAGACGGAAGCCATCCGCGAGGCCGCGCAGGGCTACGTCGACGTGGCCGAGGAGAACCTCAACATCACCACGGAGGTCATCACCTGGGACCAGGTGTTCCAGGAGTGGAGCGCCTCCATCGAGGGGCGCGCGATGCCCAACGTCTCGGAGATGGCCTGTGAGCACGCCGTCGACTTCGGGAACAGGGGCGCAGCACTCCCCAACACCGACCTGTTCAACGAGTACGACGACTGGTACGACACAATCTCCGCGTGGGGCCGTTTCGACGGTGATTTCTGGGGGCTCCCCTGGTTCATGGAGCTCCGCACCAGCCACGTGAACACCGACCTCCTCGACGACGCGGGCGTGTCGAGCGCCCCCACCACGTGGGCGGAGCTCGTGGAGGCCGGCCAGGCCGTCGCGGAGAACACCGACGCCTCGGGCTTCACGACCCCCGGCGCCCAGGACTTCACGACGGGACAGAACATCACGGCGTTCACCCACCAGTCCAACGGGCAGTTGTTCGGCTACGAGGACGGCCAGTTCACGGTCGACATCGACAGCCCCGCCTCGCTGTTCAGCCACCTCTGGACGCTGAGTCTGCGCGAACAGTGGGACATCGCGCCCGGCGGCTGGGGCGGCATCGACTCCACGGCGGGCGAGGAGCTCTACCGTGAGGGCCGTACGGCCATCGCCCATCAGGCGAGCGACCTAGCGCGCAGTCTCATCGACCCCCAGGACGGCGTCGTCGAGGGGAGCGAGGACCTCGCGGCGGCCACGGAGCTCACCGAGATGCCCGAGGGCCCCAACGGCCGCCGGCAGTCCTTCATGGGCGGGAGCTGTCTGACCGCCTTCCGGGACGAAGTGACGAACCACTCGGTCGACGACTCGCTCTCCTACGGCTTCATGGACTTCATGACCCAACCCGAGTCGCTGAACGCCTACTTCCCGGTGTCGGCGCCCAACTTCCTTCCCGTCCGCAGCGGGCAAGAAGAGATGGAACTGTTCACCGACAACCCCACGGAGATTCCCGACTCGTGGCTCCAGACCCGGCTGTCGCAGGCGCCCAACGCCGTCCGCTACGGCATCACCGGCGCGGGCCGCGCGGCGCCGTTCCTGGGCTCCTTCGAGGGGACGACCTCCGGCTACTCGGTCGCCATCTCCGGGATGATCGGCTCGGACAACGACCCGAAGGAGGCCCTGCGCTCGATGGCGGACGACGCCCGCTCGGCCATCAACGACGCCGACTACCTCGACTACACAGTCGAGACGCCCTCGGAGCTGCCGTCGCTCGACGACGCCCCCGAGGAGGTCCAGGCGTGGGTGGACGGCGACGGCGTCCCCCAGATCTACAACCCCTACTGAAATGTCAAACGCAACCCCCGAATCGGACGGCGGCTTCCGGCTCCCTGAGGAGTACCGCTACTGGCTCTCGAAGGAGAGCCTCTGGGGGTGGCTGTTCCTGTTGCCCTCGCTCGCGGCGCTCGGTCTCATCAGCGTAGTCCCCATCCTGCGGGGCATCCTGCTGAGTTTCTACGAGTACGGCGGTCTGCGCCCCGACGTGTTCGTCGGGTTGGACAACTACGTCGAGGTGTTCACGCTGCCCGACTTCTGGGCCGTGATGAAGAACACCTTCGTCTGGTCGTTCGCCGCCGTCGTCCTGATGGCCGCGCTCGGATTGGCCTTCGCGGTCCTGCTCAACCGGGAGTTCCGGGGCCGTTCGGTCGCGACGACGCTCCTGCTCCTCCCGTGGACCATCCCCTTTATCGCGGTGTCGTTGAACTGGACGCTCCTGTTCAACTACGAGCTCGGGATGTTCAACGGCCTCTTCGAGGTCCTGGGCATGGGCGAGGGTATCGCATGGCTCGGCCGCTCCCGGTACGCGCTGTTCTCGATTACGCTGGCGTACGTCTGGCGGAACTTCCCGTTCTTCATGATCACGTTCCTCGCGGCCATGAAAGGGATTCCAAAGGACCTCTTCGAGGCGGCGCGCGTCGATGGCTCCAGCCGGCTGGACCTGTTCAGACACATCACCCTGCCGTTCCTCCAGCCCATCGGCGTCGTCACGACGCTGCTGATGAGCCTGTGGACGCTGAACCACTTCACGCTCATCTACGTGATGACGAGCGGCGGGCCGGGGAACTCCTCGATGGTGCTCCCGGTGTACATCTACCGGCGGGCGTTCATCCAGAACGACTTCGGCGTGGCGGCGGCCATCGCGGTCGTGATGTTGGTCATCATGCTCGGCTATGGGATGGTCTACCTGCGCCTGTACCAGGACGAAGTGGGAGGGAAGTGAGATGGCAAGCAAAACCCAACACACCGACACGGCGGAACTGTTCGGCTTCGAGATGGCCGCGGACAACGCGGACCGGCTGAAAGCCGTCGGCTTCCACCTCCTGTTGTGGTCGTCGATCTTCGTCGTCCTCCTGCCCGTCCTCTGGATGATCGTGGTGTCGCTGAACCAGACGGCCTTCGACACGTTCCTCGCGGACCCGATGGCATGGCTCGACGGCGTGAGCTTCGACGCCTACGACAGGGTGTGGAACCAGACGAGCTTCCCGACGTGGTTCAAGAACAGCGTCATCGTCACGGTGGCGGCCACGGCGCTCTCGATTCTGGTCTGTACGTTCGGCGCGTACAGCATCGGGCGCCTGAAGTTCCGCGGCCGCAAGACGGTGGCCACGTTCCTCCTGCTCACGCAGATGTTCCCGCTCATCCTGGTGGCGGTGCCGCTGTTCCTCATCTTCCGGGACATCGGCCTGTTCAACAGCCTCATAGGGCTGACCATCGCGTACGTCGCGTTCGTCCTGCCATTCTCCATCTGGATGCTCCGGGGGTTCTACGAGAACCTCCCCGAGTCCCTGGAGGAGGCGGCGATGATAGACGGCTCCACGAGAGTCGGCGCCGTCGTGCGGGTCATCGTACCCATCTCGGCGCCGGCCATCGCGACGACGGCCATCTTCGCGTGGATATTCGCGTGGAACGAGTTCGTCATGGCGCTCATCCTCATCAACGACGACGCCAAAACCACCCTTCCCCCCGGACTGGGCTCCTGGGTCGGCCAGTACACGCTCCAGTGGGACCTGATGATGGCGGGCGCGATGGGGGCGACGCTCCCCCTGTTCGTGATCCTGTTCTTCCTCCAGAAGTACATCATCAACGGACTGGCGGAGGGGGCCGTCAAAACCTAGCCCCACATTCGATTTTTGGTTTTTCGAGAACCGGACGTATACACCCTATACTGGCAGAAAATAAGCAATACAGACAGAACGGCTAAATGCACACGAGAACTATACTAAACAATGAGTAGAATCCTGTTCGACGGCGTGACGAAAGTGTACGACGGGGAGGTGGTCGCCGTGGACGGCTTCGACCTCGAAATCGAGGACGGCGAGTTCCTCACCCTCGTCGGCCCCAGCGGCTCGGGAAAGTCCACCCTCCTGCGGATGGTCGCGGGGTTGGAGGAGATATCCGGCGGGGAGATACACATCGGCGACACCGTCGTCAACCGACTCCCCCCGCGCAACCGGGACATCGCGATGGTGTTCCAGAACTACGCGCTCTACCCGCACCTCTCGGTCCGGGAGAACATGGCCTTCGGCCTGAAGCGCTCGACCGACCTCCCCAAGGAGGAAATCGACGAGCGCGTCGAGGACGCCGCGGAGCTGATGGGCATCGGCCACCTCCTCGGACAAAAGCCCAAACAGCTCTCGGGGGGCCAACGCCAGCGGGTCGCGACGGGCCGGGCCATCGTCCGCGACCCGGCGGTGTTCCTCTTCGACGAACCGCTCTCGAACCTGGACGCGAAGCTCCGCAAGCACATGCGCACGGAGCTCCAGCGCCTCCAGGGCACCCTGGACACGACGACCATCTACGTCACCCACGACCAGGAGGAGGCGATGACGATGTCCGACCGTATCGCCATCCTCAACGAGGGGAAACTCCAGCAGGTGGGAACACCCAGAGAGGTGTACAACCGCCCGGTGAACACGTTCGTCGCGCAGTTCATCGGCTCGCCGTCGATGAACATGTTCGTCGCGGACCTGGACGACGAGAACGCCCGCTTCACCGGCGACATCGACCTCGCTATCGACCCGGCGCGCGCCGACGCCATCCGCGAGCGCAGCGACGCCGAACAGTTTCTGCTGGGGATTCGCCCCGAGCACGTCACCGTCCATATGGAGGAGGTCCCCGACTCGGTCGCCGTCCACGTGGACATCGTCGAACCGCTCGGGAGCGACGACCTGCTCTACTTCGACCTGGACGACGGCATCGGCGTCGAGGACGTGGTGGCCGAGGACGTCGACATCGGCGCCGACGAGAACGGCGACGAGGAAGAGTACAAAGTGTTCGTCGAGCCGGGCTCCGTCCCCGACGAGTACGAGCGCTCGGAGACGCCGGTCTACCTCACCTTCGACACCGACCACGTCCACGTCTTCGACCCCGAGACGGGCGAGAACGTTGACCTGAGCCCGGGTTTCGGGACGGACGCGCGGGCCGAATCCGCCGCCGCGGGGGACTGAGATGGCCGTGGAGGGCGCACCCGCGGACCCGACGGCCCGTACGTGGCGGCGCCTCGGACACGAGCTCACCCACGCGGGGAGCATCGAGGACGTACTGAAAACTGTCGGGACGTACGGCTGGGCGCCGGCGTTTTGTTGTCTGTTCGTGGCGGGCCTCTCCCGGGGCGTCTTCGAGTTCCTCACGGAGCCCTACGCGATGTCCCAGCGCTACGCCTTCGCGGGCTGGGAGCTCGCGTTCGCCATCAACCTCCTCTTCGGGATCGCCTTCCTCGCGTTCACGTGGTTCCTCTTCTTCGGAGTCATCGGCTCGCTGGCGGGCTTCCTCTCGAAGACGACGCGGATGGACGCGACGGTGTTCAAGGTCGGCGGCTACGTCGCGCTCGTCTTCGTGCCGGTCCTCGTCGTGGGCTCCCTGCTCGCGGTGACGGTTTCGCCGCCCGAGGTGGCCATCGCCACCGTCGACTCGCCGGAGACGCTGGCCGAGACGTACGCCGTCATCGCCGACAGCGCCCAGATGGGCCTCTTCTCGACCCTGATGGCCGGCGCGTGGGTGCTGGCCGGGTTCCTGATGCTCCCCGTCGTCGGCGAACTCTACGACCTCAGCGCGCAGCGCAGCGTGCTCGCGGTGTTGCCGGTAACGCTCGTGGCCGTGACGGCGACACTCCTGTGACACCCTCTTCCGCCTGAAGACGGCGTAAACCGTCCGCTCTCATGGTCGAACAGGCGCGGTCGAACAGGAAAACTCCCGCATCCCGGCTTGGGCGAGGAACCGATGCGGGGGGTATTTGGCGGAGTGAACGATTGATACGACAGTGACAGAAGCGTTCGCGGACAGGACCCTCGCTGACCACCGGCGCGTGTTCGAGAAGATATGGTGGCAAAACCCCGAGCGGCAGAACGCGACCTCCTCGTCCTGGTGGTTCTTTCTCCTGTTTCCGGATGGTGAGGAAGGATACGGTCCGAGACAGCTCATGTTCTCGATTGCTGCCTGTGTGGGGGACCAGTGTCGTGTCAACGACCTTCCGCCGAAAGCGATGGACTCGGACCGTCCCGTCGCCGACGGGGTGGACAGGTTCAATGCGACAACAGTCGGATGGGCGGGCGACGACGACGCGGTCCATGACCATATCGTCAGGCAATCGGCCGAAGCGGTGCTCTCCCGTTCGGACCAGCGTATTGAGGCATGGGCAGAGCGCGAGGACGGCACCAGACGCGGGAGCGAGATTGCGTCGCTCTCGGACCGCCCCCTCGGATTGAAAGCGCACGTTATCGGCGATGACGCCGAGGCGGAGTTCGAGGCGTGGGGTGACCTCGACTCGAAGATGACCGCGCCACACCACGCATTAGATATCGACACACCGCTGGGTGGCGCCGAGGTCGTCGCCTGGCGCCAGATGAACTTCGAAGGGGAGTTTGACCTGCCCGACGGACCCGAGACGCTCTCCGGGTCGTGTTACTTCCAGCGCGTGTGTTTTGACATGCCGCTGTTACCCTGGAAGTGGGTCTGGGCGATCTTTCCGGACGGAACCGCCTTCTCCGTGTTGGTTCCGTTTATCGGGCCACAGCTGTTCCGGCGAGGCTACAAGTTCTTCTCCTCGAACAGACTGGAACGGCTGACAATCCCCCTCAGGCAGTCCGGGTTCTGGAACTGGGGCACGAAAGACGGGCACGTCGAGTTCGACAGGATAACCGTCGAGCCATTGCTAGGTACTGGCGAACAGCCTGATTTCGACGTTCGCGTCGAGAACGGGGAGGGAGATTACGTGCGGTTTGTTGCCCGGACCTACGGCCGTGCGCGAAACTGGCTCGACCGTATGCGATTCGGTGGACGGGTTAGGTCCCATTGGAGTTACAACGAGTTCATGTTCCGGGTGACTGGCCTAGCCGGTAGCGTGGGGGGCACCTCAATCGACGACGAATCGATGGGTACCGGTTTCGGGACCTTAGAATACAGTACCGGGCTCGGCCTGTGAGCTACTGAGACGCACCGGTTCTGAGGTCTCATTTGAACCTGAATCGAAGGATGTGAGCCAGTTCGGAGTGTAACGGCATTCTCCTGTGCCAGATTTGTGTGGCGTGGCAGAAGTAGACAGCATCCCAACGAGCCCTCAGCAACGGCGTTGCGGAACTCGCCGAAGCGGAGGAGAATAAACACACTAGAACAGTTAGAGAGGAGAGTCAAGGACCTGCAAGGGTCGCCGAGCGACGACGAAAAGTGAATGGTTATGGCCCTCCTCCGGAAACCATCACCTGTGCCGGACTACTCGGTATGGCTTGTACCTGACCGAGATTCAAAAACGCACCACCGCCTGCAGGAGGTCATCACTGACTGCGCAGAAGCGCATGAGGACGCGCCGGAGTTCGACCCACACATCACCCTCGTCGGGGGAATCAATGGTGAGGAAGCGTCACTCGCGGATACGACGCGGCGTCTCGCCAGCCGCTGTGGTCCGTTGTCCGTCTCGTTCGCTCGCGTTCACTGCTCGACGACGAGATACCAGTGTGTCTTCTTGCTCGTCGAGCCGACGATGGAGCTTCTCTCCCTCCACCAGACGGCATCACAGGCGTTCGGGATGGCTGAAGGGATGTATGTCCCCCATCTCAGTCTCGTGTATAGTGACATGAGCGTTCAAGACCGGTTCGAGACGGTTGCAGCGATACAAGCGGAATCGCTCCCCGAGACGGTGAAGCTAAGCACCATCGAACTCGTCAACACCAGCGGCGAAGTCTCCGAATGGGAATCCGTCGCGTCGTACTCGTTGTAATCTAGTGCTGTATTCCTCCCCTCACACCCACATCGAGTCGGTGTAGTCGCTCTCGATAGCACCCGTTATGTTACTAATTTCGACGGCTGCGTCCGGAAAGCGTCCGTTAGGTAGAATGGCGCAGATATCGAAACCGACTTTTTGAGGAGACGACCGGCCTTTTAGCGTTCAATAGCCGTTGAACTAATCCGTACATCTAACTATCCGGTGCCCCTCGACCAAGATGGCGAGAATGTCATTGCTCCCCTCTTCACGTTCGGAGTCTAATTCGACCCAAGACGGGGCACTCCGGATTCTCGATGTCGACGATGACGAAGCAGATGCAGTATTCGACGCGCTCTCCTCGAAGACGACGCGCACAATGCTCGCGGAGCTGCACCGAACGCCCCGAACGCCGGCGGAGCTCGCCGAACAGACGGATACGACGGTTCAGAACGCGATGTACCACCTCGAAAAGCTCGAGGACGTCAACCTTGCCCGCGTCACCGAGACGCGATACTCTTCGCGTGGGAAGGAGATGCGCGTCTATGCGCCGTCGGAGCATCCGGCTGTGGTGTTCATCGGCACTGACGACCGGAAGTCGAGTCTGGTCGCGAAGTTCAAGCAGTTCCTCGGCGCCGTCGGAGTGCTTGGCCTTCTCGCCCTCGCCGTCAACCTGCTCGAAACCGCCGAACAGTTCTTCGGCAACCACGTGGTGAGCCCCCGCACAACCCTCCTCGCGGCAGCCACTGCGTTCATGACACTCGTCATCTCCAGCGGTTCCGCCGACGATTCGCCCTCCCCCAATACCGTCCCCAAAACCAATCCAATGCAACGAAAGACCCTCCTGATGACCGTCGTCCTACTCACCGGCATCTGTGCGATGCCGGTCGCAGTCGCGCACAGTTCCGCCGTCTCCGGCGAATACGCAACTTCGACGGCGCCGGCATCGACGACCGGCTCCGCCGCGAACGCCGGTGTTCCAGCCGTTACCAACCAGACCGTTACCGTCGTCGTTACCGGCAGCGACCCTGATGTTCGATCGGCCGTTTCCCAGCAACTGGAACGGTCGCTTCAAAACCGGGGTGCAACCGTCGAACAGGCGGACCGAATTCGGAACGTCTCCGGCAGTCTCTTCGCTGTCCAACTCGCGGAGAGTCACATCGATGCCGGGGGGCTTACGCTGACGCCATCCGCCAATCTGACGGCGTACTTCACGTACGTTGAGTCCGGAAACGCCACGGTTGCGGAGTCGGTTCTCTCCCACGAACGGACCTCGGACGGGGGGCCGCCGATTTTCCGAACCGAATTGGATGGGCGGGCCGCTGTCGGTTCGTTCTCGTTCGAACGGGGTAGTTCCGGGCTCGTAGACGTACTGAACACTATCAAGCGTGGGGGTGTCAACCCTGAAGCGTTCAAGCAGGACGTCGGAGCGACGATAGCGAATACGTCCGCGCGAAATGCGTTCGCCGACCGCCTCTGGACGTAGCTTCTATCGTCGACTGCTCCGGTCTTGAGTCTCGCCCAGGGTAGACACTCCAAGGATGCCGCCCCAGTTACAGCCGGTGGGAGGATCCGCAACTGTCGGATGGCCACCGTTGCGAGAAATCAGGTTCATGTTCTCCCGTCGGCGATAGGACGTATGGCAGACATCGTGTCCACGCTCCCGAACGCGCCACTCTCACAGTCAAACTTGGAGCAAATCGACAATGCCGATGGTGTTGAGCGTGCGATATCAGTCACGTGGAAACAGCCTTCGGTAGGCGACACCGAGGTAACCGAGGACGTCATCGTCGTCACGGCGGGGCATATCCGCTATCTCTCCCGTGAGCAGGACGGTCACTGGGCCGTCGAGAAAAGCGAACCGTACGCTGACGACGAGGAATTCGAGACACTCATCGACGACGTCCACGACTACGCACGGGCGTATTCGGAGGCGAAAGTCGAAGCGCAGGTGGCGAACCTGTTCGGCGAGAAGTAGCGCGCAGGCTTTCGGGTCGCCGCGTATGCGTTCCTACGCTTCGACGGCGACGTTCCGGATGTCGAAGCGCGCGCCGCCGGACTCGCTCTCCGTGACCTCGATTTCCCAGCCGTGGGCCTCAACGATCTCCGTGACGATGTTCAACCCGAACCCGGAGCCGCCGTCGGCCGTCGAGTAACCGGCGTCGAAGACCGTCTCGCGGTCGGATTCGGGGATGCCCGGTCCGTCGTCCGCAACGTAGAAGCCCGTGCCGTCGGCCAGGTCGCCGACGGTGACGGTGACATCCTCGCCGCCGTGCTCCACCGCGTTCCGATAGAGGTTTTCGAACAGCTGTTTGAGCCGGCTCGGGTCGGCGCGAACCGTCCGCTCGGTATCGGTCCGGAGCGTCGCGTCGGCCGTCGGAACGGTCTCCCAACAGTGCGTCGCCAGCCGCACGAGCGGGACGCCCTCGGTCGTTTCGACGTCGTCGCGCTCACGGGCCAGCGTCAGGATGTCCTCGATGAGCGACTCCATGCGCTTGTGTGCCCGTTCGACACTGTCGAGCGCGTCGCTGTCGCACTCCTCCATCGCCAACCCGAGGTTCCCCATCGCCACGGTGAGCGGGTTGCGCAGGTCGTGGGAGATGACCCGCGCGAACTCGTCGAGGCGTTCGTTCTGTCGCCTGAGTTCGGCCTCGCGCTCGCGCTGGTCGGTGATGTCCCGGCACATCCAGAGCCGCCCCTCCCGGTTCGGTAGGTCGACCGGCTCGTGGCTCACCGCGAGTGTTCGGCCGTCCCGGAGCTCGAACGTCTCGCCGTGGACGGGCTCGTTCGACGCCACGACCTCGTCGGTTCGCGCGACGAACGCCTCGGGGTCCTCGAAGCGGGCGCTCACCTCCTCGACCAACGCCGCACAATCCCTGCCCGTGAGCTCGTCGGGGTCCCGGGTGAGGTCGAAGAGGTCGAGTAACTCGCGGTTGGCGGCCAACACCTTCCGGGAACCGTCCTCGGCGATGACGCCGACCCGAAGCGTCTCGAAGACGGTCGAGAGCAACGCGTTCGTCCGTTCGAGCTCTCGTTCCCGGTCCGCGAGCTCCGTGACGTCGTGGGCGACGCTGACCGCGCCGACGACCTCGCCGTTGATTTCGAACGGAGTGATGCGGTACGCCAGCGCCGTCCGTCCCGCCCTCCCGAACTCCGCCTCGATTTCCCCGTACAGCTCGTCGCGCTCGCCGTCGAGCAACTCCTGATACGGGTCGCCGTCGCTCTCCTGTGCGAGCTCCGGAATCAGGTTGCTCGGCTCCCCCTCCAGGGCCTCGGGCGTCGTGTCGTAAAGCCGGGCGAGATAGTCGTTGACCGTCTCGAAGCGGCCCTCGGTGTCGTAGATGCAGGCGGGAGCCGGCATCGTGTTCACCATCTGTTCGTAGCGCTGGAGGTCCCGCTCGCGGGCCACGCGCTCGCTGATGTCGCGGCTGATGACCACGAAGCGGTCCTCCCCCGTCAGGTCGAGGCGACGGAGATGGACCGCGACGGGGAACGTCGTGCCGTCCTGTCGCCGGTAGCGCCCCCGCAGGCGCCGGCGCTCGCCCGGCTCCATCGACGTCCAGATTTCCTTCGCCTCGTCGGGGCCGATGGCCGTGTCGATGTCCCACACCGACATCCCGGTGAGTTCCGACTCGTCGTAGCCGGTTTTCCGGCAGATCTGGGCGTTCGCGTCGATAATCGTCCCATCGGCGTCGTGGACGTTGACCATGTCGGGGGACTGTTCGAACAGCGCTTCGAGGCGCGCGGTCGTCTGTTCGAGCTGTTGCTCGCGGCGCTTCCGGTCGCTGATGTCGGTGATGAACCCTTCGAGCGCGGCCGGTTCACCTTCCCCCCGCACGTAGCGCCCGCGCTCCCACATCCACTTCGTCTCGCCGTCCGCATCGACGATGCGGTACGTGACTTCGAAGCTCCCGTCCGCGTCGAGTGCCTCCTGTACGTCCTCCCAGACCCGCTCGCGGTCGTCGGGGTGGAGGATGTCGTCACCCCAGTTCACGTCCCCTGATTCGAGCGCGCTCGCGGGGTGTCCCACCAGGGACTCAACCTCGCCCTCGACGATTTCCATCGGCCAGCCGGGCTCGTTCCGGCAGCGATAGACCATGCCCGGGACGTTGCTGATGAGCGTTTCCAGGCGTCGGGTGCGCTCCGTCAGCGCCTCCCGGGAGCGGCGTCCCTCGACGGCGTTTCGGATCCGGTTCGCGAGGAGTGCGTACTGCTCGTTGCCGGTACCCTTCTGGAGGTAATCGGTGACGCCGGCGGAGATGGCGTCGCTCGCGACCTCCTCGCTTCCCTTCCCGGTGAACAGGATGAACGGCAACTCGGAGTCCCTCTCGCGAACGGCGTGCAGAAACTCGATGCCGTTTCGGCCCGGCATATCGTAGTCGCTGACCACGCAGTCGAATCCCCCCTCGGCGAGTTGCTCCAGGCCGGCCTCGGCGTTCGGCACCGCCTCGACCGTCAGCCGCTCGTCCTCGCGCTCGAGGAACGACTGAACCAACTCCGTGAACGCCGGCTCGTCGTCGACGTGGAGGACGTGGATCTCCTCGGGCGCGGAGAGGACCATACGAACTGTTCAGCGCCCGCACGCATAGAGATTATGGTATGCGTTACCATGAAATTATCCAAGGCGAAACACGCGGGTCCGAGACGCAAAAAACCGTTTTTCAGGCCGCCTGCTCCAGGTCCTCGATGTCGGCGTCGGGGATTTCGCCGGGGCGGTATTTCGGGTCGCCCAACACCCTAGTCGCCGAGGGCGGGCGCTCGTCGACGAGCACGCTGTCGACGCGGACGAGCGCCGTCACGAACTCGACGGCGCGCACCAGGCCCGCCAGCCGAACCTGGAACGCGTCGAGGCCGCCCCCGTCGGCGGTCACGTCGCTCACGACGAGGCCGTCCTTCGAGACGGCCGCACGGTCGTAGCCCGCGTCGTGGAGCGAGCGAAGCTGTGCGAGCGCGCGTATCTGGTCGAGGCCGGCGTTCGCCGCCAGCGTGCGGGGGACCGACTCCAAAACGTCCGCGAACCGGTCGACGGCGAGCTGTTCCCGGCCGTCGAAGCGGGGCGCCAGTTCCCGAACGGCGCGCGCGGCGGCCATATCGGCGGCCCCGCCGGCGGGAAGCGCACGGGGCGTCATCATCGCCGCCCGGAGGGCGTTCTTCCCGTCGCGAACCCGCCGCTCGGCCTCCTCAGCGGCGGCCTCGGTTCCGCCCCGGATTATCAGCGCGCAGGCCGGAACGGGGTCGTCCGATTCGAAGGCGACCCACGGCTCATCGCGGCCCGTCTCCCGGAAGGAGACGGTCGCGTGGCCCAAGACGGCCTCGTCAACAGTGCTCGTCGGGTAGACCGACCCGCGGGGCGTCGCGCCGGTCGCCGCGGCGATGTAGGCGAACTGGTGGTCCTGGACGTTGCGCGCGAGGACGGCGCCCCGGGCGCGAAGCGCCTTGGCAACGGCCATGTCGGCGTCCCCGGTCGCCACCACGGCGACCGCGCCCGTTCGGGCGACGGCGTCCGCGACGGCGACGCTCTCGGAGTCCCACTCCTGCATCGCGCCCTCGGCGCTCACCTTCACGTCGGATTTGGGTTGGCGGGCTTTGAGACTGCCGTCGACGAGGAGAACGGGCCCCGTCGCGGGGAGCAGATGCTCGCCGACGACCCATTCGAGGGGGAGGACGGCCCCATCGAGGAGTTCGGAGTCGGAGACGCTCCCGCCGGGGACCGCGACCGTCCGGGCGCGGTTCAGGCGGACGGTGCCGTCCTCGGGGTCGGAGACGCGGAGAACGGCGTCGACGACGGTGTCGGCGAGTTCGTTCAGCCGCCACGCGCCGTCGCGGCCGTTGGTCATCCCCGTCACCGCGATTTCGCGGAGCATCGCCCGGTCAAGCTCACCCTCGTCGTCACTCAACTCGATTGCTCCGTCGTCCCAGACCTCCATGACCCGCTGGGCGCCGATGGAGAAGCCCTCGACGATGTCGGTGGGGTGGACGCCCTCCTCCGTGAGGTCCATCGCCGCGCCGAGCAGTTCGGCGGCGAGCAGGACCATCGTCGTGGAGCCGTCGCCGTAGTCGGCCTCGTGGTCCTCCGTCGCGCTGATGAAGTACTGGGCGATGGGGTGGTCGGTCTCGCCCTCGAACTCCTCGACGAGCGCGCTCCCGTCGTTGCTGACGAAGCCCCGTATGCGGCCGTCCTCCATCCGCCGGACGACCATCTTATCGAGCCCGAGCGGGCCGAGCGTCGAACGGACGAGTCCCCCCATCTGTTTGGACGCGTCGCGCATCATTGCCCGCGTCTCACGCGGTTGCATATCCGACCAGCCGGTGTGCGATTGGCGTATCATGGTGTGTGTCCCCTAAACGATGTATCTAGTTCGCGAGTGGTCTTAACTGGGTCGGCTACTGGACCAGCAGTTTGTCGTAGGCGACCAGCGCGGCGATGAGGACCAACGCGCCGAACGCGACCTCAACGATGAGGGCCTCACCCTGCCCGCGGAGCCATCCCGTCCCCCCGACGAGCGCCACGAGGGTCATGACGAGGAGGGTCAGGAGTACACCGACGTTCCGGCGGTCGGACAAATTGGTAGACATTACCAATCAAGAGGGGTGCGGTGGGCTAAAGTATACCGGTCGGAACCGCCAAAAACAGCGGCGTTAGTTCGCGACGCGCTCTTTTTTCGTTTCGTTGCCGACGTAGCCCTCCTCCCACTCGCGGCGAGCCCGCAGTTCGTCCATCCCGGCCTCGGTCATCTCGTAGTAGTTCGTCCGCTTGTCGCGTTCGCCCTTCTCGATGAGGCCTTGCTCGACGAGGTCGTCGAGGTTCGGGTAGAGCCGACCGTGGTTGATTTCGCCCTCGTAGTACTCCTCCAACTCCGCTTTGATGGCGAGGCCGTGGGGGCTGTCGAGGCCGGCAACGACGTACAGCAGGTCGCGTTGGAACGCGGTCAGGTTATCCATACAATAAATCAAGCGCCGAGGACTTGTATATCCGTGGGGTCATATATCAGGTTGCCCCGGCTTCGGCGGGCGATTCCGCATATATGCAGTCCACGATGTGTCGGAACGAAAGATGAACGGGATAGCCCACCATTTAGTATTACTGATCAGAAATACTACCCAGAAAAACTGAATGAGATTTCTGTTCAGTTGGTTTGGCCAATAGTACTGCCCCGTCGTGTTGGACAGACGGAGTAACCGTTATGGTGGGCCCGTCTGAACAGGGAGGTTGTATGATAGGGTACACTGTCTGGTCCGAGGCGGGCGGACCGGGAAAGACGACGTTCGCCGTGACGCTGGCGAAGGCCCACGAGCGCCACGGCCAGCGCGTCCTCGTCGTGGACATCGACCCGCAGAACGGGAGCCTCTCGCACTATCTGGGCGTGGACGACGAACGGGCGGACGGCGACGCGGACAACCTCGCGCGCCATCTCGTCGGGCGTCCGAGGGGGCCCTTTTCCGACCTCATCCGCGAAACGGAGGAGGGTATCGATGTGGTCCCGAGCCACAACATGCTCGAAAACCTCGGCGACCACCTCGAAACCGCCCGCCAGCACGCGGAGAACATGGGCGATTCCTTCACGAAGGAGGCCCGACTGCGCGAAGTGCTCGTCGAGGCGGGCGTGCCCGACGACTACGACGTGCTCATCGTGGACCCGCCCGCGACGCTGGGCCAGCACGTCTACAACGCCGTCCACGCGACCGCGAACGTCCTCCTTCCCGTCCGCTTCTCCCCGAAGGGCGACCAGTCGATCTCGGGGCTCGTGGAGTCCGTCGAAGGCATCGAGGACACCCTCGGCGACGTGGAAGTCGGGGTCCTCGGTATCGTTCCCAACGGCGTGAAGGCGACCAAAACCCAGCGGGCCTTCGAGGAACGCATCTCCGAGCGGGACCTGCCGTTGGCGCCGGTTACTGTTCACGAACGCGAAGCCATGTTCGACGGCGCGTGGCGCGAGCACTGTTCGGCGTACACGTTCGTCGCCGACCACCGCGAACGCCAGCGCGAACGCGAACTCGAAACGCTCGCGAAGTTCGACGCGCTCGCCCGCTTCGTCGCCGGCGAGTTCGGCGTCGAGTTGACCCCCGAGGACGTTCGCGAGGACGCCCTCGACCTCCCCAACCCATGAAAGAAGGAGCCTCAGACCCGTTTGCCGACGACGGAACCGATTCCGAACAACCCACGAGCGAGACGGCCGACGCGGGCGACGGAGGGACGGAACCCGCCGACACGGACGAGCGCGTCCGGAGCCTTCCCTACATCCACGCCCGCGATACGGTCAAGGAGGACCGGCCGAACGTCCATCAACTGTTCGTCCGCGACGAGGCCGACCGCGAGGCGAAACACGCGGAGATGGAGCTCGAAGAGTTGCTGGGCGAGGACGTCTACCGACTGGACGCCCGCGAGGCCATCTACCTCGCCGGGATGCAGAACCTGGGTGACGCCGCCGACCTGCTCCGGGAGTGGGGCTACGACTGGGACTGAGAGGAAATCCCGGATGGTTTAGTCCACCCTGCCCGAGGCCGAAGCGTGCGCCGTCCCTCCCTCGGCCCCGTCTCGGTCCTCGCGGCAACGCTCGTCCCGCTCGTCGGCGTGCTCGGCTTCGGCTGGTCCGCGGCGGCGATTCTCGGCGTCTATCTCGGCGAAGCGCTGATCGTTCTATTCTTCGCGCTCCTCAAGATGCCGTTCGCCGCGAAGCGTCCGAACAACGACATCGGCGAGGGGAACCGCTTGCTCGGCCCCATACAGGCGAAGCGCGGCGCGACGACCCTCCCGGGGCCGCTCCCCGACGTGTATCTGCGGAACGTCCCGACGATGCTGATTACGGCCTGTCTCCTCGCGCCCCTCGAAGCGTTCGCCGTGCTGATGGTGTTCGCGCTGCCGGACCCGACGATAACGGACGCCGTCGCCGGACAGCTACTCATCGGGTGGTCGGCGGCGTTCGTCGGGCGCGGCGTCGAGACGTACACCGACTACTTCCGGAACGGTGGATACGAAGACCACTCCCCGCGCTCGCTCCTCCTCCCCCCGTTCAAGTACCTCTTCGCCGTCGGCGGGCTGATGCTCGTCCTCACGCCGTTCCAAGGCACCTTCGGGAGCGATTCGCTGCTGGTCGTCGTCGTCCTCGGAAAACTCCTCTACGACCTGCGTGCCCTGCAAGTCGAACGCGACGACGACCGCCACGGGGTGTTCTACCGCCTCTACGGGAGTAAGGAGACAGAAATAAACCCTATGTCGGTTGAAGAACCCGGGCGAGCGCCTGACCTCGCCGTTCGCCCGAGCCGACGGGTCGCGCTCGTCGACGCCCTTTACCGGGGGGTGACGTACTCGGTTTCCAGCACGGCCGCGCTGTTCTACGCCGTTGGGGCGGCGATGGCGCTCCTCGGTTCGGTACCCTTCGCCGCCTTCTTCCTCGGGATCGGGTCCTGTTTCACCCTGTTGCGCGCCGTCGCGCGGTATCTCGCGGTCGGAACCGTCGAACACAGAGTGTACGGGGGGACGCTCGTGGCCCACGACACCCTCCTGTGCGAACCCCAGGCCCGTCTGGAATCCGATGCCGTCGTCGACTGGTCGCACGAACGGGACCGCGTGGACCGCCTGTTCGGCACGGAGACGCTCGCGCTCGAAGCACTCGAACCCGAAGACGACGAGTGGCCCCCGATGGGGTTGGCGCTCGACCCGCCGGACCCCGATGAGTTGGGTACGGACGACGCCAACGAGAACACGTCGATGACGGTTCCCCACGTGGAGCGCGCCGAGGAACTCCGGGAGGCCCTGGGCCTCAGCGAGTTCCGGAACTAGAGGTCCGCCGACAGTCGAGGACGGCCAAGGAGTCGTCGATGACGATTTCGATGCCGGCGTCGACGACGATGCAAAAGCGCGGCGGGTCCGAGGAACGGCGTTCGAGGCGGCTCTCCGGGAGGTCCCAGTGGTGCGTTTCCCCGACCGGCGTGCCGAGCTCCCGGAGCGCCCCCGCCACCCGGTCGTCGTCCAGCACGGCCGAGAGCGGGGCGATGCCGACGATAAAGGTACACGCCCGGCACCGGATGCGAACCGCGGGCCCGTCCGCGTCCGGGCGGAGTTCGCGGTCGGTTCGGCCGGCGCAGAACGGGCAGGTTCCCGAGCGAGCCAGCCCCAGATGGGCGTGGAGGCGGCGGTGGAAGGCGTCGAGGACAGCCGCGTCGCTTCGACCCTCCAGCCCGTTCGGCGGGAACGGATACGTGTGACGCGCCGCGGGGGACCCGCAATCGGCACAGCGGACGGAGAGAAACCCCCGACGGTGGGTGATTTCGAGGGGGGAGCCACAGGCCGGGCAGGGCGCGTCGACGTCGATGGCCACGCTCTCGTCGGGGGCCGCGGGCCGGTGGGCGAGCGCCGCCCGGTAGAGCGCTGTCGCGGCCGCCGTCGGAACGTACCCGTCCTCGACCTGCCGGACGTACGCCCCGCGGAGTTCGCTCAGATGGTAGTTGAACTTCCCGCTGTCCTCGACGCCGACGGCGCGCATCAGCTCCGAGTAGCCCCGCGGGTCGGTGTGCTCGCCCTCCCAGTCCTCAAGGAGGGCCAACAGGATGTCCAGTCGGATGTCGTGGGCGAGCACTGAGAACGCCTCGCGCACGGAATCATCCTGGTCCATACGTCCGTTGGTGGATGCGGGAGTATCAGCCTTTGCGAACTGCAGTTCACAAAAGGGTATTCCCCCGCCGGCGGTATCGGGACCCTATGAGCGAACCTCCCCTCCACCGGCGCGCCCTCGAACGCCTCGCCGGGGTCAACATGTGGGTCATTCTGGGCGTCGGCTTCGCGCTCGGCCTCACCGTGAACCACCTCGACGGGCCGCGGTGGCTGGCCTTCCTCTGCTATCTGGGCGGGGGATTGCTCCCGATTCTCCTCTCGACGGTTTCCACCGGGGAGGAGGGCTACGAGCACGAGATGACCAACCGCGAGCGCGCCGTCTACCTTCTCGGCGTCCTGCGCTGGTCGTTCACTCCCTGGGGGATTCTCACCCAACTGCTCCAGATCGGCGGCCAACTCGTCGCGTACGCCCGATATCGGGGGGACGTACCGAACACCGAACGTCACAGCCCCGAAACGGCGCTCCGACTCCCCGTCGAGGGCGAGTGGACCGTCGTCAACGGCGGCGTCACGCCCGAGACGTCCCACTCCTGGGGCATCTACTCGCAGCGCTACGCCTACGATTTCGTGATGACCGACGACGACGGTGAGACCCACGAGGGCGCCGGCGACGAACTGGGGGACTACTACGCCTTCGGGGAACCGGTCGTCGCGCCCGCCGACGGGACCGTCGTCGACGTGAGCGACCGCCGCCGGGACTACCCCGGCGTCGGAACCGCGCTGGTCGAGTGGCGCACGTGGGACATCGCGGGGAACCACGTCACCATCAAGCACGCCGCGGGCGAGTACTCCTTCCTCGCACACCTCCAGCGGGGGAGCACGGCGGTCAGCGAGGGCGACGACGTCAAGGCCGGCGACGTCGTCGGGCGGTGTGGAAACTCCGGACACTCCAGCGAACCGCACCTCCATTACCAACTCCAAGACACACCGAACTTCTGGTTCGCCGCGGGCCTCGCGCCCCGCTTCGGGGACGTCGGAATCGAGCGCGACGGCGGCCACCCCGGAGAGGGGCCGTACGCCGACCGCGACGGCAAACCCGAAACTTACCTCTGGGCCGGCGACCGCGTCCGCCAAGAATCCGACGCGCATACCTGAATCCGGGAGATAGTGTTTTGGTCTTCGGTACCGCATCACACTCATGGATACGACGATAGACACCGTACTGGTCGCCGTGGGGGCCGACCCCGACGAGGAGCTGGGGAAGGTAATCGAGGCGACGGTCCAGCTCGCGGTCCCGACGGGAGCCAGAGTCGTGTTGGCACACGTCTTCACGCCGGACGAGTTTGAGTCCGCGGCCGAGCGCCTGGAGTACCCGGACGCGACCGTCGAGGACGTCGACGCCGTCCTCCGACGCCACCGCCAGGTCCGGGACTTCGGGGACGCGCTGACGGAACACGACGTGCGCTTCGACGTCCGAGGGGCCGTCGGCGATGTGACCGACGAACTCGTCGCGATGGCCTCCGAGTTGGGCGCCGAGCGGGTCATCGTCGCGGGGCACCGCCGCTCGCCGACCGGCAAGGCCGTGTTCGGGAGCCTCTCGCAGGAACTCCTCCTCGAAGCGCCCTGTCCGGTGACGTACGTAAAATCGAACTGACTCAGGGCCGCAGGTCCGCGGCACGCTCCCGGGCGGCTTCCAGATCGAGTTCCACGTCCTGGGCCCGCTTCCGGATGTCGTCGGCGTCCCCCGTCGTGAGTTCGCCGTCCTCGTAGACGACCTCGCCGTCGACCATCGTGAAGGCGACGTCCTCGCCGTGGGCCGCGAACGTCAGATGGGAGAGCGCGTCGTGGAGCGGCGTCGCCCGGGTGAGGTCCGTGTCGATGCCGACGACGTCGGCCTTCCAGCCCTCCTTGAGCTCGCCGACCCGCTCGAATCCGGCGGCCTTCGCGCCGTTCCGGGTGGCCATCTCGAAGACGTCGGGCGCGGCGAGCGCCGTCGGGTCCATCTCCTCGACTTTCCCGAGCAGGCTCGCCTGTCGCATCTCGGTGAACGGGTCGAGCGTGTTGTTACAGGGCGCGCCGTCGTTGCCGAGCGCGACGTTGATGCCGCGCTCCCGGTACTCCCATATTGGCGCGACGCCGGAGGCGAGTTTCATGTTCGAGGACGGACAGTGCGTGACGTGGGTGCCCGTCTCCGCGAGCAGTTCACGCTCCGTCTCGTCCGTGTGCACACAGTGTGCCAGGACGACGTCCTCGCCCGTGAGCCCGACCTCGTGGAGCCACTCGACGTTCCGCATCCCGGTGTCCTCAGCGACGGTCTCTATCTCCGAGCGGTTCTCGCTGGCGTGGGTGTGGATGCGCACCCCCTCGTAGGCGTCCGCGAGTTCACGGGCGCCGCGCAGGCATTCTTCGGTACAGGAGACGGCGAAGCGGGGCGTGACGGCGTAGCGGATTCTATCGTTGAAGGCGCCGTGGTACTCTTCGATGAGCGCTTCGGACTCGGCGAGCGCGGCGTCGGCGTCCTCCCGGAGCCCCTCCGGCGCGCGCTGGTCCATCAGCACCTTGCCGAGGACCCCCCGAATCCCGAGTTCGCCGGCCGCCTCGAAGGCCTCCGCGGCGTGGGACACAGAGAGATGGTCGACGACCGTCGTCGTGCCGCTCTCAATGCACTCCAGATAGCCCAACTCGGCGGCCGTGCGCATCTCCTCCGCGGAGAGCGAGGACTCCATCGGCAGGACGTACTCGAAGAGCCAATCCAGCAGTTCGGTGTCGTCCGCGATGCCCCGCCCCAGACTCTGGACGGAGTGAACGTGGCCGCCCACGAGGCCGGGTACGAGTAGGTCGTGCTCGCGGACCTCATGGTTGGGGTAGTCGCCGAGAACAGTATCCACATCACCGACTGCGGCGATTTCGTCGCCATCCACGACGACGGCGCCCTCGTCGATGACCGTCGAGGAATCGGCGACGACGGTTCCTGAAAGTATCACCTTCGTGTGGAACCCGTCGCGAGCCATAAACGCTTCGTCGCCGCTCGTCACGGACGCAGAACCCTACCGCTCGCTCGGGTCCTTCTCGTACGCTTTGAGGCGGTCGTACTCCGCAGCCGTAATCGGGAGCACCGTGCCGTGTTTGAAGCCGTAGGGGAAGGAGAACGCCTCGTCGGCGCGGACGAACTCGGATTCGAGGGAGTCCGCGACGAACGGGACGTAGCCCTGTGTTTCGGGACTGCCGCCGAAGTAATCGAGGAACAGACACCACCGGCCGTCGTCGAGGCGGAAGGCGGTCGGCGCCTCGTAGCGCCCACCCTCTAACCCGTCCATCGTCCGGTCGAACGCCTCGACACGCTCGAAGGGACCGGTGGGACTATCGCTCTTCACGAGGACGATGCCGACGGGGTTCGCGTCGCTCTTCAGGAAGCAATAATACTCGCCGTTCTCCTCGTACATCGCGGAGTCGATGACGCCGCCCTCGGGCGTTCGGTAGAGGAGGTCGGGGGCGGAGAACGTCTCGAAGTCATCGGTGCGCGCGTAGTAGATGGCCATTCCCTCCCCTTCGGGCTGGGGGGACGACCAGTGAACGACGTAGTCGCCGGTTTCGGCGTCGCGGGTGATGTCGGGCGCCCAGAGACAGCCGAAGTCCCCGTCGGGCTCGACCATCCGCTGGTCGGACCACTCGACTAGGTTCTCGGACTCCCAGAGGACCAACTCGTCGCTCCCGTTGCTGGTAATCTCGTCCCAGGAGTCCTCGTACTGGTTTGGCATCCCGTACGCGAGGCTCAGATCCGTTCCCATGAGCACGAAGCGCCCGTCGTCGGTCCGGGTGATGGTGCAGTCCCGCACGCCTTTGTCGCCCTTGTAACTCCAGAGAACCGGGTCGCCGTCGTTCACGGCCTCCCAGTTGAACCCGTCCTCGCTGACCCCGAAGTAGACTTGCTCGCCGTCCGGCGTCCGCTTCTCCTTGAAGTGGACGAATAAATACGCGTCCATACACCGGGGTTTCGATGTGCGGCGCATATTCGTTTCCGTTTCCCATCGGCCCGACCCCACCTCGTCGACCGGACCCCTTCCCGTCGGCCGGCACGGTACGTTTATGGTTCACCCTTCTGAACAGACCGATAATGGCACGCTCACCTGAGGCGCTAGCAACCGCTGTCTCCGAACAGGGCGTCCCCGAGCGCTACGCGACACCGCCGACGGCGAACCACGACCTCCTGGCGGAGGCGCTCAACGACGCCGTCGAACGCATCGACGCGAACTTAGAGGACTTCTACGACCGTTTCCCCGAACCCTCCAGCGACGACCTGGTGTACGGGTCGACGGACAACGCCGGCGGCTGGACGACGTCCTTCTGGACCGGACTCTGCTGGCTCGCCTACGAGGTGACCGGCGCCGGGCGGTTCCGCGACGCCGCCGAGACACAGATAGAGACGTTCGAGCGCCGGCTTGAGTCGGGCGACACGAACACCCACGACCTCGGTTTCCTCTACACGCTCTCGGCGGTCGCGGGACACCGAATCACGGGGAACGACCGCTACCGGTCGGCCGCGCTCACGGCGGCCGACCTGCTCGCCGAGCGCTTTCTCGAAGCCCCCGGCCTGATTCAGGCGTGGGGCGACGTGGGCGGCGACGATTGGACCGCCGGGCGAACCATCGTCGACACGATGATGAACCTGCCCCTGCTCTTCTGGGCGAGCGAGACGACGGGCGACCCCTCCTACGCCGCTATCGCGGAGACCCACGCCCGGACGGCCGCTGACCACCTTGTCCGCGAGGACGGCTCTACCTTCCACACGTTCAAATGCGACCCCGAGACCGGCGAGCCGCTGGGCGGCGAAACGGCCCAAGGCTACGAGGATGACTCCTGCTGGGCGCGCGGACAGGCGTGGGCCATCTACGGCTACGCGCTCGTCAGTGACTACCGCTCGCGGGCGCCGTACGCGGAGCTCTCCGCGAAACTCGGGAACTACTACCTGCACGAACTCCCGGACGACGACGTCCCGCGCTGGGACTTCGACGCGCCCGAGCCCGACATCCGGGACACGTCCGCGGCGGCCATCGCCGCCTGCGGCTTCGACGAACTCGCGCGGGGGCTCCCGAGCGCCGACGAACGCGTCCCCGCCTATCGGAACGCCTCGCTCGCCACTCTCGAGAGCCTCGCGGAGCACTACACGGCCGGCGCGGACTCCAACGGCTTACTCAGCGACGCCGCCTACCACCGCAAGGAGGACGACTACGACGAGTGTTGCATCTGGGGCGATTACTTCTACGTCGAGGGGCTCGTCCGCGCGACCGAACACGCCGACTGGGGGCGGTACTGGTGACGAACCCCCTCTCCGAGTCGGCGCCGCGGACGCGGGACGAGTTCGAGACCGTCGTGCGGGAACTGTACGAACCCCTCACGGGGCATTACAGCCCGGGGAACGCCCGCGTCCGGCCCGTCGCGACCGGCTCGCACTGCGACGGCGCGGCCGCCGAGCTCGAAGGGTTCTCCCGCCCTCTGTGGGGGCTCGTCCCGCTCGCGGTCCACGGCGAGTTCGACGGCTGGGACCGAATCCGTGAGGGGCTTGTCAACGGAACGGACCCCGACCACGAGGAGTATTGGGGCGACGCCGTCGACTACGACCAACGCCACGTCGAGATGGCCGCCATCGGGCTCGGCCTTCGGCTCGTCCCCGAAAAGCTGTGGGAGCCGCTCTCCGACGCCGAGCAAGCGAACCTCGCGGACTGGCTCAACCAGATACACGACGCCGAACTCCCCGCCTGCAACTGGTTTTTCTTCCGGGTTCTCACGGACCTCGGACTGCGCTCGGTCGGCGCCGAACACGACGCCGAGAGCACCGAGGCGAGTCTGGAGGACCTGGAGTCCTACGCCGTCGGCGACGGCTGGTACACGGACGGCCCCCCCGAGGAAGGGGCCCCCGTCGACTACTACGTCCCGTGGGCGATGCACTACTACGGGCTCGTCTACGCGGCACTCGAAGGGGATTCAGACCCCGAGCGCGCCGAGCGCTTCCGGGAGCGCGCCCGGCAGTTCGCCACCCACCACCGCGCGTGGTTCGACGACGAGGGTCGGGCGGTCCCTTACGGCCGGAGTCTGACGTATCGCTTCGCGCAGGCCGGCTTCTGGGGCGCGCTCGCGTTCGCCGGCGTCGAGGCGCTCCCGTGGGGCCAGATTCGGGGGCTCTGGGCCAGGAACGTCCGCTGGTGGCTCGACCAGCCCGTCTTCACCGACGGCGGCCTCCTCTCGGTGGGCTATCGCTACCCGACGCTGAAGACCTCCGAGGCGTACAACTCGCCGAACTCCCCCTACTGGGGGATGAAGGCCTTCCTCCCGCTCGCGCTCGACGCCGAGCACCCGTTCTGGCAGGCCGAGGAGGAGCCAATACCCGACCCACCAGAGACGACCGTGCAGGAACAGCCGGGCCTTGTGGTCTGTCGCGACGGTGGCCACGTAACCGCGCTCGCGGCCGGCCAGCAGAGCCACCACGGCCGCGCGAAGTACGCGAAGTTCGCCTACTCGTCGGCCTTTGGCTTCTCGGTCGGGAGCCGCCGCCACGGCGCGGGGCTCGCGGGCCACGACAGCACGCTCGCGCTCTCGCTCGACGGGGAGAGCTATCGGATTCGCGGGGACTTGGAGGAGACGGCCTGCGAGGGGGAAACCCTCCGTTCGCGCTGGGAGCCCTGGGAGGGCGTCCGCGTCGACTCCCAAGTCGCGCCGGCGCTCCCGTGGCACGTCCGGCTCCACCGGATTCAGACGGACCGACGCCTCCACACCGAGGAGGGGAGTTTCGCGCTGGCGCGGCCCGAACGGGGACGCCATAGCGAGGAGTGGCGCGACGATTCGGCGGCGCTCGTACGGAGCGACGCCGGGACGAGCGCCGTCCACGCCCTCGACGGCGCGCGCGAGGCGAGCGTCGTCGGCGAGGAACCGAACACGAACCTCTACCATCCTCGTACGGTGGTGCCGACGCTCCGCGGGACGCTCGAAGCAGGAACGCACTGGCTGGCGACGGCCGCGCTCGGGCGCCCGGACGATTCCTTCGACGCCTTCGATCCTGTTCCCTCGTTCCGTCGCTCCGAAGAGGGCGCCGCCATCGAGTACGCCGGCGAGACGATAGTGGAAGGAAACGGCTGAGAGAAACACGTTTATTGAGGCCCGTGCCGAGCGTGGCGTATGGAACACAACGACACGGGATGGATTACCGTCCCGGAGGAGACCATTCTGGACGCCTGCGGAGAGACCCCCGTGCCCGAGTTGGGCGTCATCGAACAGGTCTGGGAGACGGACCCGATAACAACAGCCGACATCCCGGCGCGGGCCGGAGAGGCGTTCGACTCGCTTCCCTTAGAGGATGTACCCGAGGGCGGCGAAGTCGCGCTGGGCGTCGGCTCCCGCGGCATCGCCAACCTCCCCGCCATCGTCTCGGGCGTCGTGGACGCGGCACGCGAGGCGGGTTACGAGCCCTTCATTTTCCCGGCGATGGGGAGCCACGGCGGCGCGACCGGCGAGGGGCAACAGGAAATGTTGGCGGAACTCGGCGTCGACGAGGAGACCGTCGGCTGTGAAATCCGTTCGAGCATGGAGGTCCTCGAGGTCGGGCACACCGCCGAGCGGGACGTTCCGGTCGTCGCGGACGCGAACGCTGCGGGCGCCGACGCCATCGTCCCGATCAACCGGGTGAAGCCCCACACGGACTTCGACGGCGAGGTCGAGAGCGGGCTCTCGAAGATGCTCGTCATCGGGATGGGCAAACAGCGCGGCGCGAAAATCGCCCACGAGCACGCCCTCGACTGGTCGTTCCGGAACATGATACCCGAGATAACGGAGCAACTGCTCGCCGAACTCCCCGTCGTCGGCGGCGTCGCCATCGTCGAGGACCAACACGACGACACGGCCGTCATCGAAGGCGTCCCGCCGAGCGGCTTCCTCGACCGGGAGAAGGAGCTCCTGGAGACGGCTTACGAGTTGATGCCGACGCTCCCCTTCGAGGAACTCGACGTCCTGGTGCTCGACCGCCAGGGCAAGGAGATAAGCGGGCAGGGGATGGACACGAACGTCATCGGCCGGCGGCCCTTCGCAATCAACGAGCCGGCGCCCGAGAAGCCGGATATCAAGCGGATATTCACCCGCGGGCTCACGGAGGCGACCCACGGGAACGCGATGGGCGTCGGCTCCGCGGACTTCGTCCACGAGGCGGTCGCCGCGGAACTGGACGCGCCGACGACCCTTATCAACGCGCTCACCGCGAGCACGGTCCGGGGCGTGAAGCTCCCGCCGGTCGTCGAGTCCGACCGCGCCGGCCTCGTCGCCGCGCTCTCGACGGTCGGCGCGCTCAATTCGGCGGACGCACGGGTGGTTCGGGCGCCCGACACGATGCATCTCTCCCGGCTCTACGCCTCGCGGGTGCTCGTCGAGGAAGCTCGCGAGCGCGAGGACCTCCGCGTAGTTGAGGAACCGAGCCGCGTTTCCTTCGAGGACGGCGCGTTCGCGGCGCCCTCGCTCGCGGAGTAGCCGCGAGGTGGATTTATAAATAGCCTCTTCGAAGCCGGAGTATGCGACCAGCGACCGCGAAGCGCGTCGAACGCGTCGAACGCGTCGGGGAGGCGTGGGCCGGCCACAACGTCGGCTTCGCGTACCACGTCGACGGCGGCGAGTTCGTCGCCTACTACGGCCCGGAACGCCGACTCCACGTGGCGGGACGGCGCGACGCGGGGTCCCCCGAAGGGCCCGGCGGGGAGTGGGAGGAAGTCGTCCTCGACGAGCGGGTCGGCTGGGACAGCCACAACGACCTCGCCCTGACGACCGATTCCCATGGGTACCTTCATCTGAGCGGCAACGTCCACAACGACCCGCTGGTCTACTTCAGAAGCGAGGAGCCCCGGGACGTACGTACCCTGGAGCGCGTCGGTTCGCTCGTCGGGGAAGACGAGGACAGCACGACTTACCCCCGCTTCATCGACGGCCCCGGCGACGAACTGGTGTACATGTACCGCGACGGCGGGAGCGGCGACGGCCGGCGCCTGCTGAACGCCTACGACCCCCATACGAAGACCTGGCGCCGCCTCCTCGCTTCCCCGCTACTCGACGGCCGCGGCGAGATGAACGCCTACCCGCAGGGGCCCCTCCGGGGACCGAACGGCGACTACCACCTCGCGTGGGTGTGGCGCGACACGCCGGACGCCGCGACGAACCACGACGTCTCCTACGCGCGCAGTCCCGACCTGCAAAAGTGGGAGCGCGCCGACGAAACCGGACTCACGCTCCCCATCACCGCCGCCGACGGCGCCGTCGTGGACCCCATCCCGGCGAACGCGGGGCTCATCAACAGCAACCTCGAACTCGGCTTCGACGGCGGGGGACGGCCGATTCTCAGCTACCACGCCTTCGACGACGAGGGGAACACCCAGGCGTACAACGCCCGCTACGACGGCGACGGGTGGACCCGGACGCGGGCGAGCGACTGGGACTACCGCTGGGCGTTCGGCGGGCGGGGCTCGCTCGACGAGGCCATCGACCTCGACCCGGTGCGACCCTGTTCGGACGGGCTAGTGCAGACGTTCCGCCACGCGGAGTACGGCGCCGGTCGGTGGGTACTCGACCCCGAAACGCTCGAAGCGCTGCGCCGGGACGTGCCGTGGCACGGCCTCCCCGCGGGCGCCCGGGAACCAACGGGCGACACTCCGGGGGTGCGCGTCCAGTGGGCAGTCCCCGGGCGAGCGCCCGCGGACCCCGAGCGCGCGCTCCGATGGGAGGCCCTCCCCCCGAACCGGGACGAAGCCAGAGACGAAGCGCCGCCCGCGAGCGACCTCGCGGTGTACTACTTCGAGTAAGGACGCGTTGGGCCGCCCCCGGTTAGTACGGCCGGCGCCGGGAGACGGTGAGCGTCTCCGAGAGGTCCTGCACCATAATCTCGAACGCCCCGGGTTCGACCTCGCGGCGGCCGTCGTTGCCGATCACGCCGAGTTCTTCCCGGCCAATTTCGACGGTGACGGTCCCCGACTCGCCGGGCGCGAGTTCGAGGCGCCCGTGGCCCGCGAGTTCGCGCACCGGCGTCACCCGGGAACTCCGCACGTCGTTCACGAACACCTCGGGGACGGCGACGCCCGCTCGCTCGCCGACGTTCTCGACAGTGACCCTGACCTCAACCGACCCGTCGGGCCCGATTTCCGCCTCGGAGAGCGCGAGATCCCGGTACTCGAAGTCGGTGTAACTGAGGCCGTGGCCGTAGGGGAACAGCGGGTCGTAGGCGTCCTCGTGGGCCTCGTTCTCGATGGTCGGGTAGGAGAGGTGGTTGAACCGCGTGGGGAGGTGGCCCGTCGAGCGCGGGACCGACACCGGCAGGCGGCCCGCGGGGTCACAGTCGCCGAAGAGCGTGTCCGCGACGGCCCCGCCCGCGGAGCCCGGCTGGTAGGCCATCAACAGCGCGTCAAGATTGTCGGCCAGCCACGGCGTCGAGAGGACGCGGCCCGTCACCAGCACGCCGACTGTGGGCGTTCCGGTGGCGTGGACGGCCTCGGCGAGCTCGCGCTGGGCGTCCGGGAGCCGGAGCTGGGAGCGGCGGGGGAACGAGTCGGGGCCGGAGCCCTCCGTGGCCTGGCGGAACTCGTGGACGTAGGCCGGTTCGCCGAGCGTGAGGACGGCCACGTCGGCGTTGGCGGCCGCGGACGCGGCGGCCTCGACGTTCAGTGCGTCGTTGATGGTGGTTCCTTGCTCGTGCGTTATTTCGGTGCCGTCGGGTGCGACCTCCCGCATCCCGTCAAGGACGGTGTCACCTAACGGGCGCGGCTCACCGGTGTGGCCCCAGCCGCCGTGCTGGTGGTCGATGTCGTCGGCGTTCGGGCCGCCGACGAACACCGAATCGGGCGCGTCCAAAGGAAGAAGCCCGTCGTTGGTGAGCAGCGTCATCGACTGGCGGGCCGCCTCGCGGGCGAGTTCGCGGTGCGACCCCAGAGTCGACTCCGCCGCGGACTCGTCGACAGTCGGGTCCTCGAAGAGCCCGAGCGAGACCTTCAGGCGGAGCACGCGGCGCGCGCTCTCGGCGATACGTTCCTCGGAGAGTTCGCCCTCCCGGACGAGGTCGACGAGTCGGGTCGCGTAGGCCGGCCCGCCCGCCGGGAGCACGTCGACGCCCGCCCGGACGAGTTGCCAGAGGGACTCCTCCAGGGAGCCGCTGGTGTTGTGGCCGCCGTGGAGGTCGTCGGGCGCCCGGTAGTCCGCGAGGACGAACCCCTCGAAGCCGAGGTCGTCGCGGAGCAAGTCGTCGAGGAACCGGCGGGAGCCGTGGACGGGCTCGCCGTCGATGGCGTTGTAACAGGGCATAACCCCTGCGGTGCCGGCATCGATTCCCGCGGCGTAGGGCGGGACGTGGACCCGTCGCAGGGTGTACTCGGATATCTCGTTCGGCGCCTGGTCCTCCCCCCGGGTCATCTCAGAGTAGGCGGGGAAGTGTTTCGTGACAGCGAAGACGGGGTCCGCGCCGGTCTGGTAGCCCTCGACCATCGCCGCCGTCAGGTCGCCACAGAGCCGGGGACTCTCTGAGAACGTCTCCGTGATGCGCCCCCAGCGCTGGTCGCGGGCCACGTCGCCGATGGGGCTGCTCGTCGAGTGGACGCCGGTCGCGCGCATCTCCGTCGCCGCGGCGGCCGCCGTCCGCTCGGCGAGGTCGGGGTTTCGGGTCGCGCCCAGCGCGAGTTGCTGTGGGAAGACCGTGCTCCCGGCGACGGCGGCGTGGCCGTGCTCGGCCATCGCCCGCAAAAAGAGGGGCACGTCGAAGCGAGACGCCTCGACGGCGGCTTCCTGGACCTCGTTGGCGAACGCCGCCTTCGCCGCGGGGGTGTTGTGCGGCGTCCCGCCGAAGTGGACCGACCCGATGTGGTGCTCCCGGACCGCTTCGATTACCTCATCAACGTCGGCGCTGGGCGGCATCCCGACCATCTGGCCGACGAGTTCGGGGACGGTCATCCGCGAGACGATGTCGTCGATGCGTCGCTCCCCTTCCCGTCCGGGGTGCTGTCCGAACGCGTCGCGCTCTGTCATGCGGCTTTCCTCCCGGAGCGGACGGAAAAGTCCTCGGGAAGGGGTAACAGGCCCCGGGCGCTCAGGGCGCCATATCGAGGACGTCCCCGACGGTTTCGGCGGGGTCGGCCCCATCGCTGGGGCTGTATTCGAGGCCGACGTACCCCTCGTAGCCGGCGTCGTCGATGGCTGCGAAGACGTTCCCGTAGTTGAGTTCGCCTGTGCCGGGCTCGTGGCGGCCGGGCACGTCCGCGACGTGGACGTAGTCGATGAACTCGACGTGCTCGGTGATGTTCTGGATGACGTTGCCCTCAGTTATCTGCTGGTGATATACGTCGAAGAGCACGCCCACGTTCGGCGAGTCCACGGCGTCGACGATTTCGTAGGCCTCGTAGGAGGAGTCCAGATAGTAGCCGGCGTGGTCGACCGGGAGATTGAGCGGTTCGAGTACCAGGTTCACGCCCGCTTCCTCGGCGGCGGGGGCCGCCCCGCGGAGCGCGCGAACGATGGCCCGGTGTTCTGTCCCGGGCGGGAGGTTCCGGTCGGGACCGACGGTCACGATCATCGACCCGATGCCAACCTCGGCGGCGAGTTCCACCGAGCGCTCCAGGTCGCTGACAGCCTCCTCGTGGAGGTCCGGGTCGGTCATCGAGGGGCCCTCGCCACCGGAGTTGCCCGCGACGCCGAGACAGGTCGAGGCGGAGATGTCGAGGCCGCGCTCGTCGCAGGCCTCCCGAAGCGCCGCCCGGTCGGTGCTCTCGATGCCCCAGTATTCGAGGGCCTCCGCGCCGGCGTCGGCGACGGCGTCGACGGCGTCGCGCGGGTCGCTCTCCCCGAAGACGATGTCGGTGTTGACGCTAACCGTGAACGTCATTCCCCGACCTCTTCGGGCTCGCCGGAGTCGAGCGCGCGGTCGACGGCGAGCGTCGTCTCGAAGGTCTTGCGCGCATCCTTGTATGGGGAGTGAAGCCCCGAGTCGTCGCGGGTCTGTACGGCCTCGATGAAGGCGTCCATCTCCGGGGCGTAGGTACCGCTCTCGCCCTCGAAGTCGACCTCCTCGCCGTCGACGGCCCCCGAGAGCGTGTCGCCCCAGAGGTCGATGTGCAGCGAGAAGCCGTCGCCTATCAACTGGACCTCGTGGGCGCTGTCCTGGTCGCCTGTGGAGGTCGCCGTCACGGTGCTTACGGTGCCGTCCTCGTGGGTCATCGTCGCCGAGGTGGCGTCATCGAAGTCGATGGCGTCCGTGTGGACCTTCTGGGCGCCCGCGGCACGAACGGTGTCTACGTCACCCGCGAAGTAGCGCACGATGTCGTAGGTGTGGGTGGCCTGCTCGATTATCTGGCCGCCCGAGAGCTCCTTGCGGCGCCACCAGTGGTCGGAATCGCCGGGGAGGCCGCTCCACCAGTGTCCGTCGACCATCGCCAGCGTCCGGTCGTCGATGAGCTCGTGGGCGCGCTGAACCGAGTCGGCGTAGCGGGCCATGTGGCCCACCTGGGAGATGATGTCGGCGTTCTCGATGGCTTCCTCGTTCTCGCGGGCCGTCTCGGCGTCGAGCGCGAGCGGCTTCTCGACAAAGAGGTCGACGCCGTGCTCTGCGGCCAGTTTCTCCTGGTCCTCGTGGGCGAACGGCGGGACGGCGATGACGACGGCGTCGAAGCCGCCCGCCTCGTAGAGCGCCTCGTGGTCGGTGTACGTCTCCGCGTCGAACGGCTCGGCCGCCTCCGCGGCGACGTCCTCGTCGATGTCGCAGACGGCGACGACCGTCGCCTCGTCGTGGTCCTCGATGTGGTCGAGGTGTTGGGTAGCGATACCACCGGCTCCGATGAACGCGAATTCGACTGGCATCGCCCGTATCTGGGGAAGGCCGGATAATCAATCTACTGGAGGCGGCCGGGACGTCGGCGAACGCGAATCGCGGCCGGGAGCGGCGGGCACCGAAGGACCGGCGCGGGGAGAACGGTTTTGTCCGCCCGCTCGCAGGAGTGGGTATGGCACGGATAGCCTTCCATCTCGAAATCAGAGAGGGGAAACGCGAGGCCTACCGGGAGGCCCACGAGAACGTCCCCGAGGCGCTGGCGGAAGCGTATCTGGAGTCGGGCGCGGGCCTGGAAACGTACTCCGTCTTCGAAAACGAGGGCCACGTCTTCGGCTTCGTGACATCCTCCTCGCCGTGAACGGCGTTAACGAGACGCGACGCGTCTCGTTCGCACACCAGAACGCGAAGCGTTCTGGGGACGGGGTTTCCCACACGGTGGGAATGCCAGTCAGTCGTCGTCACCAGAACCAAGGGTTCTGGTTGGCTCACGAGACTGTGTCTCGTGAACGCTGGCAGAGGGTTTCGACTCTTGAAACCGTGTGAGTGTCATCTGCGAGGGTGTCTCGCTCTGCTCACACTGAGTCGTGGCCGTGTCACTACGGCTCCCGTCCTGTGGCGAGTCATCGCCTGCCTGTTTCCACGGCAGGCTCTCTCCCCACGGGTCTACGCGACGTGCGATGTTCGCACTCGCGTTAATATCTGCTTGAAACGTCGAAACGTGGCACTCCGGGTTCTTGCACTTGAACTCGGCTTGTCGGGGCCGATACCCGATGTGCTCGCACGCATGGCACGTCTTCGAGGTGTACTGCGGGTGGACGTACCGCACCGGGATACCTGCGTCCATCGCCTTGTCCTCGATTCGTCCCTGCAAGCGAGCGAACGCCCACGAGTGCAGGCGTCGATTCATGTACGTCCCATAGTCCAGCGACTCACGGATGTACGCCAAGTCCTCCATCACGATGACGGGGTTCTCGAACTGACGGGCGTACTCCACGGACTTCCGAGACGCCTTCTCGATAATGTCCGTGAGTCGGTTCTGGTAGTACGAGAATCGCCCCTCGATGCGCCACTCGGAAGCGTCTCGCTCTTGGAGACGCTTGAGTGTCGTGAACATCTCTTTGCGGATTCGCTTGGCTTCCTTCCCGTTAATGAGAAGTGGTTTCGTGGGAGTGTCGTGTTGGAGGGCACAGCCCGTGACCAACATCGACTCGCCAATATCGAATCCAACCCGAGTTGGGTTCTCAGGAAGTTCGGAGGTATCCTCGATTTCGTATTCGACGGTGATGTGGAGGGTCCACGTCTTCCGGTGTTTCTGTAAGCGAAGTTCTCCCACTTTGGTACTCGACTCGTTGTCGAGCATCTCGTCCCACAAGTCCTCTTGCTCGGGATTCAGTCGGAGGGGAATCCAGAAGTTGGTTCCGCGACCGGGTTGCGGAACGTTCCAACAGATTTCGTACTCACGCGAAGTGTCGCGGTCGAACTTCCCCGCTCGATTGACGAATCGGAGCGGATGGTCGTCGCCCAACTCGTTGGCGTTGTACGTCGTGTGGAGTTTTGGAACGTATGACTTGAGAGCGTCTTTCGCTTGGTACGGTAGGTTGTACGGTGTCACCACGTCGTTCGTGGCACTCATCGTCGTACAGTCTTGCTCGAAGGCGTCTTCGAGTGCGCCTCGGTATTCAGACAGCGTTTGCTGGAGGCGTTGCTCTTTGCACCGCGTTGGTGGTGCGAGCGTGGCTTCCAGCGTCTTATTCGCCGTCTGAGTTGTTGACATCGTAGCCTTCGGATTCGAGTGCTTTGCGGAGGAGTTCGGAGTACGCACGTGGGTGGCGTATCCCGTTGTCGCGGGCGTACTGCTTCACGGCTTCGTGAAGTGCCCCACCTCGCTCCATGTCGAAGTCGGCCCTCATCCGCCAGAATGTAAGTTTTTGTGTAAGGTAAGTGTGTTGGTCGGCATTCGGGCAGAGTGTTGGAACGTGGTTAGTTCAGCAGTTGTCGGATTCCCTCCTTGTAAAAAGATGGAACTCGAAGAGCCCGAGCGCATCCGGGAGGTGATGGCCGAGAGTGACGCACAGGCGGCGTGGGACGAGGAGATGGCCCCGATTCTGCGGGACGGCGAGGAGTGGATGGACGAAGTCTACCGGATGAAGTGACGATCCCTGGACGTCACGAGGCGTGCGCGGACCCCTCGCTCATCCCTCGAAGCGATACGTCCCCGAACTGACCGTCACCGCGGTTCGCCCGGACGCCTCCTTCTCGACCGACGCAATCCCCTCGGGGAGCGAGTCGGGCGACTCGCCGGGCGTGAGTTCGACGCCGGACTCGCTGACTTCTCCTAGAGGTAACTCGACTCGCGCCGTCGTGTTCCACGGCACCGAAAGCGAGAGCGAAAAGGGCTCTCGCTCCCACGCGACCTCGATGTCGCCGCGGTCCGTGGGCACAGTGCCCTCGGCGGCTTCCAGCGCGTCGGCGGGCGGCCGGACCGCGAGTTCGCGCGCGCCGGACCCATCGAAGCGAACGCCCAGCAATTGGCGCTGGATAGCCACGAGCGCCGTTGCGCCCATCGCGTGGGACTCGCTGCGGTTGTGCCGCTCCTCTTCGGGGAGCGCCCCGTCCCTGGCGTGCCACGTCTCCCAGGTGAACGTTCCGCCCCGTTCCAACAGGTCCGCCCAACCGTCCGTCGAGGCGTCCGTGAGAAGGTCGAGGGTCGCGTCGGTCGCCTCGGTGGTCTCGAAGGCGCGCAACAACCACCGGACCGTCATCGGCCCCATCTCGATCCCCCGGCCGCGGGCGGTGTCGAGAACCGGGCCAGATTCGTCCTCGGGTACGATATCGAATGCGAGCGCGTAGGCGTTGGCATGTTGGGAGGCGTTCTCGCTCCGCTCGGCGCCGTCGGCCGACGCGCCGTCGACGTAGACGCCGTCCTCGCGGAGGTGGTCGTTCATCGCCGTCACGAGGCGAGCGCGGCGCTCGCGCTGGCGCTCGATTTCGTGGGGGGACCTGTCGAGGGCGGCCGCCACGTCGGCCGTCCGCCGGAAGGCGTTCGCCGCGAGCGCGTTCACGGTCGTCCGGACCGGCCAGTCGCGGTCGTAGCCGTAGCGCATCTCCGGCGGCCAGTCGACGATGCCCTCCTCGTAGGGGCCGCCGGCGCCGCCGGAGAGGTTCGCCACGAGGCCGGCGTCGGAGAGGTGTCGCGCGAGGTAGTCCGAAACCGCCCGCAACACGGGGTAGGCCCGCGAGAGCGTTTCCCGGTCGTCGGTGACCTCGAAATGCTCCGCAACCCACGCCGGGAGGAGCGCGCTGAACTCGGGAATGTCGCGTTTCCCGTCGCCGTTCGGATAGACGGCGTTTACGCGGCCCTCGGCGGCCCAGTACCGGGAGTGCGAGCGGACGAACTCGGCGATGGCGGCCCGGGAGAGGCGCCGCTCGCCGAAGGCCCTGGCCGTCACCGCGGCGGTGTTGTGCGCGTCCGCGAGGAACTGCCCCTTCTCGCGGGTCGGCGTGTCGACGAAGGCCTCTTGGGCCCCGTAGCGCGCGGAGTGTCGGCAGAGGTCGTACACCGCTTCGAGGGTGTCCGCGCCGTCTCCCCTCGCCGCGAACGTCGCTTCCTCGGGGGCGTCGTGGCGACGGGCGAGAAGGGAGACTTGGGCCGGGGTGAGTTCCTCACCGGGCGCCTCGATTTCGAGGTAGCGAAAGCCCAGGTAGTGAAACGGCCGGAACAGCTGTTCGCCGTCGCGTTGCACGCACGCAAAGCGCATGTCGGTGTGTTGTGTCCCTTCCACCCGGTCGACGCGACCCTCGCCGTCGAGCCGGTAGCCCGCGCACAGTTCCACGCGGCGGCCGGATTCGCCGTCGGCGAAGCGGACGCGGGGAACGCCGGCGTACACCCGGCCGAAGTCGGCGACGTAGGTGTCCTCGCCGACGCGTTCGAGCGACTTCGGACTGATTTCCTCCCGCGTCAGCGCCCGACTCTGGGGACGGAGGCGGGTCCACGGTTCGACGGGATGCTCGCCGAGCGACCCTGCCGCGCGCCAGTCACCGTCGTCGAACTCCGGCTCCGACCAGCCCTCGGGGTGGGCCCGGAGGTCGATTTCCTCAACCGGCTCGGCCGTCTCGTCGTTTCGGAGCGGGGCGTCGCGCCACTCGGCGTCCCGGACGCGCCACGTGTCGTCCGTCGTGAGAACGAACGCGTCACCGTCGGCGAGTTCGACGACGAGACGACAGCAAAACCCCGGCTCGGCGGCAGGTCGGCCCTGTCCCGGACCGGCCCACGTGTGGAGCGCGCCGACGGCGTTCTCGCCCTCCCGGAGCTCCTCCGTGAGGTCGAAGGTCCGGTAGTACTGCTCGTCCGGATAGCAGGGCGCCGGGCCGCGGCCGATCTCGGCGCCGTTGGCGTGGAACGCGACGGCGTGGCTCGCCGCGACGTACGCCCGTGCGGATTCGACGGGGCCGTCAAGAGTGAACCCGCGCCGGAAGTAAGTGAACTGGTTTCGCTCGAAGGCGTCGGCGTTCTCCTCCTCCGGGCGGCGGAGCCACTCGGCGTTCCAGTCCCCGCCGTCCAGGCCGACGCGGAACGTCGCGGGGTCGCTCCAGTCGCTTTCGCGCTCGCCGTCCCAGACGCGGACGCGCCAGCGGTAGCGGGCGCCGGATTCGAGGGGAGGACCGTCGTAGGCGAGCGCCGCGCGCTCGGTGTGTCGTTTCCCGGAGTCCCAGCGGGGTTCGCCCAACGTGTCGGCGCGCGTGACCTGCACCCGACAGGCGGTCTGTGCCGCGCCTCGCTCGTTGGCGTCAACGCGCCAGCGGAACTGCGGCGACGACGCGTCGACGGCTGGGGGGTCGCACGCGTACTCGGTCCGGAGCGCGAACGGCGTCATACACCCCCGTTTCGTCGAACGACTATAAAGAAACCCCCTCGCGGAACGGCGGGGGCGCTGTCCGAGCGTGCGTCTCGGACACGGGCGCGGTACACGATGGCAATCTGGGCGGGGCCGGCGCCCGGGCGGGCCCGCCGGAGTCGCGGATCACTGCGGCGGTTCGTACTCCTGGTTGTATTTCACCTGCGGAATGCCCGTCTGGGCTTGGTAGTTGTTCGAGTACTTCGTCCACGTCCGGTTCGCCGGGTGGCCTCGCGGCGGGAACTTGAAGTCGCGGACGTTCCCCCAGAGACCGTGGGCGTACTGGTGGAAGATGAAGTCCGGGACGTAGTAGTTGTAGTAGCGCGCACACTTCCGGGCGTTCTCCATGAACCGCTCCTCGGTGATCTCCGAGCTGGTGAACGAGGTGATGAGATTCAGGAGGTCGATTTCCTCGCCATCGGGCAAGTCGGGTGCCTTGCCGGCTCGGTCGGGCGCCTCGATTGAGCCCGTCTCGGAGGGAATCTGGACCTGCAGGGGCTTGCCCTGTGCATCGGTCTCCGCCTCGTCGCCGAGCCCGAAGGCGTCCATAGTGTTCGGGTTCGCACCGATGAGCGGGTCGCCCCACCACGCGGCGTCCGAGGTGTAGGCATTCCACACCTGCACGGGGCTGAGAAGCCACATGAACGACATGTCGTAGTTCAGGTTCTCGGGGTCGTGTGCGCTGTTGAACGCGTTCCCCTCGAGCGTGGAGTAATCGATCGCGAAACCGAACTCTTGGAGGTTCGACTGGACCGTCTGCTCGCCTCCGGTCCACGAGGGGATGCCGGCGTTTCCGATGAAGGTGAGTTCGACGGAATCGCCCGTCCAGTCGGTCCAGACGTCGCCCTCCTTCGTGTAGCCCCCCTTGCGCATCCACTCGGCGGCGAGCTCTTGGTCCGCCTCCATCGGATACGTGTACAGCGAGTCGAGGAACTCCTCGGAGAAGTTCGACTCGGCGACGGACTGGAGCATCCCGTTGTGGTGGGTCACCGGCAACGAGGCGGCCGGACCCCAGCCGTTCGCCCCGACAGCCTCCCAGTCGACTGCCGCGATCATCGCGCGGCGCACCCAGAGACGGCCGAGGTGTTTGTTGTTCCAGTTGATGGCCATCTGGTCGCCGCCGTTGGAGAGGAACCGGTCGATCTCCTGAACGTAGTCCGGGAGCATCTCCCGGTTGAACTCGCTGGAGCTCTCCGCGACGATGCCGGGGCCGATGTCGATTTCGCCCTGGCCGGCGAGGACGTTCTCCCGGTCGGCCGAGGCGAAGCGATACTCCATCTTCGGGATGGTCGCGAAGTCGATGGGGTGGTCGTCGCGCATCCGCGCGGTTGCCCGTTCCGCCGAGATGTCGTCGGCGGACTCGATGCGGTAGAGACCGGAGGCCCAGCCCTCCTCGGCGAGCGTCGTGAAGGTGACCGAGGCGTTCTCTATCTCGTTGTTAACCGTCGCAACAGCGTCCTCGTTACTGGCGTCCTCCCACTGCTCGACGTACGGCTCGTGGAACTCGGGGTGGAAGGGCGGCTCCGCGGGGAGGGCCTGGGTGTCGAGCACCTGCCCGTTCGTCGGGTTGGCTTCCTGGCCCTCGGCTTCACCCTTGTTGTGCCACCAGCGGAAGGTCCACTGGTCGACGGCCTCGGAGTTGAGGGTAGAGGCGTCGTCGAACTTCCCGTTGTTGTAGAAGTAGTCGGCCCGTGATTCGAGCTGGCGCGCCTCCGCGTCGAGGGGGGTACCGTCCCAGTAGGTGAGCCGCTCGTCAAGGTGTCGCGTGACCTCGAAGGGCGGGTTGAGGTCGTAGTCCTTGACCATCGTGGGAATCTCGATGGTGTCGCGGCCGTCTATCCACGACGCGTCGTAGGAGTGGTTGCTCAGCAGCGAGCGGACCTCGGTCACGCGCCGTGGCGAAACGAGTTCCTGCAGGTAGTCCCACCCGCCGCCGGAGCCGCCGCCGGACGGCGCGTACGGGTTGAACTGCGACGACTCAGGGACGTTGTCTACCGCGAACGTCATCGTGTCATTGACCGGCGGGCCCTGCGTCGTCGTCTGTGTCGGCTCCTCAGTCGTCGTTTCGTTGCCGCCACCCGACCCGTCGCCGCCGTCACCGCCGTCGCCGCCGCCCTGGTTGCATCCGGCGGCGCCAGCCATCGTCGCCCCGACGATGGCCTGCACGTACTTGCGTCTCGATAGCCGTCCCTCCGACTGGTTGGCACTGTCTGCCATGGGGACATCATAAGTATAGACCGTTATAAAACTATCCCCGGAGTAAATATTTCCGGAAGGGCCGGAACACTACCCATCGAAGGGGCCGAGCCCCGCCAGCACGAAAGGTTGATGTGGGAATCCCTCACAGTGATGGGTGGTAGCAATGTCATACAGCGCCGGCATCATCGGGACCGGAGGTATCGCCGGGATGGGGATTCTCGGGATGCACGACGAGGAACAGATCGGAAACGAGCG
>Ga0207719_100099_pt1 | contig 75007 bp, 83 predicted proteins | sample A23P1SouthBayCA_2_FD_187279 | JGI IMG/M metagenome (GOLD analysis project Ga0207719, IMG submission 187279) | Aerobic enrichment media microbial communities from Eden Landing Ponds, California, USA - A23 P3 (3) (SPAdes) | ecosystem: Environmental > Aquatic > Marine > Unclassified | place...
GCGCTCGCGAGCCACGATGTTGAGGCGCTCGCTGAGCGCGCGGCGATTCCCGCGCTGGTGGCGCTCGCGGCGTTCCTCCTCTTTCTCGTGTTCTACCTGCCCGTCGCCACGGTGTTCGTTGAGGCGGCGCGGGCGAGCGCGCTGTTCGGAGAGGTGCTGACCGACGAGTTCTACGTCGGCTTTCTGGCCCATCCGGGCGACGCGCTCGCCCGCTTCGGTGGGTTTCTCCTCGCTCTCCTGACGGACCCGCTGAACGCCTCGTTCCCCGACTACCGACTCGGCCTGTTCGGGTTCACCGCCTACCAAGCCCTCCTCTCCGCCGCGGCGAGCGTCGCCCTCGGCGTGCCGATGGCATACGTGCTGGCCCGCTTCGAGTTTTGGGGGCGGGACACCGTCCGCTCGCTGACGGCGCTCCCCTTCGTGATGCCGTCGATTATGGTCGTCGTCGGGTTCATCGCCGCCTTCGGTGAGTACGGCTTCGTGAGCGGCGTGTTCGCGTGGGTGGGGCTGAACCGGTTGGAACTCGTTCACACGCTGAAGCTCGTCATCCTCGCGCACGCCTTCTACAACGCGCCGCTGGTGGCCCGCATCACCGCGGCGGCGTGGGAGGGAATCGACGCCAGAGCCGTCGAGACGGCGCGCTCGCTCGGCGCGAACCCGTACCGGGCGTTCCGCGACGTGGTGGTGCCCCAACTCCTCCCCTCGGTGCTGACGGGGGCGTTGCTCACCTTCGTGTTCTGCTTTCTCTCCTTCGCCATCGTGCTCGAACTCGGGGGGTACGAGTTCGCCACCGTCGAGGTGTGGGTGTACCAGAGCGTCAACAACTTCGAGTACGGCCTCGCCGCCACGCTCGCCGTCATCGAAACGGTGCTCTCGCTCGGGCTGATGTACGCGTACCTCCGCTACGAGGCGCACCAGCGCGCCAGCCGAGCGGTCCATCCGCCCGAGCGCGCGCCGCTGTTCGGGCGCCCCGACGCGAAGCGACTCGCCGCGTGGGGCGTCTGTCTCGTCGCCGCGCTCGTGTTCGTCCTCCCGGTGTTCAGCATGGTGTACGAGAGCCTGACCGTGCCGGTGGCCGGCGGCGACGCCTTCACCCTCCGCAACTACGCGTTCCTCGTGGACCGGCAGGCGACCGGCGCGGCGTTCCAGGTGAAACCCCTGACGGCGGTCAAGAACTCGCTTCTGTTCGGCGTCGGGAGTCTGCTCCTCTCAGTCCCTATCGGCGTCGTGCTCGCGGTGGTGTCGACGCGCGAGTTCGCGGGGCGGAAGGTCATTGACACGCTGGCGATGGCGCCCTTCGCCGTCTCCGGCATCGTCGTCGGCCTCGGCCTGCTCCGCGGTCTCGTGTTCGGCACGCCCGTGCCCGCGCCGACGGGCATCGCGCTGGGGCGAGCGACGCTTCCGATTGTCGGGAGCGTGCCGATACCCGAACTACTGGTGACCCAGGTCCGCGTCACCGTCTCGGGCGCGCTCGCCGTCGTCGCCGCCCACGCCGTCGGCGCGTACCCCTTCGTGACGCGGAACGTCGCGCCGATGCTGGCGACGCTGGACCGCTCGCTCGTGGAGTCCGCGCGGACGCTCGGCGCGTCCCGTGCGCGGGCGCTCGTGGACGTGGAACTGCCGCTCGTCGCCGCCGGCGTGCTGGCGGGCGCCGCGTTCGCGTTCGCCATCTCCATCGGGGAGTTCGATTCGACGGTCATACTCACCTCCGGCGCGGGGAACTACACGATGCCGGTAGCCATCGAGCGATTCATCGGGCGGCGCCTCGGCCCGGCGACGGCGATGGGGTGTGTGCTCCTCGTCGTGACGGGCGCGAGCTTCGTCGCCATCGAACGCCTCGGGGGGCGGTTCCGTGGCTGACGTTCGCCTGCGGGGCGTCGAGCGCCGCTACGAGGACGCCGTCGCGCTCGACGGCGTCGACGTGACCGTCGCGGACGGGGAGTTCTTCACGCTCGTCGGGCCCTCGGGCTGTGGGAAGACGACGACGCTTCGCACCATCGCCGGCTTGGAGGAGCCAACGTCGGGGACGGTCCACGTCGGCGGCGAGTCGATGGCCGGCGTGCCGCCCGAGGACCGGGACGTCGGCATCGTGTTCCAGAACTACGCGCTGTTCCCGCACATGACCGTCGCGGAGAACGTCGCCTACGGCCTGCGCTTCCGGGACCCGCCCGAGGGGAAAAGCGAGGACGAGCGGGTGCGCGAACTGCTCGAACTCGTAGACATGGCGGACTACGGGGACCGGATGCCCGAGGAGCTTTCGGGGGGCCAACAACAGCGAGTGGCGCTCGTCCGCGCGCTCGCACCGGGGCCGCGTCTGCTCCTGTTGGACGAGCCGATGAGCGCGCTCGACGCCCGCCTCCGGGAGCGCCTGCGCCGACAGGTGAGGACCATCCAGTCGGAACTCGGCGTGACGACGGTGTACGTCACCCACGACCAGGAGGAGGCGCTCGCCGTCTCCGATAGGGTCGCCGTGATGAACGGCGGGCGAGTCGAGCAGGTCGGGACGCCACAGGAGATATACCACCGGCCGGAGACGCCGTTCGTCGCGGAGTTCGTCGGGAAGAACAACCGCTTCGAGGGGGAAGTCATCGGACGCGAGGGCGACGACGCGCTCGTCGAAGTGGACGGAACGACGTTCCGGGTCCGGGCGCCCGAGGCGGCGGGGCGCGTCGCCTTCTACGTTCGCCCGGAGGCGCTCTCGCTCGGGCGCGAAGGGAAAAATCGCACCGATGGCGAGGGGGAAAATCGCATCGCGGTGACCGTCGAGACGACGGAGTTCCTCGGTGACGCCGCGCGGACCTACGGCTCGTGGAACGGGCGTGAAATCGTCGTGAAAAGCGAGGACGTTCCCGCCGGCGAGCGGGTCGTCGTCGCGTTCGGACCCGAGGACGCGACGGTGGTGTAATCGGAGTACGGGTGTGTACTCAGGCTTCGGCGGCGCACTCGCTACAGTCCTCCAGGTTGAGTTCGTAGAGGCTCTGGCGGGCGTCAGCGAAGTAGATTTCCTCGTCGACGACGTCGCGCTCAGCGAGTCTGTCGAGCGCGTAGCGGACGGTGCGGGCGGAAAGCATCGACTCCTCGACGAGTTCCTTCTGGGTCATCGGACCGTCGTACTCCAACACCTTGTACACCAGCTTGGCGCTCGGTGGGAGGTCGTCGAGTTCTGCTTCGGTCATTCGTATGCGTACTCCGACTGAAGGCGTATAAACCTGCGGGCTCGGAAAACGCCGGAAAGGAGAAGCTTACAAGCGCGGACTAACTACCGAGTCAGCAGTGCGAGTAATCAGCGATAGCACGGGCAACGGGGGCGAGCAGGGCGCTCGATGAGCCCGGACCTGTTCAAATCCCGTGACGAGCTCGAACTCACGTCGGGGAGCATCGGGAAGCCGCTGTTCTACCTCTCCTTGCCCATCGTCATCACGAACCTCCTCCAGACGGCGTACAACCTCGCGGACACGTTCTGGGTCGGGCGCCTCGCGTCCGCCGACGATGCGCTCGCGGCCATCAGTTTCGCCTTCCCGCTGGTCTTCTTTTTCATCTCGCTCGGCCTCGGCATCTCCGTCGCGGGCAGTGTCCTCGTCGCCCAGCACGTCGGCGGCGACGAGGAACGGGAGGCGGGGTTCGCCGCCTCGCAGACCATCTCGCTGGCCGTGTTGCTCGCCGCCGGGTTAGGGCTCGTCGCGTTCTTCGTCGTCGGTGACCTGCTCGCCGTCCTCGGCGCCGACCCGGGCGTGCTCGCGCCCGCGACGGCGTACATGGAGGTCATCGCGCTCGGCCTCCCCTTCGTGTTCGGATTCCTCGTGTTCATCTCGCTGATGCGGGGGTACGGCGACACCGTCACGCCGATGGTAGTGATGTTCGGGTCGGTGGCACTGAACATCGCCATCGACCCGCTCTTCATCTTCGGCTTCGACGCGAACCCCCTGTTCGGGATGCTCGGTCTTCGGGGCGTCGAATCGGCGCTGTACGGGGTGACGGGGTACGGCGGGTCGGGCGTCGAGGGCGCCGCGATAGCCACCGTGCTCTGCCGGGGACTGGCGTTCATCGTCGGGGTGGGAATCATGTTCGGCGGGAAGCGCGGCGTGAAGATACGCCTGCGCGAACTCAAACCGCGAGTCCCGTTCCTCAAGCGCCTGCTCCGCATCGGGATTCCGGCGTCCGTCGAGGGCACCGGGCGCTCGCTCTCCGTCGTCGCGTTGCTCGCGCTCATCGGGACGTTCGCGACGCACATCGTCGCGGGGTACGGCATCGCCATCCGCGTGTTTTCGGTCATTTTCCTCCCCGCCATCGCCGTCGGGCAGGGCGTCGAGACGATGACCGGACAGAACGTCGGCGCGGGCCGCTACGACCGAGTGAAACGCATCAACAGGGTGGCCGCGGCGACGATGTTCCTCGTCCTCTCGACGGCCGGACTGTTGGTGTACCTGTTCGCCGAACCCATCGTCGCCGTGTTCATCGCTGAGTCGGAGAACCGGGCGCTGGTCATCGACGTGGGCGTGGACTTCCTGCGGACCGTCGCGCCGACGTTCGGGTTCATCGGCGTCGTACGGGCGTACACCGGCGGATTCAGGGGGACCGGAAAAACCGTGACGGCGGCGCTCATCTCCGTGGGGATGCTCGGCGGCATCCGTCTCCCGATCGCGTACGTCGCGGCGTTCCCGCTCGCGCTCGGGTCGAGCGGCGTCTGGCTGGCGTTCGCTATCTCGAACGTGCTCGGCGGACTCATCGCCTTCGGCTGGTTCCAGGCGGGAACGTGGCGCGGAATGTCGCTCACCGACGACGCCCCCGAGAACGAACTCGCAGGGGCGGAGGAGGACACGGCCCGCGACGGCGAAACCGAGAGCGTCGACGACTGACGCCGAAGCCGAACGCCTTTAGCCCGTGGCGCGTTGAAATTCCAGCATGGCGACAGAGACGGAAACGAAACAGCCCACGGACGCGGGCGCGTCCCACCGCCGGTCGGTCACCATCACGGCCATCGCGTCGCTCGGCGGCGTCATCGCCGGCGTCGGGTCCTTCTTCGCGGCGAGCACCGCGACGGACACCGTCGCGGTGCTGATTCTCGTCGTGGCGCTTCTCGCGGAGCAGGGGTTGATGAAACTGCTCGGCATCGACGTGGAGGAGTTCTCCGCGAAGGACAACCTCTACGTCGTCTTCGAGACGTTCGCGTTCTGGTTCATCACGTGGGGCGTGCTCCTGAGCACGGGTATCTGAGATGGCGGAGGACAGCATCGCCGTCGTGGACTTAGACCGATGTCAGCCGGACCGGTGTAACTACGAGTGTTCGAACTTCTGCCCGCCGAACCGGACGGGCAAGGAGTGTATCACGCTCCGCGGCGAGGACGTCGAGGACGGCGACCCGGACCAGGTGCGCATCTCCGAGGAGATCTGTCTGGGCGAGACCTGTGGCATCTGCGTCGAGAAGTGCCCCTTCGACGCCATCGAGATAATCAACCTGCCACAGGAACTCGACGACGACCCGACCCATCGCTACGGCGAGAACGCCTTCTCGCTGTACGGGCTCCCGATTCCGGAACCCGGCTCCGTGACGGGCGTGCTGGGCCCGAACGGCATCGGGAAGTCCACCGCGGTCAAGATTCTGGCCGACGAACTCGAACCGAACCTCGGCCAGTACGGCGACCCGCCGGACTGGGAAGCCGTGCTGGACAGGTACCGGGGAACGGAGCTTCAGAACTACCTCGAAGCGATGACCGAGGGCGATGTGAGCGTCGCGCGCAAACCCCAGTACATCGACCAGATTCCGGCCACCTTCGACGGGAACGTCCGCCAACTGCTCGAACGGACGAACGAGCGGGGCGTGCTGGACGAACTCGTCGAGAAGCTCTCGCTCGGCCCCGTCGTCGAACAGGACATCGACGACCTGTCGGGCGGCGAACTACAACGGGTGGCGCTGGCCGCGACGCTGGCCCGCGACGCGGACTTCTACTTCGTGGACGAGCTGACGCCGTATCTCGACATCAGCCAGCGCACCACCGCCGCGCAACTCATCCGGGAGCTCGTCAGCGAGGACGAGGAGCGCGCCGTGATGGTCGTCGAACACGACCTGGCGGTGCTGGGCCTGCTCGCGGACACGCTCCACGTCACCTACGGGGAGCCGGGCGCGTACGGCGTCGTCACGGACCCGAAGAGCGTGCGCAACGGCATCAACGAGTATCTGAAGGGGTATCTCTCGAACGAGAACATGCGCATCCGCCAGGAGGCCATCGAGTTCGAGGAGCACGCGCCCCGAACGGAGAGCCGCGCCGACACGCTCGTTGAGTACCCCGAGATGACGAAGTCCTACGGCGAGGGCGAGTTCAGCCTCGACGTATCGGGGGGAACCATCCACGAAAACGAGGTGCTCGGCGTCGTCGGGCCGAACGGCATCGGGAAGTCGACGTTCGCCAAGCTGCTCGCCGGCGAACTCGAACCCGACGGCGGCGAACTCGACTTGGACCTCGATATCGCCTACAAGCCCCAGTACGTCGAGGCGGACCAGGCGATGCGCGTGGACACGTTCCTCGCCTCGATTACTGACGACTTCGGCACCTCCTACTGGAACACCGAAATCGCGGAGCCGCTCCAGCTAGAGCGCATCATGGAACAGCAGCTCACGGACCTCTCGGGCGGCGAGCGCCAGCGCGTCGCCATCGCGGCGACCTTATCGAAGGACGCGGACCTGTATCTCCTCGACGAGCCGAGCGCGCACCTGGACGTCGAACAGCGGGTGCTCGCGACCCGGACCATCCGCCGGTTCGCGGAGAACCGCGAGAACACGGTGATGGTCATCGACCACGACATCTACCTCATCGACCTCGTCTCGGACCGGCTGATGGTGTTCGACGGCGAGCCCGCCGAGCAGGGCCACGCCTCCCCGCCGACGGGGATGCGAGACGGGATGAACGAGTTCCTGAAGAATCTGGACGTCACCTTCCGGCGCGACGAGCGCACCGGGCGGCCCCGCATCAACAAACCCGATTCACAGCTCGACCGGAAGCAGAAGCGCCAGGGCGAGTACTACTACGCGCCCTGAGCGTGCGAACAGTTCACATAAGGGGCCGGCCATCCCGGCACACGCGAGAAGCGAAAAACGCCCCGTTCGGGCGCTTTTGGGCGGCCTGAGGGGCGTTCGCGGGCGAGCGCACGAAGGGCAGAAAACGCCGCTTTTATATAGAAGGACAAACAAACTTTCCTCTGACTATGGCACAACAGCAGATGGGCGGTCAGCCGATGGTAATTATGGGCGACGACGCCCAACGCGTACAGGACCGGGACGCACAGGAGTACAACATCTCCGCGGCGCGCGCCGTGGCGGACTCCGTGCGCTCCACGCTCGGCCCGAAAGGGATGGACAAGATGCTCGTCTCCTCGACGGGCGACGTGACCGTCACGAACGACGGCGTCACGATTCTCGAGGAGATGGACATCGACAACCCGACGGCCGAGATGATCGTCGAAGTCGCCCAGACCCAGGAGAGCGAGGCGGGCGACGGGACGACCACCGCCGTCGCCGTCGCCGGCGAACTCCTCAAGAACGCCGAGGACCTCATCGAGCAGGAGATCCACCCGACGGCCATCATCCGCGGTTTCAACCTCGCCAGCGAGGAGGCCCGCGCGCAGATAGACGACATCTCCGTCGACGTCGAACCCGACGACGAGGAGCTCCTCCGCTCCGTCGCGGAGACGTCGATGACCGGGAAGGGCGCGGAACTCGACAAGGAGACCCTCTCGCAGATTATCGTCGACGCCGTCGAACAGGTCGCCGTCGAGACCGTCGAGGGCGACACCGTCGTCGACGCCGCGAACATCCACATCGAGACCCAGACCGGCCGCTCCGTGAGCGAGTCCGAACTCCTCCGCGGTGCCGTCATCGACAAGGACCCGGTTCAGGACGGCATGCCCACCGAGTTCGAGGAGGCGAAGGCGCTCCTCCTCGGTGAGCCCATCGAGGTCGAGGAGACTGACGTGGACACGCAGGTCTCCATCGAGGACCCCGACCAGCTGCGCCAGTTCCTCGACAAGGAGGAGGCCCAGCTTCAGGAGAAGGTCGACCAGATAGCCGCGACCGGCGCCAACGTCGTCTTCTGCCAGAAGGGCATCGACGACATGGCCCAACACTACCTCGCGAAGGAGGGCATCCTCGCTGTCCGTCGCATGAAGAAATCGGACATGGAGTTCCTCTCGAACGTCCTCGACGCGCCCATCGTCTCGGACCTCGACGCCGCGAGCGCCGCCGACCTCGGCACGGGCTCTATCACCCGCGACGAGGAGGACGGCCTCTTCTACGTCGAGGGCGACGGCGAGATGTCCCACGGCGTCACGCTCCTGCTCCGCGGGTCGACCGAACACGTCGTCGACGAACTCGAACGCGGCATCAACGACGCGCTCGAAGTCGTCGCCGCGACGGTCAGCGACGGCCGGGTGCTCCCCGGCGGCGGCGCCATCGAAGTCGAACTCGCGGACCGCCTGCGCAACTACGCCGACTCCGTCGAGGGACGCGAGCAGCTCGCCGTCGAGGCGTTCGCTGACTCGCTGGAACTCGTGCCCCGCGTCCTCGCTGAGAACGCGGGTCTCGACTCCATCGACTACCTCGTCGACCTGCGCGCGGCCCACGAGAGCGGCGAGCAGAACACCGGTCTGAACGTCCTCACCGGCAACGTCGAGGACACCTACGAGGCCGGCGTCGTCGAACCCGCACACGCCAAGGAGCAGGCGCTCTCCTCGGCCACCGAGGCGGCGAACCTCGTGCTCAAAATTGACGACATCATCTCCGCGGGCGACCTGTCCACGGAGGGCGACGGCGACGAAGGCGGCCCCGGCGGCCCCGGCGGTGCTGGCGGCATGGGCGGCATGGGCGGCATGGGCGGCGCGATGTAAAATCGGGCATCGCCCGGTTTTTCTCGGCCGTCGGAGCCCCGCTCTGACGGCGTCTCTCTAAACTACCTTTTTGCGACGCTTCGTGTAGTCCCGCCGCGCTCGTGTAGGAAAACGGAAAAGCCGGTCCATTCCTATCGTATCGACGCTGTGCTGGACGGCCGACAGCCAGGTCGCAGAGGGGAAATCAGTCCGCGCCGCGAACGACGTGGCTGTACTTCAGCAACGCGACGAACACGCTGCCGCCGACGATGTTGCCGAGCGTCGCCAGCGTGAGGAACGCGACGTAGTCGAGCACCGAGATTTCGGGCGACAGGAACAGGCCGAAGAGGACCTCGACGTTGCCCGCAATCGAGTGGGGGAGATGGAGGATGCCGATGGTGCCGGTGACGACCCAGATGATGATGAGCCGGCTCGTCGTCTCCTGGGCCGCCGTGATGAGCCACGCCAGCAGGCCCATCAGCCAGCCCGCGAACACCCCGGCCACGAACAGCCAGGTGAGGTCGTGAGAGACGAGTTTGAGCGCGATGGCCTCGAACGCCGCCGGTTCGACGACGCCCAGGCCGGGCATCAACACCACCGCGAGCAGCGTGAACAGGAACCCGCCGACGAGGTTGCCGACGTACACCAGCCCCCAGAGGCGGCCCAACTGCGTGAGCGATGCCTGTCCGTCGAGAACCGGTATCACCGCGAGCGTGGTGTGCTCGGTGAACAGCTCCGAGCGGCCCAGGATGACGAGCATGAACCCGATGGAGTAGACGCTCGCCAACAGTATCTCCGTCGTCAAGTCACCGAATTTACCGGGGGAGAGCGTGAGGACGACCGCCATCATCAGCGGGCCGAAGCCGATGTCCAACCCCGCCGAGAGCGCCGAGAGCAACAGCCCGGAGCGCTCCCGGTTCATCTCGTTGAGGGCGCTGTCCATGATGATGTCGAGGACGTTTCGCGTCGGCGTCTGTACTGTCGTCGACTCAGTGTGGGGGTCAGACACGGGGGGCACCTCGGTCAGTCACGGGAGTATATGGGTCAGTCATGGGGGGCATATCAGTGGGTCGTAGGGTAATCGCGAGCAATCGGGCTGTCCGGCGATACGGCTGAATCCTCGTCGTGGGGCGCCTACGCGCCGTAGGTCTTCTCGAGATACGCCACGATGTCGTCGGACTCGGGCATCGCGTCGACGCCGTGTTCGGGGTCCACGAGAACGGGCACGCCGGTCTGGCCGCTCAGCTCCTCGACTTCGGTGCGCTCGTCGTGCGAGCGGGGCACCTCGTGTTCCTCGTAGTCGAGGTCCAACTCAGCGAGCTTGTCCTTCACTTTCGCGCAGTACGGGCATCCGGGAAGCGTGTACAGTTCGAGGTTCGTCATATCGGAGAAAGGGCGCACAGCGATAAAAACGACAGGGTAGAGGTGAGTCCGGTCGCGGATTCCTCAGACGGCGGCCTCCAGGACGCCGCCGGTGCGGACGACGAAGTAGACGACGAACAGGCCCGCGAGCACCCACTGCCCGAGGGAGACGTCCTCGAACTCGCCCGTCGCGGCCTTCACGATGGGGTAGGAGATGATGCCCGCCGCGATGCCGTACGCGATGGAGTACGTGAACGGCATCACGATGATGGTCAGCCCTGCCGGAATCGCGTGGGTGAGGTCGTCCCACTGGACGGCCGTGACGTTGGCGAGCATCATGATGGCGACGACGACGAGCGCGATGTGGCTCGCGTACAGGGGAATCGCGGCCGCGAGCGGCACGAGCACGAGCGAGGCGAGAAAGAGCAGGGCGACGACGAGCGCGACCATCCCCGTCCGACCGCCCTCCTCGATACCGGTCGCGGACTCGATGTACGTCGTCACCGTCGAGGTGCCGAGTATGCCGCCCACCGTGGTGCCGACTGCGTCGGCCATCAGCGGCTTGTCCGCGTCGGGGAGGTCGCCGTCCTCGTCGAGGAAGCCGCCGGCCTGTCCGACGCCGACGAGCGTCCCCGCGGTGTCGAAGAAGTCCACGAAGAAGAACGTGAACACGATGAGCGCGAAGCTGAACGCCTCGACGTTCGCGAACCCGTCGAGGAACGCGCCCGCGAGCGGCGTGATGTCGTACTGGGCGGCCGGGAGCTGGTCCGTGACGACGGTGCCCTCCTGAACGAAGTTGCCCGCGAGCACGCCGGGGTCGACGACGCCGGCGAAGGCGGCAACCATCCCGATAATCGTCGTGGCCAGGATGCCGATGATGATGCTCCCGGTGACGCCGCGGGCGTGGAGCGCGAGCGTGAGGAACAGTCCGACGACGGAGAGTATCGCGACGGGTTCGCTGGCGACCTCCCCGAGCGTGAGGAGCGTCTCGGGGTCGTTCGCGACGATGCCCATCGCCTGTAAGCCGATGATGGCGAGGAAGAGGCCGATACCGGTGCCGACGGCGAACTTCACCGGCTCGGGGAACAGTTGGATGATGTACTCGCGGGCGCCGACGGCCGTGAGGACGATGAACACGAGCCCCTCAACGACGATGGCGGCGAGCGCCGTCTCCCACGGGATGCCGAGCGCGCCCACGACGGTGAACGCGAAGAAGGCGTTCAGCCCGAGTCCGGGCGCCAGCCCGAACGGGCGGTTGGCGTAGAACGCCATCACCAACATCGCTACCGCCGACGCTAACAGCGTCACGACGGCGAGCATCTGGACCGTCTGGTCGTGGGAGTACCCCTCGATGATGATTCCCGGCTTGACCACCTCGCCGTTGTCCGTGATACCCGTCATAATCGAGGGGTTCACGACGACGATGTAGGACATCGTGAGGAACGTCGTCAGCCCGGCGATGAGTTCGGTGCCGAGGTCCGTGTCGTGTTCGTCGAAGCCGAAGTACTCTGCGAGCGTGTCTGTGAGTGCCATAGACGCTTGGAAATCAGAAAGGGACTATATAGTGGTTGCCATCCCGCGAGTAACTATCAGAACTCAGAAACGACCTCAGTTGATGGAGAGCAGCGACTCGACGGGCGCGTCGGTCCGGGCGCGGGCGCGCTCGACGCCCTCCTCGCCCGCCGCGATGAGGGTGAACACGCCCGCGAGGTCCGCGCCGGCGGCGTCCACGATATCGAGGAGGAGTTCCTGGGTCTCGCCGGAGCGGATGAGGTCGTCGGTCACCAACACGGTGTCGCCCGCCGAGAGCGCCGACTCGGGGAGGTAGTAGGTGAGCTCGATGCCCGACGTGAGACGCTGGCGGGCCTCGATGAACTCCTCGACGGCCGTCTCTCGACCCTGTTTGGCGTACGCGCACCGGGCGTCGTAGTGGGAGGCGAGCGCCGCGCCCACCGTGATGCCGTCCGTCGCCGCGGTGAGGACCACGTCGGGCACGTCGAACCCGTAGGACTCCGCGGCGACCGGGGCGGCCAAATCGAGGAACGTCTGGTCGAAGACGATGCCGGAGTTGTCGACGTACCCCTCCTCGTCCACGGCGATGCGGGCGTCGAGTTCCCCGCGGAGCATGTCCACCGAGAGGCCCTCGACGACCTCGCGGGCGCGTTCGACGCCGGGGAGGACGTGGCCGTTCACGTAGCGATTCAAGTCCCCGGCGGGGAGGCCCGTCTCCGCGGCGAGTTCCTCGTACGTGCGGGTCTCCTTGAGCATCCGCAGGACCGACACGGCCTGTAACTGGAGGGCGGCCTTCTCCGCGCGGTTCATACGCGACCGAGCGTTCGCACGGATATGAATAATTCGGTCCGCTTTTTCGGAGATTGATACACGTTTGCGGTTAAGTCCGGTCGAAAAGACACGCGAAACGCCCGCTCAGCAGGGCGACAGGCCCGTGCCCGAGACCCGTTCCGTGCCGTCCGCCGTGACGCGGTAGGTGGCTTCCGTCGCGCCGTCGGCGTGTATGGACTCGTTTCTACCGTCCTCGGTCGTCGTCTCAGTCGAGTACGAGAACGGGTGTTGGACCTCGACGAGAACGCCCTCCCCACCTCGCTCGACGACCGTCGCCTCCTTCTGGGTGATTGTCGGGGCCGTGCCCCACGAATCGACGCAGTCGGCGTTCGAGAGGGCGGACGCGATGTAGCGCTCCTCGGCGGCGAGCGCCCGGTTCGTCGCCGCCTCGTCCGACACCCCTGTTTCACCCGCGCCGGGCGCCGTCGGCGCGCCGATACACCCGGCACCGAGGAGGACGGTGGCGAGCGCGAGGGTGAGGAGCGCACGTTCGGCCGGCATACGTCAACACACCGACTGGTCGGGTAAGTGCTTTCCCCCTACTCCAGCAGGTCCGGCGCGGTCCGGCGCTCGCTGACTTCAGTTTCGAGGTGTTCGTGGAACTCCCCGAGGGGGATGGCGTCGCTCTGGCGCTCCTGTCGGTCCCGGACCGACACCGTGCCGTTGTCGGCCTCGTCCTCCCCGACGACGAGCATATATGGTACTTTGTCGTCGTGGCCGCTCCGGATGCGTCGGCCGAGCGTCTCGTCGGAGTTGTCGACCTCGACGCGGAACCCTTCTAGCTCGTCGGCCACCTCGTGAGCGTAGTCGGCCACCCCGTCCGTGATGGGGAGGACGCGGACCTGCTCGGGCGCAAGCCACGTCGGGAACCGGCCCGCGAAGTGCTCGATGAGCATCATGAAGAAGCGCTCGTAGGAGCCGTAGAGGGCGCGATGAATCATCACCGGCCGGTGGGACTCGTTGTCCTCGCCCGTATACGAGAGGTCGAAGCGCTCGGGCATGTTGAAGTCGAGTTGGACCGTCGGACCGTCCCACGACCGCCCCAGGGCGTCCTCGAATGAGAAGTCGATTTTCGGGCCGTAGAAGGCGCCGTCGCCCTCCTCGACGCCGTAGTCGTAGCCGTCCTCTTCGAGTACCGTCCGGAGTTGGCTCTGGGCCTGCTCCCATATCTCGTCGCTCCCCACCGACTTCTCCGGGCGCGTCGCCAGATCGACCTGAACGTCGAGGTCGAACGTGTCGATGACCCCGAATATCATGTCCATTATCCCGCGGACCTCAGCCTCAATCTGGTCCGGGCGCGCGAACAGGTGGCCGTCGTCAATGGTGAACGCCCACGTCCGGGAGAGTCCCGAGAGTTCGCCGCGTTGCTCCTTCCGGTACACCTTGCCGTCCTCGACATACCGAACAGGAAGGTCCCGGTAGGACCACGAACTGTCGTCGAAGATGGTCGCGTGACCGGGGCAGTTCATCGGTTTCAGACCGTATTCCTCCTCGTCCAACTCGAAGAGGAACATGTCGTCCTGGTAGTTCTCGTAGTGGCCCGATTTCTCCCAGAGGTCCGTCTTGAACAGGTGGGGCGTCTCGACGTAGTCGTAGCCCGCCGCCTTGTTGAGTTCCTCGACGTACCCCGACAGTTCGCGGAGAATCTGCGTGCCGTTCGGGTGGTAGAGCGGCAGTCCCGGCCCGGCCGTCTCGTCGATGGAGAACAGGTCCATCTCCGAGCCTATCTTCCGGTGGTCGCGCTTCTGGGCCTCCGCGCGGCGTTCGAGGAAGTTCTCCAACTCCGTTTCGGACTCGAACGCCGTCCCGTACACGCGGGTGAGCATCGGGTTCTCCTCGTCGCCGCGCCAGTACGCCGCCGCGATTTCGAGGAGTTCGACGGCGCCGACGTCGCCCGTCGAGTCGACGTGGGGACCGGCACAGAGGTCCTCGAAGTCGCCCTGCGAGTAGAAGGTAATCGGCTCGTCGGTGCCCTCGAACTCCTCCAGAAGTTCGAGTTTGTACGGCTGGTCCGCGAGGCGTTTTTCGGCTTCCCCGTAGGACACAACCTCGCGCTCGACGTCGTAGTCGGCCTCGATGATGGCCTCCATCTCCGACTCGATCTCCGCGAAGTCGGACTCGTCGAGGTCCACGTTATCGAAGTCGTAGTAGAACCCCTCGTCGGTGGGGGGGCCGATGGCGAGGTCGGCGTCGGGGTACAGGCGCAACACCGCCTGCGCGAGGCAGTGCGCGGCCGTGTGCCGGACGAGTTCGATGTACTCGTCGGCCGACGGCGTGACGATTTCCAGCGTCGCGTCCTCGTGGATGACGTGTTCGGGCGCGACCAACTCGCCGTCCACGACACCGGCGTGGGTGTCCTCACCGAGGCCGGGACCGATGGAGAAGGCCACCTCCTCGACGGTGGGCGGGTCGTCGAACTCCAGTTCGGAACCGTCGGGAAGCGTTACGACTACCGGTGGGTCTTGGGACATAGGATGGTCACCTCGGCGGCAGAGTGGGAGAGAAAATCGGGGTCACGCCCCTGTAAAGTAGCCACCTGCCGTCATACCCGGACGGTGGCGTGGGGCCGACAAAAGCCTTCTGTGTCCTACCTGTCCGCGAGCAGGTCGCTCGCCGTCACGAGCGCCTCGCACTCGACGCCCGCCTCAGCGAGGTTCTCCGTGCCGCCCTCCTCCCTGTCGACGACGACGAGCGCGCGGTTCACCTCCGCGCCCGCCTCGCGGAGGGCTTCCACGGCGTCGACGGCGGACTGCCCCGTCGTCACGATGTCCTCCAACACGACGACCTCCTCGCCGTCCTCCAGTCGCCCCTCGATGCGGTTCCCGGTACCGTACTCCTTCGCCTCCTTGCGCGCGATGACGTAGGGGAACTCGCCCGTGACGCTCGTCGCCGCCGCGAGAGGAACACCCCCGAGGGCGACGCCGGCGAGTTTCGCGTCGTCGTCGAGTTTCTCGGTGAACGCCTCCGCGATGAGCGAGAGGCAGGTCGGGTCCGTCTCGAAGAGGTACTTGTCGACGTAGTACTCGCTGGTGCCTCCATGGGAGAGTTCGAACTCCCCGAACTTCACCGCGTCGGCGGCGCGCAGCGCGTCCACGAGTTCGTCGTCGGCCATACCGGAACGGGGCGGTTCAGGCGGAAAAGCGTCCCGAAACGCCGCTCTCCGTCGCCGGGCGCGCTACCACGGTTCCTCCTTCAGGCCGAGGAGGTAGGCGATGCCGTTCGTGACGACGTGCAACACCGGCGTCACGACGAGGACGACGGCGAGCACGGGGAGCGTGAACACCTCACCGAACCAAGTGGGAGCGGCGAGCGCCGCGAGCGCCAACGCGGCGACGACGAAGTCGAGTTGGTCGAGGAGGGGGAAGGCGGCGCCGCGATCGCGGCCGGTCCGGCGCTTCAGGAAGGAGGCGAGCACGTCCCCGAGCATCGCGCCGGCCGGGAGCGCGAAGACGATAGGGAGCGGGAACCCGGGGAGCGAGACGCCGAGCGCGTCGCTCGCGGCGGGGGCGAGCCAGTCGAGTCCAACGGCGAGGAGCGCCCCGGCGGACACGCCGACGGCGGTGCCCCGCCACGTCTTTCCGTCCCCGAGCAGGCGCTTGCCGTGCCACGTCCGGCCGGCGTCGATTGGCGTGCCGCCGCCGGCGAGAACGGCGGCGTTGTTCGGAACGTACGCGGGCAACATCGCCCACAGCGCCGTGAGAAGCGCCACGAGAGCGTCCATGGACCCGCGTACGGCGGCGCGGATTTAAACACCGGGGCCACGGGGCACAAGGACCATACCCCGCGGCGCCTTTCTTCGACTATGATTCCGCCTATCGCCTCCCGGTTCGTGGCGGGCGAGACGGCCGCCGAGGCGTTGGAGCACGCGGGCGAACTCGACGCGGACGGCATCGGCGCCATCGTGAACCTGCTCGGGGAACACTACGAGAACGAGGCGGACGCCGCGATGGACGCGGCGGCGTACGTCGAACTCGTCGAGCACGTCGCGAACGCGGACCTCGACGCCTGTATCTCGGTGAAGCCGACCCAGATTGGACTCGGCGTGAGCGAGTCGGTGTTTACCTCCTACGCCGCGGACATCGTCGCCGCGGCGGCCGAACGGGACGTGTTCGTCTGGTTCGACATGGAGGACCACACGACGACGGACGCGACGCTCGACGCCTACGAGTCGCTCGTCACCGAACACGGCGGGGGCGTGGGCGTCTGCGTCCAGGCGAACCTCAAGCGCACGCCCGCGGACCTGGAGCGACTGGCGCCGCTCCCGGGAACGGTGCGCCTCGTGAAAGGCGCCTACGACGAACCCGCCGACATCGCGCACCAATCGAAAGAGGCGGTGGACGAGGCGTACCGGGCGTGTCTCGAATACGCCTTCCGCGAGTTCGTTGGGACTGTGGCCGTCGGGAGCCACGACCCCGAGATGATATCGCTCGCGCGGGCGTTGGGCGCCGAGCACGGCACCGACTACGAGATACAGATGCTGATGGGCGTCCGCGGGGACGCCCAGCGCGAACTCGCATCCGAGGTGCCGGTGTACCAGTACGTCCCCTACGGCCCGAAGTGGTTCGCCTACTTCGCGCGGCGGGTGACCGAGCGCCGCGAGAACCTCGCCTTCGCGGTGCGCGCGCTGCTATCCTGACCCCGCTGGACGAACAAGCCTCATAAGGCCTCCCGTCAACGTACAGGTATGTCCGCGTGGAAGCGGGACTTCGCCAGCGGCCTGGTGTTGCTGGCCCCCGTCCTGGTGAGCACATACGTCATCCTCTGGCTGTTCTCGCGCATCGCCGGCATCCCCCTCCTGGACGACGCCGTCAGCCCCGATGTATTCGGGACTAGTCAGTACGCCGCCACGCTCGCGGAGATAACACAGGTCCTGCTGACCATCGCGGTGTTCTGTCTCCTCGTGTTCTCCGTCGGCTACATGATGCGGACGGCGTTCGGGTCGATAATCGAGGGCGCCATCGACAACGCCGCCAACCGGATTCCCGGCCTGCGCGTCGTGTACAACGCCTCGAAGATGGCCGTCGAGACGGCGCTCTCGGGCACCGAGGAACTCCAGCAGCCGGTGTACGTCGAACCGTGGGACGGGATGCGGATGACGGCGTTCAAAACCGGGAAGACAACCGACGACGGCCGCGACGTGGTGTTCATGCCGACGGCGCCGAACATCACGACCGGGTTCGTGATGGAGGTGAAACCGGAGGACTACGAGGATATGGACGACAGCGTCGAGGAGGCGCTCACCCGCGTCCTCTCCGCCGGGTTCGGGGAGCGCAACGACCCGGGCGTGCCTATCGACGTGGTAGAGCAGTACGAGGAGTAGGGCGCGGCAACGGGCGCGGCGTGACTGGGTTAAACGTACGTGAACCAGTCGTCGTACCCGTCCTCTCTGCCCTCCACCACGTCGAAGAACGTCTGTTGTATCTCCTCGGTGACCGGGCCGCGCGTACCGGTGCCAATTTCTACGTCGTCGACGAGGCGGATGGGCGTCACCTCGGCGGCCGTGCCCGTGAAGAACAACTCGTCGGCGGTGTACAGTTCGCTCCGGGAGATGGTCGCGTCGTCGTGGACCGTGTAGCCGAGGTCCTCCGCGAGTTCGATGACGCTCCGGCGGGTGATACCGTCCAGAATCGACTCCGAGAGCCCGCTCGTGTATATCTCGCCGTCGTTGACCATGAAGATGTTCTCGCCGGGGCCCTCCGCGACGTTGCCCTCCTTGTTCAGGACGACGGCCTCGGTGAACCCGTTGCGCCGGGCCTCCTCGCCCGCGAGGACGCTGTTGACGTACGTGCCCGTCGTCTTGGCGTTCGTGGGTATTTGACTCGACGCGTACTTTCGCCACGAGGAAATCATCACGTCGACGCCCTCCTCGATGGCCTCCTCCCCGAGGTAGGTGCCCCACGGCCAGCAGGCGATTGCGACCTGAACGGGGATGCCCTCGGGGCTCAGTCCCAGCCTATCGTAGCCGTAGAACGCGATGGGCCGGATGTAACAGGATTCGAGGTCCTGTCGCTCGATGAGCTCCATCGTCGCCGCGGTGAGTTCCTCCTTCGAGAACGGAATCTCGATGTCGTAGGGCTGTCCCGACTGGTAGAGGCGTTCGAGATGCTCCTCCCAGCGGAATATCGCCGGGCCGTCCTCGGTGTCGTAACAGCGGACGCCCTCGAAGACGCCCGTGCCATAGTGGAGCGCGTGCGTGAGCACGTGAACCTGGGCGTCCTCCCAGTCCACGAACTCACCGTCCATCCAGATGGTGTCCACGTCCATCTCGTCGAATCCCATACCGACGACTCGAATCCCCGTCCTAAGAGTCTTATCGGTCCCGGAACGTCACGCCAACTCTTCCAGTAAGTCCTCGCCCTCCGCGTACACGAACCCGTGTCGCTCGGCGTACGCCCGCGCTTCGTCCGGCGAGCACGCGCCGTCGTCGTCGGAGAGCATCTCGCAGACCACCGCCGCGGGCGACCTGCCCGCCGCGCGCGCCAGCGCGACGGCGAACTCCGTGTGCCCCCGTCGGTCGTCGAGCCCGCCCTCGGCCTCCCGGAGCACGGGGACGTGGCCCGGCGCGCGGAACTCCGCGGCGAACTCCACCTGCTCGAACGCGTCGGCGGCGCGCCCCAGTTCCGTGATGGTGCGCGCGCGGTCGGCGTCCGTGATGCCAGTGTACGTGTCCCGGTGGTTGACGGGCAACGAGAAGGAGGAGCGCTCGTCGTACCCCAGATGGCCGCTGTCGGCGGCCGGGTGGTCGAGCGCGTCGCCCAGCAGAGGGAGGTCGAAGGCGTCGCAGACGTCCGCCCCGAGCGCCACGCAGACGAGCCCGCCGGCGTCCGTTCGCATCCGGCGCACGTCGGCCGGTTCGACGGCCGTCGCAGGATACACAAGGTCGACTTCGCCCTCCCTGTCGGCGGCGTCGTGAACGAGCACCGGCGTCCCGTCGGAGAACGCCGCGACGGCGCTCGCGCTGTGGCTATCGGTTTTCGACATGGATGGAGACGGTGTCGCCGTCCGCGAGCCCCAGTTCGTCCCGGAGCTTCGACGGCGCGATGAGTTCGAGTTGGTCGTCCTCGTGGTGGGTCCGCTCGGGGCTGATGACGTGGGCGGGCTCGGAGGACTCGCCCTCGAACTCCACGCTGGCGGGGTAACACGTCGCCGGCCCGTAGGTGCGTTCCTCGTCCTCCCAGCCCTCGATGGCGACGCCGTCGAGCGAGCGCATCGACGCGCGCTCGCGCCGGCTCGCCTCGTCGAGTTCGACGTTCAGCGTGCCGGGGAACGGCTCGTACCCCAGCTTTTCGGTGAACTGCTCCATGTAGCCCGGGAGCGTGATGTAATGTCGGCCCTCGCCCATCCCGCCCGTGACGGCGCCCCGGAGGGTGAGGCGGCCGTCGGACTCGAAGATTCGGCGGTAGTCCTCGTACTCCGCCGCGAGCGCGGTTTCGCCGGCGTCGGTCACCGAGACCAACTGTCCGTCGGAGACGAGTTCGCGCTCGACGTAGCCCGCGTCCTCGAGGGCCTGAAGCCGCCGGGATGCGGTCTGGTTGGACGCGTCGAGTCGGGCGCCCAGGTCCGCACAGGACACCTTCGTCGTCCGCGCGAGCGCGCCGTCGAGGGCGAGGAGTTTCAGGGCGGCCAGCTCGGCGTATCCGACGGCCGGCGTCCCTGCCGGTTCTGCCATACTCGATACTCAGGAACGCGCGACGGTTAAGCGTACCGAGAGTGGAACGCGGCTCAAAAATGAGGAGGTCAGTCCCAGAACGCGGCGTCGGGGCGCAGTTTCTCCACCCAGGTGTCCTCCTCCCTCGCGAGGAGCGCCACGTTCGAGACCTCCTGTTCTTTGTACGTGTCGTGTTCGGGCATGTGGTCCTGAACGGCGCGGGTGAACTCCGCGACCTCCCCGTGTTCGGGCATCGCCGTCCGGTCCATGCGGCCCCGCGAGTGCCCGACGTGCATGTACCCCTTTATCTCCACGAAGTCGGGGTCCGCCCGGCGGTAGAGCGCGGCGTACCAGTCCGGGTCGTGGGCGTTCTCGCCGTTCACCAGCGTCGTGCGGAGGACAGTTCTGGTGTCCTCTTTCTCTGCGAGCACGTCCAGCGTGTCGATGAGTTTCTCCCAGGCGTCCTCCTCGGTCGCGCCGACCGTCGTATCGAAGGTGGCGCGGTGGGGGGCGTCCACGGAGACGTACAGTTGTGTCGGGTCACAGTCCGCGAGCACCGACGGGCGCGTGCCGTTGGAAACGAGGAAGGTGGTGAGCCCACGGTCGTGGAACGCGTCGATGAGTTCGGGGAGGTAGGGGTACAGCGTCGGTTCGCCGTCGAGCGAGATGGCGACGTGGCGTGGCTCCATCGCCTCCTCGAATCGCTCCTCGGGCACCTCCTCGTGGCCGCCGTACCCCGAGAGGATTTTCCGCTGAAGCCGAATCGAAGCGTCCACAACTTCCTCCGGGTCGTCCCACTCCACGCCGTCGAGTTCGTACGTGTGTCCGGCGTGGTCCCGCCAGCAGAACACGCAGCGCTCGTTACACCGCACGACGGGCGTCATCTGGATACACCGGTGCGAGCGGATTCCGTAGAACGCGTACTTATAGCAGGAGCCGTCGCCGGTGAGCGAGTTCTTCGTCCACCCGCAGGTCTGCGCCGCGGTGTGGTTCTCGCTGTGGTAGTCCGGGTCGTCGACCGTCTTCGGCCCCGAATCCGCGTCGCTCATTATCGAACAGTGCGAAGCGAGCGGGATAAGGGTTACAGTCGCTATCGACACGAGGTTCCCGGGATGATTTAGTGTCGGGACACGTACCGCGTGTATGGACGACGCGAACGAGAATACTCCCGACGACGCGAACGAGGCAGCCGTGACCGACACGGACGAGAACGCTGTGAACGAGGTGGATGTGGACAACGCGGGGGGCGAGCGAGTCGACTTTCTGACCCTCGATGGGGCGTTCGAACCGGACGCCGTCGCCATCCACACGAACGAGGGGGCGTTCGACTACCGCGCCGTGCCCCTCGTCGAAACCGAGGACGGCCACGAGGAGATGAGCCTCGAATTCAAATCCACGAAGGCATACATCTCGGAAGTCGAAGACCGGACCGACGTCGAGGGGTCCATCCAGTTCCTCCGGGAGTGGGTCGAGGAGTGACACCCAACCGTACGAAGCGGGTTCAGAACGCCTTTTAGCGCGGCGCGCCACGCCGGAGTATGTTCCTCTCCTTTCGCGACGAAGTCGAGGACGCCGTCGAGACGGCCCTCGGCGGCCTCGACCTCCCGACGGACGACCTCGGCATCGAAGACCCGCCCGAGGACGTGGACGCGGTGCTCGCGTCGAGCGTCGCGTTCCGCCTCGCCGGGGAGATGGGCGCACCCCCGCCCGAAGTCGCAGACGAAGTCGCCGGCGAAATCGTCACAGGGGAGTACGACTACCTCGGCGGCGTCCACACGAAGGGCCCGTATCTGAACTTCACGCCGACGGACGCCTACTACCGGGACACGCTCGCCGCCGCCGACGACGAGTGGGGCCGCCTTGAGGACACCGGCGAGTCAGTCGTCGTCGAACACACCTCCGCGAACCCGACGGGGCCGGTCCACGTCGGCCGCGCCCGAAACCCCATCGTCGGGGACGCCGTCGCACGCCTGCTCGACTTCGCGGGCAACGACGTGGAGACGCATTACTACGTCAACGACGCCGGCCGCCAGATGGCGGTGTTCACGTGGGCCTACGAGACGTTCGAGGAGTCCGAGCTTCCCGAACCCGAACGCGAGCGCGCGGACTACGAACTCGTGCGCTACTACCGGAAGGGCAACGAGTTCTTAGAGGAGGGCGACCCCGATGCCGTCGAGGAAGCGGAAGCCGAGATTCAGGCCATCCTCCAGGGGTTAGAGGAGGGCGACGAGGAGACCCACGAGCGGGTTCACGAGGTCGTCGACCGGGTGCTTGGCGGGATGCGCGACTCCCTGAATCGACTCCCCGCCGAGTTCGACGAGTTCGTCAACGAGACGCGCTTCATGCGCAACGGCGACACCGACGACCTCGTGGCCCGCCTCAAGGAACTGGACGAATCGGTGTACGAGGAGGGCGCGTGGCAGCTCGAACTTGAGGAGTACGACATCGAGAAGAACCTCGTCTTCCTGCGCTCGGACGGCACGTCGCTGTACGCCACGCGGGACCTCGCACACCACGAGTGGAAACTCGAGAACTACGACGCCGCCGTGACGGTCCTCGGGGAGGACCACAAGCTACAGGCCGAACAGGTGCGGGCCACCCTCGACCTGCTCGGTGACGACACCGAGCGCCTGCGAAGCGTCCACTACTCGTGGGTGAATCTCCCCGAGGGAGGGATGAGCACCAGGGAGGGAACCGGCATCGACCTGGACGACCTCCTCGACGAGGCGGAGGTGCGCGCACGCGAGGAAGTCGAGAAGCGCCTCGACGACACGACGCGGGGCGAACTCTCGCAGGACGGGATCGACGACATCGCCGAGCAGGTCGGCATCGGCGCGGTCCGCTACGACATCGTCTCGAAACAGCCCTCGAAGGCCATCACCTTCGAGTGGGAGGACGCCCTCGACTTCGAGGGGCAGTCCGCGCCGTACGTCCAGTACGCACACGCCCGCTGTTGTGGGATTCTGGAGGGCGAGAAAGTAGAAAAGTCGGTCGACGCGGACGCGCTCGACCACCCGGCCGAGCGCCGTCTGCTCCGGGAAATCGCGCGCTTCCCGTCCGTCATCGAACGCGCCGCACGGGAGCTCGAACCGCACCGGGTCGCGACGTTCTGCCGCGAGTTCACCGACGCGTTCAACAACTTCTACCGGGCGTGTCCGGTGCTCGACGCCGACGGGGACACCCGCGTGGCGCGGGTCGCGCTGGTCGCGGCGGCGCGGGACACCCTATCAAATGCGCTCGGCGTGCTGGGAATCAGCGCGCCCGAGCGGATGTGACTTAGGGCGCCGGGTTGAGCAGGTTCTCGACGCCGACGAACTGTAGGGCGAGGATGCCCGCGATGAGCGCCAGCGCGACGAAGATGATTATCCACGACAGCGGCACCGACGTGGAGCGTTCTGAGGTTGCCATACTCGGTTGTGTGAGCGGGCACCGTGTTATGCCTCCCGGTTCGAATAAGCGGCGTCAAAGGGTACTTACCGCACGGAGCGACTAATTCACCCAATGGCTACCCAAAGCGAGGAAAACGAGGGCCGGAACGACTACGAGTTCCGGCGCGTCATCGAGGACCTAAAGGAGTACGAGGGATCAGGAACGCAGCTCGTCACCATCTACATCCCCGAGGACAAGCAGATATCCTCCGTGGTGGCCCACGTCACCCAGGAACACTCCGAGGCCTCGAACATCAAGTCAAAGCAGACGCGAACCGCGGTACAGGACGCGCTCACCTCCATCAAGGACCGCCTGCGCTACTACGACGTCTACCCGCCCGAGAACGGTCTCGTCATTTTCTCCGGCTCTATCTCGACCGGCGGCGGACAGACGGATATGGTCACCAAAGTCCTCGAAAGTCCGCCCGAGCCCATCCAGTCGTTCCGCTATCACTGCGACTCGGCGTTTCTCACCGAGCCCTTGGAGCACATGCTCGCGGACAAGGGCCTCTACGGGCTCATCGTCCTCGACCGCCGCGAGGCCAACGTCGGCTGGCTGAAGGGCAAACGCGTCGTGCCGGTGAAATCGGCCACCTCCCTCGTGCCGGGCAAACAGCGCAAAGGGGGCCAGTCCGCACAGCGGTTCGCCCGCCTGCGCCTGGAGGCCATCGACAACTTCTATCAGGAGGTCGCCGGGATGGCGGACGAACTGTTCGTCCCGCGCCGGGAGGAACTCGACGGCATTCTGGTGGGTGGCCCCTCACCGACCAAAGACGAGTTCCTCGACGGCGACTACCTCCACCACGAGCTCCAACAGCAGGTGCTCGGCAAGTTCGACGTGTCCTACACCGACGAGTCCGGCCTGAAGGACCTCGTGGACGCGGCCCAGGACACGCTCGCTGACGCCGAGTTGATGGAGGACAAGCAGGCGATGGAGCGCTTCTTCGAGGAACTCCACGACGGTGACCTCGCCACCTACGGCTTCGAGCCGACCCGGCGGAACCTCGTGATGGGCTCCGTCGAGAAGCTCCTCATCAGCGAGGACCTCCGCGAGGACGTCGTTATTTATGAGTGTGGCAACGAGGAGAACTTCGAACTCGTGGACGCGCGCCACGACACGCCCGACGTGGAGTGCCCCGACGGCTCCGAACCCGAGGAAGTGGAACGCGAGGACGTCATCGACCACCTGATGAACATCGCTGACCAGCGAGGGACCGAAACGAAGTTCATCTCGACCGATTTCGAGCAGGGCGAACAGCTGATGACAGCGTTCGGCGGCATCGGCGGCATCCTTCGCTACTCGACGGGCGTCTAAACTGCTCCCCGCTCGGTTCCCCGATTACACGTCGTACAGCAACTGCTCTAGCTGGCGTTCGCGGCGCGTCAAATCGAAGTGCGCTTCGATGTGTTCCTCGCGGCCGAGGCGGTCCAAGACGAGTAGGGGGTCGACGCCCGAGCGCTCCAGGGTTTCAGCGAGTTCGGAGAGCTCCGAGCGGTAGTGGGCGAGCGAGTCGAGCATCCAGAGCATCGCCGCGAGGCGAGCGCCGTCCTCGTCGTCGCGGGGGAACGCGTCGCTCACGGACTGGAAATCCGGATACGAGTCGGGTTCGGCGTCGAGGAACTCGACGCGGAGACAGCGCGTACACAGCGTCGCGCCCGGCGGCGACCCGGGCAGCGACTCGCGGCAGTCGGAAAGAAGTGGAAAGGCCAGACGCTCGCCCCCGCAAGGACAGCCCATTCAGTCGTCGGTGGCCGCGGCGGCCGCGGCGGCTTCCTCCGCCTCGGCCTTCTCGGCTTCCTCCTTCTTCTCCTTGATCTTCTTCAGGCGGAAAATCTCCTCGCGCTCCTGCTCTTCGAGTTTCTGCTCGATGTACTCCTCGTTCGTGCGGAGTTCGGGGAGGAGTTTGAACTCCAAGGCGTTGACGCGGCGCTTCGTCTGCTCGATTTCATCAAGCATCTTCCGCATCGCCGTCTCGACCTCCGCGGCGAGGATAATACTCTCTAGGAGCTCCTCGTACGCCTCGGCGGCCTCGTCGATGCGGGCGCTGGTTCCCAGCACGCCGTAGCCGCGCTCGTCGAGGCTTTTCTTCACGCTGGAGGACTCGATCTGGGGGACGACGACGCCCATGATGTTGTTCGACTCGGTGGTGATCTCGGGGTGTTCCTTCAGCGCCTCGGCGGCGCCCCGCACGGCCACGTCGCCCTCCATGGCCCGCGCCATGTTGATCTTCTTCTGGGCGCGCTCGTAATCCTCCTCCAGGCCGGAGCGGACGTCCTGGGACTGGTCGAGGATGTCCATGAACTCCAGGATGAGCGCGTCGCGTTTCTGTTCGAGCGTGTCGTGGCCCTGCTCGGAGAACTCGATGCGCTCCTTGATGTTCATCAACTCCTTGCGGGTGGGTTTGACGTCCTTGGCCATCTTGGCTATCGGTTACGCCCCGAGCGGGTTAACGTTTTGTTTTCGGCCGGTAGCGGGAGTGTCGAACGAGCGGTCGCGTCGCTGTCGGCGCGGAGAATAGGAGAAACGAATCGGGAAGAGTACGTTAGGCCTCGGCTTCGGCGTCGACGTCCACGTCGTCGAGGTAGCGCTCCTCGATGAGCTCCTCGTCGATGCGGTTGAGCTCCTCTTTGGGGAGCATCGAGACGAGCTCCCAGCCGATGTCGAGCGTCTCCTCGATGTCGCGGTCCGTGTCGAAGCCCTGCTGGACGAACTCCTCCTCGAAGCGGTCCGCGAAGTCGAGATAGAGGTTCTCCACGTCACCGAGCGCCTCGCGGCCGACAATCTGTTCGAGGTCGCGGAGGTCCTTCCCCTCCGCGTACGCGGCGAACAGCTGGTCGGAGATGTCGCCGTGGTCCTCGCGGGTGAGGCCCTCACCGATGCCGTCGTCCATCAGCCGCGAGAGGCTGGGGGAGACGTTGATCGGCGGCTTGACGCCCTGGCTGTTCAGGTCGCGGTCGATGTAGATCTGCCCCTCCGTAATGTACCCCGTCAGGTCGGGAATCGGGTGGGTGTCGTCGTCGCCCGGCATCGTGAGGATGGGAATCTGGGTAACCGAACCCTCCCGGCCCTCGATGCGGCCCGCGCGCTCGTACAGCTGCGCGAGGTCCGTGTACATGTACCCGGGGTAGCCACGCCGGCCCGGCACTTCCTCGCGGGCCGCGCCGATCTCCCGCAGGGCCTCACAGTAGTTGGTCATGTCCGTGAGGATGACCAGCACGTGATACCCCTTGTCGAAGGCGAGGTACTCGGCGGTGGTGAGCGCCAGTCGCGGCGTGACCGTCCGCTCGACAGCGGGGTCGTCCGCGAGGTTCATGAAGACGACGGAGCGTTCGAGCGCGCCGGTGCGCTCGAAGTCGTCCATGAACTCGTTGGCCTCTTCCTGGGTGATGCCCATCGCGCCGAAGATGACCGCGAACTCGGTCTCCTCCTCGTCCTCGCCGCCGGCGTCCTCGGGAACGGTCGCCTGACGGGCAATCTGGAGCGCGAGGTCGTTGTGGGGAAGCCCCGACGCGGAGAAGATGGGGAGCTTCTGGCCGCGCACGAGCGTGTTCATGCCGTCGATGGCGGACACGCCAGTCTGGATGAACTCCTCGGGGTACTCTCTGGCGGTGGGGTTGATTGCGGCGCCGACGATTTCGCGTCGCTCGTCGTGGACGATCTCCGGGCCGCCGTCGATGGGCTGGCCGGAACCGTCCATGACGCGGCCGAGGAGGTCCTCGGTCAGCGGCATCTTCAGCGTCTCGTCGAGGAAGCGCACGGAGGCGTTGCGGTCGATGCCGTCGGTGCCCTCGAACACCTGAATAGCGACGAGGCCGGTCGAGGATTCGAGCACCTGCCCGCGGCGAACCTCGCCGTCGCCGAGTTCGATTTCGACGATTTCGTCGTAGCCAATCGGTTCGTCCGTCTCCACGAACACCAGCGGTCCGCTGATCTCCGTGATGGTTTGATACTCCTTCATTAGTAGAGGTCCCGCAGTTGTTCCGCGAGGTCGTTCTCCAGCTGTTCGAACTCCTCGTCGTACTCGTCCTCGGGGACGACGCCCATGCGGTTCAGGCGGGGTGCCGCCTCGATGTCCTGAATCTCGTCGACCGGGACGCCCGCTTCGAGCGCCTCGAACGCCTCGTCGTGGAACGTCTCGATGGCCTGGAGCATCCGATACGTCTTCTCGGGCTCACAGTACGTGTCCACGTCGTGGAGCGCGTTCTGCTGGAGGAACGCCTCGCGGATGTACCCCGAGACTTCCAGCGTGAGCTGTTGGTCCTCCGGCAGCGCGTCCTTGCCGACGAGCTGGACAATCTCCTGCAGTTCGGCCTCCTCGTCGAGCACGTCGACGGCCCACTGACGCTTCTCGGGGAAGTCGTCGGACACCTCCTCGCGCCACCACGGGTCGAGTTGGTCCTTGTACAGCGAGTAGGACTCGTTCCAGTTGATGGCGGGGAAGTGTCGCTTCTCCGCCAAGTCCGCGTCGAGCGCCCAGAACGTCTTCACGATACGGAGCGTGTTCTGGGTGACGGGCTCGGAGAAGTCGCCACCGGGCGGGCTGACCGCGCCGACGACGGAAATCGTGCCGTTGTCGCCGCCGAGCGTCAGGAAGCGACCGGCGCGCTCGTAGAACTCCGAGAGACGGGCCGCCAGATACGCGGGATACCCTTCCTCGCCGGGCATCTCCTCCAGTCGGGAGGAAATCTCGCGCATGGCCTCCGCCCACCGGGAGGTGGAGTCGGCCATCAGGGCCACGTCGTAGCCCATGTCGCGGTAGAACTCCGCGACCGTAATCCCCGTGTACACGCAGGACTCCCGCGCCGCGACGGGCATGTTCGACGTGTTCGCGATGAGCGTCGTCCGGGCCATCAGCGGGTTGCCGGTCTGGGGGTCCTCCAGCGTGGGGAAGTCCTCGATGACTTCCGTCATCTCGTTGCCGCGCTCGCCACAGCCGATGTAGACAACGATGTCCGCGTCGGACCACTTGGCGAGTTGCTGCTGGGTGACCGTCTTCCCGGAGCCGAAGGGACCCGGAATCGCCGCCGTCCCGCCCTTCGCGAGCGGGAACAGCGCGTCCTGGATGCGCTGGCCGGTCACCAGCGGGTTCTCGGGCGTCTGCTTCTCGACGGTGGGACGAGGCTCGCGCACCGGCCACTCCTGGTGCATCTGAATCTCCTCGCCGTTGTCGAGTTCGACGATGGTCTCCTCGACGTTGAACGCGCCTTCCTCGACGGAGACGACTTCGCCGCCCTCGTAGCCGGGCGGCACCATCACTTTGTGTTCGATGCTGACCGTCTCGGGCACGGAGCCGACGACGTCGCCGGGTTCGACCTCGTCTCCGGGGTCGACGCTGGGGGTGAACTCCCACTCCTTCTCCAGGTCGATGCCGGGCGCGTCGACACCGCGGTCGAGGAACGCACCCATCGATTCTTCGAGCACGTCGAGGGGTCGCTGGACGCCGTCGTAGATGGAGTCCAGCATGCCGGGGCCGAGGTCGACCGAGAGCGGTTCGCCCGTGTTCGCGACGGGTTCGCCGGGGGCGACCGCGGAGGTCTCCTCGTACACCTGAATCGTGGTGATGTCGCCCTCGATTTCGATGACCTCGCCCATGAGGCCGTCCTCACCGACGTACACGACGTCGTTCATCCTGGCGTCGAGGCCGGTCGCGGTGACGACCGGGCCGGAGACGCTCTCGATAACGCCGTCTTCCGTGACTGTAGTTTCTGTTGCTTGGCTCATTCGCTTTCCTCAGTGTCGCTGTCGTCCATCAGGTCGATACCGATAGCCGCGCGGATCTGCTCGCGCAGACCCGACGCGCCGCTCCCGCCGAGGGTGACCACGACGGGTTCGACGCTCGTGTTCACGTCCTCCCGGACCGACCGGGAGAGATGATCGAGATCCGACTCGTGCATCACGACGATGCCGACGCCCTCGTCGTCGAGGAGGTCCAACACCGCCTCGTCGAGGTCCGCCTCCTTTTCGTCCTCGGGGACGTTCTCGCAGCGCCGGACGCCGGCGAGGCGGAATCCGGTCGTGAACTCCGGGCTTCCGACGACGCCGATCTCCTGACTCATAGAATCACCAGTTCGTCCTCGATTTCGTTCTCGTCCAGTCCGGCCTCCCGGCCGCGGGCGATGGCGCGGACGTTGTCGACTTCGCGCTCCTTGGCGAGCACGAACGCCAGCACCGGCGCGACGGAGAAGGAGTACACGTGCGAGAGGTGTTCGGAGTACTCCAGCAGCGCCTCGTCGATGGCGCGCTCGAACCCGATGAGACTCTCGGCGCCCTCCAAGTCCGACAGCGCCGCGTCGAGCTCCGAGCCGTACGCGCTGTCGCGGAGCGCGGCGACCAGTTCCTCCTCGTTGGCGACGAGTTGGCGGAGCCGTTCGGGATCGAACAGCCGACCGCCCTCGATGTAGTACTCCGTGGGGTCCAGGTCGGCGCCCGAGCGGGCGAGCCGGAGCGCGTTGCGCACGTTCCGGAAGTCTATCTCCGCCTGCAGGAACTCCGTGTAGTGGCGTGCGGCCTCCGAGCGGCCGCTGGAGTCGGCCAGCAGGCCCTCGTAGTACGCGCGGTCGATGGCGTTCTCGATAGGCACGAGCAGCCCGTGCTCCTCGAACTCCTCGTATGCGTCCGCGAGGCCGTCACCGAGCATCGTGTCCTCCAGCGCCGTCACGATGGCCTCGATGCTCTCGGCGGCGAGCAGTTCCGAGAGGAACTCGTCGTCGAACTCGCCGGCGCGGATGAGGTCGTCCTCGATGGACTCCCGGTTCGTGTCGGTGTATCGACCGCGGATGATGGTCTTCGCGTTCCACGCGTCGAACTTCCGGAGGTAGCGGACCACCTGTTCGTACAGGGACCCCTCACACCACCGGAGCAGGTCGTCGAAGTGTCGCGCCAGGTTTCGGTTCAGCGCGTACTCGACGAGGTCCACGCCGGCGTGTCGGGAGCCGAGGGCGTTTATCTCCTCCTCGTACCCCGTCTCCTCCATGAAGCGGGCTATCTCGCCCGGCCCCATGCGCAGGAGTTTCCGGTAGTCGTCGGCGTCGAACAGCGACGCGCGACGGTGACGGACCCGCGCGGTGACGTACTCGTAGTTCGCGCTGCCGGTGTATGCGCTCATTATTCCTCGAAGAGGATGGCGCTCACGTCCCGGATGTTGTCCTCCCAGACGTCGTCGAGCACCGTGTCGAACGTGTTGTTCACGCGGACTTTCGACGCGTCGCTCTCGCAGACGACGCCGCCCAGGCAGTCGCGCTCGCCGGCGTACGACCAGCCGTCGTACTCCGCGAGCACGTCCTCGATGAGCGCCTCGTCGTCGGCGCGGCCGTACACGCGAACCGTCGCGTCGTCGGCAAACTCGGGGGCCGCCGCTTCGACGAGCGCGGCGGTCAGTTCCTCACGCTCGTCGCCCTCCAGACCGGCGACGCGCTCCTCGACGGCCTCGCGGACCGACTGTAGCGCGTCGCGGCGGGCCTCCAGGCGCTCCTGTTTGGCCTCCAGTTTCGCACCGGAGAGGGTCTGTTCGCGCTCGCGTTCGATGGCCTCCTCGACGTTCTCCTCGGCCTCCGCCAGCGTCGCTTCGGCGTCCGCCTCCGCCTCCGCGACGATGTCGTCGGCTTCGGATTCGGCCGCTTCGATAATCTCCTCGCGTCGCGCGCGCGCCTCCTCGCGGATGTCCTCAACGACTGTGTCCAAACTCATGACAGGAGAAAAGTTTAGGCGGCGAAGACGACGACCAGGGCCAGAATGACGAGCGTCTCCGGCAGGACCGTCAGGATGAGGCCCGTACCGAACAGGTCCTGATCCTCGGCGATGGCGCCCATCGCCGCGCTACCGATGCCACGCTCCGCGTAGCCCGCGCCGAGTGCCGCGAGACCGACCGCGAGAGCGGCCGCAGCGTCTGCAGGAATTGCTTGAAGCGGTACGCCGTTGAGTGCGAGTTGTGTCAGATCCATGGTTTACTTAATCCTCAGTGGTGTGCGTTCGCTCGTAGCCGAACGGTTGATATTTCGCTCCACCGCCATCATAAAACTTCCCAAAGAATTCGACGTACTCCAGACGCACGGCCTGTAGGCCGGCGCTGGTGACGCCGAGCGCCAACACCAACGTGTGCCCGGCGAGCAACACGACGATGCCGCCGAGGATGCCGATGATGCCGGCGTGAATGAGCCCCGGGAACAGCACTGTCGCCTCGGGGTGATGCGAGCCCACGTAGTCGGGGCCGTAGTCGAGCAGGAAGTGGACCGCGCCGTGCGAGTCCTCGTACGCGCCGAACACCAGCAGGTTGACGGCGTAGGCCATCGCGGCCTTCGCCAGCAACACGGCGGCGATCCGGGTGTAGGAGATGACGTTCACCAGCGCGTTGGGCGACTCCAGCGCGCCGACGACGCCCTCGCCTTTGACGACCATCGCCACGCCGACGAGGACGCCGAGGAACCAGACCGACAGCGGCAGGGTTCCCAGCGGCCCGAGCGGGATGTCAGCGAGCACGACGGCCGGGACGGACTCGAAGCCAAGCGGGAGCGGATGCCCGTTGAACACCGATTCGCTCCCGACGAGGAAGTCGGGTTTCGAGCCGGCGCCTTGTCCGGAGAACACCCACAGCCACAGCGAGACGGTGAGCACGATCCAGGAGACGTTCTCGAACACCGCGTCCGAGAGACCGTGTCCCTTCAGGTCGTTGACGAAGCCGAACACCCACCCCACGACGAGGTGGACGACTCCGAGGATGACCGAGACGGTGAGCCACAGGTACGCGTACTCGGTGACGTGGAGTCCCTTCAGAATGGGCGCCTCTTCGAGGCCGAACACTCCCTGCCAGAGATACTCGGTGATGAGGTGGAGGCCGAATATCTCGCCGTACAGGATGCCGAACAGCACGGTGAACCCGCCGGCCCACATCGCCATGCCGCCGAGGCTCTTCAGCGCCGCGCTGTCGACGTTCTTGTACAGGAGATAGCCGCCGGCCGTGTACAACAGCCCGTACCCGAGGTCCCCGATCATCAGCCCGTAGAACGCCGGGAACGTCAGGAACAGAACGATAGTCGGGTCCAGCTCCGAGTACTTCGGCCGGTTGATCGTCTGGACGAGGAGTTCGAACGGCTTGACGCCCTTCGGGTTGTCCTGAACGACGGGCGGGCCGTCGTCGGCCATCCGGGTGTCGTGGCCGCCGTCCGCGACGGCCTCCTGTTCGTGGCCGTGCGAAGGGGTGTAGTCTGCGCGTTCGAGCTCCTCGATCTCGACCCGGTCACCGACCTCGTCGCGGAGCGTTTCCACGAACGTCGGGTACTCCTCGGCGGGAATCCAGCCCTCAGCGACGAAGGCGTGGTCCGTCGTGGCAAACTGCAGCGGCGCCTCGGCCTGCTGGACCGAGATGGAGAGATACTCCTCGGCAGCGACCAGGAACTCGCCGTGCTCCTCGCGGAGCGCATCGATGTCCTCCTCGATGGACGCGATTTCGGCTTCGAGGTCCTCGCGGGCGCTCTCAAGCGAGTCGAGATACGCCGCGGGGTCGCCGTCCGCGTCCGGAACGTCGAGACGATTGAAGGAGACGTTGACGAGCGCGTCGTCGAGCACGCCCTCCGTACCTTCGGAGGGCTGAACGAAGGCGGCGACGACGCCGTCGCCGTCGAACACCTCGGCGGCGCGGATGTCGTCGCCGTCCGCGACGGCGTGTCGAACGGCCTCGACGTCGGCCTCACCGACGGCGACTTCGAGGCTGTCGTACCCCGTCAGCAGGTCGAGGTCGAGACCCAACTCGACGAACGGTTCGATGGCGTCGATGCGCTCGTCGACCTCTCTGAGCTCCGAGCGGAGTTCGCCGCGGCGGTCGTCGAGTTCGTTGACCGCGGCGCGGATGTCCTCCAGTTGCTCGTCGATGGACTCCTGGGTGACGATGCGCGGCGCGGCGTCGGTGTCGTCCCCGACGCCGAGCATCGATTCGAGCGAGCGGACGGTGACGAGCAGCTCCGACGCCTCCTCGGCGCCGTGGAGCGGGTCGCCCGTCTCGAACCCCTCCCAGGTCTCGTCGTAGTCGGAGAGGTGGACGGCGTTCAGACCGTGGATGGCCTCGATGACCTGCTCCATCACCTGCTTGGAGCCCGTCACCGACACCTTGCTCATCCGCTCAGGCCTGAGCATACACCGCCTCCTCGAACGCGTCGAGGACGTACTCGACCGCTTCCTCCTCGCTGGAGTCCGCGGCGCGGAGCAGGTCCTCTCGGTCCTCGCGACCGGAGTCGAGAATCCGGTCGCGCTCGGTTTCTATTTCCTCGCGTGCCTCGGCGAGGCGCTGTTCGTGGAGTTCGGAGGCGTCCTCCTCGGCTTGGGCGCGGATTTCGGCCGCACGTTCGCGCGCTTCCGAGAGGATTTCCTCACGCTCCTCCTCAGCCTCGGAGACGATACGGTCGGCGTCGTCCTCGGCTTCTTTGACGTTTTCAAGAACCTCTGGCCTCGGCATAGCCTATCGAGCGATGCTTCGGTGACGGGCTATAAGGTAGTTGCGAAGGGAGTCAGCCACCGGACCCGGCGCTTTATTTCCCCCGCGTCCCAATCTCGGGGCAATGGGAGTCCTCGAAAACAAGGCGCGGGCGCGGCTGTTCTACAAGTACCTCTCGAAGGTGTACGACCGCGTCAACCCGTTCGTCTGGAACGAGGAGATGCGCGCCGACGCGATTGGAATGCTGGAGTTGGAGGAGTCGGACCGCGTGCTCGACGTGGGCTGTGGCACCGGGTTCGGAACCGAGGGGCTGCTCGCGGAGACGGAACACGTTCACGGGTTGGACCAGTCCGCACACCAACTCGAACAGGCGTGGGCGAAGCTCGGCAAACACGACCCCGTCGCGTTCACCCTTGGCGACGCGGAGCGACTCCCGTATCAGAATAGCTCCTTTGACGCCGTGTGGTCCTCCGGCTCCATCGAGTACTGGCCCAACCCCGTCACGGCGCTCCGGGAGCTCCGGCGGGTCGTCGAACCGGGCGGCCCGGTGCTCGTCGTCGGACCGGACGCGCCGAAGAACGGCCTGTTCCAGCGTCTGGCCGACGCCATCATGCTGTTCTACGACGAGGAGGAGGCCGACCGGATGTTCCGCGAGGCGGGCTTCGAGGACGTCACCCACCGCGTGATGCAGGCCAAGCCCGGAAGCCCGCGGGCCATCGTCACGCTCGCCTACGCGCCCGAGGACGACGGATAGGACGACAACACAGCGAGGGCAGCGAGGACGGAGTAGCTACGACGACAGCGGCAGGACGCTCTTCGACACCTGGTCCTCGCCGTGTTCGAGGGTGACGGTGAACGCGTTCCCGCCGCCGCCGACGGCCCACGCGACGCCGTCGTCGCCCGTGTATCCCGCATCCTCGTTCGCGACGCGGACGGAGGCGTTGACCGGCGCGCCGTCAGTGTCGAGCGCCCGGACCCGGAGCGGACCGCCCGGATACGTCCGGTTCACGACGACCGCGAGGTCACCGCTCTCCGTGGGTTCGGTGGCGGGGCCGGGCGGGTACGCCGTGAGGTCGGTGCGCTGAGTCTCCTTTATCACGTCGAGCGACGCCACGTCGATGTAACTCGTGAGCGTGCCGTGGGGGTGATGGAGGGTCACTCGGTACGTCTCCGAGCCGACGACGTCGATTGTCGTCCGCGTCGAGGCGTTCCACGCCCACGGGTAGAGGTCGGACGCGCGCTCCTCGGCGGCATCGATGGAGACGCCCGAGGGCGACTGGGATGTCGTCTCGGGGAACTCGTACGACTCGTGGTAATGCGTGCCGTTCTCCACGACGCCGAAGCGGACCCCGGACGCCGTGCCGGCGGCGTACGTCGGGGCCGACGGTCCGCCGTCGACGACCGCGTCCGCGAGGCGTTCGCGGACCGGACCGTAGTGCGCGACGAGACTGCTCCGGAGCGTGCGGGCCGTCGAGCGCAGGTCGTCAGCCGAGAGGTCGTCGGCCTTGCGCTCCGCGAACCCGAGCGTGTCGTCGAGCGAGCGGGCAACCGGGTCGAGGCCCGCGAGGCGTTCGACGGCTTCCGAGGATGTGTACGTCCCGTTGGCGTAGCCGCGGCGGACGGTTCGCTCCGTCGCGTCGAGACCGTCAATGCGCGCCGAAATCCGCTCCAGCGCCGCGGACAGCAGGTCGCGACGCGTCTCGTTGTCGGCGGCGGCGTACCGGCGGCGGAGGGTCCGGTCGTCTATCGTCCCGGCGGTGGTGTCGTGTCCGGTTGCGAGCGCCGTCGAGAGGTCCGGGCCGGGCGTGTCGAGTGCGCCGCGCTCGTCCGGTCCGAACAGGAGCACGGCCGTGGTGTTGCGCTGAACGGGGATGGGTTCGGTGAGGGCTTCGACGCCGTCGCTCGCCCCGGTGTCGGGTGACGGGGCGGGCGCTGCTGCGCTCGCGGCGGGGAGCGCCGGCGCGAGGAGCAGGACCAACACCGCGGCGGCGACGACAGTCGTGCGGACCATACCTCCCTCTGGAACGCCCGAGGGTTAAAAACTCGCGGCGTCCGTCGCCGCCCCCTCCCGATGAAAAGCGTTTTCTTCCGTGGCTATCCAGAGGTGAATATGCGGTTGGCTGGTCCTCTCCTCGCCTTCCTCGTCGTCTGTTCCCTCCTCGCCCCGGTGGCGGGGGGAGCGGCGGCGACAAACGCAGGCCACACACACGCCCTCCAACAGGCCGACAGCGCCGACACGACGATGCGGGTCGACCTCCGGTCGGACGGCACCGCGCACTGGAACGTGACGATGCGCTTCGCGCTCGGGGACGGCGAACACGAGACGTTCGAGGAACTCGTTTCCGAGTACGAGGCGGGCGACGCCAGCGAGGGACCGCGCGTCTCCACGTTCGAGGCGCTCGCTGAGCGCGGAAGCGACGCGGCGGGGCGCTCGATGGACATCGAAGACGTCGAGCGCTCCGGCGCCGTGTCGGGCGACGTGGGTCGGCTCACGCTGACGTTCTCGTGGACGCGCTTCGCGGCGGTGTTCCCCGGCGAAATCATCGTCGGTGACGCGTTCGACGCGTGGGCGCTCGACGACGATCAGCGCCTCGTCGTGTCCCCGCCAAGCGGCTACCTCCTCCAGGACGCCCAGCCCGGGAGCGACAGCGGCGTCAACGCCGGCATCATCAGCTGGGACGGGCCGACCACGTTCGCGGAGGAACAGCCCCGAATCGTGTACGCCACCGGCGGACCCCCGCCGACGACCACCACAACGACGACCGGCGACCCCGGAAACGGGACGACCGATTCGACGACGACCGGCACAACGAGTCCGGGCGGACCCGGGGACGGGGACGGCACCGAGACAGCGGCGCTCGCGGCGTTCGCGCTCGCGACGATACTCGCCAGCGGTTACGTCCTCTACCGCCAGCGCGATGACGACTCGGTCGGCGGGGACGGCCGAGTCGACGCGGAATCCGCAGGTGATGCCGGGGCCGGGGCGGAGTCCGACGGGGACGACACAGCGCAAGCGGGCGGCGAAGCTGGCGCGGCTGGCGCGGCCGGTTCGACTGGTGCGAGTGCCGACGACGAGGACGAGCCCGACGAGACGCTGCTGAGCGACGAGGAGCGCGTGTTGCGCCTTCTCGAATCGAACGGCGGGCGGATGAAGCAGGCGAACATCGTCGAGGAGACGGACTGGTCGAACGCGAAGGTCTCCCAGTTGCTCTCCCGGATGGCCGAGGACGAGCAGGTCGAGAAGCTCCGCATCGGGCGGGAGAACCTCATCTCCCTGCCCGACTACGAGGAGTAGGGACCGTCACGTTATTGGCCGCGAAGGCCGAATTCCGGGTAATGGAACACGTCGCTGAGCGCCGGGCAGCCGTCGAGGACCGCCTGAGAGCGGTCGTCGAGGGCGTCGAGCCGGCGGAGCTGGAGGCCGGCGTCGACGCCGCCGCCCTCGGGGGTGGGAAGCGGCTGCGCCCCGCGCTGACGCTGCTCGTTTTCGAGGCGGCCGGCGGCGGGGAGTCGGAACGGACGACGGCGCTCGATTTCGCCGCCGGCGTCGAACTCGTCCACGCCGCCTCGCTCGTCGTCGACGACATCATCGACCGCTCGGAGGTCCGCCGCGGCGAGCCGAGCGCGTGGGCGGCGTTCGGATACGGGCCGGCGCTGGTCACCAGCGACGGTCTGTTGGGGGAGGCATTCGCGCTGTTTTCTGGCGACCCGGCGGCGACCCGCGTCGTCGCGGACGCGATGGTCGAACTCGGTGAGGGAGAGGCGATAGAACTGGTCGAAAGGCCCGAAAGCGAGTCGGCGTACCTCGAACTCGCGCGCCGGAAGACGGGCGCGCTGTTCCGGGCCGCCGCCGAGTTGGGCGCGCTGGCGGCGGACGCCGACGCTGAGACGGTGGAAGCGTTCGGGGAGTACGCCGAGCGCGTCGGCGTCGCCTTCCAGATACGCGACGACGTGCTCGACGCCACGGCGGACAGCGAGTCGCTGGGCAAGCCAACGGGGACGGACGAGGCGATGGACCGCCCCTCCGTGTTACAGGTGACCGGCAAGCGCCCCGAGGCGGTAAACGAACTGGCCCACGAGCAGGCGACGGCAGCGCGCGCGGCGCTCGACGGCCTCGACCTCCCGGAGAGCGAGGCGCTGCGCTATCTGGAGGCGCTTTCCTCCTTCGCCGTCGAGCGGGAGCGCTAGGCCGCGCCGACCCGCTTTCGCTCGCGGCGAGACTCGACGACGGCGAATGTGAGCGTGCTCAGCACGCCGAGTAACGTGCCGCCGGAGAGCGCCACCGCGAGCAGCGGGAGGGAGACTGTTCCCAGGAAAAACCCGCTGAGGGCGTGGCCGACGATGGCGATGGCGAGCACGTAGAAGGGCGCGTTCAGATAGCGCCACTCCAGTCTGCCCGCGAGGTACTCGTCGGTTATCTGCCCGAGACTGGAGGTGAGCCCCGCGAGCGCCACCCAACGGACGGCGCCGTAGGTGAACGCCGCGACGGCCGCGGGTCCGCTCGCGCCGGCGCGTGTCACCTGGTCCATGCCGGCGACGCCGGCGACGACGAGAAGCGCCGCCGCGACGACGTAGGTGATGAGCGTCGCGCGGCCGGCGTACAGGAGGTTCCGCGCGCCCGCGACGGCGTCGTCTATCGTCTCCTCGACGCCGAGGCCCCGGAAGAGGAGATACAGGCCCAACAGCGCCGAGGAGAAGCCGAGCACGAACCCCGGCCAGCCCAGGAAGTCCGCGAGCACGGCGAGCGGGTAGATGAGCATCAGAATTCCCAGCGGAACCAGAATCGTCCCCCGCGTTTCCGGGTCGTCGAGCACCTGCTTGATGGTGTAGTACATCGATTCGAGGTCCTGTGCCTGCCGGACGACGACGCGCTGGACGCCGTCGACGGTGATTCGCGATCGAATCGCGGGGAGCACCGACTCGTCCTGTGCGCCGTCGGTGACGACGAGCGCGCGGACGGGTTCGCCGCTGTGGAGGCCCGCCAGCACCGCGTCGAGTTCGTCGCCTACCTTCCGGTTGGCGGCGACGCCGCCCTCCTCGACGCCGGTGACGGCGGCGACTTCGACTTTCTCCTCGATACTGTCGTGGAGGTGGACTCCCTCGAAGAGGACGTTCACGTCGCTGTCCTCGGGGTCCTCGGTCGCGAGGTCCACCGCGGCCGACTCGACGGCGTCGCGGCCGACGACGGGCGTGGTCGTGCCCGTCTTGCGGCCGAGGTCGTCGTCGAGGTCGACACAGAGGACCAGCAGCATCGACGGGTTGTATGCCGCGGCGCGTAATGGGTTTTCGGGGACGGACGCGACAGCGGGCGCGACGAACCGTCGAACCCTCCGCAAGCGTTTTCGCCCGTGGGGCGAAAGACGGCCGTATGGCCGATTGCCCACTCGCGGACGAATGCCCCAGTTTTACCGAACGGATGGAGGGGATGGGGTGTCAGTACTACGGCGACAGGGGCGGCAAGGAGTGGTGCGACCATTACAGTCAGCCGATTGACGAGCTCAAGACGGCCCCCGTCGTCCCCGGCCAGGAGATCGTCGTGGAGGTGACCGACCTCCACGAGAGCGGCGCGGGCGTCGGACACCACGAGGAGAGCGGGTTCGTCGTCATGGTCGACGGCGTGCTCCCCGAGGCGCGCTCGAAGGTGCGCATCGACACGGTGAAATCCAACTACGCGCGCGGCGAGGAGGTCGAACGCCTTCCCGACGAACCCGAGGGCGAGGAGGACGAGGAGGACGAAGACGAGGCGGAGTCGGAGGAGGACCGCGACGGCGACGACGGCAGCGACAACGGCGGTGGGCGCGACGAGCGCCAGCGACTGGGGAGTCGCGACAACTTCTGGGGCAACTGAGCGACCGGCTTTTTGCGTTCGGGTCGTATGCTCCGAGTATGGACCTCGGCTTCGACGGCGAGACGGCACTTCTGACGGCGAGTTCGAGCGGCCTCGGCAAGGCGAGCGCCGCGTCCCTCCTGGCGGAGGGCGCGAACGTCGTCATCTGTGGCCGCGACGAAAAGCGACTCCGGCAGGCGGAGGCCGACCTCTCGGGCGAACCCGGCGAGGTAGTGGGCGTTCGGGCGGACATCACGGACCCCGAGGACGTGGCGGCGCTCGTCGAGGCAACACGGGAAGCGTTCGGCGGCATCGACCACCTCGTCACCTCCGCGGGCGGCCCACCCGCCGGGTCCTTCATCGACACGCCCGAGGAGGCGTGGTACGACGCCTACGAACTGCTCGTGATGAGCGTCGTCCGCCTGCTGCGACACACCCACGACGACCTCGTGGAGAGCGACGCGGGCACGGTGACGGCCATCGCCTCGACGTCCGTCGCGGAACCCATCGAGAACCTCGTGCTGTCGAACGCCGTGCGGCGCGGCGTGGTGGGCATCGTGAAAACCATCGCCCGCGAGTGGGCGCCGGACGTGCGCGCGAACGTCGTGCTACCGGGGCCACACGAGACGGACAGGCTGAAATCGCTCTCCGAGCAGGCCGTCGAGCGCGGCGACTTCGACAGCTACGAGGCGGCGCTCGCGGACAAGAGCAGCGGGATTCCCCTCGGCAGGGTGGGCCAGCCCCGCGAACTGGGTGACGTGGTGGCGTTCCTCGCCAGCGAGCGCGCGAGTTTCGTCTCCGGCGTCTCGCTCCCCGTCGCCGGCGGACGGCTCCACGGATAGCTGGGGATAAAGGTCACTCCCACGTCTCGATGCGCCCCTCGCGGATGTCCTCGACACAGCCCTGACAGTCGTCGTGGTCCGCCTCGAAACACGGCGGCCGGCCGTCGTCGTCGAGGAGGACGGCGCGCCGCTCGGCGTAGCGCCGGCAGACTATCTTCGCCCGGCCGGCGTCGTCGCGGGGGATGCGTCCCTCGTTTCGGCCCTGCCGGTACGCCGTCCGGGACTTGGCGTACGCCCGCCCCGCGCCGTGTACGAGGCGGTCCAACAGCCCCGAGTCGTCCTCGGCCATACCACTACTTTTCGGCCCAGCGTGAAATGCCCTCCGGCGGGGTGATGGAAACGAAATCACAGGACGGCGGCGATACTGAACTTTATATGCGAGCGGGGCCAAACGCCGACTGTCTCCCACTGAAAACACGCGGAGACGAACACACCATGAGCGACGTACGCCAACACGCCCGTGAGCTACACGAGCGGTTCTCGGAACACCTGGACGTAACGGAAGACGAAATCACAGAGCGCCTGGAGACGCTCGTCTCGGAGTACAAGGTCCCAGTCGATGAGGCCCGCCGCTCCGTGGAGAGCCACTACTTGGAGGAGGCAGGCCTCGAACGCGACGAACTCGGGAGCGGCGGCGCGAACCCCGAGGTGGCAATCGAGGACATCGAGGAGAACGAGCAGTGGCTCGACATGACCGCCAAGGTCGTCGACCTCTGGGAGCCGGGCCACGAGTCCATCGGCCAGGTCGGACTGCTCGGTGACGAAACTGGCACCATCAAGTTCACCGCCTGGGCGTCCTCCGATTTGGACGCGCTCGAAGAGGAGAAAGTGTACCGGCTCTCGAACGTTGTCACCGACGAGTACGAGGGGCGGTTCTCGGTGAAACTCAACCGGACGACGACCATCGAGGAACTCGACGAGGAGATCGAGGTTGGCGAGAACGGCGCCGAAGTGGAGGGCGCGCTCGTCGCCATCCAGTCCGGCTCCGGGCTCATCAAGCGCTGCCCCGAGGAGGACTGTACCCGCGTCCTCCAGAACGGTCGCTGTTCGGAACACGGCGACGTGGAGGGCGAGTTCGACCTCCGAATCAAGGGCGTGCTCGACGATGGCACCGAGGTCCACGAGGTCATCTTCGACCAGGAGGCGACCGAGAACCTCACCGACACGACCTTAGAGGAGGCCAAACAGACGGCGATGGACGCCCTCGACACCGAGGTCGTGGCCGACGAGATGCGCGCGCAGACGCTGGGCCGGTACTACCGCGTGCGCGGACCGCGGATGGGTCGCTACGTCCTCGCGGACGACGTCGAGGAGTTGGACGGGCCGACGGACACCGAATCGGTTCTCATCGAAGCGAGGTCGATATAAATGAGTCAACAGGCACCCACCCGCGAAGTCGCGCGCCGCGTCTTCGCGGCCGAGTTCAACGACGCCGAGTACACGTTCAAGGAGTCCGAGGACGAGCGTGCGCCGCAGTACGTGCTCCTCCCGAGCGGGGAGCGCGCGAACCGCGTGTTCGTCGTCGGGACGCTCACCGAAACCGAAGACGTCGGTGACGACAGCGAGTACTGGCGCGGCCGCATCGTCGACCCGACGGGCACGTTCTACACGTACGCCGGCCAGTATCAGCCCGACGCCGCGGCGTTCCTCCGCGACGCCGAACCGCCCGAGTACGTCGCCGTCGTCGGGAAGCCCCGGACGTACGAGACGGACGACGGCAGCGTGAACGTCTCCCTGCGACCGGAGTCCATCACGGCCGTCGACGCCGACACCCGGGACCGCTGGGTCGTCGAAACCGCCCGCCGGACGCTCGACCGCGTGCGGGCGTTCGACGCCGAGACGGACGAGTACGACGGCCTCGCCGCCGAGGAGTATGATGCAGAACCCGAGCGCTACCGCGACGTCGTCGTGGAGGCGCTCGAAAGTCTCGACGACGACGAGCGTTCGGCGGACGCCGGCTCCGAGGCGGCCGAACAGGGGCTGTGAGCGTCTGACGAACGCTTAAGGAGCTTCGTCGCCCCAATAGGGGCAATGGGGAACAAGAACAAGACCGTCTCCTTCCGGGTGAAGGAGGACACCTTCGACGCGCTCCGCGACATCGCGGAGGAGCGGGACCTCTCGCTCTCCGCGGTGTTCCGCGACTACGTGGACGCGCTCGTCGCCCACGACGGACAGGTCGACGTCGTCCCCGAGGGCGTCGACGGCGAGGGCGAGGAAATGTCGTTCCCGCCGACGGTGGAGGTTCCCAAGAGCTTCGTCCGGGAACACGAGCGCCTCGAACTGGAGGCCGACCACCTCCGCGAACAGCTACAGGAGCACAAACGCTACATCACACACCTCCAGGAACAGCTAAACGAAAGCGAGGAGGAGGTCATCGACCTCGACAGCTTGGACGAACAGGAGGGACGCCACCGCGAGGGACAACGCGAGCGCGACTACGAGGACGCCGAGCCGTTCGAACTCTAATCGTAGCTAAACTTAGGCCGCCGGGAGCGTCAGCGTCGCCTCGCTGCCGCCCTCGGGTCGCGTCTCGACCCGAAACGTGCCGTCGTAGAACTCCGCAATCCAGCGCACCAGCCAGAGCCCCATCCCGCTGCTGTGTTCGAGGTCCGTCTCCATGCGCCCCTCGTTGATGAGGTCGCGTTCCTGCTCGGGTATTCCATCGCCGTCGTCGAGCACACGGACCGAGACGCCGTCGTCAGCCGGCGCGGCCTCGACGGTGACCGTCGGCGCGTCGCCCCCGTGATTACAGGCGTTCTCCACCAACTCGGTGATCGCCGTCGGGAAATGCTCGCCGGCGTACACTGTCGGGTCGTCTTCGATGTCGACCGTCAGCGTCGCCTCGGGGTGGTCCGACGCCCACTCGTCGCGCTCCTCCTCGATGGTGGCCCGCACGTCGATTGCCTGCCGGTGTGGCACGCCCTCGATGAGGTCGTCGAGCACGTCCAGTCGCTCCCCCGAATCCACGAGGTCGTAGCCGATGTTCGCCACTTTCCCCCCGATGTCGCCGTCGTGGGTCGCGTCCAGTTGGTCGCCGTAGCCGAGCAACAGCTGGGCGGCGTGGCGCAGGTCGTGGCGCAGGAAGCGGTTCATCACCGCGGCCTTCCGGCGCTGTCTGGCGACCGTCCGCGCCCGGATGCGCCGCACGTCGTTGAAGCCGATGAGCACGTGGGCGAACGCGCTCACGCCGACGACGACGGCCCCCGAGAGGAGCGGCGCCGTCACGTCGCCGCCGCTCGCGGCCTGAAACGCGCCGACGAGCAACAACACGGCGACCGTGACGACGACGCCGAGGGTGTTCCAGCCGGCGATACGGAGGAGGTGGTTCGATTCGATGTCGCTCCGGTACAGCACCGGCCCGGCGACGGCGAAGGACACACCGATGAGGAGCGTCGCCCCGGCGATGAGGAGGCCCGGAGCGCCGAGCCCACCCGTCAAGAACTGGTGGACGGAGACGGCCGCCAGTCCGACCCCCGTCAGGCAGACCACCGCCGCCCCGAGAATGCGTGACAGATTCATAGGAGTACGTCCGCGTGTGGAGACAAAACAGCATCGGCCCGTCAGCGGCGTTTTCGCGGTCCCACCACCCAGTTCCGGCCGGTCGTATCAGCGACCGGCCAACTCGTGTTTGCGTTCGCGGGCGGCCGCGGCGGCCTCCGTGCGCCCGTCGACGTCCGCGAGCTCCTCGACGGCTTCGAGCGTCCGGATGGCGTCGTCGAGAAAGGACCGAACGTCGCCGGGGTAGGCGTACAGCATATAGTCCTCGGTCATCACGTCGACTATCGTGTCCGGGTCGAACCCCTGGGCCCGGAGTTCGAGCAGATAGGAGATGAACTTCCGCTCCGGGTGGCCGCAGTAGGGGTTGTTCTCGCAGTCACAGTCGAGGAAGTCCTCCGCGAACGCGAGCGCCCGGTCCCGGGTCGCCTCGTCGAGGTCCGCAAGCCCCTCGCCGGAGAAGAGGATGTCGAGGGTCGCCCCGTGGAACGCCCCCCGGGGGATGGAGGCGTCCAACTGCGAGGAGATGCGGCGGTGATTTTTCACGTAGATTTTGTCCGTGATAGCCACGCGTAGCCGATACTCGGGCTTCGAGAGCCAAAAGCATAACGAGCGCCGGGAGGTGGGCGGTGAACGTAAGAGGCCAGCGGCCCTAGTTTATGTATGTGCCTACAGTGCCAGGGCGACGCCGAGGCAGCGAGGGAAGCCGCCGCGCGCGCCGCCGACGCCGCGTGGGAGGAATCGCGCGCCGAGCGTTCTGAGTCGTAACGTATTTGCGTCGCTCCGGCCCTACGAATGAGTGCGTGTCCGGGTTGGGGTAGTGGTTATCCTCCAGCCTTGTGGAGGCTGGGACGCGGGTTCGATTCTCGCACCCGGACCTTTTTCACGACGAACAGAGTGAGGAGTGGAAAAGTCGGAAGGCGAAATCGAAGCACGCGAGACGAGCGAAGCGAGTCTCGCAGTCGGGTTCGATTCTCGCACCCGGACCTTTTTGGGGAACGTAGTGACGAAGAGAGCCAGACGGCTGAACGGAGAAGTAGAAACGCCGTAGACTGCTCAGTGCCGGTGGGTGAACAGAAGTGAACTCCCGTCGTGGACCGTCGTACACAGGTCCATCGGCGCGTCGAGTTCGAGCGTGTTGTACTCGTCCTGGCAGACCACCAAATCGTCGAAGGCGTCGCCACACGCCGGGCAGGCGATGGAGACGGTGTTCTGATAGACCGACACCGATTCGGACTCGCGGCGGGGCGTCAGCGAGGAGACGAGTTCGTCGAAGTCGTCCATACCCGTCGTACGAACGCGGGGTCCAAAACGCTACGGTCCATGCGGCCGACCCGGTTCAGGGCTGGCGGAGCGTCGAGGTGGGGTCGGACGCGGGCATCCGACTGTCAGCGATACGGCCGGTGCTGTTGATGATGTTGAACGCAGTGAGCAGGTCCGTCCGGGAGATGAGTCCGACGAGTTCGTCGCCGTCCATCACGAGGAGGCGGCCGATGCCCGCCGACTGCATCGTCTCGAACGCCTCCACGGCGCTGCTCGACGGCGCGATGGTCGCGAGGTCGTCGCTCATCACGTCCGCGACGTTGTACGCGTCGCGTTCGACCTCGCGGACGGACTGGGCGTCCTCCAGGGTGACCATCCCCACCGGGCGGCCGTTCTCCACGACGGGGTAGCCGGTGTGGCGCTCGCGGAACATCCGCTCGGTCAACTCCGAGAGCGTCGTCTCCGGCCCGACGGTTTTGAGCTCCGACGCCGGCGTCATGATGTCGCGGACGGTAACGCCCTCGAAGGCGGCGTTCATCGTCACGCGCTGGGCCTCGCCGCTCGCGCCCATGTAGATGAAGAAGGCGATGAGGATGAGAAAGAGGTTGTAGAAAATGCCGAACAGCGCCAGCAGGAAGGCAAATAGTTTGCCGACTTCCGCGGCGCGCTGGGTCGCCTGCGCGAACGGGCGGTTGCGGGCGAGGAACGCGCGCAGCACGCGGCCGCCGTCCATCGGGAAGGCCGGAATTAGGTTGAACCCCGCGAGCACGAAGTTCATCAGCGAGAGATACGCCACGACGAACTGGAGCATATCGAGGCTCGTGGGGATGACCTGTATCGCGCCCCACGCCAGCACGCCGAGGGCGATGCTCACGACGGGGCCGGCGATGGCGATGAGCATCTCCTGTCGCCAGTCCTCCGGCTGGTCGTTGAGCTGAGCGATACCCCCCAGAATCCACAGGGTAATCGACTCGATGGGGAAGCCGAAGCGCATCGCCACCACCGAGTGGCCGAGTTCGTGGAGCAACACCGCGACGAACAGGCCAATGGCGGCGGCGCCGCCCAGAATCCACGGCGTCGACCCCGCGGAGAGCGCGGCGGTGTCGAACTGGAGGCCGAACACCCGGTTCAGTTGGTCGGCGGAGACGCCGACCTGCGAGCCGATAATCCACGCGAACACCGGCAACACCAACAACAGCGTCGTGTCCAACTGGATGGGGATGCCGAAGATACGTCCGATTCTGAAACTCCGCATACCTCCCGTTCGGGGAGCGCGAGTATAAAAGCCGGCGGCCGGTCGTCCGAACACCTGAAATAGCCTGACCGAGTACGTGTTTGCGTGGCGAAACAGGTCCAGCGGGTCGATACGCTGTTCCTCCACGAGTCCGACGGCGACTACGCCGTCGCGGTGTTGCGGGAGGGCGAGCGGGTCATCCACGCGGTGCTCGAACTGAAGGAGACCAGCGCGGGGCCCCGACCCCGGAAGTTCCGGGTGAAGGAGGGGTCGAGCGAGGAGCCACGGCCACCCGAGCAGTTCGTGGAGATCGCGCGTCGGGCGACGCGCATCCGCATCTCCGAGCAGACGCCCAGAGAGCGCCGCGAGGAACTGCGCGAGATGCTCGACGGCTACCAACTCGACGCCGCGGCCGTCCGGACCTGCCGGTACTGCGCGTCGCGGGGCGAGTACTCCCCGCTGACAGACGACAACGCGATTCTGGCCGGCGACGAACACATCTGCCCGGACTGCGCGAAAGCCGAACTCGAACGGGAGATGGCGTTCCGGGGCGACGTGACGAGCGCCGCCAAACAGCGCCTGGAGGAACTCCTCTACGAGGTACAGGACTTAGAGCGCGTCTCGAATCTCCTCTCGGGGAACCTCGACCCGGACCTGACGAAGTTCGACGAGATATCCGCGACGACGGAGGACGTGGACCCCGTGCCCGTCTCCGAGCTCTCCCTCCATCCCGGCGTGAAGGGCCTCCTCTCCGACCGCTTCGATACGCTCCTGCCCGTTCAGAGCCTGGCCGTCGAGAACGGTCTGCTTGAGGGCGAGGACCAACTCGTGGTGTCGGCCACCGCGACGGGGAAGACGCTCGTCGGGGAGATGGCCGGCCTCCACCGGCATCTCTCCGGGAACGGGAAGCTCCTCTTTTTGGTCCCGCTGGTGGCGCTCGCGAACCAGAAACACGAGGATTTCGAGGCGCGCTACGGCCATCTCGGTGAGGTGTCAGTGAGAGTGGGGTCCTCGCGCATCGCTGACGACGGGGACCGCTTCGACCCGAACGCGGACGTCATCGTGGGGACCTACGAGGGCATCGACCACGCGCTCCGGGTCGGACACGACCTCGGTGACATCGGCACCGTCGTCATCGACGAGGTCCACAACCTCCAGGAGGAAGAGCGAGGCCACCGTCTCGATGGGCTCATCACGCGGCTGAAACACTACTGCGAGACCAGAGAGGAGCGCCGCGAGGAGTACGGCGGCGCGCAGTGGATATACCTCTCCGCGACGGTCGGCAACCCCGAGTGGCTGGCGCGGCAGTTGCGGGCCAACCTCATCGAGTTCGAGGAGCGCCCCGTCCCTATCGAGCGCCACGTCACGTTCGCGGACGGGCAGGAGAAGCCAAATACAATAAACAAACTCGTCCGGCGGGCGTTCGACAGCAAATCGAGCAAGGGTTACCGGGGGCAGACCATCGTGTTCACCAACTCGCGGCGGCGCTGTCACGAAATCGCCCGCCAGATAGAGTACGACGCCGCGGCGTACCACGCCGGCCTCGATTATGGCAAGCGGAAGCAGGTCGAGCGGCGCTTCGGCAATCAGGATATTTCGGCGGTCGTGACGACGGCGGCGCTCGCGGCGGGCGTCGACTTCCCCGCCTCGCAGGTGATATTCGACTCGCTGGCGATGGGCATCGAGTGGCTGACAGTACAGGAGTTCCACCAGATGCTCGGGCGCGCGGGGCGGCCGGACTACCACGACAAGGGCACCGTGTACATGCTCGTCGAACCGGACTGCGTCTACCACAACTCCATGGAGATGACGGAGGACGAGGTGGCGTTCAAACTGCTCAAAGACGAGATGGAACCCGTCGAGGCGCGCTACACGGAGTCCCAGTCCGTCTCGGAGACGCTGGCGAACGTCGTCGTCGGCAACAAGGCGGCGAAGCGTCTCAACGACCGGATGGTCGGAGAAATCGACACCAAGCACGCGGTCGGCCGACTGCTTGAGTACGGCTTCATCGACGGCCTCGACGCGACACCGCTCGGCAAAACCGTCACGAAACACTTCCTCGCGCCAGAGGAGGCGTTCACGATGCTCGACGGCGTCCGACAGGGGGCGTCGCCGGACCGAATCGTCGCGGACATGGAACTGCTCGGTGAGGAGGAGTAAACGAAACCCTTAGGCCTCGCTCCCCGAACTGTAATGTACGGGATCGTGGGTTAGCTTGGTATACTTCGGGCCTTGGGTGCCCGTGACCCCGGTTCAAATCCGGGCGATCCCATCCTGCGACAAACGAACGTGCGGAGCGGATGGGCTACCGGATTTGAAGCAGGGAGGTCGCGCGCAGCGCAGCGAGCACGTCCGACCGGAGTTCAAATCCGGGCGATCCCATACCACCTTTTTGCCGTTCGGGTGCGCTTTGCGCACCTCTCACGTCAAAAATCTGGACCAAAAAGTCGCCCTGCTCGTTCCCGGCAGTCACTCGCAGTACTCATCCTCGTGGACTCTTTGTGTCCACCTCGCGGATTCTGAATCGCCGCTCAGTCCCCGCGCACGAACAGCACCGGCGCGGGCGAGGAGAGCAACACCTGCTGGGCGGTGGAGCCGAACACCGCCTTCCCGGTCGGGGAGCGTTTCCGGCCGCCGACGACAACCATGTCGGCGTCCTCCGAGTCAGCGAGCGAGACGATGCTCTTCCCGTGGTCTCCGACTTCGGACGCGACCCGATAGTCGAGGCCGACGTCCCGGAGTCGGTCCCCGATGCGCCGGACGACGTCGAGGCGCTTGGCGACGGCAACCGGCGTCTCGTCGCCGGGGTTGTCGAAGTCGAGCGTCGCGGCGGCCTCCTCGTACTCCTCCTCGGTGTACACGTGCGCGAGGACGACCGTCGCGTCGGCGGGACCGGCGACGTCGCTCACGGAGTCGATGAGGGCGTCGATTCGCTCGCGGTCGCCGGAGCCGAGCGCTAGTAGTACTGTTTCGAGTGCCATACGCGACGGTTTCGCGCGGCCTCGAAAAAGATACCGGCGCGATAGAAATCGCTCGCTCGGCGCTGAGGCGTTCGCCGTCGAAAACCAGTACGTTAGTCGATGTGGCCTTCCTCGCGCAGCTGCTCCGCGTCCTGCTCCTCGTAGCGCCACTCGATGTTTGCCTTCTCGTCCTGCCAGTCCCACGGCTCGACGAGGACGACGTCGCCCTCGCTGATCCACGTGCGGTACTTCATGCGGCCGGGAATGCGGCCCATCCGTTCTTTCCCGTCCTCGCAGCGCACGCGGACGTGGTTGCCGCCGTTGTGTTGGGTCACGACGGCGAACAGTTCATCGTCGTTGGGCATTCGGAGGTTCCGGCGCCCACTGTCTTCGCTCACACCCCTACTACGTGGTCCAGACGCTTAACTCATCGGAGACGTGTGCTACCGAGCGACGGGACCAGCGGTCGCTGTGGGGTGTGAAAAAATCGAGCGACGGACGAAGCCGTCGCTACGGTGTGTGAAAAAACCGCGTGAGAACGGTTTCTGTCAGTTAGACGCCTTAAAGGCGCTGGAGGTTCGTCGCGCGCGGGCCCTTCTCGGCCTGCTCGATGTCGAACTCCACTTCCTGTCCCTCTTCGAGATCCGGACCGCCGACGTCCTCCATGTGGAAGAAAACGTCCTCGTCCGCGTCGTCAGTCTCGATGAATCCGTAGCCGCCTGTGTCGTTGAAGAAATCGACCGTGCCTTGCGCCATTGCTTTTGGACACATGACCGGGGAACGGATAACACTTGCGTGAGACACGGTGCCGTGCGCCGTGGCGGTGGTTTTCAGCCGATAGGAACGAACGGGGAGAGTAAAGTAGACGGCACGAGTAGCAAGCGGAGAAGCGAGGATGGGCCGGGAATTCACCGACGACGACGGAGACATCGACTCCCGGACCGTACTCGACGCGCTGGGCGACGAGATATGCCGAACGCTCATCGCGGCGCTCGCGGAGCCACGGACGGCCAGCGAACTCTCGGAGCGCTGCGACGTGCCGCTCTCGACGACGTACCGAAAGCTCGAATCGCTCGTCGACGCCGGACTGCTGGAGGAGCGAACCGAGGTCCGAAGCGACGGGCACCACACGACGCGCTACGTGCGCGCCTTCGAGGGCGTCGCCGTCAGTGTCGACGGGAGCGACACCCTCAGCGTGGCGGTGAGCCGTTCCCCGACGGACGCGGGGGGCAAACTCGCGACACTCTGGTCGGAGGTGCGAAAGGAGACATGAGCCACATCACGACAGCGGTTATCGTACTGAAGACGTTGACACTGCTCCTCGGCGGGAGCATCACCTACCTCGCGCTCAAGGCGTATCGCCGGACGGGGAGCAAATCCCTCCAGGCGCTGAGCCTCGGCTTCGGATTCGTGACGCTGGGCGCGCTCGCGGCGGGCATCAGCGACCAGATAATCCAGATGCCGACGGGCACCGTGCTCGCCATCGAGAGCGCGCTCACGACGGTCGGGTTCGCGGTCATCGTCTACTCGCTGTACACCGAGTAGTCCGCCCTACACGGCGTAGGGGTCGTCGAGGAGCGCCTCGGCGCGCGCGTGGACGTCGTCGTCGACGTAGCGAAGGTGGGCCTCGTAGCCCGCGCCCGCGAAGGAATCGTCTCCGAACAGTCGGAGCGGCGCGCCACACAGCAGACAGCGCCGCCCGGCCGACGCGTCGGTGCGGGCCTCGTTTTTGTCGCACGTCCGTTCGAGCGCCGCGCCCACCACGCCCGGGCAGTCGGGCGCGTACGCGCGCTCGACGTTTGCCATCACCGCGAGCGCCCAGTCCTCGGCCTCGGCCATCGACTCGATGGGGGCCGGCGTTTCGAGCGTCCGCGGCCCGTCGGGTGCGTGGACGACGACGCGGTAGGGGTCAGCCCCGACGGTGAGCCGATAGTCGAGGAACGCGTGCGCGTAGCCGTCCCCCGATGACTCCCACGGGGCTGGCAGGTCGGACGGCGGAATGGACATAGCACTGCTGGGAGCGCCCGGCTCAAAAACCCCAGCGAGTGCGAAAGTTCTTGAACGGGTAGGACAACTAGAGCAATCAGATGGCACGCGCGGAGAACCGGGAACTCGTCGACTCGTTCGAGCAGTTCTACCGGCGATACTACAGCGAGGAAATCGGGGAGCTCGCGCGCAACTACCCGCGCGAGCAGAAGTCGCTGTACCTCGACTGGACGGACCTGTACAACTTCGACCCCGACATCGCGGAGGACTACCGCTCCCAGCCCGAACAGCTCATGGAGTGCGCCGAGGAGGCGCTGCGGCTGTACGATTTGCCCGTCGACGTGAGCCTCGGGCAGGCACACGTCCGCGTGCGCAACCTCGACGACCACACCGACATCCGGGCGATTCGCTCCCGGCACGTCGGCCGCCTCGTCAGCGTTCAGGGGATGGTGCGGAAGGCGACGGACGTGCGCCCGAAGGCCGAGGAGACCGCCTTCGAGTGCCAACGCTGTGGCACCCTCACCCGCGTCCCGCAATCGGGGGGGAGCTTCCAGGAGCCCCACGAGTGTCAGGGCTGCGAGCGACAGGGCCCGTTCACCGTGAACTTCGACCAGTCGGAGTTCATCGACTCCCAGAAGCTCCGGATTCAGGAGTCCCCCGAGGGCCTTCGCGGCGGGGAGACGCCACAGAACATCGACGTGAACATCGAGGACGACATCACCGGCCAGGTGACGCCCGGCGACCACGTGACGGTGACGGGCGTGCTCAAACTCGACCAACAGGAGAGCGGCCAGGAGAAGACAGCCGTCTTCGACGTGTACATGGAGGGCCAGTCGGTCGAAATCGAGGACGAGGAGTTCGAGGACATGGACATCACGGACGAGGACAAGGCCGACATCATCGAACTCTCCACGGACGCCGACATCTACAAGCGGATGGTGGACTCCATCGCGCCGAACATCTACGGCCACGAGCAGGCCAAACTCGCGATGATGCTCCAGCTCTTTTCGGGCGTGACGAAACACCTCCCCGACGGCTCCCGCACGCGGGGGGACCTCCACATGCTGTTGATAGGGGACCCCGGGACGGGGAAATGTGTCGACGGGGATACGCGCGTGGCGCTCGAAGACGGGCGCGAACGCCCGATTCGAGATATCGTCGAGGAGAACCTCGACGACCCCAAACCGATAGACGACGGCGTGTACGACGAGGTCGACATCCCGCTGCCGTCGATGCGGGCGGACGGGACACTCACCGAACGACGGGCGACGAAGGTGTGGAAGCGCGAAGCGCCCGAGCGTATGTATCGCGTCCGAACCGCAAGCGGCCGGGAGATAGAGGTCACGCCGTCCCACCCGCTGTTCGTACAGCGGGAGGGTGCGCCGGACGCGGTCCGCGCGGAGGACCTCTCCCCGGGAACGTTCGTCGCGTCGCCGCGAGCGCTGTCGGTCGAGGGCGATGACTCGCTCTCCCTCTCGGTGCGCCGTTCGCGCGCGAACAACGCGGTCCATATCGACGTTCCGGACCGATGGACGCCCGAGTTCGCCCGTCTCATTGGCTACGTCGTCGCTGAGGGGTACATCGAGAAGCGAGACGACGGGAGCGGCTACGTCTCCGTCACGAACAACGACCGGGAGATACTCGACGACATCAGTGGGGCGCTCGACTCGCTGGGCGCGAACTACACGGAGCGAGGGACCCACGAAGGCAAGAGCGCACGCGAAATTTGCGCTGGTTCGAGCGAACTCGTCTCCCTGTTCGAGTCGCTCCATCCCGCGATGCTCGCGGGGTCCGCAGACCAGCGCGTTCCGGAAAGTGTGATGGGCGCCAGCACCGCGACGAAGGCGTCGTTCCTCCGGGCGTACGTGGACGCGGAGGGCCACGTCAGCGCGAATCAACGCGAGCTATCGGTGGCGTCTACGAGCGAGGCGCTGTTGCGCGACGTACGCTCGCTGTTGCTTGGTCTCGGCATCCGGTGTCAGATACACGAACGGGGGAACGGAAGTTTCAGGCTCCGTGTTAGCGGCGCTGACTTCTCCCGGTACGTCTCAGAAGTCGGGTTCGTCACCGAGCGAAAATCGGCGGCCGCCGCCGAAGTCGACGCCGGCGACACGAACACCAACGGCGACGTGATCCCCGACATCGGGAAGCGGCTACGTGAGACGCGCACGGCGCTCGGACTGACACAGGCGGAGTGTGGACTCCCCCGGTCGACGTATCAACACTACGAGCGCGGTGACCGGAACCCGAGTCGAGAAAGCCTATCGAAGGTCGCAGCCGCATTCGATGAGGCCCGGAACACCGTCCGCGCAGACGGGGGTGCGACGACAGATTCGCTTTCGGCGCTGGCCGAAAACGACCTCCACTGGGACCGGATTGAGTCCATCGAGGCTGTCGAACCGTCCGAGGAGTGGGTGTACGACCTCGAAGTCGACGGGACGCACACGTACGTCTCGAACGGCGTCGTCTCGCACAACTCCCAAATGCTCCAGTACGTTCAGAACATCGCGCCCCGTTCCGTCTACACCTCCGGGAAGGGCTCCTCAGCGGCCGGTCTCACCGCCGCCGCCGTGCGCGACGACTTCGGTGAGGGCCAGCAGTGGACGCTCGAAGCGGGCGCGCTCGTCCTCGCGGACCAGGGCATCGCCGCGGTGGACGAACTGGACAAGATGGACTCGAACGACCAGTCCGCGATGCACGAGGCGCTCGAACAACAGGAGATTTCGGTGGCGAAGGCGGGCATCAACGCCACGCTCAAATCCCGCTGTTCGCTGCTGGGCGCGGCGAACCCCACCTACGGGCGCTTCGACCAGTACGAGCCAATCGGTGAGCAGATAGACCTCGACCCGCCGTTGGTCTCCCGGTTCGACCTCATCTTCACGGTGACGGACAAGCCAAACGAGGAGGAGGACCGCCGCCTCGCGGAGCACATCCTCCGGACGAACTACGCCGGCGAGTTGAACACCCACCGGACGGAGATGACCTCCTCGAACATCGAGGAGTCCGAAGTCGAAGCCGTCGTCGAGGACGTCGCGCCGGACCTCGACGCGGAGTTCCTGCGGAAGTACATCGCCTACTCGCGGCGCAACTGCTTCCCGACGATGTCCGACGACGCGAAGGAGGCCATCGAGAACTTCTACGTGGACTTGCGCTCGAAGGGGGCCGACGAGGACGCGCCCGTCCCGGTGACGGCGCGGAAACTCGAAGCGCTCGTCCGCCTCGCGGAGGCGTCGGCCAGAGTCCGCCTCTCGGACACCGTCGAGAAGTCCGACGCCGACCGCGTCATCGAAATCGTGCGCTCCTGTCTGAAGGACATCGGCGTCGACCCCGAGACCGGCGAGTTCGACGCCGACGTGGTCGAGACCGGCACGTCGAAGACCCAACGCGACCGCATTCGGGGCATCAAGGACATCGTGGGTGAGCTTCAGGACGAGTACGACGACGGCGCGCCCATCGAGGAGGTGCTCGACGAGGCCGAGACCAACGGGATGGAGCGCTCGAAGGCCGAACACGAGATTGACAAGCTCAAACAGAAGGGCGAGCTGTACCAGCCCAACAAGAACCACCTCCGCACCCTCTAGCTTTTCCGTTCAGCCCCACAGAGAGAACCCGTGGACCGCATCGCCGCCATCCGGAACATCGAGGACGCGCTCGCCGACTACGAGGCGGGCGACGCCGACTTGGCGAGCGTCGAGGAGCGGACGCTGAGCGCCCTCCGCACATACGCCACCGAGTTCGACGGCGAGCGACGCGCCTACCGCGCCACGGGCGAACAGCCGGCGGGCGGCACCGTCGTCGTCGCGGCGAGCGAAGCCGAAGCGCGAGAGCGGGTACGCAGCCTCGTGGACGGCGACGCCGAGTTCGACGTCGAAGCCGTGTGATTTTTCAGCCGATGCGGAGACACCGCGGACGTGTTGCTCGTCATCGGCTACTCGGGGGACGCGCGCCAGACGCTCCGGAACGCCTGTAACGCCCATCCCGAGACGGCCGTCCGGCGGTTCGGCCGGGCCGTGCTGTTCGAGGAGACGGAACTGGGCGCGTTCCTCGCGCTCCGAGCGCGGGAGAAACACGGCGAGGCGGTTCAAGTGGAGCGCACCGAACCGCTCAACGAGTTCGAGGCAGTGCCCGAAAACGTGAGAGCGGCAGCGGCGGCCTACGAGGAGCGCGAGCACGCGAGCACGCCGTACGCGACGTTCGCCGCGAACACCGACCATCCGGACCCAGAATCGATGGCAGGGACCGACCTGTGAGGCTGTGCTGGGACGGTGCGGAACACGCCGGCCGCGCTGTCGAACTCGGTGACGCCGACCCGGCGACCGTCGCGGCAGCACTCCGAGAGGGTAGCCAAATCGCGTGTCCGACGCCGAGCGCCGCCCACGAACACGTCGGCGTGATTCGACCCGAAACGTCGGTGTCGCTGCGGGCCGCGCTCGCCGCGGCGGCGAGAACGCGGGGCGCGAGCGCACCCGAGGACGACGAGATAGCCGCGCTCGAAGCCAAACGAGGGGAAATCGAGGCCGAACAGGTGGACCTGAAATCGGCGCGCGAGCGCCTCGCGGCGGCGGGAACTACTGAGCAGGAACTCCGCGAGCGGATGGCCCGCCTCGGCGGGAAGGCGGAGGCGCGCCGGGAACTGGACGCCGACGACGACGGCGTCGAGGCGGACCTCCGGGAGACGGCCGCGGCGCTCTCGGAGGCCGAAACCGAGCGCATCGCCGCCGAGCAGGCGCTCGAAGCGGCCCGCGAACGCGCCCGGGCGGAGCGGGACAAACGCGAACGGCGGCGCCGTCTCTCAGATCGGATCGAGAACCGCCGCCGGAAGGCGCGCGAGCGGTTGGCGACAGCGTGGTACGACGACTTTTGCGACGCGCTCGGGCGGGTCCCGACACCGGAACCCGTTTCGGCGGGCGAGTCGCCGGCCGCCTACGAGAGCGACGGGGCGAGCGCCGCGCTCGCCGTTGCCGCGCTCGCGGACCTGCGCGCGCCGGTCGTCGCCGCCTGCGGGCGCTTCGAGAGCGCGCGGGCGGCGCACGAGACGCTCAACGTGCCCGTGATTCGGGTTCAGAACTCCTCGTAGGTCCGCCGGAGCGTCGAGGGCGTCACGTCGGCCACGTCGGCGGCCTCGCGCTGGGTCACCGCGTCGGGGGTGTTTCTCGCGGCCGTGTACAGGCAGGCGGCCGCGACGCCGCGGGGACACCGGCCGCCGAGTCCCCGCTGCTCGGCCTCGGTGATAAGTTCGCGTGCGCGCCGCCGGACGGGCTCCGGAAGCCCGAGTTCGGTGGCGAACCGGGGGACGTACTCCGTCGGTTCGACCGGCCCCGTCGGAAGGCCCAGTTCCCGGTTCATCGCGTCGTACGCCGCGCGGAGTTCGTTCCCGTCGGCGCGGGCTACATCGACGATTTCCGCGACGGTCCGGCTCACCGAGCGGGTGCGACACACCGCGTACACGGCGGCCGCGGCGAACCCCTCCAGCGTTCGGCCGCGGACGATGTCCTCGTCCTGTGCGGAGTCGAAGAGGACGCAGGCGCTCTCCCGGACGTCCTTCGGGAGCGAGAGCGCGGAGACGAGACGGCGGATTTCGGTGAAGCAGTACACCTGATTGCGCTCGGCCTTCGAGCGCACCTTCGAGCGGTTGTGCTGGGTGCGCATCCGCGAGAGGCGCCGCCGCTTGCGGCCCTTCGCGCGGGTCGCGCGCCCCATCTCGGTGGAGAGCCCCCGGTCGTGCCGGGAGCGGGTGAGCGGCGCGCCCGTCCGCTCGGGGTTCGACTCGTCGTCCGCGAAGGAGCGCCACTCGGGGCCGCGGTCGATGCGGTCGGTGTCGACGACGAGGCCGCAGTTCACACACACCGTCTCGTCGGCGTCGTGTTTGACCGCGCTGTCACACTCGGGGCAGGAGCGGGTCGTGCTCATACCCGAAGGTTGGCGCGGAATACACGTTTAAACCCCGGACGAATCCGCGGTTTCAGCGGGGAATCGACGGCAAACACGTACCGGTAATCGGTAGGCACTACCCCGGTGGCGGTGGTTATTTCAACCGGGACGCGGAGAAAGGGAACGAATGGCACTCTCGGACATCGCCGCGGGCATCGAGACGACGACCGAGCAGCGCGAGCGCGGCGTCGCCGCCGTCGACGCCACCGCGCGCTCGCTCGCGGCCCGCCTCGAAGCGCACGCCGATTCGCTGCCCTGTTCGCCGGACGAAGCGGCGACGGCGGCGGAGTCGTTCGCTGGCGGCGCGACGGTCGGTGAGGCCGCCGAAGCGGCCGGAGTCGCGCCCGTGACGGCCGCGAAGGCGCTTCACCGGGTCGGCGTGGAGGGCGTGTGCCCGCTCGGACCGACCGGTCGCCGCATCGTCCGGGACTGGCTGGCCGGCGAACTCACCCGTGCGACGGCGTTGGCGCTCTCCGGTGCCGACGACGCCGAGTTCGCGCTCGCGTCGTACGTCGAGACGCACGACCCGATAGACGACGCCCGCGAGGCCGTCGAGAGCGCGCTCGCGCCCGACGGCGACGCGATGGTCGAGAAACGGGACCGGCTCGCGGACGCGATGACGGACGGCACGGGCGAGTTCTAGAGGGATTTTTCGGAGCCGAGTGCTACCCTCAGCGCGAGAGGAGGCCGCCCTCGGGCACGCCGTCGAGTTCGACGCCGAAGACGTCCGCCAGCAGCGCCGCCAGCGCCGGCGCGAACGGGGTCGCCTCGGTCGCGTACGCCGACTCGCCTGCGGCCACGGCCTCGGAAAACGCCGGGATGCGGTGTGCCTCGGTGTCTTCTTTGTCGTCGGCGCGGTTGTACGCGACCGTTGACCCGTCAGCGCCCATATCCGACAGGCGCTCGCGCTCGCGGGCGACGCCGTCGGCCCCGCGCTCGGTGTCGGGCGCGACGAGCACGGTCTTCTCCGTCGCCGTCACCGCGCCGACGGCGGGGTTGGTGGCGACGGGCGGGGCATCCACGAGGACGAAATCGAACGATTCCTTTGCGTCATCGAGGGCGTCGGCCACGCGCTCGCCTGCCGCGGGCGTCTTCGCGGCGGCGACGCGGGTGAACGGCGCGCGGACGGGCGCGAGTTCGAGGCGACCGGAGAGGCCGTCGCTCGCGGGATGGGAAACGAGCGCGTCGGTGAGTGCGGCGTCGCCGGCGAGCACGGACGCGAACTCCGGGTCGAGCGTTCCGGGCAGGTGTCTGCTCAGCCCCTGCGTGTCGAGCGACGCGTCGAGGACGGCGACGGATGCTCCTGAACTCGCCAGCGCGACGCCGGCCTCGACGGTGAGGCGCGTCGCGCCCGCGCCGCCGACGACGCCGACGAACGCGGCGGTGGCGGGCGACGCTGACGAAACGAAATCGGAGTCGGCCATACGGTGAGGGTTCGGCGGGCGGGGTAAAACGCCCCGGGTTACGCCGACGAGGCGACGGCGTCGGCTATCTCGTCGAGTTCGTCGTCGCCCACCTCGGGGCGGTCGTCGAACAGCGCGTGAATCGGGCGGCCGCCGTCGCCGTCGAATCGCGGGACGATGTGGCCGTGGACGTGGGGGACTTCCTGGCCCGCCTGTGCGCCGTTGTTGAACGCGACGGTCGTCGCCGGGGCGTCCACGGCGTCCTCGACGATGGGCGTGAGGTGGTGGAGCGCGGCCATCACCATCTCGCCCGGTTCGGGCGGCATCGACGCGAAGTCCTCGTAGTGGGCCTTCGGAATCACGAGGGTGTGACCGCGCGCGAGGGGGTTCGCGTCGAGAAACGCGAGCGTATCGGCGTCCTCGTACACGACGCGTGCGGGTATCTCGCCGTCGACGATGTCACAGAAGATGCAGTCGTCGGCCATATCGGATGCGGGACGCGCCAGCGTGAAAAAACTACTCGCGGAACCCGAAAGGCCTACGCCTATCGGCGGAGTGTTCGGCGTATGGACGAACTCATCGATATGGCCGCGGAACTGCTCTCAGTCGGCGTGTACGCCGTCGCCGGGACGGTCGCAACGGTGCTCGGCATCGCGGCGGAGTACACGGGGTACCAGCAGTTCAACGCCGGCGCTGACGCCGTGTACGCGGGGTGGCTCTGCGTCATCGGCCTCGTCGCGCTGTACGCCGCGGTCAACTTCCTCACGGAGTTCAGGGCGCGGGTCGCCTGAGACCGGGAGCGCCCGACCGATGGCCCTTTTATCGGGGCGACACCAGAAGCGCGTATGAGCGACGGAAGCGACGGGCTCGCGGACGCCGAGCGCTTCGGTGAGGTCGCAGAGGAGTACGACCCCGCCACGGTGTCCGAGCGCGTCTTCGACTACTGGGACGAGGTGAACGCCTACGAGCGGACGGTAGAGCACCGCGCGGACGGCGAGGACTACTTCTTCGTGGACGGTCCACCGTACACCTCCGGGGCGGCCCACATGGGCACGACGTGGAACAAGACGCTCAAGGACACTTATATCCGCTATCTGCGGATGCAGGGGTACGACGTGACCGACCGGCCGGGCTACGACATGCACGGCCTCCCCATCGAGACGAAAGTCGAGGAGGAACTCGGCTTCGAGACGAAAAAGGACATCGAGGCGTACGGCGAGGAGAACTTCATCGAGGAGTGCAAGCGCTTCGCCAACGAGAACCTGGCGTCGCTCCAGTCGGACTTCCAGTCCTTCGGCGTCTGGATGGACTGGGAGAACCCGTATCGGACCGTGGACCCGACGTACATGGAGTCGGCGTGGTGGGGGTTCGCGCAGGCCCACGAGCGCGGCCTCGTCGAGAAGGGCAAACGGTCCGTCAACCAGTGTCCCCGGTGTGAGACGGCCATCGCCAACAACGAGGTGGAGTACCACGAGGTCGAGAGCCCCTCCATCTACGTGAAAATCCCGCTCAGAGAGCGCGCGGGCAGCCTCGTCATCTGGACGACGACGCCGTGGACCCTCCCCGCGAACACGTTCGTCGCCGTCAGCGAGGAGCTCACCTACCAGGAGGTCCGCGCGACCCGCGACGGGGAGGAGGAGGTGCTGTATCTCGCGGAACCCTGCGTCGAGGACGTGCTCAAGCGCGGCCGCTACGACGACTACGAGGTGCTCGCGGAGATGGAAGGCTCGGAGATGGTCGGCTGGGCGTACGACCACCCGCTCGCGGAGGAAGTGCCCGACCATCCCGACGGCGAGGGCGCGCTCAGCGTGTACACCGCCGACTACGTGGAGGCGGACAGGACGGGGCTCGTCCACTCCGCGCCGGGCCACGGGGAGGAGGACTTCCGGCGCGGCGAGGAGCTCGGCCTCGAACCCTTCTGTCCGGTCGGCGGCGACGGCGTGTACACGAGTTCCGGAGGAAAATACGAGGGCACGTTCGTCCGGGACGCCAACGACGACGTGATAGCCGACCTGAAAGAGCGAAATCTCCTTTTGGCCTCGGACACCACCGAACACCGCTACGGGCAGTGTTGGCGCTGCGACACCGACATCGTCCAGCTCGCCACCGACCAGTGGTTCATCACCGTCACGGACGTGAAAGACGAGCTGTTGGAGAACATCGAGGACTCCGAGTGGTTCCCCGAGTGGGCCCGCGACAACCGCTTCCGTGACTTCGTGGAGGACTCGCCGGACTGGAACGTCTCCCGACAGCGCTACTGGGGGATTCCGATTCCCATCTGGACGCCGGAGGACTGGGACGGCGATATGTCGGAGGTCATCGTCGTCGGCACCCGCGAGGAGCTCGCGGAGCGCGCCGACCAGGAGGTGGACCCCGAGTCCGTCGACTTGCACAAGCCGACGGTCGACGACATCACCATCACGGAGGACGGCACTACCTACACCCGCGTCGCGGACGTGTTCGACGTGTGGCTCGACTCCTCGGTGGCGTCGTGGGGCACGCTCGACTACCCCGAGAAATCCGAGGAGTTCGATGAGCTCTGGCCGGCGGACCTCATCATCGAGGCCCACGACCAGACGCGGGGCTGGTTCTGGTCCCAGCTGGGGATGGGCACCGCCGCGCTCGGGGAGGTGCCCTACGACAACGTCCTGATGCACGGGCACGCGCTCGCGGAGGACGGGCGGAAGATGTCGAAGTCGGTCGGCAACGTCATCCAGCCGGACGAGGCCATCGAGCGCCACGGCGCGGACGCGATGCGCCTGTTCCTGCTCTCGATGACGCCGCAGGGCGAGAACATGCGCTTCTCCTGGGACGAGATGGCGAACATGGGCCGGGACCTGAACATCCTCTGGAACGTGTTCCGCTTCCCGCTCCCCTATATGCGCGCCGACGACTTCGACCCGGACGCCGTCTCGCTTGATGACCTGCCCCTCGAAACCGCCGACGAGTGGCTCCTCTCGCGGCTCCAGACGGTGACGGAGAACGCCACCGAGAGCATGGAAGCCTTCGAGCAACACGACGCGCTGAACGGGCTCCTCGACTTTGTGGTCGAGGACCTCTCCCGCTACTACGTCCAGACGGTCAGAGAGCGCATGTGGGAAGAGGAGGACACCGCCTCGAAGCGCGCGGCGTACGCGACGCTTCACCACGCCGTCGTGGAGACGGTCAAACTCCTCGCGCCGTTCGCGCCGTTCGTCACGGAGGAGATATACCGGCATCTCGCCGGCGAGGCGGGCCATCCGACGGTCCACATGGCCGACTGGCCGAGCGTCGACGACGACTACCAGCGCCCGGGCCTCGAATCCGCCATCGACGTCGTCCGCGAGATAGAGGAGGCCGGCTCGCACGCGCGCCAGCAGGCGGGGAGAAAGCTCCGGTGGCCCGTCCCGCGCATCGTCGTCGTCGCGAACGACGAGTCGGTCGAGCGCGCGGTGGAGGCCCACCGCGACCTGCTCGCTGACCGGCTGAACGCCCGCGAAATCGAACTCGTCGGCGCCGAGGAGTCCTGGGCGGAGCTCGTCTACGGCGCTCGCGCCGACATGAGCGTCCTCGGCCCCGCGTTCGGTCAGACCGCAGGCGAGGTGATGGCCGCGCTCAACGACGCGCGCATCGACGACGCCGACCTGGGCGAACTCGAAGCCGTCGTGGGCGACGAACTCGGTGAGGACGTCGACCTAACGGACGAAATGGTCGAGTTCGTCCCGCACACGCCGGAAGGCGTCGCTGGCACCGACTTCGAGGGCGGCACCGTCTACGTGGACACGGACCTCACCCCGGACATCGAGAGCGAGGGGTACGCCCGCGAGGTCATCCGCCGCGTCCAGGAGCTCCGGAAGGACCTCGATTTGGCGATGGAGGAGACCGTCAACCTCGACGTGATGGTGTTCGACGAGCGCGTCGCGGAACTGATTGCCGAACGCGAGGACCTCATCAAAGAGGAGGTGCGCGCGGACCAGTTGATGGAGCTCGAAGACGACGAGGCGGACGCGATAGAGGAGACGGAGGTCGAGGGCGTGCGGATGCGACTGGCGGTTCAGACGTTCTGAACGGGCGCTCCCTTTCTCAGAGCCGCGCCGCGAGCGCGGGCGCGACCGTCACGTCGCTCACGGAGCGTTCGAGGGTGTCCGTGCCGTACAGCGATTCGACGCCGGCGCGGGCGAGTTTCGTTCTGGCGTTCGCCGCCAGCAGCGGGTGGACACAGCCGACGAACACGCGGGCGGGGTCGGACTCCGAGAGCACGGAGATCGACTCGGACATCGTCGACCCGGTGGCGATGATGTCGTCGACGACCACCACGTCGCGTCCAGACACGTCGGTCCGGCCGGGTTCGATTGTCACCTCGCCGGTGTCGTAGTCCCGCTCCTTCACGAAGTGGTCCGTCTCGCCGCCGCCGTAGGCGTCCCGGACGGCGTCAGCAATCCCGATGGCGCCCTCGTCGGGCGCGAGGAAGACGGGGTCGGTGAGCGCGGGGAGCGGTTCCGCGAGGCGGGGCGCGGCGTCGACCGCCTCGGCGGGCACGTCGAAGAAGTCGGTGATGGCCGGTTCGTGGGGGTTCACGGTGAGCACTTTATCCGTGCCCGTCGAGACGGCCTTCGCCACCGCACGCGCAGAGACGGGGTGGCCGTCTTTGAACGCCGCGTCCTGGCGGGCGTACCCCATGTAGGGGATGACGGTGATTATCTCCCCGGCGCCGGCCTCGCGCGCGGCGTCCTGTAACTGGAGGAGTTCGATGTGGGCGTCGCTGGTCGCCGTCGTGGCGACGATGACGGCACGCTCGCCGTCCAACTCGGGGACGCGCACGAGAAGTTCGCCGTCCGGGAAGCAGTCGTAGTCCACGCCGCCGAGGCGCTCGCCCGTCTCAGCCGCCAACTCGGCGGCCAGGGCCTGGGAGTCCGACCCGCTGAGTATCATAGTCGGGCCAACCGTCCCGAGCGGTAAACCGATTACTAAGCCGTCGCGAGCGCGCGCACGCCGCCGAGTCCCGTCTCCCGGGTCCGCCAGCCGTCCCCCGCGTTCGCGAGCACGGTTCCCGACTCGGTGACGGCGTAGGTCCCCTCGCCCGTCCGTACCACGTCGGCAACGCGCCCCTCGACTGGCAGGTCGACCCGCTGCCAGCGGCCGGTGGTCCCGTACCCCCAGAAGTCGCGCGCGTCGGGGCCCGCGGCGAACGCGCCCCCGGCCGAGACGACGCGGCAGTCCCCGGCGAGTTCGCGCGCCCACTCGCCGTCGTATCGGTAGAGGCCGTCGGCCGTCGCGGCCAGCGCGTCGCCGTCATCGTCACAGACGTCGATAATAGGGGAGACGGGGCAGTCGAGCGCGCGCAGCGTCTCGCCCGCGCGGTACACGTCGTCGCCGGCGACGAGCGCGCCGTCGAAACGGTTCGCGTCGGCCGCGCCGAGACGCTCCCAGGCGCCGTCGTAGCGGTGAACGTCGCCGGACTCGTCCGCCGCGAACACGGCGTCTGCCCCGACGCCGACGGCGCGGGCAGGGCCGAAGTCGGTGCCCTCGAAGGAAGCACCGACGAGCACGTCCTCGTCCGTCGCGGCGGCGAGCAAGCCGTCCCCGCCGGCCACGTCGAGCGCGCGACACCGAACGTCGACGCCGAACTCCCCGACGATGTCGCCGGAGACGGACACCGTCGCCACGCCGAGGTCCGCGGCGAGGTACAGGGTCGTTCGCTCGCCCCCGGCGTACACGCGCTTCTCCTCGATGGTGGACATATCGGGCTCTCGGACGCCGCGCGCAAAAAGACACGCGGGACGAAACGCACTTGCCTACTTACTCGAACCGTACGTATGGACCGACGCACCGTCCTCGCGGGCGTCGCGGCCGGACTCGCGGGACTCGGTGGCTGTCTGGACGCCGTCGGACTCGGGAAGTCCACGTTCGTCCTCCGCGCGTCGCGCGCGAACGGCGACGAGACTGACACCACCTGTGACCTCCCCGCCGAGCTGGTGTCGAGTCATCCGAACCTCGAATCCGTGCTCGGCAGCGCCGCCGAGAAGCCGGTCGGGGAGTGGGCGCGGACGGGTGTCGACGAGGGGACGGGCGAGGAGATAGGCGACGCGCTCGTCGAGGCCTGCGGGGAGTCCGGCGGCCTGTATCGCCACGACGACGAGTGGTTTTTCATCAGCGTGTTGTTCCGCGACGGCGGCGACGCCGCCGACCACCACAGCGGGACCCACAGCCACTAACGGAACCTCTTTGTCGCGGGCCGACCGGGCGGGCGTATGGAGGTGTTCGGTTCCAGCGGCGTCCGGGGCGTCGTTGGCGAACGGATGACGCCGGCGTTCGTCGCACGGGTGAGCGCCGCCGCCGCGGGGGCGCTCGGCAGCGACCGGTGGGCGCTCGCGCGGGACGAACGGACCAGCGGCCCGGCGCTCGCTGACGCGGCCGCCGCGGGGCTCGCGGGGGCCGGCGCGACCGTCGAGCGACTGGGTGCGCTGCCGACGCCGGGCGCCGCCCGCTACGCGGCGAGCGAGGGGGTGCCGGCCGTCGTCGTCACCGCGTCGCACAACCCGCCCGAGTTCAACGGCGTGAAACTGCTCGGCCCGGACGGCGGCGACATGGACCCCGCCGCGCTCGACGCCGTCGAGGCCGCGCTTGAGAACCCGGCGTACGCCGACTGGGACGCGATGGGACGAACCCAAAGCGTCGACGACGCCGCAAAGCGCTATCGGGACGAGCTGTTGGCAAACGTGGACGGGGACGCCATCGCGGCGGCGGACCTGACCGTCGCGCTCGACCCGGGCCACGGCGCCGGCAGTGGGGTCTCTCCCGATTTGTTCCGCGAACTCGGCTGTACCGTCAGAACCGTCAACGCGAACCCCGACGGGCGGTTCCCGGGGCGGAACTCCGAACCCGTCCCCGAGAATCTGGGGGACTTGTGCCGACTGGTGCGAGCGAGCGACGCGGACCTCGGCGTCGCACACGACGGCGACGCGGACCGCGCGGTGTTCGTCGACGGGGCGGGCGAACCGGTTGACCCGTCGGCGTCGTTGGCCGCCTTCGCCGCCGACAGGCTCGAAGCCGGTGACACGCTCGTCACGGCCGTCACGGCCTCACAGCGCGTCGTGGACGCCTGCGAGGACGCCCGTGCGACCCTGGCGTTGACGCCCATCGGCGCGACGCACATCGTCAGCCGGGTGCGCGAGCGCCGCGAGGACGGGGCGAACGTCCCCGTCGCGGGCGAGGGGAACGGCGGCGTCTACTTCCCCGAGGAGAGCATGGCCCGCGACGGCGTGTACGCCGCGGCGGCGTTCACCGAACTCGTCGCGAACGCTGGCTCGGTGGCGGAGGTAATCGCGCCACACGACGGCTACGAGACGGTCCGCGAATCCGTCGCGTACGCCGACGACGCCGAGCGGGAGGCGATGCTGACGCGCGTGGCTGATGCCGCCCAGGATGCCGAGGGCGAGGTGACGACAATCGACGGCCATCGCGTCGACTTCGGGGACGCGTGGGTGCTGGTGCGTCCGTCGGGGACGGAGCCGGTGATTCGGGTGTACGCGGAGGGCAGGGAGCGCGAGCGCGCCGAGTCGCTCCTTTCGGAGTGGGTCGGAAAACTCCGTCAGTAAACGTCGTCCGGGTCGAACGCTTTTTCGCCATCCGTGTCGAGTTCGACAGCTCCGTCCTCAACGGACTCGACGGTGCGGTGGAAACAGGAGCGATAGCCGGTGTGACACGCGCCGCCCGTCTGCTCGACGACGTAGAGGAGCGTGTCGGCGTCGCAGTCCACCCGAATTTCCTCGACGGACTGGGTGTGCCCGCTGGTCGCGCCCTTCTCCCAGAGCTCCTCGCGCGAACGGGAGTAGTAGTGCGCCCGGCCCGTCTCGTGGGTCGCTTCGAGCGCCGCCTCGTTCACGTACGCCAGCATCAACACCTCGCCGGTGTCGGCGTCCTGTGCGACGGCGGGCACGAGGCCGTTCTCGTCGAAGTCGATGTCCGTCCGGTCCATACCCGTGAGCGTGGACGCGCAAGAAAAAGTCTTGACACTCCGCCCGCGTCGCGCCGGGCGTCACGCGGAGCGGGCTGACGCCCCTCAGGCCGCGCCGAACGCCCGGAGCGTCGCGGCGAGCACGTCGCCGTACGTGAGCGCGAGGAGGAGACCGGCGACCAGGGGGACGAGAAACGGCATCCCCGGCGACACCCACACCCGCTCGCGCTCCGGGTCGGCCAGCACGTCGAGACCGTCGCGGAGCGTCGATGGCGTCGTGCCGTACGCGTCGCCGTCGATGGACGCGAGGAACGCCTCGGCGCCCCACGGGTCGTCATATGCTCGCTCATCCGGCGTCGGGTCCCCGCCGTCGGTCCGCACCGCGCCGTCCGTCGGGGGGTTCGGGTTCTCGGGCACGGTGTCGGGGTGTCGCCGGCCGGGGTTCTCCCTGAGTTCCGCGAGCGTCGTGTCCCGCCAGCGGAGATACATCCGGAGCGCGTCCAAATCGAGGCCGTTTCGGGTGTGGCCGTCAGGCTGTTCGAGCAGGCGACCCGGCATCGCGACGGTCCGCTCGACGGGGACGGGAAGCCCGACGAAGGCGAGCGTCGAGAACCGCCCCGAGAGCAGGTTCCGAGCGCCGAGCGCGAGCGGGTACGCCGCGCCGATGATGACCGTGTTCGTGATGACGGTGAGCGGGAACACCCCGAGCGCCGCCCCCTCCATCGGGAGCGCGGCGCTCGACAGGTAGTACGTCGGATAGGATGGGAACAGCACGGCGAGGACCATGAACGCCTTCGCGTCGGCCCCGCCGAACGCGCCGAGTCGCCAGAACAGGTAGGCGATGGGGACGACGATGCCGACGGCGAGCGCGGCGTCGAGGACGAACAGGTTGATAGACGGCAACGGCGTGGTGTACGCCAGCCACCCGTCCCAGAGGAGACAGACGGCGGCGAGCGCGAGGAGCGGGTACCACGTCCGGTTTGGGACGCGGCGCGTGCGGACGTCACGGTACGCCGCCCACCCGAACACGGGGACGGAGAGGAGGCGGAGCAGGTCGGGAGTCGTAGCGAAGTCCACGGCTACCGGACGTGGTAGCGGCGGCGAGAAAGGGGTTTCCCCCGCGGCGGATTATATAACGCGGTTCTGGAGGTAGTCGAGGTGTTTGGCGTTGTAGACGATTTTGACGGTGTCGGCGGCGGGCGAACCGATACAGGTGAGTCGAACGTTCTTCTCGTCGACTTCCTCCTGGGAGAGGATCTGCTGCATGTCCATGTCGATGTCGCCCTCCTTCACGATGGCCGCGCAGTTCGCGCAGGCACCGGCGCGACACGAGAAGGGCCAGTCGTAGCCCTGCGCTTCGGCGGATTCGAGGATGTACTCGCCCTCGGCAACGTCGAGGGTGCCGTAGTCCTCGGCGTCGAGGCCCGCATCCGCAGCCTCCTCGAAGAGGTCGTCGTCGTCCAGGTCCCAGCCGTGGTCGTCCAGCACTTCGTAGTTCAGGTATTCGACGGTTGGCATACAAAAGGGCGGTTCGCCGCCGCATCCCCTATACCTTGCGGCTCGGCTTTAGGAGCGCCTAAAGCGCCCGGATGCGCCGGAATCGCGCGGGGACCGACGGACGGGGAGCGCGGGGCAGTACGACCCGACAGCAACCGGTGAGCGGGCCGAGGAGAACAGCCGGGGGGCTTTTGTTCTCGCGGGGGCGATGAGTGTTCGTGTTTCCGGAATTCGAGGTCATTCCCGCAGTCGACATGCAGGACGGGGAGGTCGTCCAACTCGTCCAGGGCGAACGCGGGTCCGAGAAGGTGTACGGCGAACCGGTCGCGGCCGCTCGGCGCTGGGTCGACGCGGGCGCGGAGACGCTTCACCTCGTGGACCTCGACGGCGCCTTCGAGGGCGAGCGGAAGAACGCCGCCGCGGTCGAGGCGGTCATCGACGCCGTGGACGCGGACGTCCAACTCGGCGGCGGCATTCGCACCGCCGCGGACGCCCGCTCGCTGCTCGACGCCGGCGTGGACCGCGTGATTCTCGGCACGGCGGCCGTCGAGACGCCCGAACTCGTGGCCGACATCGACGGGACTCACCCCGGTTCCGTCGTCGTGAGCCTCGACGCGAAGGACGGCGAAGTCGTCGTCTCCGGGTGGACCGAGGGGACCGGTCTGGACCCCGCGGAGGCCGCGGGGCGCTACGAGGAGCTGGGCGCGGGCGCGATTCTGTTCACCGACGTGAACGTCGAGGGGCGGGAGTCGGGCGTCAGAACCGAACAGGTCCGCCGCGTCGTGGAGTCGACGGACGTGCCCGTCATCGCCTCCGGCGGCGTCGGGAGCCTCGACGACGTGCGGGAACTGAAGGACGCCGGCGCGGCCGCCGTCGTCGTCGGCACCGCGCTGTACGAGGGGACGTTCACGCTCGAAGAGGCCCAGAACGCCGTATAGGGGAAACGGTCTTGTCGGCCACGGCGTACGTGCCCGTATGGGAAGCGAACGCGTCGGCAAAGCAACACGGGACACCGCCGAGACCGAAATCGAGGCGCGAATCGACGTGGACGGCGACGGCGAGGCCGAGATAGAGACCGGCGTCGGCTTCTTCGACCACATGCTGACGAGCCTCGCCAAACACGGCCGCTTCGACCTCACGGTCCGCGCGGACGGCGACCTCGGGGTGGACGACCACCACACGATAGAGGACGTGGGCATCGTCCTCGGAGACGCGCTCGCGGACGCCCTCGGGGAGAAGCGCGGCGTCGAGCGCTTCGCGGACCGGCGGGTCCCCCTCGACGAGGCCGTCGGGAGCGTCGTCCTCGACCTCTCCGGCCGCCCCGTCTTCGAGTTCTCGGGGACGTTCTCACAGGAGAACGTGGGCGAGATGACCAGCGACATGGCGAGACACTTCTTCCGCTCGCTCGCGATGAACGCCGACCTCACGCTCCACTGCGAAATCGAGGGCAGGAACGCACACCACGAGATAGAAGCGCTGTTCAAGGCCGTGGCGCGCGCGCTCGACGACGCCACGACGGTCAGAGGCGACAGCGTCCCGTCCACGAAGGGCGAACTGTAGCTACGGCCGCCGGAGTTTTCCCTCGGAGGCCGCGAGGACGCCGCGCTCGACGGCGTACTCCAGCGTCGTCTCCACCTCGGCTTCGGAGAGGTCGTACGCACCCGACGCCAACTCGACGGCGACGGCGCGTTCGAGCGGGAACGAGCGGTTGTTGAGTAGCCGCATCACCTTCCTGAACCCGGGCGGCTCCTCGGCCCTCGTGGTTGCCGTGGACTCGTCGGCGTCCGACGGGCCGTCGTCGGCAGACTCCGTCCCGTCCGCCCCGGACTCGACATCCCCTGATTCGTCGCTCCCCGAGTCGCGTCCCGCCGGTTCGTCCCGTGGCTCGGGCGCGTCAGTCGACGCGTTCGCGCCCCCGCCTTCGTTCCCGCTCCCGACACGGGCGTCGCGTTCGTCCTCGGACGCGCTGGCGGGCGACGCCGGATTTCGTGATTCGGAGTTCGTGCCCTCCGTGAGCGGGTCGAGGAGGTCGTCGAGCGTTTTCCGACAGGCCGCGCACAGCGACACCCGGCGTCCGTCCTCGACCCCGGGGAGCGGTTCGTACACGCCGTCGGCGTCGTCGCCGCAGAAGTCACAGGGGAGTTCGCGCATAGGCGGACGTGTGGGGCCCGCGACAAAGGCTTTCTTCCCACACCGTTTTACCCGGGGACGCGTACGTCCGACAACGGATGTTCGACGAAATCATGCGGAAGTTCGAGGGGAGCCCCGGTCAACAGCGGGTCATCCGCCTCCTGCTCGAACGCGGCTTCTCCGTCAACGACGAGGGGCGGGTCGTCTCGGGGGAGATAGAGATTCCGGACACCCAGGTCGCCCGCGAGGTCGGCGTTGACCGGCGCGTCGTCGACTCGACGACGGGCGCCATCCTGGAGGACGAGCAGCTGCGGCGCATCTTCCAGAACATCTCCCAGATTCCGAGCCTCAAGGACCTCGCGCCCGTCCTCGATTTACACGTCCTTACCGTCGAGGTCAACGAGGCCGACCGGCCGGGCATCGTCGCTGAGGTCACGACGCTCATCGCGGACCGGGACATCTCGATACGCCAGACCATCAGCGAGGACCCCGAGTTCACGGACGACCCCCGCCTCATCGTCGTCACGGAGTCCCCGCTCCCCGGCGACCTCATCGGGACGCTCTCCGCGCTCGACTACGTCAGACAGGTCTCGATTCGATGAGCTACCGGACCCTCGGGGCGCGCGGCGAGGCCGCCTTCGAGGTCCGCGGGTCGGAGTTCATCGGCCACGTTTCGCCCGTGTCGGACGTGGACGACGCCGAGGCGTTCGTCGCGAGCGTCCGGGAGGCGTATCCCGACGCGACCCACAACGTGCCCGCCTATCGGGTCCGCATCGAGAGCGGGCCCGGCGGCGACGGCCTGCTCCGGGAGTACGAGAACGACGACGGGGAGCCCTCGGGGTCGGCGGGCAAGCCGATGCTGAACGTGCTCCAGGGGCGGGAACTCGAAAACGTCGCCGTCGTCGTCACCCGCTACTACGGCGGCACGAACCTCGGCGTCGGCGGCCTCGTCAGCGCGTACGGACGGGCGACGAAGGATGCCATCGACGACGCGGGCGTCGTCACACAGGTTCCCCAAAGCGAGTTCAGCGTGACCGTTGCGTACGACGATTCGGGGACCGTTCGGAGCATCCTGGAGAGCGCCGACTGCGCGTTCGAGGCCGACTACGGCGAGGACGTCACCTTCGAGGTCCGCGTCGCGTCGGCGGAACGCGCGGCGCTCGTGGACCGGTTGCGGAGCGCGACCAACGGGCGAGCCGACCCGGAATAAACCCCATATCGCGATATAGAATTCGTCTCGCGGCGCTGAAATCGGACGAAGGGGGAAGTTCAAACACGCACTCGTAAGCGCGTGAAACAGCCAGCAGGTGTCGCTCGACTGCGCAACCGAGAGGTCGCTGACGTTCCGGACGACGCTGTCCCGTTCCGCCAGTGCGTAGCGCACTACAGGGATAGAACAACTCAACTACTGGTGATGGTTGGCTCAAACTGCGTTTGGGCCTCCCGGCCGGGTCATCATCGGGATAGACTGTAACGCCGCACTGACACTCGCCTGGGTCCACGATTCCGCGGTGGTGATCTGGCTTCAACAGGTATCAGTGCGTGACGACCAGAACCACTGCGGCGGTCGTGAGCCACCCCCAGAATCCGGGGGTGGTGTCACATCTATCCCCGAGGGAGACCTCAATGCTAACTCCTTCTGGCGTCGGGTGAAACGAGAATCCGCCAATAGCAGACGCTTGGATGGTGGTTTCTACCCTCTCACCGAACGAAAGCACCAATTCGTCCCCGTCGATAGTTGGGCCATCCCTGTGACCAACACAACCAGTCAATATGGCTGCCAGCCGATAGAAGGCCACAGACGAAACTCCGCCGCATACTGTCAGGTTTCCATTCAGTAGAATGGCCATTTTGTCAATACCTGTCTGATTAGTTCGCTGTGAGAACTGCTCGAACACCTTCCTAGAATAGGCCGCCCTCCGAAACTGGAGAGTACTGCCACCGCCCACCATTCTATATCGTCGCATACAGTTTATCGCGGGGTCGAATCGGTATCCGACGGGAGAGAACAATAGCCGTCACGGGGTCGATTTCGTCCGGAGAGTGAGACGCCGAGACGCGGCGCCATCTGCCGGTCTCGACGCGAACAGAAGGGGTCAGTCGACGATGATGTCGCCGCTCGTGTCGTCGGTGTCGTCGGGGCGCATCTCCTCGTCGTAGCGCGCGACCCACGACGCGAAGCAGTCGGGGCAGAGTCGCTGGGAGTCGATTTCGGAGCGGTCCACCGTGAGCCGAACCGTCCGGGCGAGCGCGTCGCGCGTCGGGTCGCCGCAGGCGTCACACGGATTCTCGGTCATGACGGCCGAACGAAGGGGAGGGCCTTAATTACTCCCCAGTCCCGAACGCGCGGTCACCGGCGTCACCGAGGCCGGGAACGATGTACCCGTCGTCGTCAAGGCGGTCATCGATAGCGACAGTCACGACGTCGACATCGGGATATGCGGTGTGAACGCGCTCGATACCCTCGGGCGCGCTGACGGCCGTGAGGGCGATGACATCCGGGTCGGCGTCCGCGAAGATGCTATCGAGGACGGTACACATCGTCGAGCCGGTTGCGAGCATCGGGTCAGCGACGATGACGGTGTCGTCGTCACCGATGGCGGGGAGTTTCTCGTACTCCGTCGCGACCGGAAAGGAGCCATCGTCGTTCCGTCCTGCGGTCTCGTCCCGGCCGGCGGAGACGACGCCCTGGCGCGCGCCCGGGATGGCCTTGAGCAACCCCTCCACGAAGGGCGTCGCCGCGCGGAGCACGTTGAGTAGGACAACATCGTCCAACCCCACGATTCGCCGTCCGTCCGTCCCAGTGAGCGGCGTCTCGATGGGTTCGGTGCGCGTCTCGAAGCGCTCGTTCAGGAGTTCGTACCCGCATACCCCCCCGAGTTTGACCAGCCCCTTCCGGAACGCGACCTGTCCGGTCGTCCGCTCGCGGAGCTCGGTGAGCACGTGGTCCGCGAGCGCGTGCTCGACGACGGAGGCCCGTTCGCGGCGTTCGATTGCCATACCGAGGACGCGAGGGGGAGCGATAAAAAGACGGCGTCAGCCGTCAACGGCCCGCACGGGGCGACACGTGTTTACCGGGGCCGTCCGTACGGCAGGCAAGCGGATGGAGGAAAACATCTCCGGGTTCAAGGTCCGTGGGGACTGGGGCGACGTCGTCGAACACGGCGAGCGCATCACACGCGCGCTCCGGGACTCCGGACTCGACGACACCGAGGCGTTCGAGGAGTGGGACGAGTGGCGGCCCAAACACCACGAGCGCCTCGACGAGGAAGTGACCGACAAGACGGTCGAACAGGCGAGCGTCAAGGAGGGCGAGGGCGAGCAGGCGGGCCGGACGCCCGAGGAGGACGTTCAGACTGCCGGCGAGAAGCTAGCCGAGTCCTACGAGAAACTGGAGGAGAACGCGAGCGAGGCCGTCGAGTCGTGGAGCGAGTCGGTCGACCACGTCGCGCGCGCGGCCGACACGGCGGGACGGAAGGCCCTGCGCAAACTGGAGGACACCATCTATCGCCGGGTGATGACGCCGTTCACGCCGTATTATTTCGACAACGAACTCGTCTCCGCGAACATCGCCGCCGCGAAGGAGGAGGAGTACATCTTCGAGGTGAACATCAACGACGACGCCCTCAAAGACGAGGCCCGCGAGCGGTTGGACGAGTACGAGACCGACGTGGACCGCTGGCACGTCGACACCGAGAAGGAGATGACGATGGCGGAGACGGCCGAAGGCCACGAACCGCCCGAGGAGAACGGCGACGAGGCGAACCCGACGACGAACTAACATCGGGAGGCGTTTAACTGGCTGGCACCGGTACGCTTCGTATGGTAGACCCCGCGGGGCTGGCGACGTTCGGTGTGGCGACCGTCGCTGCGGCGTTCATGGCGTGGACTATCGGGGCCGGGTCGTCCGGTTCGACGCCGTTCGCGCCGGCCGTGGGTGCGAACGCGATTCCAGTGATGCGGGCGGGTTTTTTGGTGGGTATCCTCGGCTTCGCGGGCGCCGTCCTCCAGGGCGCGAACGTCTCGGAGGCGGTCGGCCGCGAACTGATAATCGGGGCGACGCTGACGCCCATCGCCGCGACGGTGGCGCTTCTCACCGCGGCGACGCTCGTCGCTATCGGCGTGTACACGGGGTATCCGATAGCGACGGCGTTCACCGTCACGGGCGCTGTCGTGGGAACCGGCCTCGCGATGGGCGGCGCGCCCGCGTGGGCGAAATACCAGGAGATAGGCGCGACGTGGGTGCTGGTGCCGTTCGTCGGCGGCGCGGCGGCGTACGCCACGGCGCGGTGGCTCCGCGGCGGGCGCTCGGAAGCGCAGACGGTGCCCGTGTTGGGCGCGCTCGTCGGCATCGTCGTGACGAACGTCAAGTTCGTGCTGCTCGCGCCCGGCGACGCCGCACAGTCCATCGCGGCGGCCGTCGCGGGGAGCGTCGGCGGGCC